>Ga0209417_1001225_pt1 | contig 48917 bp, 34 predicted proteins | sample RifGroF2_FD_184002 | JGI IMG/M metagenome (GOLD analysis project Ga0209417, IMG submission 184002) | Groundwater microbial communities from Rifle, Colorado, USA - Groundwater F2 (SPAdes) (version 2) | ecosystem: Environmental > Aquatic > Deep subsurface > Groundwater | place: Rifle, Colorado...
ATATATGCCAGTTCAGAAGGGCTATTTTGGGCTAACGAACGGAATTGTTCGATTAGCTTTTCTGTTGCCGGGTTGTCCGTTTGGGAAAAGACGGGAAAAGAAAGCAGGAAGAAGAGGAGCAGTAAAATGAGATGTTTGTCCCATAATCTGGGTTCAGAACCATTCATATCTGTAATTCCTATTTATTCAACTAAAAATATTAAGGATATCGTCAGGTTTAATTTCATTTCCTTTCAGAATATACTGTGCTTTTTCGTAAAATGGCCTTCTTTTCTGCATCAATTCTTCAATGAAATGACGTAATTCTTCAGGTGATTTTCCTTTAATTAACGGGCGTTCAGTTTTTGCATGAATAAGCCGGTAAACCAATGAGTCAATTTCAACATCCAGAAAAATACAAAATCCGGAATTATTCATCAGTTCCATATTATCAAAGAAACAAGGCGCGCCACCTCCGGTTGCAATAATCACCTGATCGAAGGCTGAAACTTCCTCCAGTACTTTCCGCTCTTTTAACCTGAAATTCGCCTCCCCCTCTTCTGCAAAAATCAGGTTAAAAGTTTTGAAATACCGCTCTTCCAGATAAGTGTCCAGATCAATAAATGTCATGTCTAAAGAAGCAGCCAGCGCACGACCCATCGTCGATTTTCCACAACCCATAAAACCAATCAGGAATATTCTCATAAAATCAGGAAAAAGTTAAAAAGCAAAAGTAAAAATGGTTGAATGGTTAAATGGCTTTTTAACAATTTAACAATTAGACCATAAGTTATTTTAAGTTAGAATTCAAGTGTCATTTGATTGGGTGGCTCTTCATTTTCGCCAGGTTTGTCGGTACCGAAAAGCAGATCTTCAATATCCGGAATTATAATTTCATTACTCTTTTCCTCTACCGGAAGTTCTTCAGGTTCTTCATCAACAACGGTAGGCTCGAGTTGATTGATTTGGCTAATTTCGTAAATCGAAAGCCTTTTACCCTTGGCCTTGTATGATTTTACTCCGATAAATTCATTGACTTCAATCACCTCTGGTTCACGTCCTTCGTTTTTGCCTCCAAATTGAAGTTCAAGGCGTGGATGACCGTCCCAGGTGAAACTAATAAAACGATTATCGGGAAACTCACCGATAAAATTAACTTTCCGGTTTGGAATATCTTCCAGCTCGAATCGTTTCACATAGTAGAATCCCTGTTCAGCGTCGAAATATACGGATGTCAGAATCTTTTTGGGATTGAACTTTTCAATGAGCAAAATACCATCATCGAAATGATTGGATAAATCGAAATTGGACAAAAAGTACTCACCTGATTTATAAATAACCAGAATCAGATCGTCGCCACTAAATTCGCCCAAATACTTGCCGCGGTTGTCAGAATTCAACCTCGACACATCTTCGTCGAACCAGATTTTTCTGCCACCCAACGTAGAAACACCCTTTTCCTTCAGTGCAATTTTATGAATCTCGAACTTCGTCAGGATATTTCCCATTGACGAACGGCCCTTGATGGCAAGTTCACTAAAATCGACTTCAAATATCAGCTTTTTGATCCTTGGTTTTGGTTTCAGGGTAACCCGCAAAACTTCGGCCTCGCCATTTGGATTTTCGCTGAAATACATGATCCGTGAGCCTGGTGTTCCCTGCGTCAAATCGTATTCCTTGTCGCGTGTAACACCGGTTACAGCCAAACGCTTCATGTAAACAAAACCGTTTTTACCATCACGGTAAACCACATTGTAAATCGTGCGGGTATCGTTTTTCTTGAAAATAGCGATGTGCATGAGATTTTTACCAATGAATGCCTTTTCCGAAACTTTGGAAACAATGTAAGTTCCATCCTTACGGATGATGATGACATCATCCATATCCGAACAATCGCAAACATATTCAGCTTTTTTCAGGCTGGTGCCCATAAATCCTTCTACCCGATCGACGTACAGTTTCTCGTTGGCAATCACCACTTTCGAAGCAACTATGTTCTCGAAATTCCTGATTTCAGTCCGTCGTTCACGACCTTTACCATATTTTGCTCTCAACCTTTCAAACCACTCGATAGTATAAGGAATGATGTTTTCAATCTTGTTATTGATCTCTTCTATTTCGGCTTCAATGTCAAGCAAATGATCGTTGGCCTTATCGGTATTGAATTTCAGGATTCGTGCCATCCTGATTTCCATCAGCTTCAGAATATCTTCCTTGGTAACATCGCGTTTAAGCTTAGGCTTCCATGGTTCGAGACGCATATCGATGTGGCTTACTGCCTCATCCATATTCGCCGAATCTTCGAACTGTTTATCCTTGTAAATGCGTTCTTCAATAAATATTTTTTCGAGCGACGAAAAATGCCAGGCCTCTTCCAGTTCTCCACGCCTGATCTCCAGCTCAAGTTTCAACAAGGCAACAGTCTGATCAGTATTGATTCTCAGAATTTCGCTGACCCCAATGAACTTTGGTTTGTCATCTTCAATGATACAACTGTTAGGCGAAATGGAAACTTCGCAATCGGTAAAGGCAAACAGGGCATCAATGGTTTTATCTGACGACATGCCCGGAACCAGGTGAATCATTATCTCCACCTTATCCGATGTATTGTCGTCGATTTTCCGGATCTTGATTTTGCCTTTATCGTTGGCTTTGATGATAGATTCAATGAGCGAAGCAGTAGTTTTACCGAACGGAACCTCAGTAACCACCAGTGTTTTACTATCCTTCTTTTCAATTTTTGCCCTTACTTTGATTGATGAACCACGGATACCATCGTTATAACGGGCAAAATCGCCGGATCCTCCGGTCGGAAAATCGGGATATAGCATGAAATCCTCGCCACGCAGGTAGCTGATTGCTGCGTCAATTAATTCAATAAAATTATGCGGAAGTATTTTACAGGCCAACCCAACAGCAATCCCTTCAACTCCCTGTGCCAGCAAAAGAGGGAATTTAACGGGAAGCGCGATGGGCTCGCGGTTTCGTCCATCATAGGACAATTTCCATCGAGTAGTTTTCGGATTAAAAACCACATCAATGGCAAATTTCGACAAACGGGCCTCAATATATCGTGGTGCAGCAGCGCCGTCGCCGGTAAGGATATTTCCCCAGTTTCCCTGGCAATCAACCAGCAAATCTTTCTGTCCGAGTTGTACCAACGCATCGCCGATGGATGCATCGCCATGCGGGTGATATTGCATGGTTTGCCCGATAATGTTAGCGACTTTATTGAAACGTCCGTCATCCATCATATTCATGGCATGCATAATCCTTCGCTGAACCGGCTTCATCCCATCCTCAACGTATGGAACAGCGCGTTCAAGGATGACATACGAGGCATAATCCAAAAACCATCTCTCGTACATTCCCGACAAATAGGTAATCCCATCCTTCTTTTCTTCCTTCTGGAATTCTTCCTTATTGATGTGTTCTTCAGTCATTTTAGTTCCTTGCAATTCAATTGATGTAGTTATTCACGGGGTGACTTTGAGTCACCCCGTGAATAAAAATAACTTTAAAAATCATCTTTCTCGACATACAAATTTTCGATAATAAACTCCTGACGTTCAGGTGTATTTTTACCCATGTAATATTCAAGCATATTCGCAACCGATTCATGCTTTTTCATCTGAACCGGATCGAGCCGGATATCTGCCCCAATAAAGTTTTTAAACTCATCCGGAGAAATTTCACCCAAGCCTTTGAAACGGGTAATTTCGGCTGTTTTTCCCAATTTCTGAATAGCTGAAACCCGCTCTTCTTCTGAATAGCAATAGTAGGTCACCTTTTTATTCCGTACCCTGAAAAGTGGGGTTTGAAAAATAAACAGATGGCCCATGCGAACAATTTCCGGAAAGAACTGAAGAAAAAAAGTAATCAGCAACAGCCTGATGTGCATCCCATCAACATCGGCATCGGTCGCAATGATTACCTTGTTGTAACGCAAGTCATCCATACTATCCTCAATGTTAAGAGCGGCCTGAAGGAGATTGAATTCCTCGTTTTCATAGACAATTTTCTTGGACAGCCCATAGGTATTCAGCGGTTTCCCCTTCAGGCTAAATACGGCCTGAGTATTTACATCGCGTGATTTGGTGATGGATCCGCTGGCCGAATCTCCTTCAGTAATAAAAATCGAGGAATTTTCGCGGGCTTCACTGGTACTGTTCAGATGAATGCGGCAATCGCGCAGTTTTCGGTTATGAAGATTCGCTTTTTTAGCACGTTGCTTGGCAAGTTTTTTAATTCCTGAAATAGCCTTGCGTTCGCGTTCAGATTCCTGAATACGCCGTAACAGGACTTCCGAAACATCCGGATTTTTGTGCAGGTAATTGTCTAATTCCTTCTGGACAAAATTGGCCACAAAGTTTCTTACACTCGGACCTTCCGGTCCAATATCCTTTGAGCCTAACTTCGTTTTGGTTTGTGATTCAAAAACCGGCTCTTCCACTTTAATGCTGATTGCAGCTACAATTGAAGCCCGGATATCGGAAGGATCAAAATCTTTTTTATAGAAATCGCGAATGGTTTTTACAATGGCTTCGCGAAAAGCCACCAGGTGTGTTCCTCCCTGCGTGGTGTGCTGTCCGTTTACAAAAGAGTAATAATCTTCGCCATATTGGTTGCCATGCGTAATGGCCATTTCAATATCGGTGCCTTTCAGATGAATAACCGGATAAAGTGATTCCGATTCCATATTGTCCTCAAGCAAATCGCGAAGGCCATTTTTCGACTGAAATTTTTCACCGTTAAAATCCAGAATCAGTCCGGCATTCAGAAACGAATAGTTTTTCATCATATTGACCACATAATCATCAATATAATGATATCCCTTAAAGACTTTAGTGTCGGGCGTAAATGCTACATAGGTTCCGTTTGACTGCTCGCATGGAACAACTTCCTGTTCATTGACCAGAATTCCTTCACTGAAACTGATTTCCTTCACTTCGCCTTCACGAAATGATTTGATCAGGAAATGACTCGACAAAGCGTTTACTGCCTTGATTCCAACGCCATTCAATCCGACCGACTTTTTAAACACTTCGGAATCGTATTTGGCGCCGGTATTCATTTTTGAGGCAACATCAAGCAGTTTCCCAAGCGGAATGCCGCGTCCGAAGTCACGAACAGAAACCAATTCGTTACTGACACGAACTTCTATCTTCCTTCCGTTCCCCATCATGAACTCGTCGATGGAGTTATCCATCACTTCCTTCAGCAAAACATATATACCATCATCGCTCGCCGAGCCATCGCCCAACTTGCCGATATACATGCCCGGTCTTTTCCGGATATGCTCCTGCCAATCAAGCGTTTTTATTGAACCTTCATCATAATTCGGCATCATAATCCTTTCCAATTTGCAACAAATATAAAGAAAACAAAAGTTGAATCATGTTCCAATCACCCGACATTAACTAACAAATCATAGTTGAAAACTTATTCACAAAAAACCTTAAAAAAGGAAAAATAAAATCATAATCCGACCATTTATCCGTTTCGTTTACAGGTTCATATCCTGAAAGTTATGTTCTATCGTGAATAATATTCTGATTATTGACATAGGTTTCAGATTTAATTATCTTTGCGCCGACATGTTTAGAAAGTGTAATTATATAGTTTTAGCAGTATTTCTAATTGCTTTTCAGGCCAATGCTCAAATCAGGCCCGGAAGTTCGGGCAATAGCCGGCAAGCAGACAGCCAGAACAGACCCGGCGCCAGTTCTGAAGATTCTGAAGGTAAAGAAAATGCAGACCAAAAGGAAAAGAAGAAGATCCCCTCGGTAATTAAAGTGTGGCAAGTTGGCGATCAGGGCTCACTAATCATTCCTGCTGAACTGGATACCGCGCTTTGGTTTTATCACAATTATTTGCCTTATAATCAGGTCAGCATTAGCAGCACTTCTACCGGGAACAATGGTGGAGCTTACATTTCCAACGACTTTTTCAAACGGACAACCAATTCTGATTTTTACTTTGCCCGGTCGTTTGATGCCTATTTGCTCAATCCGTCACAAATCAGATATTTTAATACGACAACGCCTTATTCTGTGCTTGACTATAGTCAGAGTGAAAACCGAATGACCCACAATGAGACCCGGTTTAATGTATTTCACTCACAAAACATTAATAAAAAGCTGAACTTCGGGTTAATATACAATCAAACCCGATCCTCCGGACAGTATCAAAATCAGGAAGATAAGTTTCACAGCATAGGATTGCTTAGTTCCTACCTTTCTGACCGGTTTATTTCTCATTCAAACATCATTTTCAACAGACTTCAGGGGCAGGAAAACGGGGGACTTGATGCCGGGCAAACTTTTGAAGGCAATAAAACTGATGATTTGACGGTGGGAATTACCGATGATGCCATCAATAAACTTTCGAACAATAACTTATTTACGATCAACGAATACCGGGTTGGCAAAACCATTGAATCGGAGCCAGACACGGCTGGGCTTGTAACGGAGACCTTCATCCCCAGAGTTGGATTTATTTACGAATTTGAATTGTCGGATAACAAAAGAAAATTCATCAAAGATAATTCGATCGGCTTTTTCAGTCATTTCAATGTCAATGGCATAACAACCAATGACAGTGCAAAATATACCCGATTGACCAATATCTTTCAAATCAAGTTTTACGAAGCGCCCGACCGGAAATTCACCTTTGGGAAACGGGTGCTCATTGGTCACGACATTTTAGGATACCATTCCTCAACAGAATGGCAGGGTATGGCAATCAGGTATATGAATACACCATCCAAATTTACGAACACATTTATTGGTGGTGGAATATTCAGGGATAAAGGTAAATTCTGGCAGTGGGAGGCCGAAGGTCGCCTTTACTTTGAAGGTTACAAATCGGGCCAGACCGAATTAAACGGGTTCATTAATAAGCCAATGAAAATCGGGAAAGATACAACCAGCCTGCGTATTGAAGGAAGCCTGAAAACTCTGGTGCCTGAATATTTTGACCAATATTATTATTCGAACCATTTTGAATGGCGAAACAATTTCAGTAACATTAATGAAATGACCGTACGGGCAAGCATACACTCCCAGACGTATAAAACTACCGTTGGGGCCAATTATTCGCTGACTGGAAATTATATTTATAACAATACTTTTGCCCTGCCTGAGCAGGCTTCAGGCGAATTACTGGTTTTGTCGGCATACCTGAATAAGGATTTTGACACTAAACACTGGCTCATTCGATCTCAATTCCTCATTCAGAAAGCCGGTAATGATCGTTACGTTCATTTACCAGCTTTTGCTGGTTTTGTTAGCCTCAACTACCGAACCATCTGGTCGAAGGTGTTGTATACACAACTTGGTGTTGACACACGCTACAATTCTGCTTTTTATGCTGATGCCTATGAGCCGGCCACAGCCCGGTTTTACCTGCAAAATGAGCAGCGGATTGGCGGATACCCATATATTGACCTGCATGCTAACCTGAAACTGAAACGTACCCGTTTCTTCTTTATCCTGATGAATGCGGCCTCTGGTCTTGCCGGTGACAATTATTTCGTTGCCCCAAATTATCCTTATTACCGCCGGACCTTCAGGCTTGGAGTTGCATGGTCGTTTTACGACTAAGGACTGAAGGATCGATGGATTGAAGGACTGATCACTGATTTTTTTGTTGCGAGTTTCGGGTTACGAGTTATGCAACTCACATCTCGTAACATTTTAGCAAATTCTGCGACTGACCATTGATTGCTTTTTGGGTTTCGGTTTTCTTTAACCCGCATCTCGTAACTCACAACAGTTTTTCGGAATCTTTCGATCACTGCGAACTATTTTTTTTTGTTCCGAGTTTCGGGTTACGAGTTATGCAACCCGCATCTCGTAACATTTTTACCAGAATTCTGCTACTGACCATCGATTGCTTTTTGGGTGTCGGTTTTCTTTAACTCACATCCCGTAACTCGTAACAGTTTTTTCTGAACACTGAGATTGAACACTGCAAACAAAATTCATCTGCTTATGACTGATTTAAGGTCTTTCAAGTCAGCCTCCTCAGGATTTCAATCAGTTCGGATAAAATCATGGCAGTGGCTCCCCAAACGATCCGACCTTCGTGAGGAAAGTAGTTGATTTTAAGTAATCCGGTTAAAGTTTGCAGTTCTGTTTCAAGAATATTTTCATTTTTGACAAAATCGGAAATCGGGAATAAAATCAATTCCTCCACTTCGTGGTAATTCAAGCTGAATTCAGGTTTTTGATCAACCCATGCCAAAAATGGCTGAATGGAAAACTGGCTGATCTCGAGATAAAAATCCGATAATTTTCCTAAAACTTCAACTGTCGCAGGATCAATTCCAACTTCTTCGCGGGCTTCACGAAGGGCGGCCATTTCAGCCGAAGCATCTTCCTTTTCAACTTTGCCGCCAGGAAAACTTATTTGCCCCGCATGAAACTTCATGGTTGAAGGTCGTTTAGTCAAGCAAGTATAGAGTTTACCGTCCATTGGGAAAATCAGGACTAAAACACTGCTTAATTTGACCGCTGAAAGCTCATGGTCGTGCGATTTCAGTCGCCTGCCGGGAGGAAGCATCCTTTTGTGGGCATCTTCGCCTGGCAATTCATTTTGCAAAGCGTCCTTCAGATATGTTTTAATATTTTGAAACATCATCTAAAATTACTCAAAACGGATGATTTTTTCAGGAGAAACTTTGGTGATAAAATAGGATGGCAAAAGCAGCATCAGCATGGTTACGAAAATGGTTCCCAGATTGAGCAGAACCAGGTGCCATATAGTCAGGTTGATCGGGATATATTCCAAATAATAAGATGTTGGATCGAGTTTTAAAACATGGGTGTATTGTTGGATCAGGCAAATGCCAATACCCAGAATATTTCCCATCACCAACGCTTTCAGAATCAGCATAACCGAAAAATAGAGAAATACTTTGCGGATACTCCAGTTTCGGGCACCCATCGCCTTTAATATGCCAATCATCTGAGTTCTTTCCAAAATAACGACCAACAGGCTCGAAACCATATTAAATCCGGCAACCAAAACCATTAAAGTCAGAATAACCCAAACATTCACATCGAGCAAACCCAGCCAATCGAAAATATGCCTGTATTTTTCACGAATACTTACCACCTGCAAAACCGGGCCATCGGCTACTGTATTTCGAAGCAGAAGATTATGCACGGCTTTTTCCTGATCACCCAGCTCATTAAAATTATTGACTAAAATTTCAAAACCACTCACCTCATCATTTTTCCAGTTATTCAACTTTCTGATGTGATTGATATCAACCAATACAAATAGCCGGTCGAACTCTTCGAGACTGGTTTTGTAAATACCCGCCAATTGAAATTTCCGTTGTCTTGGAATTATTTCTGAACCATATATAAAAAACATGATCAGATCGTCACCCAGCTTGAGTTTTAGCATATCAGCCATCTGTTCCGACACCCAGACCTGATTGTTGCGGATAGTATCCTGAACCTGAAACCGCGATCCTTCCACCTTGTTTTCCTCAAAAAATGACCAGTCGAAATCGGGACCAATTCCTTTCAGAACCACAGCCTGTATTTCGTCATCAGTGCGGATAATCCCGGGTTTGGTGGCAAAAATTTGTATATGACGAATGCCTTCAATTTTCTGAAGATCATTTAAAAAAGGCTGATCCTGACTGATTGGGGTAGTTTCGTAAGATTGATTGGAGTCGAGATTCACAATCTGCAGATGCGAGCCAAAACCAATGACTTTGCGACCGACTTCCGATTTGTATCCGGTTACGATGGCTACCGACAAAATCAGTACCACCAAACCCAGAACAATGCCAAAAAGGGCAATATTCACGATCCGGTGCGAAAGATTATTCCGGTTTTCTTTTGCCGAAAAAATTCGTCGTGCTATGTAAAGATCAATATTCAACGATTTACTATTTTGTTAATTACGATTTACAATTTCTATCAAAGCCTGGTGATGTTGGTATATTTAAATTTCCTATAAATAGAACTTTTTTAAAAAGCCCTCCCTCACGGGGAGGGTCTGTGTGGGGCTTCTTTTTCATCACTCCGTTCATTAACAAAGGGTAGAACCAGCAATGATATCAGGCCAACAACGATCAGCAGAATAGTCATGCTTCCATGGGCGACCAGTGCAAACACTTGCCCGTCGTCTTGGTTAACTCCGTATAACGCCAAACCTTCAATAACCATAAAATGCCAGGCTCCTATTCCACCCTGTACCGGAGCCAACATGCCAAAACTTCCCAACACAAATACAGTCATTCCGGCCAAAGCGCTTAAATGAGAGGTAAATCCAAAAGCGAAGAAAATGCAATATAACATGATATAGTACAAAAACCAGATGAAAAATGAATGAAAAATAAATGCTCCTATTTTTTTCATTTTCAAAATGCTTTTAAATCCTTCTGTGAATTGAAAAACAAATTTCATCATTTTCTTCATAAACGCACTGGCAAGGATTTTATGCCTCAAAAACCAGATTGTCAGAAGAAAGAATACAAAACCACCAATTAACAATGGTGAATAAATTATCTTTTCGAGTTTTTCCTTTACGTCAGGATTGTTCTCCAGAAATTTCAAAACCTGCCCGAATTGGGTAATTACCACAATAAAAAGCAAAAGCAGCAACATCAGAACGTCGATTAACCGTTCAAGCACCACCGTTCCAACAAGCTTGGTAAAAGGGATTTTTTCGTAACGGGCCAGTACACCACATTTCGAAATCTCACCCATGCGTGGCAAAGCCAGGTTCATCAGGTAACCAATCATAACAGCCAGAAAAGTGTTGAGCATGCGGGGTTTATGGCCAAGTGGTTCAATAATCAGGCTCCACCGGATGGTACGGCTTATATGGCTGATTAATCCCAGCAAAAGTGAAACCACCACCCAAAAATAATTGACATCATTGGTCAGAATACTCTTCAGACGACTGATATCCTGATCTTTGTACACCATCCAAAAAATAAGGATTCCGATTAAAAAGAAGGCAAGGAATTTAAGCGTTTTGGTGATATTTTGTTTCAAGTCTTTTTGATTTATTGATCGTTTGACCTATGCATTTTCGCAATGAATTTAACGTACTTTTGTTCCGAAAACCAGACAGGCTTTTATCGTACTTCTCTAAAAGATTACGTTAAGGGCAAAAATACAGATTTGTTTTAATTCGGGCCGTTTTTCATTAACAAATTAAAAAACTGACCCTAAAACGAAAAAAGAAAAAAAAATGACATCAGTAAGAGCGAAAAAGAATTTAGGGCAGCATTTTTTGAAAGATAAAGATATCGCACAGAATATTGTTGAAAGTCTGCGGGTAACCAATGTGAATAAAGTATTGGAAATTGGCCCGGGAATGGGCGTTCTCACTCAATTTCTACTTCAAAACCAGTCGTACGAAACATCGGTGGTTGAAATCGACCGCGAATCGGTTGATTACCTCAACCAACATTTTCCGGAACTGAAAGACCGGATTATTTCCGACGATTTCCTTAGGCTTAACCTGAACAACTATTTTACAGAACCTTTCGCTATCATTGGCAATTTTCCATACAACATTTCGTCGCAAATATTCTTTAAGGTGCTGGAATACCACAACCAAATTCCTGAAGTGGTTGGAATGCTGCAAAAAGAAGTGGCTGAACGACTGGCCGCCCCTCCCGGATCAAAAACCTATGGCATATTGAGTGTGTTTCTTCAGGCATATTACGACATTGAATACCTTTTTACCGTTGACGAAAACCTGTTCATTCCACCACCCAAAGTAAAAGGAGGAGTTATTCGGTTGACACGAAACAAAACAGAACACCTCAACTGTGACGAAAAACTGTTTAAAAGTGTTGTAAAAATGGCATTCAACCAACGACGGAAAACCATGCGCAACTCTTTGGGAAGCATGATTCAAAACGACGAACTTAAGGCAAATCCAATATTCAATAATCGCCCGGAGCAAATGGGTGTTGCCGAATTTGAAATGATTGTAAGGCTGATTGGGGAACAGGGACCCAGTGGTCAGTCGCAGTAGGCAGTAAAAATTGTTACGGGTTGCGCGATGCGAGTTTCGGGAAACTCGGAACCTGGAATCCGCAACACGGAACTCGGAACTCGGAACACCTTGGAACTTGAACCTGGAACTTGAAACTCTTAGTGCTATGAAAATTGAACTGAACAGGGAATTTATTGAGCAACTGACCCAGTTGATCGCCCAAAAAGCTGATCCGGAAATTATTCAGACCATCGGATCCTTGCATCCGGCCGATATTGCCGAGATCATGGAACAACTTGATCTGGACGAATCGCAGTACCTCTTTTTGCTACTCGACGGAGAGTTGGCCGCCGATGTGTTGGTCGAAATTCCTGAGAATGACTGGAACAGCTACCTGAAACTGTTGCCTCCGGATACCATTGCGCACCGATTCATTGAGTATTTGGAATCGGATGACGCGGCCGACGTAATGGCCGAACTCGATGATGATTTGCAGGACGAGGTTCTGCAGCAGATGGAAGATAAGGAACAGGCTGGCGACATTGCCGACTTGTTGGAATATGACGAAGATACCGCCGGTGGGATTATGGCTACGGAGTTGGTTGCGGTGAACGAAAACTGGACGGTACAAACCTGCCTCAAGGAAATCAGTGTTCAGGCTGAAGATATTGACGAAATCTACTATGTGTATGTGGTCGACGACAAACATTTCCTGAAGGGTGTGCTTTCGTTGAAAAAGCTGATTATGAAGCCCACGCATACGCCCATCAAAAGCCTGGTAACCGAAGATGCGCATTTTGTACGGACCGATGCCAGTCAGGAGGAAGTTGCCCAGGTGATGGAAAAATACGATTTGGTGGCCCTTCCGGTAGTCGATCAGATTGGCCGGTTAAAGGGGAGGATTACCATCGACGATGTGGTGGACATCATCCGCGAAGAAGCCGACAAAGATTACCAGATGGCTTCAGGTATTTCGGGCGATGTGGATGCCGGCGACAATGTATTTCAACGCGCCTGGACACGAATTCCATGGTTATTTATCGGGATGTGCGGGGGAATTGTGGGAGCCGGGGTACTTGGTTCGCATTCGTCGCAACTGGCACAAATACCGGCCATGGCCTTTTTTATTCCGCTCATTGCCGCTATGGCAGGTAATGTGGGCGTTCAATCCTCGTCGATAATCGTACAGAGTATTGCCAGCGGAAACCGCAATTTTGATTCGGTTGGCCGCAAATTAGTCAAAGAACTGTCAGTGGCTTTTAGTACTGCACTATTATTTTCTGTTCTCATTTTCCTTTACAACTTCTTTTTCAATGGTGACATGGGACTCACTTATTCTGTTAGTATTACCTTATTTATCGTGATGATTTTTGCTTCGCTGTTCGGAACCGTCATTCCTTTAATCCTGAATAAACTCAAAATTGACCCGGCAGTAGCAACCGGCCCGTTTATCACCACCACCAACGACATTCTGGGGTTGATCATTTACATGACCGTGGCAAGGATGTTTTTTGAGGTGCTGTAGGATAAGAAACAAGTCAGGGCTTCACTTCGAGTGAAACCCAGACTAATTTCGTTGAATGCTAAACCCGCATCCCGTATCTCGTAACCCGCTACCCGTTTTTCAAAATCACCATCGTTGCACCATAGCCATATTCCTTAAAACTGGCATCCTGAAAATCGTATTTTTTGTATTTCGTACTCAGTTCTTTTCGGAGTTCCTGTTTGAGCGTTCCGTTGCCAATGCCGTGGATAAAAACAATGCGACGTGTTCCGTTGGCAATAGCTGTTTCCAGTTCGTTACGAAACCTACCTAACTGAACTTCGAGCATTTCGTGATTCGTCAATCCACGTGTATCTTCAAGCAACTCGTGAATATGAAGATCGATTTCGGTCAGTTCAGGTGAAACTGTCCGTTTAACGATCACTTTGGGTTCATCCTTTTCCTGAACAATTTTAGTCAACTCAGGCCCGGTAAGTTTGTCCACTTCAGTTTCCATATCCGGAGCGAGCAGGGAAATAACCATGGCATTTTGTGTGAAATACCTGGTTTTTTCGTAGCTGTTCTGTTTGTAGAACTTCACCGGATTTAAACGAATACTTTTCACCACCGGACTTTCGAGTTTGGAAGATTCTTCCAGAAAAAACAGCAGTTGAAACTGAAATTCAGGAAGTTCATTCAGGTCCATTCGCGTAAAACTTTCCAAATAACGTTTGCTGTTTGGATTCATTTTGCCCGATTCAACACTGCGGTAAATCTTGTTTTTCAGGTGGCTGTAATTGTAAAGCAAAAAATTGTTGCTGTTGTTTACCAGGTAAACTTTCATTTCGCCGTCAACCGGATTGACTTCATTTTGAGGCACAAAGGCCATATAAAATTCTGGAGCATTCTTACCTGCAATAAATTTGGGTTCAGCTTTAGGCACTTCCTTTATTTCGGGCTGTTCCTCCTTCTTCTCATTCGCATTCGCACGAATCCGGGCAAACCGTTTTTCAGCATTCATCGACAATGAATCGTCAACCACAACTAGCTCGTTGATTAAGGTTGGGATTTCAAATCCGTCGTAATCTTCCACATTCACCATCGTTTTACTGATGACCGATTTCACAACACCGCCTCCAACTGCATTCAAGAACCTGACTTTATCTCCTGCTTTTATCATTTTTCGAAATTTTTCACAAAGCTACGATAATAGACAGAAGGAAAAAGGAAAGCATGGAAAAAGGAAAACAGGCAGAAGACAAGACAGGATATTCAATACTCGAGATTCAAGATTCAAAAGTTTCTGTAATTTTGCCGCCGGAACCCTATGGAAAAAACAAATAAGCTACTAGAAAAGGTTACAGGCATTTCCATCAGCGATTATGCCTACGAATTGCCGGATGCCAAAATTGCCAAATATCCGCTGGCCGAACGCGATCAATCGAAATTGCTGGTCTGGAAAAGAGGCCAGATTCAAGACACGCAGTTCCGTGAACTGCCCGCATATCTGCCATCCAATAGTTTGTTGATTTTCAACAATACGAAGGTTATCCGCGCCAGACTGCACTTTCAGAAAGAAACCGGCGCTATAATCGAAATTTTCTGTCTCGATCCGCATGAACCAGCCGATTACCAGATTGCTTTTCAAACCACTCAATCGTGTGTCTGGAAATGCATGATCGGAAACCAGAAAAAATGGAAAGGCGAAAAACTCCTGAAAACCATCCGGATTGCCCATACCGATATCGAACTTTGTGCCGAACAAACTGATCCGGAGAATAATAAAAGTCTGATCCGGTTTAGCTGGAACAATCCCGATTTTGAATTCTCACGTATCATCGAAAATGCCGGATCGTTGCCTATTCCTCCCTACCTGAACCGCGAAACCGAACAAAGCGATCTGGAACGCTACCAAACGGTTTATTCCAAAATTAAAGGGTCGGTCGCAGCTCCAACGGCTGGACTGCACTTTACCGAAAAAGTCATGAATCATTTGGAAAAAGAAGGGCACGAACTAGCTGAACTTACGCTACATGTTGGCGCCGGAACGTTTCAGCCGGTTAAAAGTGAACGGATTTCAGATCATGAAATGCATGCTGAACATCTGTACATCAGCCGTGATTTCATCAACAAACTTATTCATCACACCGGGAAGACAATTGCTGTTGGAACCACATCAGTCAGAACCCTCGAAAGTATATACTGGCTGGGAGTACAGGCATTCCGGCATCCTGAAATTGAACTTGAAAATCTAAAAGTTTCACAGTGGGAAGCCTATCAGGAGAATGAATATGAATTGTCGGTCAATGATGCCCTAAATGCACTGATCACACTTTTAGACCGCCACCAAACTGATTATTTGTCGGCATCAACACAAATCATTATTGCACCGGGTTATATATTCAGGATTGTTGACGGGTTGATCACTAATTTTCATCAGCCGCAAAGCACGTTGTTACTGCTAATTTCAGCCTATCTGGGCGACGATTGGAGAAATATTTATGATCACGCGCTGGCAAACAATTATCGTTTTCTGAGCTATGGCGACAGTAATCTGTATTTGAAAATTTGAAAATTCGGCAATTTGAAAATTCATAAAAAAAAGCATGTCGGATTTGTTCCAACATGCATTTTCTATTTAAGCGATCTAGAATTTCAGATTCCCGTTGTTGTAATTGTCTGATAGGCCAAACCCTGAAATAAATCTAAAATAGGATTGTAAAAAATTGAATTACACGAAATTCAAGAGTTCGAAAATTTTATAAATTCCCGCAGCTAAAAGCATTGAAACCGGGATGGTCAGTATCCAGGCATACAGTAAATTTATTGTAACTCCCCAGCGAACAGCCGAAACCCGTTTTGTTAATCCGACTCCCATAATTGCACCAGTAATGGTATGAGTAGTACTTACAGGGATACCAAATGCCTCGGTACCAAAAAGCATCATAGCACCAGCACCCTCGGCTGCTACTCCATCAAATGGAGTAAGTTTGGTAATTTTACTACCCATTGTTTTGACAATTCTCCACCCACCCATCAAAGTACCTAACGCAATGGATGTATGGCAACCTATTACAATCCAAAATGGAATTGTATCAATTTTGCCTTCACTTGTAAAAGTAACATGTGCCCAATCAGGTACTTGTGAGGGATCTACAGAATGAAAAAACACAAGAATGGCTGCTGTAATAATTCCCATTACTTTTTGGGCATCATTTCCCCCATGTCCCAAACTAAACATAGCAGATGAAAACAGCTGTCCAACTTTAAACCACCGTTTCATTCTATAAGGATTAAAACTTTTAAAAATCCATAACATTGCGACTGATAACAAATAGGAAAGTACCATACCAATCATTGGTGCGAGAAAAATAAATGCAGCAATTTTTATGATTTTTCCGGAATGAACAACCTCCCAACCACCAAAGGCAATTGCAGCACCGGCAAAACCACCAACCAAGGTATGCGATGAACTTGATGGAATTCCCAAATACCAAGTCAGTAAATTCCAGATAATAGCTGCAATTATGCCAGCCAATATGACTTGTAGTGTAATAAAATCGGTATTTACTACTTTAGCGATTGTGTCAACAATGTGAAGCTTAAAAACTAAAAAGGCAACCAGATTAAAAAATGCTGCCCATATTACGGCCTGAACTGGTGTCAGTACTTTGGTTGAAACAACTGTTGCAATTGAGTTTGCTGCATCATGAAAACCATTGATGTAATCAAAAACAAGAGCAAGAATAATTATAACGATTAACAGTGTGAACATAGCCTGAAATAAAGAGTTAATAAAATTTAAAACTGATTCTAAATCAAGCGTACTTCACTAAAATAGTTTTTACCACATCAGAAACATCTTCAATCTTGTTGGCGATTTTTTCGATATTCTGAAGTATTTCCTTTTGTTTGATCAATTCAATAGGGTCTTTTTCATTTTCGAAAAGGCTTGAAATAGCCATACGATAAAATTCATCAACCCGACTTTCTAATTTATTCAGTTCTTTACATGCTTTCATCACCTTCTGATAATTTTTGAAATCATGAAGGCCACCCACAGCAATTTTAATTTGCAAGGATCCTTTATGTATCAAAGCAACCATCTCTTTCATGTAAGTACTGAAATTAGTGCAACGGTATAATTCAACTTTACCTGACAAGCTGTGAATTAAATCAACTACATCGTCAATCTTTGAAGTTAATTCACTAATATCCTCCCGGTCAAATGGGGTAATAAATGTATGGTTTAACGTATCAAAAATCTGATTGGTGAAATCATCGCCCTTTTTCTCCAGAGCTTTGATGGTCACTCCAATTGCCCTGCGCTCCTCCAACTCCGAAGAATTAATTAGTTTTTCGAGAGCTGCTGATGCTTCAATGGCATTCTCTGCAGCCTGATTAAACATGGCATAAAATTTCGTTTCTTTTGGGATAAAAAACTTAAGTAAACCTGAAAAATTCATATCATTTGTTTTAATGAAAAATCATTTTCTAAAATCCGCCACAAAGATGCAAATAAGAATTATTCCTGAAGAACCTTCTTTAATTAAAATGTAATATTGGCAATAAAAATTAATCGTTTTGTAATAATCACTAAAAACCTATTCAACTCAGTCACTTTATGCAATTTATGAACTTTTAAATTTTGCTGACAAATATCAAGTGACATTGACAATACCTTCATTCCGGAATTACTATATTTGCCACTCAATAAAATCTGTAACCTGTGCGTTATGCAGGTGAAGTTTTTAACATCAGGTATTTACTTAAAATTTCAAACTGTGTTTTTTCTCGGACTATTATCAACACCACTGCCCTATTTGTTGCTGGCCGCATTTTATTTTTTCGGCTTTGCGATGGGTATGTTCAATAATAGCAGCGGAGATGAAACAGTTGAAGCTGTTTCTGCGGTAACCATACCGGTAGAAGTCAAACAAAAAACTACAGAACAGTCTGCTTTCTATTATCAGGTTAACCCTATACAGACACAAAATCAGTCTGATATTTTAAATACCAACGACACTTCTTCGTCATATTTCCCCGACACCGGAATTATTGTGTTTCAAATCAGAAACTTAAAAATTCCTGATTTTAAAACCTGCGACTTCCGGTTTTCCCGTCCTCCTCCATCAGTTTAAGCTACTATTAAAAAAGTTTGCACGCTTTTCAGTTTTAGCGGTCAGTTAATTTTTCACACCGACGCCAGCTAAAATAACAACTTTTATTGTGCATAATTGTTTTGGGTAAGCAATCCTGATAAAGATACATTATGATTGGGGTGATAGGAATTAGCTATAAAACAGCGCCGTTAGAGATTCGTGAACAATTTTCGTTTTCAAAAAATGAAATTGTCTCATTTTCAGAACTGCTTCAGCAGGAAACTGAGATTAATGATTTGGTGCTTCTTTCAACATGTAACCGTACTGAGATCTATTTTTCTCAGGACAAACATGATAATCAGACCGCGTTTGAACTTGTCTATGAAATGATCAAAAAATTCAAGGGAGCTACGGATCATTGCTGGCATTACTTTTATCATCGGTCAAACATTGGTGCGGTACGTCATTTATTCGAAGTCAGTTCAGGTTTGGATTCTCAGATTATTGGCGAGGATCAGATTATCGGCCAGGTAAAGGAAGCCTACATAACCTGTACCGAACTGGCGCTTACCGATGCCGTGCTGATGCGGCTTTTCCAAAAATCTTTCGAAGCAGGTAAACGTGTACGCACTGAAACAGGGATCAAACTGGGAATCACTTCGGTAAGCAGCGCTGCTGTTGAAATGTGTTCAAGTCTCCTCAACGGACTGACGGACAAATCGGTATTAATTATCGGCGCAGGCGAAACCGGAATATTGGCTCTTCAAAACATTTGTAAAAAAGGAGTTAAAAGTATTGCTGTTTCCAACCGTACTATAGAAACGGCTGAAAAGACAGCCACCAAATTTAACGGCACAGCTATTCCGTTCGATACAATTGGAAAATATTTGCACGGATTTGATATTGTAATGATTGCAACAGCCTCTCCGGAGCCCGTCATTACTGCTGAAATGGTTAAAATGAATCAGAAAATCAGGCCAGATCACAAGCAGGTTTATGTTGACTTATCAGTTCCGCGAAATATTGAAAGTGAGGTAGGGGATTTAGAGCATATTGATTTATTGAGCGTGGATGACCTACAGGAAATAGTGGCACAAACCTCCGAAAAAAAGAAGGAAAGTGCAGAAAAAGCGCACGTAATACTCGACGAAGTTGTTTCTGATTTTTCAGAATGGCTGGCCAGTCGTTCGCTTCGACCGGCAATAAATACGATATCCGCAAATCTGCAGGCTATTAATCAGGAAGAACTTTCGACTTACCGAAAAGTAAATACCCCGGAAATGCAGGAAATTGTTGATGGTTACGCCAATCACCTTACCCAGCGATATACCCGTTTACTGATTAAAAACCTGAAAGGGATGACCGATAACGGGAAGAATATCGATTCTTTAAAAATCATCAATGATTTGTTTAAATTTGTCTAAAATTATTTCGCGGCAAACTTATTGGTTTGCTCTTGACTGATTCGAATGAAAAAAACAATACGCATAGGCACGCGTGGAAGCCAACTCGCACTTTACCAGGCAAAAAAGGTTAAAGCAACCCTCGAAAGCATCTTTCCACAGCTTCAGGTTGAACTGAAAATTATTAAAACAAAAGGGGATAAAATACTTGATGTCGCTCTCTCAAAAATAGGCGACAAAGGTTTATTTACCAAAGAAATTGAGAATGAGTTGCTTGATGGATCGGTTGATTTGGCCGTTCACAGCCTTAAAGACTTGCCCACTATGCTTCCGGAAGGATTAAAATTAGGAGCAGTACTGGAACGTGGCGAATTTCGTGATGCGCTTGTTAGTAAAAATGGCAAAAAACTTTCGGAACTTGGCGCCGGCGATGTGGTGGCAACCTCCAGTCTGCGACGAATTGCCGGTCTCCTGAAAGTGAATAATCAGATTATAATTAAAGATATTCGTGGAAATGTAAATTCACGGCTTCAAAAAATGGAAGATGGATATTGCGATGCCATGATTATGGCCGCAGCTGGTTTGCAACGGCTTGGCCTCGAAAAATACATCACCGAAATCATCGATCCTGAAGTAATTTTACCCGCTGTTAGTCAGGGCGCAATTGCTATTGAGACACGGATGGACGATTTGGAAATTGAAGAATTGATGTCCAAAATTAACCATCAGGAAACATGGGATTCTATTATTGCTGAACGGGCATTTTTGGCTAAACTTCAGGGGGGCTGCCAGGTTCCGCTCGGTTGTTTTTCAAAAATCGAAAGCGGAGAGCTGACTCTTCATGGTTTCGTTGCCTCAATTGATGGAAAACAATTCATCCGCGAAACCATTTCAGGAGAATTGACCCTCGGTGTAAATCTGGGGATTGCGCTTGCCGAAAAAATGCTTGAAAAAGGAGCTTTTGAGATTCTTGATCAAATAAAATCAACCAATTCTACTCATTAAATCCCATGGGCAAACTACTGGAAAACAAGGTATTTATCTCGACGCGACCACTTGGTCAGTCCGCTGAACTTGAAAGCCTTTTGACGGAAGAATCAGCCACCTTGATTTCAATGCCCACTATTGAGGTTAGGCCATTGCCCTTGGATGAGTTTTCGTGGCTGCAAATGAGAAACCTCGATTCGTTTAACTGGATTGTATTTACAAGCCCAAATGGATTAAAATTCTTCTTCGCCAGCTTATTCGAACTTCAGAATAATTACGGACTTCCGGAGCATCTGAAAATTGCCGTTGTAGGAAAAAAAACCGCTGCCCACCTGGAGTGTTACGGCACTTCAGCTTCATTTATTAATCTGGGAAATACAGCTGAAGATTTTGTGGCTGATTTCTACCACAGGGTTAATCCGGGCGATCGGGTACTTTTTCCTATTGGAAATCTGGCCCGAACAGTAATCGAAGACAAAATTTCGAAAAAAGCCATCTGCACCCGAATTCTATTCTATGAAACTCTTCTTCCTGAAACAGTTGACGGTAATATTCTGCAATTGATTACGGAAGATAAATATGACATGATCGTTCTTACCAGCCCCTCATCCTGCACTAATCTGCTTCATCTCATTTCAGGAAAATCTGATCCTTCTAAGCTCCGTTTGGTTTGTATCGGTCAAACAACTTCAACAGAAGTGATCCGGAACGGAATTGAACCGCTAATTACTGCAGGAACTGCCAATTCACAAGGAATTTATTCAGCAATTATCAATTATTTTCAGAAAAAATAACCTAAAATCCATTCGATATGTCTTTTCCAATTACTCGACTCAGGAGATTAAGACACACCCCTGTTTTACGCAATTTAGTACGCGAAACCATATTAACCCGCGACGATCTGGTCATGCCATTATTCGTTTGTCCGGGAACTGGTGTAAACAACCCTATATCATCAATGCCAGGAAATTCCCAGTTATCGGTTGATTTACTGGTTGAAGAATGTCGCCGTTTGTATGGACTGGGAGTTCAGGCGGTACTTCTTTTCGGTATTCCTGAACACAAAGACGAGCATGGATTGGTTGCCTGCGAGCACAACGGAATTGTACAGCAGGCAACACGAGCCTTAAAAAAAGCATTGCCCGATTTGTATGTGATCGCCGATATCTGCAATTGTGAATATACAGTTCATGGCCATTGCGGAACCATTGTTGATGGAGATGTTCACAACGACCTTACTCTGGTTACACTTGCAAAACAATCGGTTTCATTGGCACAGGAAGGTATTGACATGGTTGCTCCAAGCGATATGATGGATGGACGCGTTGGCGCTATCCGTCGGGCACTCGACGACAACGGCTTTTACAATCTGCCAATCATGGCCTATTCGGCCAAATATGCATCAGGATTTTACGGACCTTTCCGCGAAGCTGCTGAAAGCGCACCAAAATTCGGAAATCGTGCAACCTACCAGATGGATCCGGCCAATGGCAACGAAGCCTTACGCGAAGTGGCACTCGACATTGAAGAGGGTGCCGATATTGTCATGGTAAAACCTGCGCTGAGTTATCTGGATATTATTCAACGGGTAAAAACCAATTTCAATATCCCGATTGCTGCTTACAATGTGAGCGGCGAATATTCTATGGTGAAAGCTGCAGCAGCCAATGGCTGGATCGACGAAAAAAGGTTGGTTCGCGAAATTCTGACCTCAATCAAACGGGCTGGTTCCGATATCATTTTATCCTATCATACACAGGATATTATAAAAGAATTATAAAAAACGGCCCCCTTCCCGTTCCCCCGTTGGGGGAAGGCTTTGGACATTGGGTTAATATGATTTTAAGCCCTGAAAGGGCGGCATATAATAGCACAGGGCATCGCCCTGTAGACAAAGCAAAAAGGGATATCCGTCCTCAAAATAATGTTCAACAAAACAATTGTCTTCTTTCGGACGGAACAGCAACAACATAAAGAATAGCTCACTTTGATCAACATACATTTGATTAATTAATCCAACCATGAAAAATTACACTCAAAGCATCGCTGCTTTTCAGGAAGCACAAAAACATATTCCGGGTGGTGTAAACTCACCTGTCAGGTCATTTAAAAGCGTTGACGGTGATCCACTGTTTATAGCCAGCGCCAACGGAGCCAAAGTTTTCGATATCGACGGACACGAGTATATCGATTATGTAGGTTCATGGGGACCTATGATTTTAGGTCACGCCCATCCCGATGTCATTATGGCCATTCAGAAAACTGCCGCTAAAGGAACAAGTTTTGGCGCCCCTACCCTGTTCGAGACCGAGATGGCCCTGCAGATCAAAAAAATGGTTCCTTCCATCGACAGTATTCGAATGGTAAACTCCGGAACCGAAGCAACCATGAGTGCACTGCGGCTTGCCCGCGGTTATACCGGTCGTGAACTGGTGATCAAATTTGAAGGTTGTTATCATGGCCACAACGACAGTTTCCTCATTAAAGCCGGATCAGGAGCTTTGACCTTGGGAACGCCCAATTCTCCGGGTGTTACTTCCGGAACAGCAAAAGATACTTTAACTGCCGGCTATAATGATCTGGATTCTGTCAAAGAATTGTTCGCCAAATATCCTGAACAAATTGCTGCTCTTATTATTGAACCGGTTACCGGTAATATGGGGGTTGTTATTCCTGAGCCCGAATTCATTCAGGGAATCCGCGAACTCTGCACCAAATATGGAACTGTGCTGATTTTTGATGAAGTCATGACCGGGTTTCGCTTATCAAAAGGAGGGGCACAACAAATATTGGGCATCACTCCCGACCTGACCTGCTTTGGAAAAATTATCGGTGGCGGTCTACCTGTTGGCGCTTATGGCGGCAAACAGGAAATCATGGACAAACTGGCGCCAAAAGGTCCGGTTTATCAGGCCGGAACCCTCTCTGGTAATCCTCTTGCCATGTCAGCCGGACTCACAACCCTGAAAATTCTGGATGAAACCGATGGCTTTTACGATATGCTCGAAGATAAATCGTCCCGCTTGGGTGAGGGGATCAAAAAGTGTCTTGCTGACCTGAATTTTCCGGGAGTATTAAACCGGGTAGGCTCAATGTTCACCTTATTTTTTACTGAAGAAGCTAAAGTAAATTCGTATGCCGATGCCTGCCGTTGCAATACAACAACTTACGCCAGATTCTTTAAAATGGCGCTTGAAAGTGGCATCTACCTTGCACCATCGCAGTTCGAGGCCGGTTTCATGTCGGCCGCCCATACAGCTAAAAAAATAGATAAAACTATTGAGGCCACATATGAGGCGCTGAAGGTTTTGAAACAATAGTTAGTTGGCAGTCACAGTGTTCAGTCGCAGTGTTTGCATTCCTGAACACTGCGACTGAATACTGAACACTATCCTCTTTTGAAAATACAAATATTCACCTTTTCATTTCTGGCAGATTTTTTGAAGTAGCATTAGCGCTGATATCATTGAAAACGAATTTCAGCAAAAACAGGAAACAATTAAAACTTACGATCATGAAAACAAAAATTGGAATCTTAGTTTTGGTTTTGTGCACAAGCTTCTTCACTGTAGATGCCCAAAGACGTGTAACAACAACCGCCCGCGCAACCAGCTACGACATTAGCGACAATCTTGATTTGGAAGCAGTGGCTTCCATATTTGGTGATTCAGAAAATCTGGAAGATTTTGAACGCAGGCTGAATGATCCGGATACCCGAATTTCGAACCTCGATCTGAATCAGGATGGCTACATCGACTATTTACGGGTACTCGAAAATTCTACCGACCGAAATTCAGTAGCGATTATTCAGGCTGTTCTTGATCAGGATGTTTATCAGGATGTAGCCACCATTGAGATTGAAAAAAGTTCGAACTACAATCACCGCATCCAGATTGTCGGCGATGCTTACATTTATGGTTCAAATTACATTATTGAACCTGTCTTTGTCCATACTCCGCTGATTTTTTCTTTCTTCTGGGGGCCACGTTACAACCCATGGCGCTCACCATATTACTGGAACTATTACCCAAGTTGGTACAGCTATTACAGGCCTTATTCACCGTTTAAATATCACAGACATATTGATGTCCATATCAACAGATATAACACCTATCATTATTCAAACAACCGGAATTTTCATTTCTCAGATGATAATTACAGACATATCCGGAGAAATGATTATAGCACAAGACATCCCGATCGTGCTTTTTCAAACCGGAACCAGGGTGTAAACAACCGTAATGAACTGATTGAAAGAAGACCGGGTAATGTGGTAAATCGCCAAAGAGGCAATGAATCTCAAAAATCGAATAACCGTGAGTATCAAAACAGCCGCAGGCCAAGTTCAGGAAATACTGAAAGGCCAAGGAATGAAGTAGAAAACAGAAGGCCGGCTCAAAACGAAAAGTCAGGTCAAATTAAAAGCAGGGAAGGAAACCGGGATTTTAACAGAAACAGGCCAGAGAATAATAGCAGGCAAGTGCAGAAGCAGAACGAAAACCGAAACCAATCTTACGAAAGACGTTCTGCTCCTGAACGCCGTTCGGTTTCTACTCCTGAACGATCAACAAAACGGGTTGAATCACCTCAACGGAATACTGCTCCGAGAGAAAAATCCGGTTCTGTATCTTCTGGAAGTAAAGCAAACAAACAAGTAAAACAGAGTTCCGGAAACTCAAGAAATTCAGGATCATCAAATAAAGAGCAGAAAAAGGAATCTGAAAAGAACAGGAGAAGATAATTACACTAAATTTTAAATCGAGATATTTTGACTACAAATGCGATTCTACTAAAAACACTCCGTGGAGAGAGAACCGAACGACCACCGGTTTGGTTTATGCGTCAGGCAGGACGAGTGTTGCCTTCCTACATGAAAATCAAAGAGGATTATACTTTTTGGCAGATGATGCAGAATCCGGAAGTGGCCGCAAAAGTAACCCTTTTGCCCGTTGACGATTTGGGTGTTGATGCGGCCATTTTGTTTTCCGACATTCTGGTTATTCCTCATGCATTGGGTATGGGACTGGAATTCAACGACAGTGGTCCATTATTTGACAATCCACTGGCTTTCAGGGAAAATCCATTGAGCGGACTACATCCTGACCCATCGAAGCTCAATTATATTTACACAGTAATTGATAAGATCAAAAGAACTAAATCGCCGGAAACTCCATTGATTGGTTTTTGCGGTGCACCTCTGACGGTTCTGTTGTTTATGCTTCAGGGATTGGGACGAAAAGGCGATTTCCCTGAGGCCATCCGTTTCATGTATCAAAATAAAGAAACTACCCGGCAGCTGATTGAAATTGTGACGGAACTTTCCATTACATATGCTCTCGGACAAATCGATCATGGAATCGATGTTTTTCAGTTGTTCGATACCCATGCAGGATTGATTCCTGCTGACTTATACCAGGAACTTTTTATGCCATCAACCCGGAAAATAGCCGCCGCCGTGCGTGAAGAAGATATTCCGTTCATCTTTTTTCCGAAAGGCCTGGGTTCGGGAATCGCTCAAATTACACCAGATGATTGCGACTTCTTAAGCATCGACTGGCAAACACCGCTCAATCTGGCCAGAAAACTGGTTGATCCCAAAATTGGTCTGCAGGGAAATGTTGATCCCCGTTTGTTATATGCAAGTCAGACCGAAATTGAAAAGGCGCTGCAACCTTACATTGAATTTGGTAAAAACAATCAGAACTGGATTTTCAATCTGGGTCACGGATTTATGCCCGGAATTTCGTTTGAAAGTGCACGCTTTCTCGCCGACTGGGTGAAACAAACTGATTGGAAAAGATAAAAAGTAGCCTCCCCCATCCCCTCCGAAGGAGGGGAGAAAAATGCAACGTGCAATGTTTGAGCGTAAAACTAATGAACAAACGAAGAATTTTAGCAAGGCTTTTTAAAGCCTCCCCTATCGGGGGAGGTTTGGAGGGGGCTTAAAATTTAAAACTATGATCAACCGCGAATTACTCGAAAAATACAATCATCCGGTTCCCCGGTACACCAGCTATCCTCCGGCTAATTTCTTTACTGAAGAGTTTGGCCCGATTGATTATTTGAAGGCTGTCGATGAGTCAAACCAGTGGAATCCACAAAATATTTCCATTTATATTCACATTCCGTTTTGCCTGAAAATGTGCTTTTTCTGCGGATGCAATTCCTACGCCTTACGTCAGGCCGATATTGTGGAGGCTTACCATAAAGCCTTGATTCAGGAAATCAAAATGGTGACCGCGAGATTGGATAAAAATCGTAAAGTTTCGCAGATTCATTATGGTGGCGGTACGCCAAACGCCATTCCGGTTGAATATCTACAGGAAATCAACGAATTGCTGTTTTCGACCTTCGAGTTTATTCCCGATCCTGAAATCGCTATCGAAGTTAACCCGGCCTACCTTACTTTCGAGCAAATGACCGGACTGAAAAAAGCCGGATTCAACCGGTTCAGCCTTGGAATTCAGGATTTCAACAATGAAGTGTTGGATGCTGTAAACCGCGACAAAGCTGCACTTCCGGTTAAAGACATTATTGCCTTCCTGAAAAAGGACTCACCCAACATGGCCGTAAATCTCGATTTCATTTACGGTTTGCCCAAACAAACAGCGGTTAACTTTTCTGAAACCATCAGGAAAGCCATTGAACTGAAACCCGACCGTTTGGTGACTTTTTCGTACGCACACGTTCCATGGGTCAGCAAAATTCAGAAGAAATTGGAGAAAGAAGGCCTTCCGGCACCTGACGAAAAAATTAAAATGTACGAAGCTGCTTTTTCAATTCTGACTCATAATGGATACGAAGCAATTGGCATGGATCATTATGCCAATTCAGACGATGAACTGACTGTAGCCAGACGTAATAAACAATTACACCGTAATTTTCAGGGCTATTGCACCCGTCGCACTACCGGGCAGGTTTATGCTTTTGGAGTGACTGGCATCAGTCAACTGGAAGGCGTCTACGCACAAAATACTAAATCAATTGACGAATACATCGCCAAAATTAATGCCGGAGAATTGACGACTATAAAAGGTTATACACTTACTCCACAGCAGGTAGTTGTTCGCGAAGTGATTACAGAACTAATGTGCAACGAGCAGATTGTTTGGAGTCATTTGGGCGAGATTTTGGGCATGACTTCCGAAGAAGTAAAACAACAAACCACCTATAGTCCCGAACTTCTTAATCAATTCGCGAATGATGGTATCATTACTCTTTCCGAAGAAAAAATACAGATTACAGATGATGGCCAATTATTTATCCGCAATGTGGCCGCTTCGTTCGATCCACTCACTCAGGCCGGACAAACCAATTTTTCAAAACCAGTATAAGCATTTACGATTTTCAGATGTACAATTTACCATTTAGTAGACCTCCATTATGGGAATTATAAAGCCAATAAACGGGAAAATTGAAAAACGAGAAGAAACCTGGGATTCAGCCCAGTATGGGCGAAATATTTATAGCCCAGGGCAAACGACGAAGGAGTGTCGCCCTGGGTAAGAATAAACAAAAGAAAACCGTCCGCGGTAAAACGATTTTAAAGGAGTTGACCATCTTCGGACGGAATTGAAATCACATCCAGAAATGTAGCTTCATAAGAAATAATAGACAGTAATTCAACAAATTACAAAATAACCGACTTGATCATGGCCGAATCATTCAAAACTGATGTTGTTATTATTGGTGCCGGTCTTACCGGACTTACGATTGCCTTTTACCTTAAAAAAGCGGGAATTAATTTTAAAATCGTCGAAAAATCGGGTAAAACAGGAGGAGTAATTCAAACCATCAGCGAGAAAGGTTTTGTGTACGAGACCGGCCCAAATACCGGAGTCGTTTCGCATCCGGAAATAGCAGAATTATTTGAAGATCTGGCAGGAAAATGTGCACTCGAAACTGCAGATCCAAGTGCCAAACGACGGTTAATCTGGAAGAATAGTCAATGGCATGCGCTTCCTTCAGGACTATGGTCAGCTATTTCTACTCCGCTTTTTACATGGGGCGATAAGTTCCGTATTTTGGGTGAACCGTGGAGAGCTAAGGGAGTTGAACCAAACGAAAACCTGGCCGAATTAGTTAAAAGGCGGATGGGTCAAAGTTTTCTCGATTATGCCATCGATCCGTTTATCTCCGGAATTTATGCCGGAAATCCGAATGAACTGGTTACCCGTTTCGCCTTGCCAAAACTTTACCAATTAGAACAGGATTATGGAAGTTTCATAAAAGGAGCCATGAAAAAAGCTAAACTTCCTAAAACTGAACGCGACAAAAAAGCATCCAAGGAAGTATTTTCAGCCAAAGGTGGCTTAAGCCGGATGATTGAAGCAATGACCGAAGAAATCGGCTCTGAAAACATATTGCTTTCTGTTGAAAATACTTTGGTTAGACCAAATTCTGAAGGATTTCAGCTACAGATAACGACTCCCGAACACTTGTTTTCGATTGAGACAAAGCAGTTGATTACTACATGTGGAGGTTATGCCTTATCAGGACTTTTGCCTTTTCTGAACGAGGAAGAAATTGCTCCTTTTAATGAATTAAAATATGCTGCAGTTACGCAGGTTTTGCTCGGATTCCAAAAATGGAAAGGTATTTCGTTAAAAGCATTCGGCGGCTTGGTTCCCGGAATAGAAAACAAAAATATTCTTGGAGTGTTATTTACCTCGTCGTTCTTTGAAGGCCGCGCCCCAAAAGGAGGAGCCTTATTATCGGTATTTATGGGTGGTACAAAGCGCCCCGATATTGCAAAAATGGATGATGACCAGATTCAGGCACTTTTAAATAAGGATCTTCCGCGAATGATGAGTGACCGAACCCTGAATCCAGATATGACGCGTATTTTACGCTATCCGAAGGCCATTCCGCAGTATACTGAAAGCACCGGTCACCGATACGAAATGATTGAAAAACTTCAGTTGAAATATCCCGGATTGATTTTAGCCGGAAACATTCGCGACGGTATCGGAATGGCCGACCGTGTGAAACAAGGGCGCAGCATAGCTGAAGATTTGATTGAAAAAATGCAAGGTCATTAAATTGTCATTTGTAGTCATTGATGGTCATTGATTGGTCAATTAATTGTCATTAAGATCATTAAAGTCATTAAATAGTTTGCCTGAGCGACAAATGACCATTGAATGACGCGAAGCTAATGACAACTGAATGACACGAAGTGAATGACAATTATACCAAAAACATAACACCGTGAACGTATCCAAAACTGCCGCCATTTACAAAGAAATACAAAAAACCATTTGCCAAACGCTGGAAGAAGCCGATGGAACCGGCAAATTTTCTCTGGATGCCTGGGAAAAGGAGATTGGCTCCGGGCTGACCTGTGTGATGCAAAACGGATCGATTATCGAAAAAGCCGGTGTAAATTTTTCGCATGTCAGTGGAAATTTTAACGAAAATATGGGTAAACTTTTAGGAGAGAACGCCACCAAATATGCAGCTACAGGTGTTTCGTCCATTCTTCACTCCGGAAACCCTTTTGTACCGACCATTCATATGAATGTACGGCATTTCAGTCTCGATAACGGATCATCGTGGTTTGGCGGTGGAATCGACTTGACTCCAACTTACATTAATATCGAAGAAGCACGCTGGTTTCATCAAACCCTGAAAGACATTTGTGACAAATACGATTCCTCATTTTATCCGTCGTGGAAATCCTGGGCTGACGATTATTTCTACCTCACTCACAGGCACGAAACCCGTGGCATTGGAGGAATATTCTTCGACCGCATCCAACCTGCCAACGATGCTGATCTGGAAAAAATGTTAAACCTGACTTCGGATTTACTTCGAATTTACCCCATTATTTACAGCCGTTTGATGAAAGATAACGGGCACAAGCCATTTACCGAAGCACAGAAGAAGTGGCAAAAAATTCGTCGCGGACGGTACGTTGAATTCAATCTGATTCATGATCGCGGCACCAAATTCGGATTGGAATCTGACGGAAACATCGAATCAATTTTGGTTAGTTTACCTGCCGAAGTGGAATGGGTGTATCAATACCAACCCGAACCCGGAAGCCCTGAAGATCAATCTCAGCAACTGCTCAAAAAAGGGATTGAGTGGGCAAAATGAAAGTCCCTTGATTGATTGTCCTTTATTTCCAGCAATTAAAAACTCATCATTTTTATTAAAAATTTCGCTAACTTGGGTTGTATTACATTGACATTTAAACAACCACAATGGAAACGAATATCGACACCTCTATCAAACTTTTGAAAGCAAAAAAGTAAGGACACACTGGGATGAAACCGAAGAACAGTGGTATTTTTCGGTTATCGATGTTGTCGAAATTTTAACGGATAGTCCTGATCCAAAGGACTACTGGTATCGAATGAAAAAAAGGGAAAAGCTTTCAGGAATTGAGTTATCGACAATTTGTCGACAACTGAAAATGAAATCTTCTGATGGCAAAAACTATAACACCGATTGTTCTGATACACAAGGATTATTAAGAATTATTCAATCCATTCCATCCCCAAAAGCTGAACCGTTTAAACAATGGCTGGCAAAAGTTGGCTACGAACGTATGCAGGAAATTGCCGATCCGGAACAAAGCATAGACCGGGCACGCGAAAACTGGCAAAAGCTGGGCCGTAGTGAGAAATGGATTCAACAACGCATGACCGGACCAGGGATTCAACAACGCATGACCGGACAGGAAACCCGCAATAAACTGATTGATTACTGGCAAGATTCTGGAATTAAAAAACAGGATGAATTTGCACTTCTCACCAACATAATCCATCAGGAATGGACTGGTTTAACGGTCAGGAAACACAAGGATTTAAAAGGTTTGGAAGCTCAGAACTTACGCGATCACATGACCGAAGCCGAGTTAATTTTCACTGCTCTTGCCGAACTTTCAACTCGCCAGATAGCTGAAAGCGAGCAAGCCAAAGGATTACATAAAAACGCCATAGCCAGTAAAAAAGGTGGCGCAGTGGCAAAAAATGCACGGTTGGAATTGGAATCAAAGACAGGGAAAAGTGTTGTTACCGGTGAAAATTTCCTTCCCCCATCTTAAAAGAAAAAAGAAATAAGCCAGAAGAAAAAATAGGATTAAAAAGACTCTATTAACCTAGCTTTATTCTCAAAATCCGTTTCGTTTTCGAGGTAATTTAATTCACCAAAGTCCAAAAGAAATGGCAAAAAATTCGTCGCGGCCGGTACGTCGAATTTAACCTGATTCACGACCGGGGAACCAAATTCGGACTGGAATCGGATGGAAATATCGAATCGATTTTGGTCAGTTTACCTGCCGAAGTGGAATGGGTGTATCAATACCAACCCGAACCCGGAAGCGCTGAAGCGAAAACTCAGGAATTGCTAAAAAAAGGGATTGATTGGGTGTAGAATTGTTACGGGATGCGAGTTACGGGTTATCCAGGTTTTAGCCTAACGACTTGTTTTGTCTAAGAAATAAATTGCACGGTTGGAATTGGAATCAAATACAGGAAAGCGTGTTGTAATAGGTGAAAATTTCCTTCCCCCATCTGAAAAGAAAAAAGAAATAAGCCGAAGTTCTGACTAAAATGTCGGCTTCGTAAACTAACCTACAAATAACCTTTCATTCATTTCAGCATTTCATTAGGTTTATCCAACAATTCTCTAAATTTTCTGATTTTCTGTAAAAAAAAGAATAGCTTTATTGACACGTTCAGATGAGAACGTGCTTCAAACTCATCAACTAATCTATGAAACCCAAAATCTTAGATTTAATCGATTTCGCGAAAGTAGATACCTTGCTCGAAGGCTTCAACAAAACCACAGGCTTTGTTACTGCCATTCTCGACCTCGATGGAAATGTCCTCTCAAAATCGGGCTGGAGGCAAATCTGCACCGAGTTTCATCGAATTCATCCCGAAACATCCCGAAAATGTTTGATCAGCGATACCGAACTAGCCAATAAAATGACCGAAGGTGAAAAATACCATTTTTATCAATGCTTAAACGGATTGGTCGATGTGGCTGTGCCTGTTGTAATTAAAGGCGAACACATTGCCAACCTGTTTTCGGGGCAATTCTTTTTTGAAGAACCCGATGAATCTTTTTTTCAGAAACAAGCCAAGAAATATGGTTTTAACGAAGAAATTTATCTTAAAGCACTCAAAAAAGTCCCCGTTGTTTCAAAGGAAAAAGTGAAAGTGGTGATGGATTTTTTGCTGAACATGACACAGGTGATCAGTGAAATGACCTTTCAGAAATTGGAGGAAATGCAACTGAACGAGGCGATCAAAAAAAACGAACACATTTTAAGGCTTTTTGTTGAACATTCACCTGCATCCATTGCCATGTTCGACAACAATATGCGTTATCTGGTAGCCAGCCATCGCTTCATGGCTGATTACAATCTGGGGGACCAAAGCCTGATTGGCCGCTCGCATTACGAGGTTTTTCCCAAAATTTCAGAACGATGGAAAGAATTTCACCGGTGGGGCTTAGCCGGCGAAACCTTAAAAGAAGATAACGACCTCTTTCCCAGGGCTGATGGAAAAACCGACTGTGTGCGCTGGGAAATCCGTCCCTGGTACGAAACCGATAACCGGATTGGTGGCATTATCCTGTTCTCTGAAGTAATTACAGAACAGGTTGAAGCCCGGGAATCGCTAAGTGAAAGCGAAAAATACAACCGCATGTTGTTCGAGCAATCCGCCATCGGACTTGTGGTGGCATCACTGGACGGGAAACTGGTTGATATAAACCCGACCTTTGCCAATATCATTGGACGTACCATTGAGGAAACGAAAAGTTTGACTTACTGGGAAATTACTCCTGAAAAATATCAACATCAGGAACAGGAACAATTGGAATCGCTTGCCAAAACCGGGAAATATGGCCCTTACGAAAAAGAATACATCCATAAAGACGGGCATTTGATCCCGGTGCGCTTGCAGGGTTTAATCATTGAACGAAACAATGAAAAATTTATCTGGTCGAGCGTTGAAGACATCACCGAACGGAAGCGTTCTGAACTCTTACGAAACTCAGAAAAGTATCTCCTCGAAATAATTACCCGAAATACCCCGCTTCCGAAAATACTCGAAGAGATCGTACTAACTGTTGAGGCTCTTTCTGAAAGGACTATCGCATCCATTCTTTTGCTTGATAATGACGGCATCCATGTACATTACGGTGCAGCTCCGCACCTGCCGGAAGGTTACAACAACGCACTGGAAGGCGCTTCAATTGGCCCAAATGCCGGTTCATGCGGTACATCCGCATTTCGCAAAGAAGTAGTCATAGTTACCGACATAGAAGTTGATTCTCTTTGGGACGATTATCGCGAACTTGCAAGGGCATACGGTCTGCGCGCCTGCTGGTCAACTCCCATTATAAATTCCCAGGGAAAGGTTCTTGGCACTTTTGCTATGTATTATCGGGAACCGCGCAGTCCAAAGGAAGAAGATTTCAGATTGATCGAAAGGGCAACCCATCTTGCAGAAATTGCCATAGAGCGTAAACGAAAAGAACAAGAGTTGGAAAAAAGCCGAAGATTGTTGATAGAGAGTCAGAGAATTGGAAACGTCGGTGGTTGGGAATTTAATATTGACACTTTGGAACAGACCTGGACGGAAGAGGTTTTCCGCATTCATGAAGTTGAAGTTGATTACGAGCCAACCGTTGAAAAGGGAGTCAATTATTATACTCCGGAATCAAGGCCGATTATTGAACAGGCAGTACAACGTGCCATTGAATTTGGCGAACCATTCGATTTGGAGCTGGAAATCATCACAGCAAAAGGCAATCTTCGATCGGTCAAGGCGATTGGGGAGGCTGATTTAGAACATCGCCGGGTTATTGGCTTCTTTCAGGATATCACTGTGGGCAAGCAGGCGGAAGCATCGCTGCGCGAAAGCGAGGAAAAATTCCGCACCTTAACAATGGCCAGTTCCGATAGCGTTTATCGAATGAGTCCGGATTGGAGAGTGATGTATGAATTGGATGGACGAGGTTTTATCGTAGATACTGCAAAACCAAACGCTGCCTGGTTTCAGGAATACATCCCTCCGGATGATCAGGAGAATGTCATGGCAGTTATACAGGAAGCTATCCGGTCCAAGAGTTTATTTGAATTAGAGCATCGGGTATGGCGTGTAGATGGCTCTTTTGGTTGGACATTTTCGCGAGCTATACCGCGGCTGGATGCGAATGGCGAAATTTTCGAATGGTTCGGTGCAGCGAGCGACATTACTAACCGCAAACAGGCAGAAGAAGCGCTAATCAGTGTAAAAGCGAAAATTGAGGAAAGCGAAATCAGGTTTAAAGCAATTACAAACCAGGCAACGGAAGGGATTTCTTTATCTGATATGGATGGGAATTATAAATTTGTGAATCCTGCATTTTGCGCCATGACCGGATATTCAGAAGAAGAATTATTAACCATGACTGTTTTTGACGTGAAAGCTGAATTGCAGCCTTCAGGTGGTTTTAACGAAAGCAAAGGTGCAAAGGAAGTATTGCCGATTGAGGTCAGGTTGCAGCGTAAGAACAAGTCTGAGTTAACGACTGAAATAATTGGAAATAGAATTAAAATTGGCAATCAGGAATTTGTTCTTGGTACAATCAGGGACATCACCGAGCGCAAAATGGCTGAAACAAAATTGCTGGCAGAACATGAGCTGGTAATAGATACGCTGGAAAGTATGAGCGACGCCTTTGTTTCGCTCGACAGAAACTGGCGTTACACTTACATGAATGAGAAAGCGGGGATCATATTTGGCCGCGATCTATTAGAGATGATAGGGAAACACATCTGGACAGAATTCCCTGAAGGCGTTGGGCAGCCATTTCAGCTGAATTACGAAAAAGCAATGAATGAAAAAGTTTTCATTCGGATGGAAGAATACTATCCGCCTTACGATATGTGGTTCGAAAACAGGATAAACCCAACCGACGACGGAATTGCTATTTTCTTCCAGGACATTACCTTTAGAAAAAAGGCAGAAGAAAAGATTCAACGAAGCGAACAGGTATTACGGCTTTTTGTGGAACATTCTCCGGCGTCGATTGCTATGTTCGACCGCGAGATGAACTATATTGTAGCCAGCCAACGCTACCTTCAGGATTACGAAATAGGTGAACAAAAGGTGACTGGCCGTTCACATTATGAAATTTTTCCGGAAATACCCGAACGCTGGAAAGATATTCACAAACGTTGTCTGGCAGGTGCGACTGAAAGCGCCGATGAAGATCTCTTCCCACGTGCCAATGGAAAGTTAGACTGGGTCCGTTGGGAAATACGTCCCTGGTATGAACAAAATGATGAAATTGGCGGAATTATTCTTTTCTCCGAAGTAATAACAGAGCGAAAACTGGCACAGGAATCATTGATTGCAAGCGAAGCACGTATCCGCAATGTGTTTGAGCAAGCGAATGACGGCATTTACATCATTTCCGCTGAAAATCAGTACCTGGATACCAATGAGCGCGGACTCGAACTGCTTGGCTACACAATCGATGAACTCTTGCTCCTGAATGTGGCCGATGTTCTTGCTCCTGATGAAGTTGCACGGCTGGCTGTCGAGCCACCCAAAATGATGTCGGGCATACCCCACCTTGCCGAATGGAAATATGTGAGAAAGGACGGTTCGGTATTTCCCGGAGAAGTAAGCGCCAAAAAGCTCGACGACAACTCGTATCTAGCTTTATTACGCGACCTGACTGATCGCAGAAAGATCGAAACTGCATTACGTCAAAGCGAAAAAAGACATCAACTGCTTTTTAAATATGGATTGGCAGCCATGGCCTATCATCAGATTATATTCGAGGGCGAAAAACCGGTAGATGATATTTATCTTGAAGTAAATGATGCGTTTACGGCAAAAACCGGACTGCAAAATGTGATCGGTAAAAGTATTACCGAGTTGATTCCGGACATTCGCAAAACAAATCCGGAGTTGCTGGAACGGTTTGGACGGGTTGCACAAACTGGCCAGCCAGAAGAATACGAGATTTTCATCTCTGATTTAAATACCTGGTTTTATACCTCTTTGTATTCTTTGGGTGAAAATGTTGTTGTGTCTGTTCTCGACAACATTACTGAACGCAAGCTTGCTGAAAAAACACTTGCTGCAAGCGAAGAAAAATACCGCTCGATTTACGAAAACAGCAGTGTTGGTATATTATTGACAACTGTTGATGGAAATATTATATCGGCAAACGAATTTGCATGTAAAATTTTTAACAGAACAGAAGTGGAAATTTGCAGAATTGGCAGAAATGGCCTGATAGATGTTACAGACCCACGGTTGGCTATTCTTTTGGAAGAAAGAAAAAAGATTGGCAGAGCAAAAGGAGAATTGTGGTTTATTAAAAAAGAGGGCACAAAATTTCCGGGCGAAATATCTTCCGTTATTTTTAAGGACAAGGAAGGGAACGAACATACCAGTATGGTCATCCGCGATTTGACTGAACAAAAGCAAGCCGAGAACGAAATCAGGGCGTTGAACCAAACGCTCGAACACCGGGTCGTTGAACGAACAGCACAATTACAAGCCGCAAACCAGGAACTGGAATCGTTCGGCTATTCCATTTCGCATGATTTGCGCGCCCCGCTTCGCGCTATTTACGGCTTTTCCCAAATACTTGCCAGCCGGCATCGCCTCTCACTGAATGAGGAAGGTAAACAATACATGGATTATATTGTCTCAGCAAGCGTGCGGATGGAACAACTGATTAACGACCTGCAAAACTATGCACGCCTTGGAAAAAAGTCATTGGAAATGCGTCCGGTTTCCCTTCGATCCATTGTTGATGCGGTGTATTCCGACCTCAAAACTGAATTAATTGAAGCTGGTGGCGATTTTGCCATTGTTGGAGATCTTCCCCATCTGGTTGCCGACGAAACCCTGCTCCGCCAAATAGTTGCAAATTTATTGGGGAATTCAATCAAATACCGGCGGATAAATACTACATTGAAAATAACGCTAAGTTGTGAACCTATAGGAAAATCGTATCTCCTAAAGATTACAGACAATGGCATTGGCATACCCAAAGAACATTGGGAAAAGATATTCAATGTCTTTCAGCGGCTTCATAGCGAAGACAAATATCCGGGCACCGGAATCGGACTTGCAAACGTAAAGAAAGCTGTAACCCTTCTTGGTGGAACTATTTATGTAGAATCAACAGTTGGCTTTGGCAGTACTTTTTTTATTAAATTTAACGAAACTAAAATCTAACGCAGTATGGATAAACTGGCGCAAATACTCCTGGTCGAAGACAACATAATGGATGTAACTCTCACATTGGATGCTTTCAAAGAAGCTAAGTTGATGAACAAAATAAATGTTGCCCATGATGGGGAAGAAGCCCTCGATTATCTTTTGGGGCGCGATAAATTCTCTGACCGAGGCCTGTATCCACTTCCTTCGCTCATTCTGCTCGACCTTAAAATGCCGGGAATAGATGGATTTGAAGTGTTAAGGCAAATAAAAAACACAGAGAAGCTTAAGCGTATTCCTGTTGTGATCCTCACATCTTCAAAAGAGGAAGGCGACCGTACCTTGAGTTACGACATTGGGGCAAATAGCTATTTATTGAAACCAGTCGCTTTCAATGGCTTTGTAGATGTGGTGAAAAAAATTGATGATTATTGGTTCACATTAAATATTGGCGCTCCGGAGGAGTAGGTAGCAGTCCGCAGTGGGCAGTCGTTAATCTTTACTGAAGACTGAAGATATTATCAAACTAACACACTTCAACCATGAATACAAAAATCCGGGTCTTGCACATCGACGATAATTTGCACGACCGTCAACTTGTTAAAGATGCCTTGCTTAAAGAACACAACTCATTTGAGGTTATTGAAGCGGATAACCGTGAAAAATTTGAACAGTATCTAGCTGAAAAAGATTTTGATATCATACTCAGCGATTTTAATATTTTGGGATTTAATGGCCTACAAGTACTTCAGATTGTGAAAGAAATGCAACCTGAAACTCCGGTAATTATTATTACAGGCACTGGTTCTGAAGAGATAGCCATTCAGGCTATAAAAATGGGGGCCGCCGATTATGTCATTAAAAAGGTAAGCCACATTCGTGGGCTGGCACATACCATTGAACTTGTTCTGGCGAATAAAGAATTGCTGATAGGGCAAAAAAAGGACCAGGCAGCATTGCAAATCAGCGAGGAAAAATACCGCAACATGTTTGCAAACAACCCGCAGCCCATGTGGATTTACGATCTCGAAACCCTCGCCTTTCTCGAAGTGAACGAAGCTGCAATTCTGCACTATGGTTATAGTCGCGAAAAGTTTCTTTCAATGACCATCAAAGACATCCGTCCTCCGGAAGATGTTGATGCTTTACTAAAGAATATTGAAAGTGCGAATATTGCTTTTAACACATCAATCGGGTGGCGGCACCTTAAAAAAAACGGTGAAATCATTATTGTCCAAATTATCTCGCAACCAGTCACCTTTGACCACCGCAAAGCCCGGCATGTGATGGTCAGCGACATTACCAAACGCCTTGAGGCAGAGGAACAACTTCGGCAAAGCGAAGAAAAATTCAGGAATGTTTTCGAGCATTCGCTGGTTGGCAAATCGCTGACTTCGATGGATGGCACCCTAATAACAAACCAGGCTTTCTGCAATATACTGGGGTACTCCAACGAGGAACTGTCGCAAATGAAATGGCAACAGATCACTAATCCTGAAGATATTGAAAACGACCAGAAAATGATTAATTCTATCATTTCGGGCGAAAATAAATCGGCAGTTTGGGAAAAACGCTACATCCACAAAACCGGGAGAACCGTTTGGGTTGTTATCAGCTCAAACTTACTCTACGACTACGATAAAAAGCCGCTGTTTTTTATAACCTCAATCCTCGACATCACCAAACGCAAGTTAGCCGAAAAAGAACTTCAGAAACTATCGCTCGCAGTGCAGCAAAGCCCAAATTCAATCGTAATCACCGCCATTGATGGAACAATTGAATACGCCAATCCAATCACATTTAAATTATCTGGTTATTCACCCGAAGAACTAATTGGCAAAAATCCACGGATATTCAGTTCAGGCGAAACAACTAAAGAGGAATATGAAAACATGTGGAAGACCATTCTGGCAGGTAACGAATGGGAAGGCGAGTTCCATAACAAACGAAAAAACGGTGATTTTTTTTGGGAATTAGTGATCATTTCGCCCATCCTCGACGAAAAAGGAAAAATCATCCATTTTCTGGCTATAAAGGAAGATATTACCGAAAGAAAAAAGACAGAACAAATTCAAAGGGTAATTTTCAATATTTCCAATGCTGCTTCTATCACCGACAACCTGGAGCAATTAGTACTTCAGATACAGAAAGAACTTGGAACTATTATTGATTCGACCAATTTTTTCCTGGCATTATACGATGCCAAATCAGATACTATATCATTACCCTATTTTGTCGATCAATACGATGAATTTAAGTCACTTCCAAAAGAAGGTTCAATAACAGGATATGTCATTAAAACACAAAAATCGTTGCTGGCAAACCTGGATAAAATTCACGAGTTGGAAGATGCAGGTTTGATTGGCCGATATGGAGCTGACTCCTTAATTTGGCTTGGGGTCCCAATTATTATAGAGGGTTTGGTAACTGGAGTTTTGGCATTGCAAAGTTATACCGATGCAAATGCCTACAATGAATCGGATCAGGAAATGATGGAATTTATAGTCAGTCAAATTGGTATGGCTATTCATCGCAAAAACATTGAACAAGATTTAATTTTGGCCAAAGAACATGCAGAAGAAAGTGACCGTTTAAAATCAGCTTTCCTTGCCAATATGAGCCACGAAATACGGACACCCATGAATGGTATCCTGGGTTTTGCCGAACTGCTGAAAGAACCTGACCTTACTGGTGAACAACAACAAGATTATATCCGAATTATAGAGCAAAGTGGCGCCCGAATGCTCAATATCATCAATGATATTGTTGATATTTCGAAAATAGAATCAGGGGGAATGAAGGTTAATATCACTGAAACAAACATCAATGAGCAACTCAACTTTATTTATACTTTTTTCCAACCTGAGGTTGACGAAAAAGAGATTGAGTTTTCGAATAAGACCACTTTGACATCAAATGAAGGTATTCTGAAAACTGACCGCGAGAAAGTATATGCAGTCCTTATTAACCTTGTTAAAAATGCCATAAAATACACACAGAAAGGTTCAATTGAATTTGGTGTTTCGACAAGCTCAACAACCGGACCGGCCAGTGAGCCTGGCTCCATTGAGCAAAGTCGAAATGTCGAACTGCTACAATTTTTCGTGAAAGACACTGGCATCGGGATTCCAAAAAACAGGCACGAAGCTATCTTTGAACGTTTTATTCAAGCTGATATTGTCGATAAGATGGCCCGACAGGGAGCCGGTTTGGGATTGGCTATTTCGAAAGCTTATGTCGAGATGCTGGGTGGAAAAATATGGGTTGAAAGCGAAGAAGGAAAAGGTTCGACATTCTATTTTACCATTCCATATCTTACTGGATTAAAAGACGAAATCATTACTGGATATGAAGTTATGGCCCCAATTGAAGAAAGCCAGATGAAAAAGTTAAAAATATTAATTGCTGAAGATGACGAAGCATCGAGCCAACTCATTTCAATGGTAACCCGGAAATTTGGAGGAGAAATAATCACCGTACAATCCGGAACAGAAGCTGTTCGAGCTTGTTTTGAAAATCCTGATATCGATCTCGTTCTAATGGATATTCAAATGCCTGAAATGGATGGTTACGAAGCCACCCGGCAAATTCGGGAATTCAATAAGAATGTGATTATTATAGCTCAAACAGCCTATGCGTTAAGCGGCGACAAAGAAAAAGCAATAGAGGCCGGTTGCAACGATTATATTTCAAAACCTATAAAGCTGAATACATTAAAAGAGCTGATAAACAACTATTTTAATAAATAGATTATCTTCATACATTATTAAGATAATCTTTTGGTGGTGATTTGAGTAGTATCTATGTCAAAGCAAGTAAAATATTGAAACAATGTCAGATAGACCAATATATTTGTCGAAACAAAATTCAGAGAAAGTATCCTCACAGAAGATGGATTTTAATAAATTAACCTTGGCTTTTCCTGATGATTTAGAGAGAAACTTTCGAAAAGTGTACTTTCAGGATTCTCTCATTCAATTCAGGATATCATTTGTATTGGTCACCATTCTGTATGGCCTTTTCGGCTATCTCGACACAATGATTGCAGAAGAATTTGCTCAACTTTTTCATGTGATCCGATTTGCTGTTGTCATACCATTGTTATTATTCGTTTTTCTTTTCTCGTTTAGCGAAAATTTCAGGTATGTATGGCAGGAACTTATATTTGTTTGTTTTATTGTTGGCGGTGTGGGAATAACCATAATGATCATTAAAGCTCCGGAAAATTACACTTACTACGCCGGATTGATGCTTATTTTTTCGGCAGGATATTTTTTTATTGCATTGCGTTTTCTCCTGGCCGTAATTGCTGGATGGACAACCCTCCTCTTATTTAATTTGGGGGTAGTTTTCTATTCTGACATGACAACAGAACTGATTATTAGCAATAACTTCTTTTTCATTTCAGCCAACCTGATCGGAATGTTTGCTGCCTATATTATTGAATTATACAAACGAAGAGATTTTTTTCTCAATCAGCAATTAGATCTTCGGAATGCTCAGATTGTTGAGTCAAATAAAAATCTGCAATCAAAGGTTGATCAACGTACCAAAGAACTCGTCAAATCAAAAGAAAAGGCCGAAGAAAGCGATCGCTTAAAATCAGCTTTTTTAGCTAATATGAGTCACGAAATCAGGACACCGATGAACGGCATACTTGGTTTTGCCGAATTGCTGAAAGGACCTGGACTGACGGGTGAACAACAACAGGATTATATCGGAATTATAGAACAAAGCGGAGCCCGAATGCTCAATATCATCAACGACATTGTCGATATTTCTAAAATAGAATCGGGACAAATGGAACTGTTTATCTCAGAAACAAAAGTAAACGAGCTGACTGAATTCATATATGATTGCCTCAAGTTGGAAGCTGAAAATAAGAGGATAAATCTTTCATTTAAAAACAATTTGCCTGCAGATGAGGCCCTGATTAAAACAGATCGGGGGAAATTATATGCCATCCTTTCAAACCTTGTTAAAAATGCAATTAAATATACTGACAACGGTTCAATTGAATTCGGTGTTTCGACAAGCTCAACAACCGGAACGGTCAGTGAGCCTGTCGAACTGCTGCAATTTTATGTGAAAGACACTGGCATCGGGATTCCAATCCAGAGACAGAAAGCCATATTCGAACGGTTTATTCAGGCTGACATCATAGATAAAGAAGCCCGACAGGGAGCAGGATTAGGCCTGGCTATTGCAAAAGCGTACGTAGAAATGTTGGGCGGCAAAATTTGGGTTGAAAGTGAATCAGGGAAAGGTTCAGTATTTCACTTTACAATTCCGTACTATCCAAAAACTGATAAAAAAGTAGTGGTGAAAAATGTTGATTTGGATAATAATAACATAACCCAAATTAAAAAACTAAAAATATTAATTGCCGAAGATGATGAAGGATCGGCAAAATTGCTTGCAACAGTTTTAGGAAAAATCAGTAAAGAAATTTATATAACCAGAACCGGAATTGAAACAGTTGAAGCATATCGAAATAGTCCTGATATTGACCTCATTTTGATGGATATTCAGATGCCTGAAATGAATGGGTACGAAGCTACCCGGCAGATCCGTGAATTCAGTAAGAATGTGATTATTATTGCTCAAACCGCTTATGCACTAAGCGGTGACAAAGAAAAAGCAATGGAGGCCGGATGCAGCGATTATATTTCAAAACCTATCATTACAGATAACCTGCTGAACATGATATTAAAACATGTAAAACAATAGAATATACTCCTCAAAATTAGATTTTTGATGGAATTATCCCATCCTGATTCTTACAATCCGTTTTGTTTTCGAAGTAATTTTAAACCGGTCATCCAATCGTTTTCCAACGATCCAAACAGCCTGATTGCCACTGGCCAGAATCCAGGCATTTTCTTTATCCGGAATGGAATATTTTTCGTCGATAAAAAAGTCGCTCAGTTTTTTCATTCCAGTCATACCCAATGGTTGAAAATATTCGCCTTCCTGCCAATGCCTCAAAATAAGCGGAAAAACAAGCCGATCCATGTCCAGATCAACCACATCCGGATGGGTTGAAAACCGAAAATCAACCGTCCGTTCCAGTTTTTCAATCGAAAGATGCAACGGGAAACTTATTTTATGACAATCTTCTTCAAGATAAAATACCTGAGTTGATTTTGTTTTGAAGGGTGAAATGAGCAAATAATCCCGATCTTTTATCAATCGGTATTCATCTGAGAAGAATTTACGGCCCGATTCTTTGGAAAGTGAGTCGATAATATCTTCAATCTGGTCTATCTGGAAGCCAAACTCCCGGATTAACTCGAATAGAATGGTTTTTAGTGGACTGAAGGTCAGCAACTTTTCGATGTGAATCATTACTCCCTGATCATCTTCCGAATATACTGAAGCCCTGATTTCACTCATCCGTTGCTGAAAAAGTTGCCCCGTTTCATGCAGGGTTCCAATCGTTTTCAGTGCATTCTTCCGAAACGCCGGATTCACCTGTTCAAGTAAAGGTAGAATCTCCTGACGGATCAGATTTCGTTTGTAAACGGTATCAATATTACTTGAATCAGTCCGAAAGTCAATTTTTAATCGCACACAGTAATCCAATATTTCAGTTCGATTGGTAAAAAGCATCGGGCGAATAATGTGGCCGGATTTAGACTGAATTCCACTCAACCCCTTGATGCCACTCCCTCGCGAAAGATTAATCAGGAAGGTTTCGATTACATCATCCTGATGATGGGCAGTTGCTAAAAGATCCAACCCATGTTTGACCAGCAAACCGTCAAACCACGAATAGCGAAGGTCGCGGGCAGCCATTTCAATCGAAATACCTTTTTCGAGGGCGTAATCCTGAGTTTTAAAATGCTTCACGTAAAAGGCCAGGTTGTACTTATCGCAGTAATCGGCAACAAATTGTTCATCTCCATCCGATTCGCTTCCCCGTAACCCAAAATTACAATGAGCAACAGCCACCGGAAAGCCGGCATTGGTAAATAAATGGAGCATGAGCATGGAATCTGCTCCGCCACTCACAGCCAGCAAAATACGCTGCGACGAATGAAACAGCTTCTCTTCGTGAATGTATTTTAAGAATTGCTCAACCATGTTCTTTTCTGTTGCGGGTTGCGAGTTACGGGTTACGAGATACAAGTTCGGAATTCGAAGTGCCTAAAGTTTAGAGTTTAAAAACAATACTTCATGATTTAGTTGTTACGGATTAAATGTTAAGCGTTGTATCCTAACCCGCAACTTGTATCTCGAAACTCGCAACGATTTTATTTTTTTGCCACCAATTCGGCGATCCGGACAATCACCTCAACTGCTTTTTGCATCGATTGAACGGGTACAAATTCGTAAGGACCATGGAAATTGTGTCCTCCGGCGAAAATATTGGGACATGGCAGACCTTTCCACGAAAGTTGTGCTCCATCTGTGCCACCTCGGATGGCTCTTATTATAGGAGTGACACCCACATCTTTCATTGCCTGCTCAGCCAAATCAACAATGTACTTCACCGGTTCAAGCTTTTCTTTCATGTTATAATACTGGTCGTGCATTTCAAGAGAAACAGTACCTTGTCCATAACGAAGATTGATCAGTCCACATATTTCCTTCATCAGGATTTTCTTAGCCTCGAACCTGGCCAAATCATGGTCGCGAATGATGTATTCGATTTTGGTTAACGAAACATCTCCTTCGAAAGAAGTCAGGTGAAAAAATCCTTCATTACCTTCAGTATGCTCCGGACGCTGGTCGGTCGGTAAGGCCTGAATAACCTGTGTAGCCACCAACATTGAATTGATCATCGTATTTTTTGCTGATCCGGGGTGAACACTGCGTCCTTTTACCGTAATTTTTGCGACTGCTGCATTGAAATTTTCGCATTCCAGCTCGCCAATCTCACCACCATCCATGGTATATGCAAAGTCGGCTCCAAATTTCTGCACATCGAAATGTTGGGTACCGCGCCCCACCTCTTCATCAGGTGTAAAGCAAATCCTGATTTTTCCATGTTTGATTTCCGGATGTCTGATCAAAAAATCCATTGCAGTAATGATTTCGGCAATTCCGGCTTTATCATCAGCTCCAAGCAAGGTTTTTCCATCGGTGGTAATCAAATCCTGACCAAGGTATTTCAACAATTCAGGAAAATCAACAGGACTTAAAACTACATTCAATTCGGCATCCAGTACTATTTTCTGTCCCTGATATTTTTTAACTAATTGTGGATTGACTTTTTCGCCTGAAAAATCGGGACTGGTATCCATATGTGAAATCAATCCGACTACTGGCACTTTCTTATTCTGATTCGACGGTAATGTTGCTGTTACATAACCAAACTGATCACAGGTTATTTCGGCCAGTCCAATATCGTGTAACTCTTTAGCTAACTGATCAGCAAAAACCAATTGACGCCCTGTGCTTGGAAAGCTCTCGCTTTTAGGATCAGAAGTTGTGTAAACCTTTGAATATCTTAAAAATCGGTCAAGAACTTGCTCCATTATTCTATCCATAATTCCTCATTCAAAATTCAACATTTATCATTTCTCATTTCCTAAACGTCGTCCGAATTAAATTTAAAGCCCAGTCGTTTGCCAGTCTGAATCCTGGAATGATTGATTTCCGCATTCATTTGCTCAACGGTAGCAATTTTTACCTGATCGTATGGCGGAACCAGCAAATCGAAATCGATGGCATATTGAACCGCCGTTTCGATGATTTCCTTCATGTAATCTTTGGTCATTTCGTCGCTCCCAAAATCTTTAACCAACTCACTCGATTGGCGCTTGCCTTCAACAAAAAAGTGGTTCTCACGGTTTATAAAAATCCGGGCAATCAGATAACCTAAATCCTCTATTCGGTTGTATTTAAAGCTATCGGCCAAAAAGTTGTATATATTAAAGACACCACAATAGGAATTCATGGCATTTTCTTTGATATATTCCAGTTTCCAAATCGGATGTTCGCGATTGAAGACAAACACGTTAGAATGCATGCTAAAAATTAGCATATCGCCGCCAAGCCTGAACTCAGCTTCAAAAAGACCCTTTTCTTGATATATGGGCAGGACATTGTCGTCAACCTTATCTTTTAATTTTATCCGATAATCATCAGCTAGCTCTTTTAAAACTTCTTTCAGCAAAGCAAATGAACTAACCGTTTTCCGGTAAACTTCCTGCTTCAGGTTGGTCTTAAGAATCATTCCTTCCAACTGACTAACCTCTTTTTTCATTGCACTCATTGCTATGGATTAAATTTTCTATAAAAATAAGAAAAGCAGCCAAACTTGACTGCTTTTCCTGATTATGATTTTCGAACTTTTAATAAGACAGAGCAAATAAAACCCTTCCTTTTGATGGCTGTCCGGAATAAACACATTTTCCTTCTTCAGGAACCTGGTCGAATGGAATACAGCGGATGGTTGCCTTGGTTTCATCCTTAATTTTTTGCTCAGTTTCTGATGTTCCATCCCAATGAGCAGAAATAAAACCGCCTTTGCCCTGAAGTATTTCTTTAAACTCTTCGTAAGTGTCAACTTTTGTGGTCATTTCACCACGGAAAACAAGCGCCTTATTGTAAATATTTTCCTGAATTTCATTCAGTAATTGCTGAATGTATAACTCAATATTTTCCATCGGAACAACCTGTTTCTGAAGTGTGTCGCGACGGGCAATCTCTACAGTACCGTTTTCAAGGTCGCGTGGACCGATGGCAATACGAACCGGAACACCTTTTAATTCGTATTCGGCAAATTTCCAACCCGGTTTTTTATTGTCGTTGTTATCATATTTCACCGAAATACCTAGTGCTTTCAGTTTGAGAATAATGCTGTCCACTTTTTCTGAAATGGCATCCAACTGTTCCAACTGTTTATAAATTGGCACAATAACAACCTGGAATGGAGCGAGTTTTGGAGGAAGTACCAATCCGTTATCATCGGAATGCGCCATGATTAATGCACCCATTAAGCGGGTTGAAACTCCCCATGATGTTGCCCAAACAAAATCTTCGTTTCCTTCTTTGGTCGCAAACCGCACATCAAAAGCTTTGGCAAAATTCTGACCAAGGAAATGTGAAGTACCCGATTGCAGCGCTTTTCCATCCTGCATTAATGCTTCTATGGTATAAGTCTCCAATGCTCCTGCAAACCGTTCGTTGGCTGATTTCGCTCCTTTAATAACAGGTAAAGCCATATAATTTTCAGCAAATGATGCATAAACATTCACCATGCGTTCAGTTTCTTCCAATGCTTCCTGACTTGTTGCATGAGCGGTATGCCCTTCCTGCCACAAAAATTCAGTCGTACGCAGGAATAAACGCGTCCGCATTTCCCACCGTACCACATTTGCCCACTGATTCACCAAAATAGGTAAATCACGGTACGACTGAATCCATGTTTTGTAAGTACTCCAGATAATGGTTTCAGAAGTAGGCCTTACAATTAGTTCTTCTTCCAGTTTTGCCTCCGGATCGACAATAATTCCATTTCCATTCGGATCATTCATTAACCGGTAATGGGTAACTACAGCACACTCTTTAGCGAAACCTTCCACATGGCTCGCTTCTTTGCTGAAAAAAGATTTTGGTATAAATAAAGGAAAATAAGCATTCACATGACCTGTTTCTTTAAACATCCGGTCGAGTTCAGCTTGCATTTTTTCCCAAATTGCATAGCCATATGGCTTAATCACCATGCATCCTCTAACCGCAGAATTATCAGCCAAATCTGCCTTGATAACCAAGTCGTTGTACCATTGTGAATAATTTTCACTGCGGGAAGTCAATTCTTTTGCCATTCTTTCTACTTTTG
>Ga0209417_1001227_pt1 | contig 48783 bp, 35 predicted proteins | sample RifGroF2_FD_184002 | JGI IMG/M metagenome (GOLD analysis project Ga0209417, IMG submission 184002) | Groundwater microbial communities from Rifle, Colorado, USA - Groundwater F2 (SPAdes) (version 2) | ecosystem: Environmental > Aquatic > Deep subsurface > Groundwater | place: Rifle, Colorado...
GCGATGAAGCTCCAAACCATGTTCAATATCTTTAGTGTCAGCCTTGAGAAATTTTAAGGCGGTATTCCAGGCATTCTTCATTTTTTTATTCATTGGTTTTTTCCGTAAGCCAGAATATGGAATTAATTAATATTGCGTCTTCACCGGGAGTTGTTGCCTCCTCTATGCGCCACTTATCGTTTTCTTTGGTGAGATTGGCGCCAATGTCCATGCCGCTGAGAAGAACCCGCCCTTTTCCACTCTTGCCCGCAACTACGGCGGGTGTGCCGCCCTGTTCTCCATTCATGACGCTTTTTACGATTACAGTACCGGACTTACCGGGGTTTATTTCCATGTAATCAGGAAAACCAGTTTGGAACTTTTCTCCTTTTTTCATTTTTGTACTCTCGACGTACACGTTAAACGCGGGGTCTTTTACTTTATCCGGAAATCTGTCCCGCAGGCTTTTTCCGGTAATGATGGAATGGTCTTCAACGGCTTCCATTTCTTTGAGAGAAACTATTTTGGCGACTGTACCGACTTCCGGAAAGATAGCGTTAGCGGCAGAGGCGTATCCAGCACAATGATTGATAAGCATGACATTTCCGCCCTGCTCGACATAATTTCTTACATTTTTTTCCCAATCTTCAGAAAGGTTGCTTGCCCGGTATTGCATGTTCGGGAAAATCACGACATCATAGAATTCGAGCGTTTCAGGTTTTGCGTCGGATATGAATTCAGGAACAATATTCAGGTCGCCGAACTTTATCAATGTCTTCATTATGGCTTCCCTGCCGAAATCCGGTCCCTTTTTAGGCGGTGCGGCATTCTTGAAAACAGCAACGTATATTTTGCCTTTCTCTTTTTTTCTGATTTCAGCATTTTGCTTTTTCACCGGATTCAGATAGAGAAATTTCATTCCATCATTCTTGGAATACGGAAGTGTTTCAATTTGGGGGACTGCTATACAGTCAGTCAGATTATATTTTCCTTCGGTATCCAGTAAGACAAAACTGAAGCCGTTGGGATTCAATATTATTGAATATTTTCCCCAGTCCTTTTTCTGTTCGCCGGAGAACAAATCGGTCAGGGTAGTAGCCTGAGGCAGGTTCAGGTTTATCTTGATTTCTCCTGATACTTTTTTAATACCGTTCAAGTTATGTAATGCCACAATATATCTTTTGCCGTCTGTCAGTATATTTGTATCTATTTCGGTTTCCAGTCCTTCGGAAACTTCAAGAGGCCGTTTGCCTCCGGCATATATTGCAAGGCGCTTTGTCCAATCCAACGGCATGTTAGTCAAAGAAACATATATAACTTTGCCTTTTCCCGCGTTTCTCTCAAAGACCACACCGTTGTCTTTTTGTTTTGCAAGTATCTTGATGTCCTGAGAATTTGTTTTTACAGGAACGCAGTAGAGGGGAGAAGACAACTCCAGTTCCTTAAAAGGATTTTCCGTGCCCTTTACAGAAGTGACTTTTTCCAACGTTTCAGATGCCGGGCTTATCCCGCAAAGATCGGATATGATTTTATTTTGCAGTGTCAATCCTTCAACTATGACTGTTCCGCCTTTTTTGACGTAATCGTCAATAATTTTTGCGTTGTTGTCGCTCAGGACTTTATTGCTGGGAATGATAAGCACGGCATAACTGTTCAAGTTTTCCGTCTGAATATGCTTTGAATATAGAATATTCAGAGGCACGTTTGTTATTCTGCAAATATCCTGTATCCTTTGTTGTCCGGCATTCAAATCACCGCTTTTAATTGCGTCAATAAACGCGTCCCTGTCACGCAAAACGGCAAGGTACTTAAACGGTCTTGCCTTTCCAAATATTTCTCCGGCATCCGTCAGTCCGAGCCAGTTGAACACTCTTGCGTTTGCATAATTTATTGCAGGGTTCATCCGAAAATCGCTTAATACCCAATGCCACATACCGTTTGCTCCAAGCATTACATGCATATAAGCATTTATTGTTGTATCATTGGCATTATCGAGACATCCGTTGACGCTGAAATACGGCCTGTCGTTTCCCTGCGCTCCACGCATCTGTTTGATGATGTACTTCGCGTAATCATAGCGCGTGGTGTAAACGTCCGAACATGTGGACATGAGTGCGTCCGAGAAAGATTCAAGGTCGTGGTATTTATAGAGGTTTATATGGTTTACCGGGCTTGTAACGATATAACACTTTGTTGCAGGACTTTTCTTTTTGAGCGCATTGCTCATTGCCCTTGCTGTCTCAGCTATAGCGTCCATTTTATAAAATATATAATTATAATATGGAGGCTGAGAAAGTTTTTCTTCGCTCCAGTTGTCCGGCATTTCCATTTTATATTTTTCTTTGAAGGTGTTTTTACATACTTCGTCATTGCCTTTAAACCAGTATTCATCCATAAAGTGAATCATGTTACAACCCTGAGCGGCGGCATCCTCTATTTCCTTTATGGATTTTTCCCGTTCTTTGGGAACGGCCGAACCGCTTATTTCCAGATCGACGCCAAATCCTATTTTACGGGCTGCCGGAATGAGAATTTTATTGAACTCAATCCGATGTCCCGAGCTTTTGACATAATTGCCTCCGAGCCTTCCGGTAATCAGAAGGAGTTTTTCTATTTGTTCATTGAAATCTTTTGAGCCGAAGGATGAATTATACCAGTGAGCTTTCCCTATTACTTTTATGAAATCTTTTCCGAATTCCGCTACATGCGGGGGGATTGCGTTGGCATGGTCAATAACATTTCCCAGTTCCACTACTGCCGGATTTTTCCATGCTATGTACAAATCCCTTAAGTCCCCCCATGAACCCTTCTGAGCTGTATATCCTTTATATATAGCGCTCTTGGAAGATAAATTTACTTTGGAAGCATATCCGTTGCAGAAATGTGAACTGATTTTAACCGATTTTGTTTCCTGCAAATCGAAAAATTCACCTCCTGTTTCACCGTTGGAATCTGAAAATGCCAGCCAGCCTTCTTTCAGATAAGGCAGAAATTCTTTTACAGAATAATTACTATAATTGAGATCAAGTTCTTTTATCCCTTCGGGGGTTTCATAAACCAGAGAATCATGGATTCCATCACCCATCGGTGCCCATCCGGAATAAGTTTCTGCTACGGTTGAAAGATTCTTATCTCCTATCTTTTCAATCTTGCAGAATATTGATTTGCTTTTACTGTACAGAGTATATGAAACTTTCAGTTTTTCGTTCTTGAAAACGACTTGTTTCATGACAGGGCCGTTTGCTGTTATCTCTGCTTTAAAGGCGCCATTTGCCCAATCCCCTCCATTTGCAGTTCCCAAGTCATAAGCTGCCCATGTGGCCAGTTCATTTTTTGTTTTAGTGCCGACAGGTTTCAATATTCCAATTACGGGATGTTCCTTGCGGAGCACTACTTCGAGCCAGTCATTTCTTAAAAGCCAGCCGTTATCTTCCAGGGAGACAATGAAGCCTGGATTTGACTTAAGGTTTTCAACTTTTTTATTTCCGCAATAAAGCAGGAAGAGCCTTGTTTCATAAGCTTCGAGTTCACTCTCAAAAACTACTTCGGCAATATCTTTTTCACATGATACTACCTGGAAGGGCTCCCGCTCTCCCCAGTGCGTATATAGGGCCAGAGAATTGACGTCCGTATTTTCCGGCAGTTTGAATTTTACAGTTACTGGCGCGCTACGTTTCATTCCTATTGTTTCTCCTACGAGCACTGGTATTCTGAATGATGAAGTTTCTGAATGCCAGTAGAGTTTATCCGCGGCTTTCATGTAAAGTTTATTTGGGATATTCTGTTTAAACAGATAAGCGTCCCTTATCGGTTCAAGCCTTCCGGGGGATGCCGGAATAGATCCGAAAGCGTATGCCAGAATATTGGCCATAAGCTTTTCCCCGGTCTCATTGGCATGTTTCAAAGAAAAAATCCCCATTGCCTGGTTTAAGATTACTGTTCCTTTGCCGGCAACGCTCTTTTTCATGAGCATTGTGCTAATCTGCGCGTCATTTTTGTTTTTCAGGATAACATCAAAATCCTTGCTGTCGCGCCAACCGCCATAGGCACCAACTGTCCCTGTAATTTTATTCGGGATATTTAAAATTTCAGCATTTGAAGCAGGGAAGGGAACAGCCGTATATTCTTTCAGCGCCTGGTCTCTTTCCGGTATTTCAACGTTCAGTTCCTTGAAGAATTTCCAGGATGAAGAATTGGGCTGAGGGGAGGCAATATAATCAAAGAAAATGGTGCCGCCGTTTTCCAGCATTTTCTTCACGGCCGCGCAATATTCGGGCTTGGAGAAAACCTCATCAGGTATTGCATATTTGCCGAAATAAAGTAGTTTTGTGCTTTTAGCCGCTTCCACGAAGCCATTTGACAAATCCTTTACTCCGAAATCTTTCTCCTGCACTTCATATTTACTTATGTCTCTTTCTATGGAGCCTTTTTCTCCTCTGTAAAAGACTGTAATTTCGCGTTTCTCTCCATATAGGCTCGTGCATAATCCTGAGATTATGAAACATATACTAAGCAGAAGACAACAACTTGAAGCTCTAATATGTTTTTTTTCGTGAATAATGTTTGATAATTTCCGCAGGATTACGATTTCATTTTCTTTCATTTCTTTTATCCTTTCGATTTTTCTGTTTTATATATTTTATGAAATAGTTAAAATCTCAATCATACATAGCCATCCAGTATGTCAATATATCGGAACCTGCTCTGGGAACTTCTGTGGTTTTTATGGGTTTTACGTGTCCGTCAATAAAAAGAACATTGCTCTTTCCGTTATGTTCGGGATACCATCGCGAAAGATAATTGGCCCATGAGCCCTGATAGCTTCTTCCATCCAGAATGAATATTTTAGAACCCGGCTTTCTGATGCTTGATTTTTTGAAACGGCTGCTGTTGTCATCAGTTACTGAATAAGCGTTCAGCATATAATTTACCGGAGCATCGCGATTGATATAGTTGCGATAATAACCGGCGCTGTCATTCAATTTGTTGGATGGGCAATCAAAAGTTTTTTTCCCGGCATTGATACAGTATCCTATATGTGCCATCCATGTATATTGTCCGTCATACCAGATTGGAGTATAATCATTCCAGTCGGAAGAATACATTTCCAGTCCGAGTCCCATTTGTTTGAGATTACCTGCGCAAACTATTTCAGAGGCTTTGTCTCTTGCCTGTCTCAATGCAGGAAGCAGGAGCGCCGCAAGAATCGCTATTATGGATATCACGATGAGGAGTTCGACAAGCGTGAAAGCAATTTTTGTGAAGATATTTCTCATTTTTTTATTCCCGTTTAATCTTTCATAGTATCTATGTTCAATCAAAGTAAAACACGTGATTTCTTTGCCATCATTTTACCGCTCCCGGCAACAATAATTTAAAGCTGAACCCTTTTTTATCTCCCGCTTGGATTATCTGTTCCTGCCAGAGCGGATAATCAGACGGTATGACTTGAATTGTAGCAGTACCATCTTTGAGAATCAACCAGATTTCAGTATTATCGGCGGCATAAAAATATACCACGCCTCTTTTCGTGCTGAAACCCAGATTGCGGATTTTTCTTAACGTCTGTTCTTTTTTGCCGCTTCCTTCGGATGGAATTATTCCCTTCTCTTTTGTTCCGGTGAAGTTTGTGGCAAGATATCCTCTGCCGCCGACAAGCTTCGAGGAAAGCGTGAAAGTGATAACAAGGGGGTATGTCCATCTTGCGGTTTTTTCGAATAGTGCTTCGCAGGAAAATTCGAGACTGCCTCCCGGGTTGAAAATAATTTTTTCGCTGTATTGCATCCTGTATTCCTCGCTGCCCATGCAGCCGGTGCGTGTGATGCTTCTTTCATCGGACTGTTTTTCCTCTTTACAACCGGGCGGGGAGTCAAACTTTGTTGCGCCCTGTATACACCACCAGTATCCGTATTTTGCGATAGAGTTTTCTGGACGTTTTTTCAACGGACTTCCTATCAAAACAATTCCGCTATTGTCAACAATACTTTTTATCGTACCATATTGATCAATATCGAGAGTGTATTGATTATCTCCCAGCAGAGTGGATATTCCGCTTGTCATTAGTATGATAATAATTGTTTTCAAATTCATATTTTATTTCTGAATTGATTCAAGAGTTATTTAATCTGCACGTTCGCCACTGATCGCAACCACTCCCGGTACTGCACCAACAGAAATTATATCGATTGTTTCAATTATGTCGTCATGAAACGGATTCTTCCATTCCGCGATGTACAATCCGTCATCATGTCCTTTGGCAACATATGCAACAAGCGCATTTTTCTTATCTTCAGGATGATGCCAGTCGGCGATATCTATACCATCAACAGCTTTAAAAATTTCTTTTCTGCCGGATTTGTAATGGAATATATATTCCAGAATTTCTTTACCTTTGAATTTGTCTGTAACATACATGGCGGAATGCAGGAAAAAGAGTCTTTTGAGTTTTGCGTTTACCGGAATGCCTGTAACTGTTTTTGGGAAATAACTGCGGTCGACTCCCTCTTTGGGAACACCACTCATAGCAATACAACTTCTGCCGCCGTTGTTATCCGGATCTATAATATCGAAGAGCACTCCTCTGAAGTTCTGTTTCCCTGTGGGCATTTTCTCAAAACCTGCCATATTGCCGAAATCAAGCCAGCCGCCCTTGCCGTCACCAGCAACGTCGTCCACAAAACCCATATTTGCATACTTTCGTAAATCGACAAAGTGAGTAAAATCAATTTCCATGTTGAAAAAACGCTTTTTGGCATTCAGCAGTTCCCGTGATTTGACGGCATATGTGCCATGGCCGTTGAGCAGGTAGTCAACGGTGTTATGCAGGAGGATTGCCGCTACCGGATCAATTTCCGTTCTTCCTGCGATATCAAGTTGACAATGGACCGCATGGCCATTGCCCACTTTCTCGTCAAGCAGAGATCCCATCCAGCCGCGGGATGAATAATTCATCGCGATAGAACTGTCGGGCATTGGAGAATATCCTTTTTCCACGATGATTTCCTCTCCATTGAAGGGGCCTCGCAAATCTTCCGGCAAGAGTCCGCGGTATAGCGGATGTTCCATGTCTGTCGGCGCTGTCCAGCTTGAAGGTTCAACATTGTCCAGAAGCGCATCATTCAGCCAGGGGACGGGAAGTGAAAAGTCCTGTTTGAGACATAAGAGGGAGCCGCCCTGTTCGAGCCATGATTTTATTTTTTTTGCGTTTTTTGCCACGGTTTCATCATAAGACATTTCATCAATAATCAGGATATCAACGTTTCTGAGCTCATTAAAATCCGTGAGAATTTTAGCGTCAATTTTCTGTTTCCGGACGAATTGCAGCAATTTTTCAGGATTGTCAGCGACGTCAAGACCTTTGAAAAGTTCGGAGTAAGAGCTGTAAACTGCAATTCTCTTATTTTCAGGATTGGCAATTTTCTCCGGGTGCGGTGCAATCATGATACGGTATTCCTGACGGTTTATTTCACGGCCTTCACAGAGCAGGGTTAGTATCAGTTGCGCATGCACGGGAGCTTTTAATTCCGGCATGAGTACAGGCAAAGTGATTGTTTTCTGTTTGAAAGAGGCAACCTTGAATGCCGGGCTTTCCGCCAGCCGTTCCTCCCTGCCATCGGAATAGCGCAGGAAAATTTGTGCGTGATATTGGTTTTCTTTTTCGCTGTTATTCACTGCTACGGCATTCAGCAGGCTTTTTTCACCGGCAAAAAAGTTCCGTCTAAAAGGAGCGAAGCTGACCATTTCAGGCGCAAAACAGCGGGCAATGAGAGTAATATTTTTATTTGGTATCTGTCTGCCGTTCTCATCAGTGTAAACAAGGTCGCTGATACTGCAATTGCCGAAGCTGAAGCCGTCGAGATATGGGCTCCGCCTGTACATGCGTAGAAATTCGACCATCCTCTCAAAATAAATTTCCTTCATTTTTTCAGGTGTGCCGTCGTAAAAAGACACTGGCGCAAGCGCTCCGATATGAGCTTCCGAAAGCCAGAGACTGATTTGGTGATGTACCGGTTTCTTGGAGTTGACCGCATCTGCAATTGCGGCTTTTCGCGCAGTCCGGTCTTTTATCGCTTTGATTTTCTGAAGGCCGGCTTTTTCCCAGAAATCATTGATGTGTCTGGGATTGATGTCAAGAGGCGGGCCTTCGAAAAATATATAGGCTGGTTCCCTTGTATACTTTTTTCTTATTATGTCATAAATATATTTATTGTAATTTTCCGCTTTTTTCAGAGAATATTCTTTTTGTCCGAAATAATGATGCAAGTCAACGATATCCGCATCAGCCGCTTTGATATCCACTGTCATGCCGCTGGTGGGGGATACAGGCCGGTTCTGATGATCCCAGTTTTTTACCCATCCATAAGCCTGGCTCATATATTCCGTAATTCCAGGTGTCCAACATTCGAACTGTTCGTTGCCCAGTTCCCATATTGCTGCCGAAGGGTGATTGTAATGTTGGAAGATGAGTCTTTTCAGCAGTTCCTTGTCCTGATAGTAAGTGCGCGGCATTTCCAGATACATCATATGTCCCATTTCATCGCAGAGATTGAGGAAAGTTTCGCTATAGCCGTTACCGTTACCGCGCGAAACCCTGAAGTTTGCTTTTTTAGCGGCAGTAATATGGTCTGCAGCAAAATTATTTTCATTGCAGCAACTGGTTTTTCTGGGTTCCTTGCCTTCACTGCTATAGCGATAATTGCTATTGAAATAGCCGGGCATGCGTCCACCCTGTATCAGAAAACGCTTGCCGTTGAAATACAGGTCCCCGTTTTTCATTTCCATTTTTCGGAAACCGAAACGTTCGCGGACAAGTTCATTGCCTTTATTATCGGTGAGCGTCAGAAAATAAAGATGCGGAAGTTCCGGGGTCCATTGCTTCTGTCCTGATACCGGAACAGAAAAAAGCAGTGGACTGTCATGTTTGAATTTTCCAGTAACCTGTGAATTGCCGATAACTTTACCATCGGCAGCGTCCATTACCTTGGCGATACCGGAAAAATCCGCAGAGACATTTTTAGCGGGATAAAGCTCTACGTTGACTTCTTTTTCCCCCGGCGTTACCAACGTGTAGTCAAAATAAAGCGGTGGTATAATTCGCACAAATGCCCCGCTGACCAGCCCTGCGGTTTTAGCCCTTGTCATATGTTTGCGGGCATCATAGATTCGCAGAGCAATAACATTTTCTCCATTTTTGACAAACGGGGTGATATCAACATACTGGCGTAATATTCCGGCATGTTCAGGATCTTTTTTGTTTTTGTCGGAGAAGTAATAACCGGCTTCTGTCAGGATTGGAGCCTGATTGCCATTTACCCATAAGTATGGTACTCCGGCGATGCCTTTGAACTCCAGCAGAACTTTTTCTTTTTCCGCATTGAAATCATTTAACTCAAATTGTTTGCGATACCAGCAGACGCCGTAAAGGTTCAGGCGCTTGTCATTATAGCCGTATTCCATGTTCCATGTCCATGGCACTGGAATATTTTTCCATGCTGAGTCATCAAAAGAGGGAGAGAAATATTTATTTTTCATACCATCATCGCTCAAATCGTCTTTAGGCTTCCATGTATCATTGCCAAGATGAATGAATTTCCAGGTATTGTTAAGGTCTATGCTTTTCCAGCTTTCCGGTACCGGGTCCCATTTCCATACACTGTCGGCTGGTTCGCGTATTGGTGAATTCTTCAAATTACTGCTTTCTGCGATTACTGTTAGTGCTGAGAAAGCCATCATGAAAATCATTGTCCACATTTTTTTAGACATTTGCGTCCTTCCTGATTATATAGTTTCAGTATTTGTAATTCCATTTCCAGTTATTCGGCAAATTGCCTCCAAGAAACATTGCGGTGTCATCCACATGATTGTCCAGAAACAAAACATTCATCCGGTTCTTGTGCGGCCACGCGTAATTGCTCTCGGAAATCCAGCAGTCGAAATAAGGATATTGATATGCTTCAAAAACCATTGGCACCTTGGATTCATATGACAGTGAACCCAGCTTGTACCACTGATAATGTGATGACGCGTTTGATGTAATCATTATGTTGTTGCCGTAATTGGTGTTTATTCTCGGGTATCCGGCCCCTGCAAACCAGTCTTTTACTCCTTTCGGATTCGAAACGCAGAGTACTAATTTTTTATTGGTTAAATATCCACGGTCATACAGTGCAGGGAACCAATAGACATTGCTTCCGAATTCATCGTTTGAGCTTGGAGGCAGAAAAGCATCGTAATCTGATGCGTAAAGGTGGGCTGACGTGCCAATTTGGCGAAAATTGTTTTTACAATTTATCTCGTTAGCTTTTTCTCTAACGCTTCGTAATGCAGGCAGAAGCATGCTTGCCAGTATCGCAATGATAGAAATCACGATAAGGAGCTCGACAAGCGTAAATTTGTTGCAGATATTTTTCATTTTCTCTTTCCCTTTACAAGGGTGACAGCCGTATTAAGGCGTGCTTCGTAAAGAGCGAAGGCCGCGTTTACCGCCTCCCTTAGAGTTGTTTTGCTGAAATCATTTTTGAAAGAGCTTGCGTATTTTGCTTTGAGCTCCTTTAGCTCTGTGAAAAGCATTTTCAGTTGTTTTTGCGCTGACTTTATCAACGCTTTCTGTTTGGCGGCGGGGCTTCCCGGGAAAAAACGGTCTTCTATTTTTCTCAGATATGAATTTAATTTGCGTTCAAAAAGTTTTACGTTCAATGCCGTCAGGTATTTCTTATATGATATCTGTCTGTCATTCCCGATTTTTTCCTTTAGCTTCAATGCTTGATTTATTATCGTGTCCATCCAGTTAAAATAGGCTTCATTTTCCGTGCATTCGGTAAGCCTCAGGATTTCCTGGAATTCCCGATTTTCCATTCCCCAGCTTATAAAATCGTAAGACTTATTGAAATCTTCGATGCCGGATGAAGGGTTCCAGTAAAACGCGCCGGAAGCCGCCAGCAGATGATCGCAGACGGACAAAGCGCATGACGGAGGTCCAAACGTTGAAGCCGCCGCCCACGATGTAGTGATGACGCCCCTGATTTTAGTTTTCTGTGCTCTTGAAGCCCAGGTGATTATGTTTGACATGTAATCCAATGTCCTCGGCAGTACCCTGTCCGCGCCGCATCTCAGGCTTGATGCCCCTATGACTTCAAGCCCCTCCTGTTGTATCAGTTCTATATAAGGAAAAACCTTGCCGTGTTCAGGAAATCCCTTAGCGTTAAAATAGGGGAGGTATTTTTTTCTGATGTTTGCATCCAAATCTTCCCAGTATCCGGAGAATGACTGAGGGGCTTTTATAAAATCCGAAGGGCCCCTGATTGTCTGATGCCATTTTTTAGATATTCGCGCCCCTTCCAGCAGGAGCTGGCTTGAAGCTTTTTCCTCAGATCTGTAATCCCAGTACATTATAAGAGTTTCAGGAGGTAGTTTTTTCATTAATTCCGGTTTGCCGCCGCGGGTCAGCATGTCATCCCATATTACAGGTTTTTTGCCTTTGCTGATGACGTAGTCGCATATTTTACTTATATATCCGGCATAGAGCGCGTCTGTTCCGAGTTTTCCGGCTGTCTTTGAGCATCGCGGACATTTCCCGAGGAACCTTGTCTCATCCCCGCCTATGTGGAAGAATTCGCTGTCCATATGAAGTTCTGAGAGTTCATCAAAGAATGATTTGAATAGATTGAATGTTTCAGGATTTGAAGGGCAGTACTGGCTGATTTCTCCGGGGATTTCCATAAAGCGTGAATAGAGTGGATTGGAAAGAACATATTCCACATGCCCGAGGCATTGCAGCAGGGGAATTATTTTTATGTGCCTCTGTCCGGCATATTCGAGAATATCCTTTACATCGGAAGGCGAAAGGGCATCAGGGGCGGCCAGGGAGGGATGTTTTTTGTAGGCAAAGCGGTTTTCATATTCAAGGAGAAGCGTATTGAGTCTCAGTTCTGAAAGGCGGTCAATGAGACTGTATAAATGTTTCTTCTCTAAAACGCCTTTTTTCAGGTCCATGTGATATCCGCGCATTGAAAGTGAAGGGCTGTCATGTATTTCAAATGCCGATGGAGTTGCGGTCTGGCGGTATATCTGGAGCAATGCCTGCACTGCATAAAATAATCCGGCCTCATCAAAACCTGCCAGAGATATTTTTGTTTCTGAAGTTTTAATAGAGAACGCTTCTTTTTTGCGAGGGGCGTCAGGGATTTCTTTTATGACCGGGGAATTGGAAAGGACGATCAGACTTCCTCTTGTGTTCAATGTCTTTTTTTCTGGAGAGAGAGAGAATTCTTTTTTGAGTTTTGCCGCAAGGTACTTTGCTTCGTTTTCACAAGCAGGGGAGTAAAAAATATATTTCAGAGATTTCAAAGAAGGCGATTTACATGATTTGTCAACATGTATTTTTTCTGGTTTTGGAAGCAGAGCAAATTCCGTATGCATTTTCATATCCTGATTTATTTTTTTATTCCTGTCGATTTTCTTATTATCAGTTCCGGCTTTAAAACTTTTCTCGCTGTAGGGTGTGAAGTATTTTTAAAAATGTCCATAAGCATATGTACTGCCTCTTTTCCCATTTCATAACGGGGTTTGCGAATTGTTGTCAGAGGTGGAGATGAGAGGGCGGCATCCCTTATGTCGTCAAAGCCTGTTATACTTATATCGTCAGGTACCGAATAGCCTTTTTCCTGTACAGCCCTCATCGCGCCAAGCGCCCGGTAATCGGTGGATGAAACAATAGCGTCAGTGATTTTCCCGGCATTCAGATATTTTTTCACTATTTTATAAGCATTCTCTTCTGTTCCGGATTCAGACGCCAGTTCTTCGGCTTCGAGCGCAAAATCGCTGACTGCGTTTCTGAACCCGCTTAACCTTGCCGGGAATCTTGTGTTCTGTTCACCGGGGCCGAGATAGAGTATTTTCTTCAATCCTAACGAGGCAAGGTGCTCTACAGCCTCGTATATTCCTATCCTGTCATCAGCTTCTATGCCATGTGAACACATGAAGTTGGGAGGGTAATTGACTACGACAAAAGGGATTTTCAGTTTTTTAAGTTCTCTTATATTGCCGGGATTTCTTCCGTGTATCATGATTACGGCATCGCGCCCGGGATCTATGTCTGAGAAATCCAGAATTTCGTCAGGTGTTTCCAGCGCGGTATTTTTCTGATAATAAGGTATCTTATATTTTTTCAGGGCATCATTTATTCCCATCATGATATCATTTGCGACGAATACATTTATTTCTTCTTCAGGGCCCAGATTCAGGTTCTCATATTTATTTATGAGTACGTGTATTGTTCTGAAGCAGGAATTTATATTGTTTGTATCCTCTTCGCTTTTCTTGTTTTCAAGGATTGCCGTAGCATTTTCAGTGATATAAGTACCGCTGCCTCTGCGCCTGACGACGATTCCGTCGTTCAGTAATTTGCGGTAAGCTGTCTTTATTGTGGTGAGGCTTAATTTATATGTGGAGATAAGTTCGTTTTCGGAAGGAGTGCGCATTCCTGTTTTCAGTTTGCCTTCCTGTATCCGGCGGCATATTTCATCATAAAGATAAAGGTATTTGCAGGCCATCCTCATCTCCAAAGTTATATTTATATCTTGAACTTTTTAGATATAACTATGGATATTATAGCACAGGTGTGTGTCCTTGTCAATAGGCGGCAATAAATATATATTTTAAAGTTATATCTTTTTAGATATAACTCTGTTTTTCAGAGCCTGTCGAGGGTCATGCCGCCGTCAAGTGTGAGAACTGTGCCTGTGGCATATGGTAAGTCTCCTCTGACAAGCATTGCCGCGGCCCTGCCGATGTCTTCGGGAAGCCCCCAGCGTTTTTCCAGAAGGAGGCCCTCCTCTATCAACTTGTCGTATTTTGTCTGGACACCGGAGGTCATGTCGGTTTTTATGATGCCGGGCCTGATTTCATAAACTTGGATACCGTATTCGGCAAGACGCGCGGCCCAGAGTTTGGAGGCCATGCTGACGCCGGCTTTTGATATGCAGTAATCCCCTCTGTTCACCGAGGCCACGGATGCGGATACGGAGCTTACATTGATTATTGTTCCCGCGAATGACGAATCTATGGATTTTTGTTCTATCATCATTTTAGCTGCGGCCTGTGTCAGAAAATAGGGGCCTTTCAAGTTTGTCTGAATCAGTTTGTCAAAGCTTTCCTCTCCTGCCTCAAGGATGTCTTTTCGTTCAGACGGCGCTATCCCCGCGTTATTTATAAGCGCGTCCAGTCTGCCGAAACGTCTTTTTATGTCCGAGAGCATTTCAGCTCGCATTTCGCTGTCGGAGATGTTGCATCTACAGTAAAAGACTTCTATACCGTATTGTCTCAGCTGTTCAAGAGGGGCGGAAACATCTTTTTCGTCTTTTGTCCCGCATATTGCCAGATTTATTTTTTCGGCAGCCAGTTTTTCAGATATTCCGAAGCCGATTCCCCGGGCGCCGCCTGTTACAAGCGCGACTTTTTTCATATTTTTCTCCTTTTGTTCTTTGACAATAAATTTATATGTATTATATATTATAAAAGAAAATATACAAGCCTTGTTCAGGTAACGGAGGGAAAATTGAAGGGAATTTATGATTTTTCAATCCTGCGCGAGTTGAGAAAGCGCGAGGGGCTTATGATAGCGGATGTCTCCGAGCGCTCCGGCGTTTCCGCGGCCGTAATTTCAAAACTTGAGAGGAATCAGACCCGCGCCGAACTTGAAACCATATATCGCCTGGGAAGGGTTTTCGGGCTTAATTCCTCTGATATAATTGCTCTTGCGGAGTCGCGTTCCGCCATGAAAAACACAGCTACTCAGTATCGGGCGGAAGGCTTTCATTTTCAGGAAATGCGCTATTCAAATGTGAGATGTCTTTTCGGTTCCGCGAAAAAAGGCGGCAGGGTATCCCGTCCGAGAATACATCAGGATGATTACGAGCTCTGCTGGGTGCTGAAAGGGAAAATAGCTTTTTATCTGCCGCACGAAAAACATCAGCTCGGGGAAGGGGAGGCAATACAGTTTGACGCTCTTTTAGAGCATACTTATGAAGCGCTTGAAGATTGTCAGATAATTATAATACATATAAAGAAAGGAAAGAGGTTCTGAGATGATAAAGATAAATCACAGCATCAAGCCGGAATGTCTTGACAAGAAACTGAAGAGACTCTGGGAGCTTGCCGGAGAAAAAGTCCTTGATATAGAAAAGAAATTCGATTATAAAAAAGGAGCTCCTGTTTTTACAGTCAAAGGCAAATACACTTCGAGGGGCTGGACGGAATGGACGCAGGGGTTCCAGTTCGGCTCGGCGCTTCTTTGTTTTGATTCGCTTGATGATAAGGAATATCTTGAAATTGGAAGAAAGAACGTTGTTTCATACATGGCCGGACATCTTACGCATTTCGGGGTGCATGACCATGGTTTCAACAATGTCAGCACTTACGGAAATCTGCTCCGCCTGATGAACGAGGAGAGGATTAAGGAAAACGAATGGGAACGGAATTTCTATGAACTTGCCCTTAAAGTTTCGGGAGCGGTACAGGCGAAGCGCTGGACGGAAATAAAGGATGGCGGCTACATATATTCCTTTAACGGCCCGCACTCGCTTTTTGCTGATACAATCCGTTCTTTGCGCGCGCTTGCCGTAGCGCATCAGTTGGGCCAGGGGCTTCTTGATGAAAACGACAAAAGGATTTCGCTTCTGGAACGTATAATAAGCCATGCCCGTACAACAGCAAAGTATGCTGTTTATTATGGAGAAGGCAGGGACTCTTACGATTTGAGAGGCCGCGTGGCGCATGAAAGCATTTTCAACCTTAATGACGGCAATTACCGCTGTCCTAATTCCCAGCAGGGATATTCTCCGTTCTCTACATGGACGAGAGGGCTTGCCTGGATAATGTGCGGATACGCCGAAGAACTCGAATTCATCGATACTCTTCCTGAAGCTGAGCTTAAAGCATTTGGCGGGAAAAAGCAGATTGCGGAATTTATGCTGAAAACAGCTCTGGCAGTATGTGATTTTTATATTGAAAATTCTCCTTCGGACGGGATACCTTACTGGGATACCGGCGCTCCTTCCCTGCATAAAATCGAAGATTACCTTGATAAACCGGCGGACCCATTCAATGACTGCGAACCGGTGGACAGTTCGGCGGCGGCAATAGGCGCGCAGGGGCTTCTGAGGCTTGGAAAATATCTTCAGGGCAAAGGGAAAAAGAAAGAAGCCGCGAAATATATGCAGGCAGGACTGACAGTGGCGGACGCTCTTTTTGACGCGCCTTATCTTTCGGATAAAAGTTCTCATCAGGGGCTTATTCTTCATTCGGTATATCACCAGCCGAACGGTTGGGATTATGTGCCGCCTAAATCGAAAATACCATACGGAGAATCCAGCATGTGGGGCGATTATCACGCCATGGAACTTGCGCTTCTCATTCAACGTCTCGGCGGGAAAAAACCTTACTATACATTTTACATTAAATAAACGGGTGAAAAAATGGAATACAGAAAAATAAGTTCACTGAAAAGTGTTAAGGATTTCAAACAATATCTTTCAGAAAAAGGGATAAATATTCCATGCGATGACGAGATGGAGCATGGAAATTCCGCTCCTCTGAACAAAACGCTGCGCATAGAAGATAAGGTTATCGGAAACAGATTTTGCGTTTTACCTATGGAGGGCTGGGACTGTCCCGGAGGACATCCGTCCGATCTGACGAGAAGGCGTTGGAAAAATTTTGGCATCAGCGGCGCGAAGTTAATCTGGGGCGGAGAAGCCGCCGCCGTCCGTGTGGACGGCATGAGTAACCCGGATCAGCTTCTTATCAGTACTGAAACGCTGAAAGAAATAGAAGATATGCGGGAGGAGCTTGTAAACGCGCATAAGGAAAAATTCGGAACGGCTGACGATCTTTTCGTTGGTTTGCAACTGACCCATTCCGGACGTTTTTCAAAGCCTTACGACAAGAAAAAACTTAGTCCCAGGATAGCGTATCATCATCCGATACTTGACCGCAAATTCGGAATAGCCCCTGACTATCCCGTTCTGACTGACGCGGAGGTTGACGATATAATCAAGGATTACATAAAGGGCGCTGTTTCGGCACTGAAATGCGGTTTTGAATTTGTAGATGTAAAGCATTGTCACGGATACCTTGGGCATGAACTTTTGAGCGCTGTTGACAGGCCCGGGAATTACGGGGGGAGCTTTGAGAACCGCACACGCTTCTTAAGTGAAATAGTCAAAGGCATAAAGAGTGAAGCGCCCGGTTTGAAAATCGGTGTCAGATTGAGCCTTTTTGATTTTGTTCCGTTCAAAAAAGGGAAAGACAATATCGGGGAAGCCGAAGAATTCAGCGGTGCTTACAGGTATGCGTTCGGAGGCGACGGGAGCGGGAATGGAGTTGACTTTTCAGAGACATACAAGTTCCTTGACCTGCTCTTTTCTCTCGGTATAAAAATGGTTTGCACGACTGTCGGCAGTCCGTATTATAATCCACACATACAGCGTCCGGCGATGTTTCCGCCGTGCGACGGATATCAGCCGCCTGAAGACCCTCTTGCCGGAGTGGCGCGGCAGATAAACGCCGTAACGGAAGTCAAAAAGAACAGACCTGAAATGATATTCATAGGTTCCGCCTACACCTATCTTCAGGAATGGATACCCAATGTGGCGCAGGCTGTGATAAGAGGAGGCAAAGCCGATTCCATTGGATTAGGCCGGATGGTGCTTCCGTATCCCGATATGCCCGCCGATATACTAAGCGGCAGACCGCTTGATAAAAGACGCATATGCAGGACTTTCAGCGACTGCACAACCGCGCCTAGAAACGGCATGGTCTCAGGATGTTACCCTCTTGACGGACACTATAAATCAATGCCTGAATGCGAAAAACTGAAAGAAGCCAAGAAAACCATGTCAGGGAAATAAAATTTTTCATTCGGTGTTCACATTCCTGTGCGCCTGTAAACGTTTATACGCCATGTGTTTACACTTGAACGGGCTGTGCTCTTGTCAAAACAGGACATGTTATTGATAATGGGGATTTGTATATTATTGTAAAGTTGCGGAGATTGTAAAAAACGGTAAGACAAAAAGGAATAGCGGTCCAGGTTAATCGGATCCATACAACTAGAATACGCATTAAACGATAAATGGGACGGCAAATACGCCGCACCTTTAAAACAGGAGAAAAATAAATGGAAAAAAAGAGACTATTTGGAGCTGGACTGTTTATTGTTGTTTCCATGCTGAACTTAGCCGGGGCCGACTTCGGTGCCGGAGAAGTTTTTCAAGTTGCTCCCCAAAATAATGAAATACAAATAACCACAAACCAGGGAGCCATGACTGTTAAATTGAACAAAGCTTCTATCCTGAAAAAATATCAACAAATATCCCAAGAGGACGCCATAGCGCAAAATGACGCGTTTGTGCAAGCTGGAGGATATTTCGACAAAGGTTTTGACAAGAATGGCATACAGGCTTACAGGGTAGATGAGTGGGTGATTCTGCCAGATGATGCTTCATTGAAACCGGAAAGCAACAAACGTTTCCTGCGCGGCAGGGTTAATACTGGAAAGGAAGGGCTGATTTTAAAAGTGAACGAAAAGCAATTTATTCTCAGCCCGCGTCATAATTGCAAATTTTTCAAAATAGAGACTGTGAGAATAGATGATATCAAGCCCAAGGACACAGTGACGGTCTCCGGGACGCTTTCCGGCAACACTGTCGAGGCCAAAGCTGTGACAGTGGTCAACAATCAATACGCAGTTCAGGAAACACCCGGCCTGCCTCGTGTCCTTTTGATAGGCGACAGCATTTCGCTGGGGTACACGCCATTTGTGCACGAACTGTTAAAAGGCAAAGCCAATGTTTTGCGGATACCCGCAAATGGCGGCCCCACTCCGCGCATGCTGGACAATCACAAACGCTGGCTTGGCGCTTATAACCAGGAGGGATTCAAGTGGGACGTCATCCACTTTAACTTTGGCCTGCATGACTTGCGAATATATAAGGGCGAAAACAAAGTTGATTTGGTCACATATGAAAAGAATCTGCGGACTATCATAAAATTGCTTCAGGCGACAAAGGCAAAACTTATATGGGCATCGACAACGCCTGTGCCTGAAGACGCAAACAAAGGAAGCTCATGGGGAGAACCGACCAACGCAGATGTCATTAAATATAATGCGGCGGCATCCAAAATAATGAAAGAAAATAACATTCAAATTGACGACTTGTACAACGCAATTTTCCCAGTGTTCAAAACTTATCTGCGTACGCCGACAAATATACATTACAACGAGGCCGGATCAGAGATATTGGGCAAACAAATTGTGTTGGAAATCGAGAACGCTCTAAATATCGGCGGAAACAGTACGCGATGAAAGAATGGGTGGTTTTACCGGCATAAAATCCGGCATATAGGCTTGCTTCCGAGCATGGGATTCTGCAAAACGAGCGGATTGCGAATCTGATTGACAGTTTAGGCGGGATACTATTGAAATTTCCTGTTCGGAGTGTTTAGTATTGCTGTATGTAAAAATAGATAATACCAAAAACGACTGATTCATGGGAAATATGGAAAATCCGGAACATGCCGCGAGCCGGGAAATTTCAGCGTCCTCAGAGGAGGCGCAGTCTCAGGACAGCGTCTTTCAGAAGGAAGGTTCTGAGAGGCTGACGCTTGAAAATGAGTTGAGATATACAAAGGATTACCTTGAAAATCTTCTCCAGGCCCTCCCGTCTTCGCTGATATCCGTAAGATGCGACGGGACGGTTATCCACTGGAATAAAATCGCCGAAAAATTTACTGGAATTCAACGGTCCGAAGCGGCAGGCCGGATAATTTGGGATATCCTCGGTTTTCTCTGTCCTTATAAACCGGATTTTGAGAGGGCTATAAGTTCCATGAAAGCGGAGGAACTCAGAGGGATTGAATACAGTGAAGGGGATGGCAGATATCTTGATATAGCCATATATCCCGCTTCTCTGGCTGGTTCGAATGGGGCTGTAATAAAGATTGACGATGTTACAGAACAGCAGAAAAAAGACGAATATCTCCGGCAGGCGCAGAAAATGGACACCGTCGGCAATCTTGCCGCAGGGCTGGCGCATGATTTCAATAATGTAATAGGCGCTATAGGGGCCACTGTTTCATCAATCAGGTTTTCCCTCGACTTCGCCTCTGACCTCGCGAAGTTGAAAAAAGAATTGAAGAACGATCTGGATATTGTAGAGGATTCCGTAAAGCATGGCACGGATATGGTAGAACAGCTCCGGGGCCTGGGAAAGAAAAAAGAACAGCCTTTGTCTTTTGTCAACTTAAAGGAGATTGTTGAGGGAGTTGTCAGAATTTGCAGGAATACCTTCCCTAAGACAATTGAAATAAATATGAATTTTTATACAGAGGATAAAGCTGTTATAAAAGCATATCCGACCCAGATGAACCAGGCGCTTCTGAACCTTTGTGTAAACGCGTCACATGCTATGACGATTATGCGCAAAGAAAGCGAAAAACAGGGCGGTACATTGTCTGTTTCACTGGAAAAAGTCTCTCCCGGAAAACATTTTTCTGCTATACTTCCCGGAGCTTATGAGGGTGATTACTGGCTTCTTCGGGTCTGGGATACCGGCATCGGAATGGAGCAGCAGACTATGAAAAAGATTTTCGACCCGTTTTTCACGACAAAAGATAAAAATAAGGGCACGGGCCTGGGGTTATCAATGGTTTTCAATATAATTCAGCAGCATAAGGGTTTCATAGAGGTCTATTCGGAGCCTGGAAACGGTTCCGTATTTAACGTTTTTCTGCCGGCTGCGGATGAAAAAAACGAGGGCGGGCTTGAAAATAAAGAATAATCAGGCCGGATACTGTGAATTTTTATGCTTGATTTGCACGGGTTTCTGAATTAATAGTAAGCTTTTAAATGAGGATGTTTTATGAATGATATTAAAGAACAATTGACTAATGTGAAAGATAACGGGCTGTCCAAGCTGCATGGACGGACAATCCTGACCACTTACCTGACGCTCGGAGTCGCTTTTGTATGTATGCTTGGACTGAATATCTATGCCTATTTCACGCTTTTTGAGATGAGCGAGAAAAATACAGTGCTCATGAACTCCACTGTGAACATAAAATTGAGAATAATGAACGCGAACCTCTTTTTCAGAGAAATAATGAGCGGGTATAACGACAGGGATATGAACGTTGTATGGACCCTTATCAAAGATGCCGGAAGTTTATCGCAGTCCATTTCAAATGCTGACATCGAAAAGGGACTTGATAATAAGATAACGAATTACAAAGATCTCCTCCTTAAATGTTATCTTACGAAGGACCAGAAGAAAACCTCGTCTTCTGCCGATCTTTTCAACGAATATGACAACGCCTTCAAGGAGATTATCTCGCAGATTGACGGGATAGAATACAAAGTGAAGCAGCTCACGGTGAAAAAGATGCTCACTTTCAAGCTCCTCTATGTCGCGTTTCTGGTGAACTTCCTTCTTCTTTTCTGGTTTACTCTGTTTACTTTCCAACGTTATGTGAACAGGCGAAAGGCGGCGGAAAAAGAGCTCAGGGACATTCAGAACGACCTGAATATACTGTTTAATTCAATGGATGCCATTCTCTTTTCTGTCGATTCGTCCGGGGCGATAACAAAATGGAACACCGCGGCTGAAAAGTATTTCAATATGAGCTCAGACCAGGTTCTTGATAAAAAAGCATGGCTGATTATTCCGTTCTTGATGGAGTATAAGTTGAAACTGGAAACCGTAGCTTTGTCCAAAAAGCCTAAAGAGCTCTACAAGGAAAAAGTAATGGTGGACAACAAAGAAAAGACTTTTAACATAATAATCAATCCTCTTGCGCGTGGAAACAATGGGATTGTCATCAGATTGGAGGACGTTACCGAGCGGGAATTGAAAGATGAACAGCTTCGTCAGTCTCAGAAAATGGAAGTTGTGGAAAATCTGATAGGCGGCCTGGCCCATGACTTCAATAACGTTCTCGGCGCTATAACCGGGACTATTTCGATGATGAAGTTCTCTCTGGAAGGCAAGTCCGCCAATACCGATGACATAAAAAACAATATGGACCTTATCGAAAGTTCCACAGAGCGTGCCGTTGTAATGGTGCAGCAGCTCCTTTCTATCTCGACCAAGCATGAGCTTGCCCTTGTCCCGGTGGATGTCAACAGTTCAGTGATGCATGTCCTTAAAATATGCCAGAACACCTTTGACAAGAGGATTGAGCTGGTTGCCGAATTGTACGACGTGAAGGCAATGGTCAACGCTGACCCGGCCCAGATAGAACAGATACTTCTGAACATTTGCGACAACGCGCTTCAGGCTATGACCGTTATGCGGCCTGAGGGAGAACAGTGGGGCGGGACACTTAGCATTTCCGTGGACAAGGTTTTTGCTGACAAGAATTACCGTTCGCGTCATCCGCAGGCAGTTGAATCCTCGTACTGGGTTATAAATGTGGCAGACAGCGGCGTTGGTATGGATAAGGGTGTGGTAAGCAAAATATTTGACCCTTTCTTTACTACAAAAGATAAGGAACATGGTACGGGACTCGGCTTGACCCTTGTCAATGACATTATCAAAAAACACAATGGCTTCATAGAAGTTGAAGCGGAACTTGGAAAGGGTTGTACTTTCAGCATTTTCCTGCCGGAACTTGTAGTTAAGGCCCAGGTACATCAGATGCAACTCCCTGCAACTGACGAGGCCGAAGCTGCTGAAACTGCCGAAGGGATCGAAGGAGCTCCTGCTCAAGTTGCAGGCGGCGTGCCGGTGCCCGTACCTCCCAAGCCGGAAGTGAAAGACGCTTCACAGGTGGAACAGATACCTACGGGTACAGGGCTTTTGCTTGTCGCCGACGACGAAGCTATCATGCGGAAAACCGCCGGAAATATTCTTGAAAAACTCGGTTATGAAACCGTATTTGCCGAAGACGGCCAGATGACGGTCGATGTTTTTCGTGAAAAACATCAGGAGATAAAAGCTGTCCTTCTGGATATGTCTATGCCCAAAATGTCCGGCCGTGACGCTTATGTCGAGATGAAGAAGATACATCCCGGCCTGAAAGTCCTGCTTGTTTCCGGTTTCAGAAAGGACGAGCGCATACAGGAAGTCCTTGACATGGGCGTGAACGGTTTTGTCCAGAAACCTTATTCCATGATAACCCTGGCCCAAGAGATAAAAAGAGTTATTTCCGCGGACTGAGTTATCAGCCGTGTGTAAGCCAGTCGGGCCAGTTTATGGTCATGCCGTCGCAATCGCAGGAGAGGGCGTATTGTATGTCTTCCTTTGCCTTTACCGGATTTGTCGATATTCCCCATACCCTTGATTCAAGTCCGGCGCGCTGAGCTTTTTCTACATGTTCAGGCGTCAATTTCTCAAGCTTAGGGCATATCTGGAAAAGTCCGAGCTCTCCGCATATACTGAGAATTTCATCTGTCTGCTCGGCAACCAGCCAGCCGCGTTTTGCGGAAGGCACGAGACTCTTGAATTCTGAAAGCGCATCCTTTTTGAAAGAAGTGAATATGCAATTGTCCATCAGTTTTGCCGACTGGATGGTACGAAGGGTTTCCCGTATCAGGGCAGGGGCGGAACCTTTTATTTCTATGTGATAAGTAAAAGTGTTACGGAATTCGTCAAAGAGCTCGGAGAGCTTTATCATCCGTTCACCCTTGAACTGATACGGTGAAAACCATGAGCCCATGTCCAGTGAAAGAAGCTTTTCGGAACAGGTTTCCTCCAGAATTACGTTTTCATGCCCATAACGTGAAAGCACGGCATCATGGCATATAAATGGAATGCCGTCAGACGAAAGCTGTACGTCCAGCTCTACTTCTTCAGCACCCGTTTCCATTGCAAGTTTAAAGGCCGCCATAGTATTTTCAGGTGCGTAGGCTGACGCGCCGCGGTGGGCTATAATACGGAATTTTTCAGGAACTTTGAAAGGGAACATTTCGTGTCTTTCCTCTTTATTTTTCTTTTATTCGGCGTCTTTTACAAGCACCTCGAAAGAATCTTTTACTCTGCCGTCGGAATAGAGATAATTTCTTTTTTCATTATGAAAATCGTCAGCGTCCCCGCAAATCGGCGCGATAATTGAATGTGTATCCACAATGAACATCGTCTTGTCGATTCTCAATCCGCTTACAAAACTGTTCCATTCATAACTTGTACCATGCGAAATGTAAAAGTTTTTATCTGCGGGACAGACGAAAATTTTCGTGTTTTCGCTTGCGTATTGAAGAAGCGAATCTTTCAGGGTCGGCATTCCATATACCTGTTCGAGGCGTTCGCAAAACGGGAGGAAATCCTTGTTGTCGTTTGCGTATGAGCTGACGCATATGCCAATCTGCCGGAGTTTGCTTGAGCATGATGTCAGCTGAAACTGATTTTTTACTTTGTGATATACCGGAAAAGCCAGTGCGATAAGCAGGGCGAGCGTTCCGATTACAGTCAGGAGTTCTACAAGAGAGAATTTTTGCAGGCGCATTTCTCCAATTCCTTATTTTGAATTCATTTTGTTGATGAATTTGTGAACTATCGGGTCGTAGAGAGCGCGTTCTTCGGGCGAAAGTTTTTTCATATACTCATCCATTCCTGCCTTCAGGAATTCCTTAGTGAAGAGTTTGCGGAGGTTTTCATCCAACACAAGGTCATTTTCTATGTAATTTATAAGCTCCTGTACTTTTTTATTTTTAGCTTCCGGGGTTTTCAGGCCTTTGAAATTATTTCTGAGTTCCTCTATGCTTCTGCGTGCGGCCATTTCTATTACCGGTGTCTTTACTTTTTCGGGAATATTTTCCATTGTTTTCATTACAAGAGTCCAGTCCCCATTGGCAAGGATTGTATTGGAGAGGCCGGCAATGTCCTTGCCGGCCAGAGCGGGAGCGAGCTTTTCTGTCAGGAAATATTTTATTCCGAATATAGCGGCGGCGCATATAAGAAGGCATATACAGAATACCGCAAGGGTAAAAATCCACAGCTTTCTATAAGATTTTCTATCTTTTCCACTCGGCAATGGCGGGGGTGATAAGAACTCTTTTTCATGGATTTGTTTTTTCATAACACGCAATCCTTGAATACTTTGAGAATATAAAAGATTAATGTAATATTCCTTTATTAACGGTGAAAAGCAAATCAGGACTGTTTTTTTACTGTATTGCTGAACGATGTGAAAACAGGAGCTGTCAGTAAAATATCCATGTAAAACAGTAAAAACTTCATTCAATAGCCTTATGGATGCTGTATAATATTAATATTGAAAAATCATTCCTAAAATAAAGACAGAGGCAGAAATGAAAATCGATGACGGCAGCACGAGAAGCATCCACCTCGACTTCCATACTCCCGGCTTTGTTCCGGTGGGAGAAAAATTCAACGCTAAGGAGTTCGGGGACATTCTGGAAAAGGCCAATGTGAATTCGATTTCAATTTTTGCGCTCTGTCATCACGGGTACGTTTATTATCCCACGGAAAAGGGCATAACCCATCCGCTCTTGAAAACCGACCTTCTCGGAGGAATGACAGAGGAATTGAAAAAAAGAGGCATTGAAGCACTGGTTTATTTTTCGCAGAATGTAAACGAAACCCTCAGCGCGGCGCATCCCGAATATGTCGCTCTTAACAGAGACGGAAGTCCGGTGAATTCACAAATACTTTTAAGCGGGGACGAACTTTACTGGTCGTGGCTTTGTCCCAACCGGGGCAACTGGGTGGATGAGTTTTTCCTGCCGCTGATAGGGGAGGCGCTCAGGAAATATCCTTCCGATGGTGTTTTCGTGGACATGGCAGGGTATCTGCCGGGAAGCTGTTTCTGCGAAGCGTGCAGGGCAAAGATGAAGTCGGAAGGGCTGGATATCGAGAATTCCGACCAGCACAGTGATTTTCTGGTGAGGACGAACCAGGAAGTTGCCCGCAAGTTGCGCCGCCTTATGGACAGCGTCAGGCCGGGTTTAAGGCTGGAAATGGGCTGTTTCAACAGAATAGGCGAAGCCCCCCTTGCCAAAGGCGTACTGAGTGAGTTTTACTTGGAAACCTTGCCGGTGCAGGTGGGCTGGTTTATGTTCCCGTTCCTTGCCCGCTATTTCAGGAATGCGGAATTGCCGGTAATGGGGATGACGGGGCGTTTCCTCAAAAACTGGGGTGATTTCGGTACGGTCAAAAGCGCGCATCAGTTGAAAATAGAGTTGGCTACACATCTTGCGGCAGGTGTTTCGAGTGCTGTCGGCGATCATTTGCATTTCAATGGAAAACTTGACAAAGCCGTATATAAAATCATTGGAGAAGGCTTCAAGTTTCTGAAGGAGAGACAGCCTTACTGTGTTGGAGGAAAACCGATGGTGGAGGTCGCAATTCCTATGCCGAAACGTTTTTCGACTTCAGCCGCGATAACTGTCAAAGATAAAAATCCCTACAGCCCGATGACCGATATAACAGGGCTCACAAGGATGATGACGGAACTGCATTATCAGTGGGATATTGCTGAAGCTGACGTAAATCTGAATTCCAGAGGCGCAGTTATTCTGAACCATGCCACATGCGAAATGGAAATGATTGATAAAATAATAAAGTTCGCCGAAGACGGCGGGCTCGTTATTGCCTCTTATGAAGGACTCAGGGCAAAAGGCGTCGAGGCGACTTCAAAGTGGCAGAAATTTCTCGGCATAAAGTCCCTTTCCGCTTTGGATGAACCCGGTACTTATTATCAGGTTAAATCAAAAGCCCTTAAAAAAGATATGCCCGATATGCCTCTTTATACTCATGTGAAAAGTCTGAGAATGGAGACGGAGGATGACCTCGAATGTCTTGCCGGGCAGATGCTTGCTCCATGTGTACGTTCCCGCGAAAAATTTTACGGACATTTTCACGGAGCGCCCGATAAAAAATGCGGAAGCGCCATATCCATGAGGAAAACCGGAAAAGGTAATGTAATAATAATAGCCCCCGCGCTTTTTCTTTCGTACATGCAGACAGGCAATCCGCATCATTTCACGCTGATACGGAATATCCTGAACAGCTTTTATCCTGAGGAAAAACGTATGCTCAGGACAAACGCGCCGGGAATAGTGGAAATAGCATTGAGCGAAAAGGACGGCAATGTTGTTGTGCAGGCCGTTCCGTTTGTTGCCGGGAGAAGGGACATGAACAGCTTTGAAACGCTTAACGAAGCAGTCGCTGTACATGGCGTCAGTGTTTCTGTAAGAACCCCTTTCAGGGTTGAGAGTGTCATTGATCCGCTGAAAAACAGAAAGATCAAATATACCTTTAATGACGGTTTTGTAAATTTTAAACTGCCCCCGTTTAAAGACCATTTTCTGGCGCTTCTGAAACCGGCGGGAGAATAAGAGGAAGGATTTTTGAATTGAAAAAAGCGGAAACGGGGTTATCGTTAGTGCTTCGGCATAAATTAGCGAATGCATTAGAAAAATAAAAACCGGAGGCCCCGCATCATGAGAAAAATCCATCTTAAGGCTCTTATAATTTTCATCTTTTGTATGTCATTTGTGCTTTCGGGCGTGGACATTAATTCTCTCAGGGAAAAATATATCGGTGACTCCGCCGTAATGTCTCTTGAAGCATGGCGCGACGTCAACAAAAAACTGATTTCCGGAAACAACTATACGAAATCCGATGCTTCAACATTCGCGGAATTCCGTAATGGCTACGACAAGGTAAAAAAAGATTTGACGGTGGAAATTCAGAAACGGACGGACATCTCCGAGGATAAAAAAAAGGCGCTTATTAAACTTATCGGCAATTTTACGGATGAGAAATATAAGGCTGTCCTCAGAGCATATCAAAGTACACCGGACGCATGGGCCGATTTCGCGAAGAAATCCGACGCGTTAAATGCCGAGCTTAAAAAATCAGAAACTGATATGAAAAAAGCCAATACGGATTTGAGTAAATGCGCCGACAGCACTCTGGACTCTGTCTGTACTTATGCCCGGAAAATGATAAAAGACAGAGACCCCCTGAAAATAGGATGGGAACTTGGTGAAATAAGCAAAATCAGCGCGGATGCCGAGAAAATGAAACTTGACGCCAGAGATAGAATACAAAGCACAGGCTTTTTCTATTCCCCGGACATGAAAAAACTTATTATACTTTATCAGGACAGGATTATTGACAGTTTCAGGGATACTTCCGTTTTCATCCTGCGCGACGCGATAGCGGTAAGGAACGCGATGAAAGGCAACGCCTCTTTGCTGACCACTGCCGAACTCTCGGCAAAATACAAATTTCCGACTGACTTCGTCGGACTTTATCTGGGAGATACAAAGGATAATACTCTTAAGCTTTTCAAAAACTCCAAACTCCTTTCCCATAAGGCGGCAGATGCCTCCAACTGGGCTGACACATATATATACGAGGGCAATCCTCAAATGAAAAAAGTCAGTACGACAGTTCTCTATTTCGCCAGGGATATCCTGGTGAAAGCCGAACTGTATTTCAATGTTCCCAAGGGAACAGATATCAACAGCCTCTTTGATGAAGTACGTGCCCTGCTGGAAAGCAAATACGGCGTTTTCGCTCTGATATACAGCAGAGACAGCGACCCTGATGAGACCATAAAATACAGGCAGCTGACTCCTAAGGAAATGAAAGAAGACCCGAAAAGGCGCGATTGCGTCAAATACATCTGGGAAGGCGCCGCCGATACTTCAAAAATGCAGGGGAGCGCCCGTGGAAACATGGTTGTTAAAATCAGGGAAACAACCGACAATAAAATACTTGTAATAGCCGATCACGAGACACTCCTCCTGAAAGTCAGGGAAAAGTTCAACCTCAAAAAAGACACATCCGCTATCGGTTCTTTCTGAGAAGTAAAAGTGTCTCAGGCGCTCTGTTTCTGGGGTTCTTCGCCGGATACTTTGGATTTATCTTTCTTCTTCAGAAGAGGCTGACCGCCTTTTACGGCGTCTTCCGTGATTATGCATTCGTCGATATCATCCCTTGAGGGAACGGAGAACATGATGTCGAGCATCAGTTCTTCGATGATTGACCGCAGACCGCGCGCGCCTGTGCCCTTTTCAACAGCTTTGTCCGCGAGTGCCGCAAGTGCGGAAGTGTCAAAGCTAAGTTTGACGCCTTCCATTTCCATGAGCTTTATGTATTGACGGGTCAAGGCATTTTTGGGTTCTGTAAGTATGGATATGAGTTCCTCTTTTTTGAGGGGTGTCAAAGCTGATATTACCGGGAGACGGCCTATGAATTCGGGGATCAGCCCGAATCTGATCAGATCTTCAGGTTCCACGAAATTCAATGCGTGTTCAGGGTCTTTATGAGATGCTTTTTTCACCGTGGCTTCTTCTGAAAGCTGTTTGAAGCCGAGGATATGTTTGCCAACTCTGCGCTGAATGGTTTTTTCGAGGCCGACAAAAGCGCCGCCGCATATAAAAAGGATATTTGAAGTATCAACCTGAAGGTATTCCTGATGCGGATGTTTGCGTCCGCCTTTCGGTGGAACGTTGGCTACAGTGCCTTCAAGTATTTTCAGAAGGGCCTGTTGGACGCCTTCGCCGGATACGTCGCGCGTGATGGAGACGTTTTCGGTTTTCTTTGAAATCTTGTCTATTTCGTCAATATAGATGATACCTATCTGAGCGCGTGGAATATCGTAATTCGCGGCCTGGACAAGGCGGAGGATTATATTTTCGACGTCTTCGCCTACATAACCGGCTTCGGTGATGGTTGTGGCGTCTGAAATGGAAAAAGGCACATCAAGTATTCTGGCCAGTGTCCTGGCGAGAAGAGTTTTACCTGAACCGGTGGGGCCGAGGAGGAGCACATTGCTTTTTTCTATTTCGACATCGCTTGTTTTTGACTCGATGCCTTTATTTCTCTGGCACTGGAGGCGTTTATAGTGATTGTGGACGGCGACGGAAAGAACCTTCTTGGAAAACTCCTGCCCGACCACAAAGGAATCAAGCATATTCTTTATTTCCTGTGGTTTAGGAATGTTCAGCTGTGGTATTTCAGGTTCAATTTTAATTTTTTCAGCGGTATCGTTTTTATAAAGGCCGGCGCAGATTTCTACGCAGTTATGGCATATATTGGCGCCTGTAGGGCTGGAAATAAGCTGTCCCACACCGACTTTATCAGCTCGTCTGCCGCAAAAAGAACAAAAAAGAGCAGTGTTATCCGTTCCGTCTCCGTTTTTCTTTGCCATCAGGATGATTGCCTTTCCTTTAACTTGTTCTCTGTGAGAACGCTGTCAACCAGCCCGTATTTGACGGATTCCTCAGCGGACATGAAGAAATCGCGTTCCGTGTCTCTGCCGACTTTTTTGATATTCTGTTTTGTGTGTTTGGCGATAATCGTGTTGAGCATGCTGCGGAGCCTGAGTATTTCCTTTGCCTGTATGTCCACATCAGCGGCTGTGCCCTGAGCACCGCCCCAAGGCTGATGTATCATGATGCGGGCGTTGGGAAGGGCGTATCTTTTGCCCGGAGCGCCGGCGCAGAGGAGCACCGCTCCCATGCTGGCGGCCTGTCCCACGCAATATGTTTTCACATCGCATGATAGTATCTGTATGGTATCATATATGGCAAGTCCGGCGGTGATTACGCCTCCGGGGCTGTTTATATAGAGGTCTATATCTTTTTTCGGGTCTTCCGACTGGAGAAAAAGCAACTGGGCGACTATAAGATTGGCTATGGTATCGTCAATCGGAGTGCCGAGAAGGATTATTCTGTCTTTGAGAAGGCGCGAATATATGTCGTAGCCTCTTTCTCCGTGTCCGGTCTGTTCAACGACCATTGGAACAAGAACTGAATTTTTCATCGTATAAAACCTCAGGAGTTATTATTATGCCTTTGCCTGTATCTTGGCGTTGTCTATCAGAAATTCTGTAACTTTGCTCATAAGTATGTCGCTGTGGACATCATCAATGGAGCCATTGCTTTCCATGAGTTTACGGAGTTCGCCTTCCTTGTATCCGTAATAACGGCTCATTCCTTTTATCTGGCTGTCCACTTCGTCTTCTTCAACTTTTATGCTTTCGAGTTTTGCTATTTTTTTGAGTATGAAGAAACGGCGCATGCGTTCTTTCGCTGTTCTTTCAGCTTCTTTCTGATACTCTTCCTTTTTCTCCTTGAACTTGTCTATGTCCTCTTTGTTTTTCACTTCCCTGTTTGCGATGCCTCTCATTTCCTTCTGTATTTCACTTGCGAGCACTGAAGGAGGTATCGTGAAATCCTTGATGGCCGCGGATATTTTATCAAAAACCGAAGCGCCCATCTCAGAACGGTTTTTCAGTTCCTTCTGTTTCTGGATATTGGTCTTTATCTGAGTTTTCAGAGTATCGATGCTGTCGACTTTCATTTTTTCGCAGAGCTGTTCATCGGAAGAAACCGGCACTTTTCTCTGAACTTCAGAAACCTTTACTGTGTATTTGAGTTTTTTTCCGGCGAGTTCGGCTTCCCTGTAATCCGCGGGATATTCAGCTTCGAAAAAATATTCCTTGTCCTTTTCGGCGCCTGTAAGTGCCGCTATGGAGCCGGGGATGAATTCGGGCTCATTCAGCCATATCCATGTTTCATCCGCCTTCAACTGGTGTTTCAGGTTTGCGGAAGCTGTTTCAGAAGGAACGAAGTCAGAGGAATACGAGACTTTGAGCATGTCTTCCTTCTGAGCTGTAGCGTCTATAGTCTTATATTCGGCGTAGAGATTTTTGTAGTAGTCCAGGCTTTCCTGAATTTCCTTGTCTGTTATCTCTTCTTCCTTTGAAGTAATCGCTATGCCTTTGTAGTCCGGCAGTTCAATGTCCGGGGCCACGTCAAAGCTGATATTGAAGGAGTAATCCTGTCCCTCTGTCAGTTTTGGAAGTCCTTCTTTAGGAAAAGCATAAGCGATTATTTCAAACTTTTCATCTTCCGACATTTTTTCAAACGCGGCCATATAGAAATGCTTCATCAGCTCTTCTTCTATGTTTGATTTAAAGCGGCTGGTGATTATGCTGAGCGGCGCCTTGCCTTTTCTGAAACCCGGGACATCCGTATATTTCGCGATTTCATTTGCTATAAGCTGGCGTTCGCTTTTGATAGCATCGAAAGGAATTGTGTATTCCACTTTTTTCAGACAGGGTTCGACGTCTGAACAGTTAATCTTTATTGCCTTTTTAAGCGCTGTCTTTTCATTTGCGTTAGTAGTCATACTATTGTCAACCTTCTATTATTGTAATAGTCCTCACCTCGGCTACCAAAACATATACGTAGCCAAAAAATTACTTTACACCCTCATATCTTCAATTTCCAATCTCTTTTCAAGAGCTTTTTAAATAATATTTTCAGACGGAGTATCTTTTTACATACCAGAGGGATGTTCCTTAAACTAAAAGGCGCGTCATGGCTTCCAATCCCTTGTTTTTTTCAGAAAACTCTATAAGTTTGCTATTGGTTTGGCTTTAGAAAAAACATATTAACTGACGGTGAAAAAAATGTTTAATCCTCAGATGGGGGTATCTCTTCATACATTGAGTTTTGATATCAATGACAGTCTTGTGGAACTTGTAAGTAAATCAGGGATAAAGACGCTTGAACTTTTTTCGAGGCTTTTTCTGGAAAATACCGATAGAGTGAAAGCGCAGATACATAAATTTGACAAAAACGCTCTCCGCGTTGCTACAATACATTCCGATTTCTGGGGTGCTGATATATCTTCGGCTGATGATGAGGCAAGGGAAAAATCTATTCAAAGCGCTTTCTTCTCAATTGAGCTTGCGGTCGAATTCGGGGCTTCTGCCATAGTGCTTCATTCGAGCAAAGAACCCATTGCCCCGGAAGAAAGGAGCATCCGCAAGAAATACGCCGCGGATTCTTTGCGGATTGTTTCGGAACAGGCGGCATCAAAAGGCAAAAAAATAGCCGTGGAACTTCTTCCGCGCACATGCCTGGGCAATACCGTTGAGGAACTTTTTGAGCTTACTCAAGGGCTTTCAGAAGACGCGGTCGGGTTTTGCCTTGATACTAATCATCTGATGGATAAGCCATTCATGTTGCCGGACGTGGCGAAGACATTGGGAAAAAGGCTTATAGCGACGCACCTTTCTGATTATGACGGCGTTGACGAGAAACACCAGGTGCCGGGTACCGGAGTTATAGAATGGGGGCCTTTTATGGAGGCTCTGAAAGAAATAGACTATCAAGGCCCTTTCAATTTCGAATGCCGTTTTGCCGACACCGACGACATTGCCGCGAGAATCGCGATGCTTGAAAGTTCCTATAAAATGCTTGCTGGCTATCTGTAAAAAGCCGCATTCTAAATACAAATTTCAGGCATGGGAATTGAACTTATAAGACGGTTGCGGACGAAGCGCAACCCTCCACGACTTTACGTTGACATATACCTGGCGGGGAGGCCCGCGAAGCGGGATTTCATAATGGCGCTTCGCGCCCTTCGTCAAATCCGTTCCCATGATAACAATTTCCTATACGATCAAGTTATGGAGAGCGGTGCTTTATTGCCGCCGAAAGGGAATGCAAAACAATGATATTGACTTTTATATATCATGGTATACACTTTAAGCAGGTGGACAATTAAAAAGGAGCTGACAGTGAAGCACACGCAACTCTCTGAAAATATAAAAACCACAAAAATTTTTTCAAACGGGCGAAGCCAGGCTGTCAGAATTCCGAAGAAATACCGTTTTGACAGTGAATATGTGAGCATACGGTATCGCAGGGGAGAGCTTGTAATCTCGGCATATAACCCGGACACGTCACTGGAAAAATTTCTGGCTATGCCAACGTTCCCGGATTTTGAAGCCACGCGCGGACGGACAAAAAAAGCCAAATCAACTTCTTGATAGGGAAAAACTAATTTACACGGTATCATTAAAAATTAATGACACACCTGCACGGCAACAAGGTTTTTCATCTGCTGGCTTAATGTCTTGATTTTTAACCGTTGCTCTTGCGATTCACGACTTGACACTGTATTTTCTCCCATGGCGTTTGTTCCTTTCTTTTTGTTTGAACACCAATAATTTAAGGTTCAAACGCCAGCTTTTTCAAGCCCTTTCAGGCTTTTAGGTCAAATGTCCCAATCGTGATTTAAACTTAAAAAAGGAGAAACAAAAAATGAAGAAAACAGTATGCGCCTTTTTTGTCGGATCTGTCTTAACGCTTATAATGAGCGGGTGTTACTCCGACAAGGTAAAGTTGTCTGAGGACGAAATAGCACTTTTAAAATCTGGACAGGACATCGTAATCAGCGCCGAAACCGGAGAGATTAAAGGCTCTGCCGCCGATAAAAAAGGCATTAAAAAGATATGCAAAGACTGCGGCTACCCCAAAGGGTCTCTCCGCCAACAGTTAATCGTGAACGCCAGCAGAAAACTTGATGCCGAAACTTTGCAGAAATTGAAAGAGAAAAAGGATATTGTCATAAGCGGAAAAACCGGCGCGGTAAAAGGTACGGAAAAAGATAAGAAACCAAGCACTGAAATATGCCCTGATTGCGGACAGCCCAAAGGCTCACTCAAAACCAGTATTTTTCACATGATGCAGGGAGATTGAATCTGTAAATGGCTCACCGAGGGGTCTGCCGGGCCCCCCCGAAAAATCAGGTTTTCGGCGACTTTTTCATGAAAAAGCCGCATCGGATGTGTCAAAACAGGTTTGATACGCAAAAAATGAATTATTAACAGGAAAAAGCCAATAGTTTTGAAATTGGCTCTATTGATGATTCGGAGAAAATGAGAGGTCAGGCCCGAATGCCTTACCCGAATGCCTTAATTTGGGGCCGATGCGCCCGGGAAGTTTGTCAAAACAGAAACGGGCATGGGGAAAAAGTTACTGGCATTTAAGCTATTATCATTGAGGATAGGGACATACCGCTTATGTCAGCGAAGAGTAGCTTGAAAATGTGCAGTTGTTCATGCAAAATTATCAGGAATTCCAGAAGCGATGCAAGTTTTTGATTGATTATTCATTAGAACTGGCTAAATTAATTGACTGTAAACCGGATTCTCAATAACCGAGAACTCGGTACTCTCAGTTGGGTTAGCGTACGAGTTAATTATGGCATTAAGCTGGAATGAAATAAAAGACCGGGCTGTAAGCTTTTCAAAAGAATGGGCAGATGCCTGCAACGAAGGTGCAGATGCAAAACCATTTTTAGTTGAATTCTTCAATGTTTTTGGCGTTAGTCGTAGAAAAGTAGCAACCTTTGAACACAGAGTAAAAAAACTTGATGAGGGTGACGGTTACATTGACCTGCTCTGGAAAGGCACTATTCTTATTGAGATGAAAAGTCGGGGCAAGAACCTCGATAAAGCCTACAAGCAAGCAAAAGACTACCTACCCGGACTTAAACCATACGAATTACCGAAATACATTCTTATTTCAGACTTTGAGAACTTCCGGCTTTACGACCTTGAAGAAGATACGATGATTGAATTCAAGCTGAATGAACTGGTCAATAACGTTCATCATTTCGGCTATCTTTTAGGCTATCAGAAAAAAAATTATAAAGAGCAAGACCCTGCAAATATTAAAGCCGCAGAGTCAATGGGAAAACTCCATGACCGCCTAAAAGAAATCGGTTATGACGGACATCCCTTAGAAGTCTATCTGGTCCGGCTCTTATTTTGTCTGTTTGCAGATGATACGACCATTTTCGATAAACAACAATTTCAAGATTACATTGTACAACGCACCTGTGAAGATGGCAGTGACCTTGCATCAAAACTCCAGGAACTCTTTCAAGTCTTAAATACACCAAAGGAAAATCGGTTTAAGAATATTGACGAGCAACTTGCGGATTTTCCTTATGTAAACGGAAAACTATTTGAAGAAATATTGCCTATGGCAAGTTTCGACACAAAGATGCGACAAGCGTTACTGGATTGCTGCTACATTGACTGGAGCAAAATATCCCCTGCCATTTTCGGTTCAATGTTTCAAAGCGTTATGAATCCAAAAGAACGCAGAAATCTTGGAGCGCATTACACCAGTGAAAAAAATATTTTAAAGCTCATCAAGCCTTTATTCCTTGACAACCTCTGGACTGAATTTGAATCAGTAAAAGGCAATAAAAACAGATTGCCGGAATTTCACAAAAAAATAAGTACCTTAAAATTCCTTGACCCTGCTTGCGGTTGTGGAAACTTTCTGGTAATTACCTACCGAGAATTGCGATTGCTGGAAATTGAAATCCTGCGTTCATTAAATAAGTCAGGACAGGGCGTCCTGGATATTCGGGAAATCATCTGGCTTGATGTGGATATGATGTACGGAATTGAATATGAAGAATTTCCAGCCAGAATTGCTGAAGTTGCAATGTGGTTAATTGACCACCAGATGAACATGGCGATTAGTAATGAGTTTGGACAGTATTTTGTAAGATTGCCATTGAAAAAATCTGCCAAAATTGTTCACGGAAACGCATTACAGATCGACTGGGAATCTGTAGTTCCTAAAAACGAATTATCATACATACTGGGAAATCCACCTTTTATTGGAAAAAAGGAACAAAAGCCAGAACAAAAGACAGATATGGAAAAAGTATTTGCCGGAGCTAAAGGAACTGGCGTTTTAGATTATGTAACAGCATGGTATTTAAAAGCATCTCAATACATACAGAATACAAAAATTAAAGTTGCTTTTGTTTCTACTAATTCCATATCTCAGGGTGAGCAAGTAGGTCTTTTATGGACACTGCTATTTGATTCATACAAAATTAAGATTCATTTTGCACATCGTACATTTAGTTGGCATAATGAAGCAAGGGGAAATGCAGCAGTGCATTGTGTAATTATTGGATTTGCAAATTTTGATACAGCTAACAAGTCAATATTTGAATACGAAGACATTAAAGGCACACCACATGAAATAAAAGTTAAAAATATCAATCCATTTTTAGTTGAAGGCAAGGACATAACAGTAGAAAATAGAAAAGCACCAATTTGCAATGTTCCAGAAATGAATTATGGAAGTATGCCAATAGATGCTGGACATTTAATTTTATCAAACGAAGAAAAAGAAGAAGCAGTAAAAAAAGAACCTGAAATCATTAATGCAATTAAGCCTTATACCGGCGGTGACGAATTTATTAATAATAAAAAACGATGGTGCTTGTGGTTGCAAAGTATTGAACCGTCAATATTGAAGAAATCTAACTTTATCTTAGAGAGAATAGAAAAAACAAGGGAATTCAGATTAAGTAGCAATAGGGATGCGACTAAAAAACTAGCTGAAAAGCCAGCCTTGTTCGGCGAAATAAGACAACCCAATACAGATTATATTATTATCCCAAAAGTTTCATCTGAAAATAGAAAATATATACCAATTGGTATTTTAGAGCCAAGTACTATTACAAGTGGAAGTGCTTTAATTATACCCAACGCTAATCTTTATGTTTTTGGAATTATGACTTCTTTAATGCACATATCTTGGGCTAAAAATGTTTGTGGGAGAATGAAAAGTGACTACCAGTATTCAGCAAGTATAGTTTACAATAATTTTCCATTTCCCGAAACCCCAACAGAAAAACAAGTTGCGACTATTGAAATTGCGGCGCAAAAAGTTTTAGATGTAAGAGCAGAATTCCCCAATAGTTCACTTGCTGATTTATACGACCCATTAACAATGCCTCCAGCACTGGTTAAAGCACATCAGGAATTAGACAAAGCGGTGGACTTAGCATACAGACCGCAACCTTTTATCTCCGAAGCCAAGCGCATGGAATTTCTATTTGAGTTGTACGAGAAATACACGGCTGATTTATTAACAAAAGGCAAAGAGAAGAAACCTGTCACTAAGCGCACTAAAGTAAACGAGTGATAATTCATGCTAACAGAGGAGGATTCTAATTGGTTAAAAAAGCAGGAAATGTTTTTATAAATACCACCGTCAATGACATCTCAACATTTATTGAGTTAGCAGTGCGTTTGGATGGTTATTTATTCAGAGGTCAACCCGCAAAATATCATTGCCTTTCAACATCTTTGGAAAGACTAATTGGAGATAACTTAAAAGAACAAGGGAATGTCGAATCGGCAATATTAAAACAGTTTAAGGCAAGGGCTCATCATTTTATTCCTCATCCACCGGATTTGAATGATAATGTAGAATGGCTTGCCTTGCTACAACATCATGGTGGGCCGACACGTTTGATAGATGTTACAGAATCAATCTTCATAGCGACCTACTTTGCCATTATGTCGTCACAAAAAGAAGATTCAGATGCTTGCGTTTGGGGAATTTCAGAGGATAGAATCAACAATCTCTTTGAGGATGAATACAAAGAGCGGCAAAAAAATAGCTTTCCTGTTCCGCCAGATTTATATACAATAATTCAGAGAGAAGCACTGCAAGAAAACATTAATGGAATTCAGAATGGGATAGGTTCTTCTAAAACATCTGTGAATATAGCAATCATCTCTCCTCAAAGAGTAAATGAACGAATGGTCGCCCAAAAGGCAAAATTCATCGCCCCATTTGAATTACGCAATCCATTTATTAGGAATTTTTCTGCTTGCATGATGGCATACACAAAAGACGATATAAAAGCAGACTGGTGTGAATTCCAAGATTTGTCTAATAGGATGAACCCTTCCATTCCATGGAGTGCAATCCGGTTTCGTATACCCAAGGACATTTTCCCATCTATGCTAAAGCTTCTTGATAAAATGAACATTAACGAAGCTACCTTGTTTCCTGGTCTGGATGGATTTGCTCGTAGTCTGCAAACATTGGCCACCAACTCTAAAAATATAAATTTACCACAAGAGAAAAAGCCCCGAACATGGAAATATTATGAAGAATTATTTGTGCGGCTAGATGAAGAGCGCTCCGGGTTAAGCGCCCGGGTACGACCTCGCTGATAAATTTGTAATAGATTTTACATTCGCACCGAGGGGTTCGCACCTCGCAATAAGTTGTAACTTTCTTTTATTTAACTGTTAATATTTATCAGCGAGATCTAATGTAACCGTGTAAGTTCATTTTTAATGGCTTAAAAGTTAAATTAATCGGAACAGCATAATAAATAATAAGCTGTATCATCCGTTAAAACGCCATGCAGTCATAAGTGAACGACATTGGCCTCAGGCATCAGACGATTACTTTTCCAAATTGGCATTAAGCAGGAAAACGTTCAAAGGTTAGAACTTTTGAAAAATCATGTCAGGATTCTATTTTTTCCTTTGCAATGACGGAGTTTCAGATTATTTTACCGCTTCCCGGGGAAGAAGATTAATAAGGAAGAGGGGTTTTTGATGAAATACGAACTTGAAAATATAATGGAACCGAACCTGTTCAGAGATACATTCTCCTATGACAGGATTCCCGCCGTAACGCTTAAAGGTAAAGTCATAAAGCCTTCCGTTCCTAAAAATATCTGGATAACCGATACCACATTCCGGGACGGACAGCAGGCAAGGCCCCCCTACAGCATAGACGAAGTCGTTCAGATATTCAAATTCATGAACAGGATAGGCGGCAAAAGAGGGCTTGTAAGGCAGTCAGAGTTTTTTCTTTACGGAGAGATGGACAGAAAAGCCGTCGAAGCCTGCAAGGCGCTCGGTTATGAATTTCCCGAAATAACCGCCTGGATAAGGGCGGTGCCAAAAGATTTCGAACTCGTAAAAAGCATGGGCCTCAAGGAAACCGGGATACTCACTTCATGCTCGGACTATCATATTTTTCTGAAATTGAAAAAGAATCGCAGGCAGGCGCTTGACAGTTACAAGGAAATTGTCGGGACGGCCCTCGCGAACGGCATTGTTCCGCGTTGTCATCTCGAGGACATAACCCGCGCCGATATCTACGGCTTTGTCATTCCGATGATAAATGAAATAGTGGAAATGTGCGAAGGCGGAAACATAAAAGTAAAATTCCGTCTCTGCGATACCATGGGTTACGGTCTGCCTTACGCTGGAACGGAACTTCCCCGGAGCATTCCGCTCATGATTAATACGATACTCAAAAATACAGATATCAAATCCGAACAACTCGAATGGCATGGGCATAATGACTTTCACAGGGTCTTGGCCAACGCGGTATGCGCATGGCTTCACGGATGCAGCGCGGCGAACGGCACTTTTCTGGGCTTCGGCGAAAGGACCGGAAATCCGCCTCTGGAAGCGCTGGTTTTCGAGTGGATGGGCATTACCGGGATACATGAGGGCATCGACCCCACGGTGGTAACAGAGATGGCTGAATTCTTTTCCCGAAAAATAGGTCATGTGATACCGCCTAATTTTCCATTTGTAGGGGCTGATTTCAATACCACAAGGGCGGGGATTCACGCTGACGGTTTGACGAAGAGCGAAGAAATTTACAATATTTTCGATACCAATCTCTGGCTTAACCGTCCCTGTAAAGTGGCGATAACCAATAATTCAGGCCTCGCCGGCATCGCCTATTGGATACACACCAATCTGAGCGAAAAAGGTTCAGATATCCGCAAAGACAATCCCGCGCTTATTTCGATGAAAAACTGGATTGACGAACAGTATCGCGGAGGCCGAAGCACCAACATCAGCGACGACGAAATGATGGAGCTGGCGCGCAAGTTGCTGCCGGAGCTTTTCTGAGATGCTGCGCGAACTTGAAGACCAGTACAGGCATGAGGACAGCGACCTCGCCGCTTATGCCGTGCACAATCTTCAGTCCCTCGGACGGCGCTTCCCTGAGAAAATTCATCCCCTAAGGACCGATTTCCAGCGCGACCGCGACAGGGTGCTTCATACAAAGGCTTTCAGGAGACTCGAATACAAAACTCAGGTGTTTCTGAACGGGGCAGGGGACCATTTCCGCACACGCCTGACCCATACCATTGAAGTAGCCGCCATTTGCAGGACAATCGCCAGGGCCCTCTGCCTGAATGAAGACCTCGCCGAAACAATAGCCCTCGCTCATGACCTCGGTCATACACCCTTCGGGCACGCCGGTGAAAGAGCGATGAACGAAATTATGAAAGATTACGGAGGTTTTGATCACAATCTTCAGGCGTTCAGGGTCGTTGACCTGCTCGAAATAAAATATCCCGATTATGATGGAATTAACCTTACATGGGAAGTGCGCACGGGCCTTATAAAACACAGAAAAGATAAAAAAACTTTTCTTGACGGCAAAGAACTCCCGCCGTATCCCTCTCTGGAAGCGCAGATAGCCGATATAGGGGATGACCTGACCTATTACGGGCATGATGTCGATGATGGACTCGATGCCGGACTCATAAACGAGAAAATGCTCAAAAAAATGAAGATATGGGAACTCGCCTCCGAAAACGCGCGGAAAAGCGGACTGAAAGAGGGCGGAGAACGCTTCAGGGCATATACCGTGAGATGCCTTATCGATATGATGGTCAGGGATGTGGTACAGAATTCAAGCCGTAACATCGAAAAATTTAAAATACGCAAACCCGTGGACGCGCAGAATTGCGGGGCGCAGATTATTTCCTTCAGTCCCGAATTTCAGAAAATGACTTCCGCTCTCCGCGACTTCCTTTATGCCAACGTTTATTTCCATAAGAAAGTTTCGCGCATAAACAAAATAGCCGCGGACTGTATGAAAAAACTCTTTGAATTGTACGTGAAAAAACCTGAAAAAATGGGTGAAAACGCGCGTTCCCGGATAGAGACTGACGGTATTCACAGAACAGCCGCCGATTATATCGCTGGAATGACAGACAGATACGCGCTGCTTGAATATAAAAAGATTTCCAACGCTAAAAAGGAGAAATGAAAAATGGCGCTGATGCATCTGGATTTCAAATCCGATATACTTAAAATGGCTATGTCCATGGACGTAATCCTGCCTGAAAGGGCGGCTTTGAAAAAAACTGGGAAAATGAAAGTGCTTTACCTGCTTCACGGCATGAGCGACGACCATACAATCTGGCAGAGGCGCACTTCCGTGGAGCGTTACATCACGGTCAACAATTATAATATCCTTACTGTAATGCCGAACGCGCACAGAAGCTTTTACACTGACATGTCTGAAGGCGCTGACTACTGGAGATATGTCAGCGAGGAAATACCTGGAATCATCAAGACGTATTTTAATATTTCCACGAAGCGTGAAGACACTTTCGCCGCAGGTCTTTCGATGGGCGGTTACGGCGCGATGAAACTTGCCTTGCGTCTGCCTCATAAGTTTGCGGCGGGGGCTTCTCTTTCAGGAGCGGTTGACCCGGAACGTTTCGGGAGAAGTTTTGAAGGCACAGAGACTGCTCTTGAATTCAGGCGTACTTTCGGGGACCTCGATAATTTTTCAGGCTCGGAAAATGACTTGTTTCATCTTTCTTCCACGCTGGCTAAATCTGGCAAGCCCAGGCCGTCTATCTTTCAATGCTGCGGTACTGAAGATTTTCTTTACGCCGATAATATCAAATTTAAAAAACATCTTAAAAAACTGAAATTTGATCTGCATTATGAGGAGGGCCCCGGCACACATGAGTGGGGCTACTGGGATAAGCAGATTCAGAAAGTCCTTCAGTGGCTGCCTTTGAGTTGAAATAGCTTGACTTATCTTTGACTTTGCGATAAGATACACAATCAATGGGGGAATAAATGAGATTTACAGCGATATCATTTTCTGTTTTTTTTATACTGTGCGTAGAAACGTCTGCCGCGGATATTGACGTTATAGACAGGCAATACCAGGATAAACTCACACAGGCCAGGAAAGTCTATGCCGATTCCATGAAAAAGATAATTTCCGATACGATCAAAAGATATGACGCGGAGATGAAAAAAGAAATCTCTGCCGGGCATCTTGATGAAGCCGCGGAGATAAAAAAGCGTACTGAAAGACTCAAACAACTGAAAGCCGATCCCCTCGCTGATTTCAAGGAGGATGACAGTAAACTTGTCCCGGAAGGAGATGAGAATGCTCCCGGTACAGATATTACTGTAAAGAAAGCTAAGGTAGAGAACGATTTAGAGAAGCGCATGAAAGCCTTTTTCGGGGCAATATTAAAGGAAGATTATGAAAAAGCCAGAGAATATCTCGATCCTTCTTCAGTTGGCATGGTTCCCCCTGATATGTTACAAGGTTTTATGCAGCTTTTTTCAGGGGCGCTGAAGGTTAACTTAATCAAGAGTGAAGATCAACTTAAGCTCAAAGAAATGACCTTGGGGCATCGAAAAAATGATGCCAGGGTCATTCCGCGCTGGCGTACGCCAATGGGAAACTGGCATGATGGAGATCCGCAATATTGGGTTTTACGCAAGGGGAAATGGTATCTTGGGGATGATAAGCAGTTGAAGAATTTTAAGTGATGGATAATATCGGCTAATTAAGATTTTTAATGGATTTTTATATGACACGGCAAAAGCTTCTGCCTAAAAGAGTACTTTTCGCTTGTTTTCAACTCAATAATATGTAAAAAACAATTTTCTCATTGCATTTTGTGAAAAATCTTTTATTATATAAGAATCAGATTTTTTTCTGAGAATCTTTTTGTATTGAATTTTAAAAAAAAATATCTAATAACGGGAGGTTTTCACGTGAAGAGCAAAGTAGTAGTAATATTGGCAGGGGTAGCGTCATTGCATCTCATCGCACTCGGAACACTTGGACTTTCGGGCGGCTGTAAAAGTCTTTTCGGTTCGGGTGATGAACCAGCTCCGGCTCCAGTAAGTTCAGAGCTTCCTCCGGCTGAAGTAACTCCTCCCGCTTCTGAAGTCGCACCTTTTATCGAAACCAAAGTCAGCCCCCTTACACATACGGTCAAAAGCGGCGACTCGCTTTGGAAAATAGCAAAAATGTACGGCGTTACAACGCAAAGCCTCGCTACCGTTAATAAAATGAGTACCAGTACTCCGTTGAAAACAGGAACAGTCCTTACGATACCTCCCGGCGGAAAACTGATCTCAGGCAATGCCGCCTCCAAAAAGACTTCGCATCATGAAACAGCTACCGCGTCCAAAGCGGCGGCGGCTTTCGCGGCTTCTTCTAAAAAAGCCTCTACTACTGAAGGCGGAACATATATTGTAAAATCAGGCGATTCCCTCTGGAAAATCGCGGTAAAGCATAACCTTAAAACTGACGCCCTCGCGAAGGCAAATAACCTTGACCCAAAAAAAGCCCTTAAAGTAGGACAGAAGCTTGTCATACCTCAGACGGGAAAAGCTACCGCTGTAGCCGCTTCCAAAGCTAAAAAATCTGACGACAAGAAAGCTCATTCAAAAGAAACCGTCAAAGCAAAAACAAAAACAAAATCGACAGCTCCCGTTAGCGCTGAAACCGATACCGCCGCAGCGGCCCCGGCTGCTCCTAACGTCCCTGTTTCCAAAACAGAAGCCAAAGGCAAGGACGCGTTGGACAGCCTGAACAATAGTACTGAAACAACTGATGACCTCCTTGAAGATATCGCGAATGATAGTGCAGGCGCGAAAGCAGCTCCTGCCTCTACCGAAGCGAAACCCGTGACTTCCGGCGCTCATGAAACAGTTGAAATCAACGAGGAAACAACTATCCAGAATATAGCCAACCAGTACGGAGTAAAGGTTGAAGACCTTAAGAAGGTTAACCAGAATATTCCGTCAAGCGGGAAATTGACACCGGGTATGATAATCGCTCTTCCCTGAGCGTCCAGGTAATGTTGCCGCAGGAGAATGAAAGTTTCTTTCGATACCCTGCGGCATTTTTTTTGCCTGTGTTGAATTTTTAGACACTTCAATACCGAATAGAGGAAAATAATGCCGTCCCAATCTGAAAAACATATCGGAAGACTCGGCATTGTCATAGCCGCGGGAGGTAGTTCCGACAGATATGGAAAAGGCAATAAACTCTTTGAGAAACTCTCCGGAATTCCCCTTTTCATTCATTGCATAAAAAACTTTATGCCGCTCTGCCTTCCTGAAAACATAGTACTCTCCTGTGCCGAAAAAGAGCTTGGAAAATTCAAGAAAGAGATAAAGAAGCATCTGAATGGACAGGAAATATGTTTAGTCAAGGGAGGCGCTAACAGAACGGAATCAGTTTATAATGGAATTTACGCTCTGCCTGAAACTGTCGAAATTGTCGCGGTACATGATGCCGCTCGTCCTTTTGCTTCTGCCGCGCTTCTCCTGAATTGTGTCAGGGCATGTAAAAAATATGACGGGGCCATAGCTGCCAGGCACGTAACAGATACAGTCAAACGGGGTGATGAAAAATGCCTGATAAAGGAAACGCTTGACCGTTCCACTCTCTGGACGGTAGAGACTCCTCAGGTATTCATTCTGGATAAATTGAAAAAAGCTTACCAGAAAGCGCTGAAATCAAAAAAACATTTTACGGATGACTCCGGTATTATGGAATACGCCGGATATAGGGTATGTCTCGTGGAAAATCCCGATTTCAATATCAAAATAACTTATCAGGCCGACATCAAATACGCCGCCCGCATAATGAATATAAAATGTAATCGGTAATTATATTCCTGATATAGACGCCGAAATGGCGACGAATCCTTATAAGAGGCTTGATGCCTTAGTTCTGAAGTGTTTCCATGATGAGGTTTTTCAGGTTTTCTATTTGAGGTTTTCCCAGGTAAGCGTCCGCTCCGACAGTCTTGCATCTGGCTGTGAACTGTTCGTTTATGAGGGATGAAAATATAATTACCGGAAACTTCCTGAGCATGAGATTTTCCTTTATATTTTTGCAGAGCGTCAGCCCATCCATGGAGGGCATTTCAATATCGGTGATGATTGCGTCTGCGAAATCTCTCATGTTTTTGTTTTCGGCTTCTGCCTTTTCCTTGAGAGATTTTACAAATTCAAAAGCGGAAAGGCCGTTGTCAAAAGTCCCGGCTATCTCGAACCCGGCATGTTTCAGACTTGATGAGATGGCGTTTCTGACAAAGGTGGAATCTTCTGCGATTATTACTTTGATGTGGCCATGGTGGTTATGAATTTGTTTCGCTGTTTCTTTGTCGATTCTGTCGATGATGCCAGATGACGGGTTCAGGTCCGAGAGCAGATGCTCAAGATCTATAACAAGTATCTGGCGTTTCTCAACATTTATGGAACCGGTGAAGCATGATACGCAACCTTCGAGAAGCGCGTCCATCGGCTTGATGTTTTTCCATGAAACTCTGTGAATCCTGTTGACCCCGTCTATCATGAAACTGTTTACCAGATTATTGAATTCGGTAACAAGTACGAGCGGTTTTTCTGTTTTCGAAGGGGAATTGCCCAGAGCTTTATTCAAATCAACAAGAGGAATTGTGGTATTCCGGAAAGCGAAAAGTCCCATGATAAGGGGATTTGCCTGGGGCACGCGGGTAAGTAGTTTTTCATCAAACTGGACAATCTGTTTGACCTTTGCCACGTTTACGCCGAAACTCTGTCCGCCCAGATAAAACTCGATTATTTCGACCTCGTTCGTGCCGCTTTCAAGGAGTATTCCCTGCTGTTCAGTCTTTACTGTGGACATAATTATCTCCGGAGTTTCTTTTCAGGAACCGCAGCATTTCTTGTATTTTTTTCCGCTTCCACAGGGGCATGTGTCATTTCTTCCGACTTTGGGAAGTTCCCGTTTAAATGTTATCTGCATGTCTTCCTTTTGTTCTTCTTCTTCTCCTGTTCCGGCGTTTTCTCCGGACGAGCCTACGCCGCTCATCTGGTCAATGCTTTCGTGTATCAGGTGCTGCGGCAGTGACGCGAATATCCGTTCAAACGCGGCCAGGCTGGTAGCGGAGCGGAACATATTAGTGAGAATTTCCTGATTGATTTCCTGCATCAGAGTATCGAAAAGACTGAAAGCCTCATGCTTGTATTCCACGAGGGGGTCTTTCTGGGCATAGACACGAAGCCCGATGCTTGAACGGAGATGGTCCATGCCATGGAGGTGTTCCTGCCAGAGCCTGTCGAGGGCTTCGAGAATTATATGGCGCTCAAGCCAGCGGAGGGAGGCCGGGTCTTCCAGCGATTCCTTTACTTCGTATGCGGCTGTTACCCTGGCGCAGAGGTGTTCCAGAAGCTTTTCGTTATCCGGTGTTCCAGCTGGATTGAGCAGGATATCTTTTCCTGTGAAACCGACTGGAAAAGTCATGTTGAGCCATGTCAGAAGCATTTCACTGTTGAAGGCCGTATCGCTGCTTTCAGTCTTGACGAAAGCCTCGGTGATTTTCTTTTCTATTTCTCCGTTTACCAGCTCCATAAGGATTTCCTTGGGGTTTTCGCTGAAGAGAACTTCCTGGCGGAAACCATATATGACCTCTCTGTGCTTGTTCATCACATCGTCATATTCGAGGGTTCTTTTTCTTATGGAGAAGTGATGCTGTTCCACGCGTTTCTGAGCGGTTTCGATGGATCTGTTGAGCCACGGGTGCTGGAGTTCTTCGCCGTCTTGAAGCCCGAATCTGTCCATTATCGACACGATTCTGTCAGAGCCGAAAAGCCTCATGAGATTGTCTTCGAGCGATATGTAGAATTGCGAAGAGCCGGGGTCGCCCTGTCTGGCACAGCGTCCGCGGAGCTGGCGGTCTATTCTTCTTGAGTCGTGCCTTGCGCTTCCTATTACATGAAGCCCGCCGAGGGAGGGGATGCCTTCTCCGAGTTTTATGTCGGTTCCGCGGCCTGCCATATTTGTGGCGACGGTAACGGAGCCTTTTTGTCCGGCGAGAGATACTATTTCAGCTTCCCTCTGATGGTTTTTGGCATTCAGGACATTATGCGGTATGTGTTTGCGTTTGAGCATGCGGCTGAGGATTTCAGAGTCTTCCACTGACACTGTGCCCAGAAGCACCGGTTGCCCTTTCTTGTGGCATTCCTCCACTTCCTGAACTATGGCGTTATATTTTTCACGCTTGGTTTTATATATGCAGTCATTGCTGTCGCTTCTCTGGCAGGGGCGGTTGGTGGGTATGACTATGACGTCAAGCTTATAAATCTGGTGAAATTCGTTGGCTTCGGTTTCCGCCGTGCCTGTCATGCCTGAAAGTTTTTCATAAAGCCTGAAATAGTTCTGTATCGTGATTGTCGCCAGGGTCTGCGTTTCCTTCTCGATTTCGACATTTTCCTTTGCCTCCAGCGCCTGATGAAGCCCTTCGCTGAAGCGTCGGCCCGGCATAAGCCTGCCCGTGTGTTCGTCAACAATCAGCACCTTGTTTTCCTGTACCACATAATGCACGTCTTTTTCAAAGAGACAGTATGCCCTGAGGAGTTGGGAAAGATTGTGGAGGGCTTCGCTTTTATCGGAAAAGTTTTTCTGGAATTCCTGTTTTTTCTTGAGCCTGTCCGGAACGCTCAGAGCGGGGTCATTATCAATGTCGTGCAGTGTCATCAGCAGGTCGGGGAGCATGAAAGCGTCAGGATCGTCCGGGGAAACTGTATTTCTTCCCTTTTCCGTGAGGTCCGCCTCATGCCTTTTTTCGTCTATGGTGAAAAAAAGATCAGCCTGTACTTCCTGAAGCATGCCCCTGTTGCTGTCGCTTCTGACAGTCATTTCCGATTTTTCCACTCTTTTCATGACGCTGCTTTCTTCCAGCGCGTGCATCAGCTGTTTATGAGTCGGCATTCCCATTTTGACCTGAACGAGTTTTATGATGGCGTCGTCCTGTTCTTCTTCCGGAGCGTTTTCATTTGAGAGAGTTTCCCGTGCTTCCTGTACGAGGCGCGAGCAGAGATGATTCTGCTTCTGAAAAAGATCGGCTATCATCGGTTTCAAGCGGTCGAACTGGTGAGTCGAATTCGCCACGGGCCCGGATATTATCAGAGGAGTACGGGCTTCATCTATAAGTATGCTGTCAACTTCGTCTATTATGGCATAATAGTGGTTGCGCTGAACAACATGAGAGGGGTCTGTGGCCATGCCCATATCGCGGAGATAATCAAAGCCGAATTCGCTGTTCG
>Ga0209417_1001229_pt1 | contig 48732 bp, 41 predicted proteins | sample RifGroF2_FD_184002 | JGI IMG/M metagenome (GOLD analysis project Ga0209417, IMG submission 184002) | Groundwater microbial communities from Rifle, Colorado, USA - Groundwater F2 (SPAdes) (version 2) | ecosystem: Environmental > Aquatic > Deep subsurface > Groundwater | place: Rifle, Colorado...
AAAAAGAAGGTGTCTTTTACATTTTCCCCATACTCTAAACCAAAAAAATCCTAAAAATATTTTTATTCATTTACAGTTTATTCACTTACCATGATTAAACAATTTTAGTCAGGTAAGGATGCCTGAATTTAGAGTCGCAAAATCCCTGGCCGTCTCCGAGCGACGGCTCTGGCAGGCTTGCGCCTCTACTACTGTTTTCTTTTCTTCTTCTTTGGAAGATATAAAAGCGTTGTTGCGATAGCTATCAAAACCAATCCTATAAAAACGAGTAATAAACTTAATATTGATTTGGTAATAAAAAGGCTACAGATGACCAAAATTAGCCCGACTATGTACAACAACACTGAAATCATAAATCTTTTTTCCTTATCAGATTTTATCCAGGGTTCTTGTAGCAATAAGATTGGCACCGCTTTTGCAAATATCCTGGCATATGATGTCTCCTCTCTTGGCAGGAGCTTTAACTTTGAGTTTGAAGATTTCTTTCATTACTTCAAACATTTTATCCTTTGAAACGGATTTGTCTGTCCTGACAGGAAGAAGCGGAATTTTTGCTCCTTCAATTTTAATTGTTGAAGTTACGACTCTTTCCGGAGAAAATACTTCTTTCTGTGCATAGACCGGACCGCGTTTACAGGCATTGCCGCTCACGCTGATAATCACCTTGTCATCGTGTTCCACGCTGAGATTGCACCCTAGAGGACAGCTTATGCAAATTATTGATTTTTTCATCAGTTTTTACTCCTCTTATTCCAGATACACATGTATCATTTTTGCTTTTTGCGGCACTTCTTTGATTTCAATCCTCTGCATTTCGCTTGGGAAAATCTTTTTATGCCCCTTCTTATAGATTATCTCATCATCAGCTTTTACATAGAGTGTAGTATTTTCAGCAGGAGCAATAACTCTGAGAGAGAGAATTCCTGGCTTTCCTGGTTCAAGGACAGTCGGAAGCGCGTACCTGACCAGATTTCCTACTCTTACTGCTATTTTATTTTTTTGGATTGTTTGATTTCTGATATAATCTGCAGCAGCTTTTCCCGCTGCTTCGGATTCTTCTGAAACCCAGTCCACAAGGTCATGAACATGGAGTACATTGCCGCAAGCGAATACGCCAGAGATGTTAGTCATATAGTTTGTATCAATGAGAGGGCCTCCAGTAACCCTGTCCAGATTAACTCCAGCTAATTGCGAGAGTTCATTTTCGGGAAGAAGCCCTACCGACAGCAGCAGAGAATCACATTTAAGAGTGAATGTATCTTCTTTTTTGGGTTCCTTGTATTCATTAATAGGAGCTATGTCCACTTCAGTAATACGGCTATTGCCTCTAATGGCTGTAATTGTATGAGAAAGGTATAGAGGAATATTGTAGTCATTAAGGCATTGGGCAATATTCCTATTAAGTCCGCCGGGATATGGCTGGAGTTCGACAACCGCTTTTACTTTTGCTCCTTCCCAAGTCATTCTGCGTGCCATTATCAGCCCTATGTCTCCTGAACCTAGAATGACAACTTCTTTCCCTGGCATGTATCCGTAACGGTTTACTAGTTTTTGAGCCAGTCCCGCAGTCATTACGCCTGCCGGCCTTGTTCCGGGAATTGCTATATTTCCGCGGTTTCTTTCTCTGCAACCCATAGCAAGAATAACAACTTTTGTTTTGGCCTCGATAAGCCCTGATTTTTCAGACATCAGATAGACGGTTTTGCTGTTTTCCTCATTTACTATTTCAATCGCGCATGTGTTAGTCATTGTCTCTATGGTGGTACCTTCAAGCATTTCGATGTATTTTTCGGCGTATTCCGGGCCGGTGAGTTCTTCCTTGAACCTGTGAAGTCCGAAGCCATTGTGTATGCACTGAAGCAGTATGCCTCCGAGACAATCTTCTCTTTCGACGATAAGGATATTGTCAATCCCATTTTTTTTAAGAGAAATGGCCGCCGCAAGTCCGGCCGGGCCGCCTCCGATTATTAAAGCGTCAACATTCTTAGTCATTATTCTACGCCTCCTTTTTTTATCGGATACGGCGCAATCTCAGAGCCTTTTCCTTTTTTGGTTATTTGTTCAAAAGGAATACCAGTTTCTTTGTGCAGTATTTCCATTACTCTTGTAGTGCAGAAGCCTGCCTGGCATCTTCCTGTGCCGGCTCTTGTCGCGAATTTGATACCGTCAAGCGTAGTGTGTCCGTCTCTAATGGCCTCGACTATTTCTGCCTCTGTGACATTTTCGCATCTACAGACTAATTTTGAGTATGTTTTATCTTTTTTAACTATTTCCCCGTACTGAGAGTACTGCCTGTTTTCAAGCATATGTCTAACCTTCGAGGCTACTCTCCTGCGTTTGGGATTAAAGTGAGGCTTGAGTTCCATTCTCAGCCCTTCTTTATTGATAACTTCTCTAATGTGCTCAGCTATGGCCGGAGAAGCGGTAAGCCCTGGAGATTGAATTCCGGCTGCATTAATGAATCCTGGAACAGTTGTTGTTCCGATAATAAAGTCACCGTTATTTCCGACCGCAGCTGGTCTGAGGCCTACAAATGAAGTAATAATATCTGAAGTTTTGACAGACGGTACCATTCTTTGGGCATGTGTGAAAACTTCTTTAAGCCCGTCCCTTGTTGTAGCCCAGTCATCTTTATCTTCAATGTCTCTTGCCGTAGGGCCGACCATAACAGGGCCATCTACTGTCGGAATTACAAGCATCCCTTTGGAGGTGCTTGTAGGGCATGGGAATATAACTCTGTGAATCAGTTTGCCAACGCGTCTGTCAAGGAGGTATTCTTCTCCTTTTCTGGGGACAATTCTGAAATTGGTTATTCCGACATATTTGGCGATTTCATCTGAATAAAGGCCTGCTGCATTAACGATATAATCGGAAGTAAATCTGCTTCCATCTTCAGTTTCAATTTCAAATTTGCCGTTACCCTGCTTTCCAATCCATGTAACTTTTTTGTTTAAAAAGAGCTCCACGCCATTTTCCTGTGCATTCGAGGTAAGAGAGAAACAGTATTCATAAGGGCAAATTATACCTGCGGTAGGTGCGTAGAGGGCTCCTTCGACTTCAGGGTTTACATTGGGTTCCATTTCAAGAACCCTTTCTTTCCCGATCAGATCCATATAAGGTACTTTGTTATCAAGACCCATTTTATAGTAAGTCTGGAGAATTCTGAGTTCATTATCATCGAAAGCCACCATTAATTCCCCGCGTCTTTCGAATGGAAATTCCAGTTCATCACAAAGCCTGTCGAACTTTCTGTTTCCTGGAACTACGAACCTTGCCATTAGAGTTCCCTTTGTAGAATGGAACCCTGCATGGATAATTCCAGAATTTGCCTTGCTGGTTCCAAAAGAAACATCCGCTTCTTTTTCAAGGATGGCGACTTTCACATCAAATCGGGAAAGTTCTCGCGCAATTGAGGCACCGACAACGCCGCACCCAATAACGATTACCTGAAAATCATTTTTCATTTCGATTAATGTTGTTTTATTTGTTAAGATAGTATGAGACCTTGATCGATTTAGGAGAAGCAATTATACATATTTTTTGTTCTTCTTCCTTTAGAAAAGTTCAATTCAAAGAATAACTGCAATAGATATATTTGCCATGGAGCGATTATAATCAACTATTTGTGCAGAGCAAGAGCAAACTTGGAAAAAAGATTAGCGCTTCTTGCAAAAAACAAACAAGAACAGGTTGTGACAGCGCACAATACTCCATTTATGAGTGTGGAGGGTGATGCGATCTCATCGCCGATAATTAGTTTTCCAATATTATCCAACGACATCAGATATATTGCTATTTGTTACATAGATAAGAGTGTTTTTTTTTGTAAAGTTTATATAATGCACTTTACGGCAATTCCAAAAATAACTTAGGAGACATTACTATGGCTTATGAAGATGACTACAAGGATTGTGAATGGATGGATTTTGACACACTTGAGTGTTTCATGGTAGATGCGTTGAAAGGCGAAGGCGTTCCTGAAGCAGACGCAAAAATAGCCGCTGATGTACTTATTACATCAGACAAAAGAGGTATCGATTCACACGGGATAGGGCGGTTAAAACCCATATATATTGACAGAATGGTAGCCGGCTCACAAAATCCAATAACAAAAATTGATATAGTTAAGGAAACAGAAACTACTGCTGTTCTGGATGGCAACAATGGCCTTGGGCATGTAATTGCAAAAAAGGCAAATCAAATGGCTATTGATAAAGCTAAAAAACATGGTTTAGGAATGGTAGTTGTGCGTAATTCCACACATTATGGGATTGCGGGATACTATGTTCTCGAAGCTGTGAAACAGGGATGTATCGGTATTAGCGGTACTAATGCCAGACCATCGATAGCTCCTACATTTGGCGTGGAAAATATGCTTGGAACAAACCCTCTTGTTTTCGGTTGCCCTACAGATGAAGAGTTTCCATTTGTACTTGACTGCGCTACATCAGTTTCTCAACGCGGAAAGATTGAAGTTTACGGCAGAGCCGGCAAGGAGCTTCCTCCGGGATGGGTAATAGGTGAAAATGGCGAGACAAGAACAGATACTGAACAGATACTTATTGACCTTACTAAAGGGAAAGCGGCTCTAGCTCCCCTTGGAGGACTTGGAGAAGTAACAGCAGGTTTTAAAGGATATGGATACTCCACGGTTGTCGAAATTTTATGTGCGGCGCTTCAGAATGGTAATTTCCTTAAAATGTTAAATGGCGTAGATGAAAATGGGAATAAGATTCCTATTCTTCTCGGCCATTTTTTTATTGCCATTAACATTGACCATTTTCTGGGACTTGAAGTCTTTAAAAAGATAGCCGGCCAAATATGCCGTAATTTAAGAGATTCAAAAAAGGCTCCCGGAGCTGAAAGGATATATACAGCAGGAGAAAAAGAACATATCGCATGGCAATATAGAAAGGTTCATGGCTGTCCTATTCCAAAAGTTCTTCAAGAACAAATGGTTGAATTAAGAAATAGGCATAATTTAGATTATCATTTCACTTGGGAAGACAAGTAAAGCTTCAACTCTTTTCGAAAAAATTAAGCGGGAACTTCTTTGGATCGAAAGTTCCCGCTATTTTTTTATATTATACTAATCCAGCGTCTTACTTTTTTGTTTTTTGGGTATTCTTCTTCTTGGGAACAAATTTTTTGTTTTGAGGCATTTTCTTTTTGGGAACGGTTTTTTTAGGAGCTGGTTTAGGCGATTCCTTTTTTACGGTAATGGATTTATCTACTGCCTTTTTAATTTTTCCTGCTATTTCGCTTGTTATTTTTTCAGTATTATCCAAAAGCGAATTAATCACAGAACGAAGATTTTTTATTGCATCCTTGCCTACATTTTCAACTGCATCGACTTGTTTATTTACTCCGGATTTTAAATTTTTGGCTACGCTTGAACTTACTTCATCAGAAACATCCATCACAGAGTTAACGGTTGATTTTACTCCTTTTACAGAAGTTTTTCCTATTTCTTTGCCTGCCGTATAAGTGGCATCTAAAGCTTCTTTGATATTATTTTTGACAGTTGACGAGATGTCTTTGGTGGCAGATTTGACTTTAGATTTAACATTTTTAAGATCATCTGAAATCGGTTTAGGGATTTTTTTGTCGATTTCCTTCACTGCCTTGTCAATAAATTTGGTAATGGTTTCAAGAGGACTCTTTGCCATGGGGATTTCTCCTTGTTAAAATAGTTTATTGAACAGAGTTACTAGAGTATTTTCTATCATGAACTCTTTTAAATACAAGACTTTGTTTCAAAAACATTATTTCTCTGTTATAGTTTTATTAAAAAATTATTACTCTTTAAGGTGAAAACAAATGAATGAATTGACAAAAGCCTATCTTGATCTTATAAACGCTTCATTTGAAGAGGATCTCGGGCAGAATGGGGATGTTTCGTCATTGGCAGTATTCGAAGAAGCCGAAAAGTGCGAAGCTTATCTGCTTAGCAAGGATGACGGTATCCTTGCAGGAAGCGAAGGTTTTACCCTTTCTTTTACCGTGAGAGATCCAGAAACAATATTAAAATGGCACAAAAAGGACGGAGACAAAATAGCCAAGAGCGATGTGGTAGTTAGCATATCGGGTAGAACTCTGTCGGTGCTGACAGCTGAACGAACAGCAATAAACATTATCGGATTTCTCTCTGGAATTGCATCAGAAACAAACAAATTTGTTTCTGCTATTGCATCTGGAAGCAAATGTAAAATTCTTGATACCAGGAAGACTCTCCCATGGTACAGACTTTTAAGCAAATATGCTGTTAAGATGGGTGGAGGATTGAATCACCGCATGGGATTACATGATATGGTAATGCTCAAAGACAATCATATTGATGCCGCAGGCTCCATAGCCAAAGCTGTGACTAAAGTACGCGGAAAATGGGGGAATAGATTTAAAATAGAAGTTGAGGCAAGGACAATTGATGAAGTGAAACAGGCACTTGAAGTTAAGACAGACTACATTATGCTAGACAATATGAATAATCAAATAATGAAAGAGTGTGTAGAACTTATCGGCGGGAATGCCAAAGTTGAAGCTTCAGGCAATATGACTCTTGATAGAATTCAATCTGTAAGCGCAATCGGCGTGGATTATATTTCAGTAGGCAAGTTAACGCACAGTGTTATTACACATGACTTTTCTTTGAGGGTACAAAAATGACAGACGCAGAAAGCATAAAGTCAATACAGAGTTATAAAGAGCAGTTGGGAAAAAAACTCCTGATACTTGGGCATTATTATCAGAGTGACGAACTTTTTAAGCTGGCAGATATGACAGGAGACAGCTACCAGCTTGCAGTTGCGGCAAGTGAATCTACTGCTGAATATATTGTAATGTGCGGAGTCCTTTTTATGGCAGAAAGCTGCAGACTCCTTATCAGAGAAAAACAGAGAGCCTTTACTCCTGAAAAACTTGCAGGCTGTCCGATGGCAGACATGATTGACGCACAAACTTACAGAATAGCTTATGAAAAAATAGTTAAAGCCACTGGGAAAAAGCCTATTCCATTGCTTTATGTAAATTCGACAGTAGAAACTAAAGCAGCTGTAGGAGGAGATAATGGATTATGCTGTACGAGTTCCAATGCATTGCCAATTTTGAAAAAGCTCATTGATGCAGGGAATATAGTTTTTTTTCTTCCCGACAAGAATCTGGCAGAAAACTCATCTGCCGTGCTCGGGATCGGAGCTGATGAATTTTCGCTTGTAGGGCGCGATACCAAAGTAGAAGAAATTTCCGGGAATGCGAAGGTTTACGCTTGGAAAGGATTTTGCATAGTTCATGAGAGGATTTCAATGTATGATGTGTTGCTTGCCAGAAAAAAATACCCTGATGCTAAAATCATTGTTCATCCTGAATGCGGCAGAGAAATTGTAAATGATGTTGATTACGCCGGGTCTACGAAACAACTCCTCGACTATTTTTATAAAGTTCCTCCAAATTCCAGTTTGGTCGTTGGAACAGAGCATCAATTTGTGGATAGATTACGCCGTTTAAGAAATGATGTTGAAGCGCATCACCTTGCTGATGCTGTTTGTGTGAATATGGCAAAAGTAACAGTTCCAAAACTGGAAAGATGTTTATCTGCATTGGCACGACAAGACAAAAAGGACATGGCACGATATGAAGTTCTTCTGCCTGAGGAATATTATGAGCCAGCCAAAGCGACTCTGACAAAAATGATTTCTTATGCAGGATAAAGATAAAAATTATAATAACTTACACAATAGGTGATTAGATGCAGGATAAATATTTTGATGTGTTGATTATCGGTTCCGGGATTGCGGGATTGAGCGCGGCGATTGCTGCTGCTGAAAAAGGGGCTTCAGTCGCTGTTTTATCAAAAGAAAAGGAAATAACAAACTGTAACACTAATCACGCTCAGGGAGGAATAGTAGCTGCGGCTCAAGGAGATACTTCGGAGGCTCTGATAAAGGACATAAATTCGGCAGGGGATTTTCTCAATAATAATGCCGCTGTCGATTATCTTGTAAAAAACGGCGCGCCATTGATAGAGCCATTTCTTGCAGGTAAGATAGGGGTTCCGTTCTGCAGGAAGGAAGATGGTCATTACGATATGACCAGAGAAGGAAACCATTCTTTCAGGCGGATACTGCATGTGAAGGATTACAGCGGGGCAGCTATTGAAGAACATCTTGCAAATTACGCTATGAAATTAAATAATATAACTATCTTAACACAATCTACGGTTGTTGACCTTATCACAAATTCAAAACATTCGAAAGATTGTCAGGAGAGATACAAAAGTACAAAGGTTATCGGTGCTTATTATTTTCAGGAAACTACAGGTAAAGTTAAAAAAATATTTTCCGGATCAACAATACTTGCTACCGGAGGAGTAGGAAAGTTGTTTACTTTCTCTAGTAATACTTCAGGCGCAACTGGAGACGGTTTGGCTCTTGCGGAACGGGTCGGAGCAGAAATAATAAATTGCGAATATGTACAGTTTCATCCAACTGTCCTCTTTAACAGAGATATAAAGGATTTTTTAATATCCGAAGCAATGCGTGGAGAGGGTGCCAGGCTTAGGAACCGCAAAGGAGAATATTTTATGAAAAGATATTCACCTCAACTTATGGATCTTGCGCCGAGAGACGAAGTTTCAAGAGCTATTTATCAAGAAATGGAAAATGATGATGCAGGTTATGTTTGGCTTGATGCAAGGCAAATAAAACATGTAAAACTAGAAGAGAGATTTCCAAAAATTTTCGAAAAATGCATGAGTGCAGGAATAGATATCCGTAAGGATCTTATACCTGTAGTTCCGGCTGCGCACTACTTTTGCGGAGGAGTGAAAGTTGACCTTGAAGGTAAAACATCTGTGAACGGACTTTGGGCTGCAGGAGAGATTAGCTGCACGGGAGTCCATGGAGCTAACAGACTTGCATCTGTTTCCCTAATGGAAGGATTTGTCTGGGGTTTGAACGCAGGTCTTTCGGCAGCCTCTGCGTCCAAATCATTGACGGACAATGAACTTTTGAAGAGCATTCCCGACTGGGTCTATGCCGAGAAGCAGGAGCTTTTTGATCCTCTTCTTGTATATCAGGATATGTCAATGATTACTAAAATTATGTGGAATTACTGCGGGATAGTCAGAACGAAAAATCGCCTGGGCAGAGCTATATCAGACATTTCTTACCTTAGGCACCGTATTGAAAAGTTTTATAGTTCAGCAATAATTAAACGAAATATCATTGAACTCAGGAATGCTGTAATAGCAGCAGAAATCATAGTAAGATCAGCTTTGGCTAATGGTCAATCCAAAGGATGTCATTTTTTAGTTGATTGATTTATCCTTGTAAAAGATAAGTTTTGTAATAGTAGCAAATTGACAATCTCAGCTTATAATCCGTAGAGAGAAATTCCGCAATTTTAACTTTCTATTTATTTATGCTGCACAAAATTAGTTTAAGAGGAAGATTAAAACTTGAGTTTGTCAGGCTTTATAGGGCTTTCAAGAACAATCCATGGGCTCCTGAAATAAAAGATGTATTTTTTGTTTACAGGCCATTTCTATTTCTTTACCGTTTTTTTTATTTTATATTTTCGGACTTTGCACAGAAAAAGACTTTGATGGTTGCTTCCTCGCTGAGCTATGCCACGATGCTAGGGATTATCCCCATATTACTTGTGGTAGCGGCTCTTTCCAAAGGACTACTTGCGCAGAATCTGACCAAACTGACTCCAAAGATCGTAGATTTTCTTGTATATAAAATAGCGCCTGTCTTCAATGCAGGAGAAGCTTCAGGCAGCGATTTGCATAACCATATTGAATTTTATATAAGAAATCAGCTTATACCGACTATTACGACCATGGATCTTAACGAAATAGGCATCTATGGTGCGCTTGTTCTTATTGTAATATCATTATCTCTCCTTAGTACGATAGAAAAAGCTTTCAATGACATATGGGGAATTACTGTCAAGCGACCAATATGGAAACTGATATTGAATTATTGGTTGGTCATGGCGCTTTTTCCTATAATTATGCTTGTTATTCTCTGGCTCACGGGATTCAGCATGTTTTCGGATATATTGGAAATAGGGCAATCTTTCTGGTTTGGGAAACTTATTACAGAACAGTCCGGTACTTTTATCGCTATGTGGGTGCTGTGCACCATAATATATATTGTCATCCCGAATACACGAGTTAAGATACTTCCGGCCGCGATAGGCGGAATTATCGGAGGTTCTCTCTGGCAGCTAAATAACATGCTAAGTTTTATCTTTGTGTCTAATGCGATTCGAACCCACTATATTTACGGCAGCGTAGGGCTTATTCCAATCTTGCTCATTGCGCTGTTTTTCGGCTGGCTGATTATTCTTTTAGGCGCGCATATATCTTTTGCTATTCAGAATCTTGAGTATTTCAGGGTTAAAACTCTTGCAAGGCACATAACTCCTTTTGACGAGCAGGAAATATCGGTAATGTGCATGTCAATAATTTCGAAATGTTTTACAGAAGGTAAACCTCCTCCCTCTCTTGAAGACATAGCAGAAATATCAGGATTACCTGACATGTATTTGTCAAATGTTCTTGATATGCTTCAGAAGTGCGGTTTTATAATAGAGACATCAGAAATACCATCAAAATATGTGCTTTCTCTTCCTCCTGATGCACTTTACCTGAAACATATTATGGATAGAACAATAGGGCAGCGGCCTGAGAAAGATATTCCGCTTTCTTCTAATAAAAAATTGTGGCGTGAAGTTACATTTATGTGTGACAGGTATAGAAACAGTTTTACGCCGATAGCAAATCCTTCTCTAACAAAAATTGTTGAAGAACTTGAGATAGAAAAACATCTTCTTCACCCACAGAATCCGAGATAGTTTAAACTCTTTTCTTTTAAGTGTTCCTATTGCCAAAGCTTTTTGAAAAGGTTATCATTAAAAAGTAATTTTAGATATTTACATATTTTGATTTTTAATAAATAAAAACAGGAGAAAAAATGGCTGCAAATATTCTTAAACTGGCTGCTGACAATATTAGAATTCTTGCTGCAGAAGGAGTTCAGAAAGCTAATTCAGGGCATCCTGGTATGCCGATGGGGTGCGCTGATTACGCATTTACGCTTTGGTTTAAATATATGAAGCACAATCCCCAGAATACAGAATGGATTGGCAGAGATCGTTTTGTGCTGTCTGCAGGACATGGATCAATGCTTATTTACTCTCTACTGCATTTATTTGAATACGGTTTGACAATGGATGATCTCAAGAGCTTTCGTCAATGGGGAAGCAAAACTCCTGGTCACCCTGAATTCGGACACACGAGAGGAGTTGAAGTTACAACCGGTCCATTAGGCAGCGGCCTTGCAAGCGCGGTTGGAATGGCTATTGCGGCTAAGAATTTTGCTGCAAGAACAGGTCTTGACAAGACAGATCTCCTAAAAGATCAGAAAATATGGGTTATCAGTGGAGATGGCTGCCTGATGGAAGGGTGTTCGCACGAGGCCGCATCTCTTGCCGGTCATCTTAAACTTGATAATATAATTCTCTTCTATGATAGCAATAAAATAACTATCGAGGGTGCAACTTCACTTGCATGCAGCGATGACGCTGCAAAGAGGTTTGACTCCTACGGATGGAGAGTTATTCATGTTGACAATGCCAACGATACGGTTCAGATAGAAAAAGGAATTCAACAGGCACTAGCAGCAGACGGAAGACCGACAATAATTATAGGAAAAACAGAGATAGCTTTCGGCGCACCGACAAAACATGGTAAAAATTCTGCTCATGGTGAACCTTTGGGTGAAGCAGAAGTCTCGGCTCTCAAAAAAGTTTTCGGTTTTCCTGAAGAGTCTTTTTATGTAAATCCGGAAGTCAAAGCTGCAATAAGCGTAAGAATCAAAGAACTTTCAGGTATAAATGCTCAATGGGACGCAAAATTCAACAAATTTATGGAAGAGAATCCTGAATCCGCAAAGCTTTGCGCTGCAATGATTCACAAAGCTATTCCAGCCAATATCCTTGAAGAACTCCTGAAGGCAGTTCCCACTGACAAGGCAGATGCTTCAAGGGCGACAGGAGGCAAAGCCCTGCAGGCTGCATCAAAGCTCATTCCTGCTCTTATTGGCGGAGCTGCCGACCTTGCGCCATCGACAAAGACAAATATCATCGGAGAAAGTGATTTTAGTCCTGCTAACTATGCAGCAAAGAACTTGCACTTCGGCATCAGGGAGTTTGGAATGGGGCTTGCCCTTAACGGAATGGCTCTTTATGGTACAACTATTCCTTATGGTTCAACTTTTTTGGTTTTTTCAGATTACATTAAACCTGCAATAAGGCTCGCATGTGTTCAGAATCTCCATGTTATATATATTTTTACGCATGACTCAATTTATGTAGGTGAAGACGGGCCTACCCACCAACCTATTGAACAGCTTGCAATGATGCGCTCAATTCCCGGAATGACAGTGCTTAGGCCTGCTGAGGCAAGAGAGACTGCTCATTGCTATGATACGGCTCTCAGGCTTAAATCACCTTGCGCTATTGTATTGACACGACAAACACTAGAGCCTATCATAGAGGAACTTGCAGGCAACATAAATACGAATAAAGGTGCATATATTCTCAAAGATGATCCGGCCTATGATATTATAATTATTGCCACCGGCTCTGAAGTAGGACTTGCAATGAAGAGCGCCGAGCTCCTGGATTCCCAGGGAATCAAGGCAAGAATTGTTTCAATGCCTTCCAGAGAGCTTTTCCTTAAACAGGAACCATCCTACAGAGAATCAGTTATCCCATCCTCATTTAAGAAAAAAGTTTCAATTGAAGTCGGCACTACATTTGGTTGGGCTGAATTTGTAGGAATAGAAGGTCTTTCCATTGGAATTGACACATTCGGAGCCTCTGCTCCATACAAAATTCTTGAAGAAAAATTCGGCTTCACAAAAGAGTCAGTTACTGCAAGAATTAAGAAGCACTTTAATATGTAATAATGGCTATGCCTGCCGAAAATCTCTTTGATTCGTGCCAGCTGATATGCAATTCTGCTGCTCTTTGCCCGAAATCAGCTTCTTTTTCAAGTGTTTTTGACCAAAAAGGGCTTCCCGTCTGTATTTGGAACAATATTAAGGATCTTATTGTGATTCTTGACAAAGAAGGAAAAATTATCACTTTCAATGAACATTTCGAGAAGATTTCAGGCTATAAAATAGAAGAAGTAAAAGGCAAAGACTGGGTGGATACTTTTATCCCTAAAGAACAGCAGTCTTATATAAAGCAGGTTTTTGATATTGCTATAAAAGGTCAGAAGACGAAGGGGAAGAATATTAACCCCATCATTGCAAAGTCAGGGGCGCTTGTCGATATTGAGTGGCAAGACAGTATTCTTTCAAATGAAGCAGGAGAAACAGTTGCTCTATTAGCTTTCGGGAGAGATTTCTCAGAACACAGGCGAATTGAAGCTGAACTTATAACTGCCAAGGAGGAGGCAGAAAAAGCTTATAGTGCAAAATCCATGTTTATTGCGGCAATATCCCACGAGATAAGGACTCCGTTGACAGGGATAATAGGATTTGCTGAACTTCTGGAAGATGATTCTTTTGGAAAACTCAATGTTAACCAGAAGATGTTTGTAAGAAAAATACTGGATAGTTCCGAATATTTGTTGTCTTTGCTTAATGATGCATTGGATATATCAAAATTCGATGCCGGAAAACTTGTACCTGATTTGAAGGCTTTTTCATTGCGCGATATGTTGATCTCTAAAATTTCTTTTTACAGACACAGAGCTGAAAAATATGGAATAAAGATAAGTTCATACATACCTTCAGATATTAAGCTTATATGGGCAGATGAAACAATGATGAAGCAGGTTTTTCATAATCTGCTTTCGAATGCCCTTAAATTTACACCTGATAATGGCAAAATTCATATTAGAGCCAAGCGCGTGGAAGATAAATACATAATTACTGTTTCAGATACGGGTGTAGGTATAGAAAAAGAAGATATTCCGAAGATTTTTGAAAAGTTTTCACAAATTAAAAATGAGGATTTCACTCCCAGGACTAAAGGAACAGGGCTGGGATTGGTTATTGTCAAAAAAATGGTTGTTTTGCATAATGGAAGTATAATTGCGGATTCAGAAGGCAAAAACAAGGGAACATCGTTTAAAATCACCATACCAATAAGAAGCGATTATGAAAAAAATTCTGATTATTGATGACGAACCTATTATCATCTCCCTTCTGACAACCCTCCTTGAATCTAAAGGTTTCTCTGTCTTATCGGCTCTAAAAGGTAAAGAAGGCATGGCGATGGCTGAGAATAATATGCCAGGACTGATAATTCTTGATTATCACTTGCCGGATTTCAACGGCATGGAAGTTTACTGTATGCTCAAAGGAAATCCAAGAACTCAGAATATACCGGTTTTCCTCTTTACAGCCAATACCTATGAAGAAGACATAGGGAAACTTAGAAAACTTGGATGCAGAACTTTTGAAAAGCCGATTAAAACAAAAGAATTTATCAAGGAAATCTATAAGATTTTTTCTTAAAGTAGATTTTTGAGTATAAATAGTTTCGAGTTGAAATATACTTAACAATAAATATCTGATTGAGTGAAAGGTAACAGAAAAATGAATGAACTGCTGATAGGCGGATTTATAATGCTTGGCCTTTTTATATACATATCAATCGCACTTTTTTTCCCTGAAAAATTTTAATTTGACAAGAAGATGACCGAAACAGGAATAATAAAAATAGCCATTTTCCTTATAGTTATACTTTTTCTGGTAAAACCATTAGGATTTTATATAAAGCGGGTGCTTTGCGGTGAAACAACTCTCCTGGATTTTATTTTTGCGCCGGTAGAGAAATTGATTTATTTTTTGCTGAGAGTCAAACCTGACAAAGAACAGAATTGGAAAGAATACACTGTCAGCATAATTGTTTTCAGTATTTTTAGCTTGATACTACTTTTTTTTATTCAGCGATTTCAGCAGTTATTGCCAGGCAATCCCCAAAATTTTGGCGAGGTACCAGGGATTCTTGCATTTAATACTGCTGTAAGTTTTGTGACAAACACTAACTGGCAAGCTTACTCAGGCGAAAGCACTATGAGTTATTTTTCCCAGGTTGCTGGGTTATCAGTGCAGCAGTTTTTATCTGCAGCAGTGGGAATAGCAGTAGCTGCGGTTTTAATCAGAAGTTTTGCAAGAAAGAATACAGACAATCTTGGAAACTTCTGGGTTGATATTACCAGGATAACTGTGCGCCTCCTTTTACCCCTTTCATTCATTTTAGCTTTATTCTTCATATGGCAGGGGGTTCCCCAGAATTTTAATAACTATGTTACGGCTCAAACCCTCGAAGGGGCAAAACAAATTATTCCTCAGGGCCCAGTTGCATCTTTCGAAGCTATAAAAATATTGGGGACAAATGGCGGAGGTTTTTTCGGAGCAAATTCAATGCATCCCTATGAAAACCCAACACCTTTTACGAATATTATTCAATGTATCTGCATTTTTCTTATAGCTTCTTCTCTTGTCTATGCGTTCGGCCTTATGATAAACAGTAAAAAGCAGGGATGGACTATTCTTATTGCAATGATTATTCTTTTTGTCATGCTTATTGTTCCGATGTATTACTTTGAAGGAAATATCAATCCACAGGTAAAGAAAATAGATTCTTCCTTATCTGAGGATTTATTGAAAAACATGCAGGGAAAAGAAACTCGTTTCGGAATTGCTGATTCAGTGCTTTACAGCGCTTTGACAACTTCTACATCAACAGGCGCGGTAAACTGTAACCTTGATACTCTTAACCCGCTTGCCGGAGGAATAACTATATTCAATATGTCTCTTGGCGAAGTAATAATAGGAGGAGTCGGATCAGGTTTGTACAATATGCTGATGTTTGTAATATTGACCGTATTTATTGCCGGCCTTATGGTTGGGAGAACTCCCGAATTCCTAGGGAAGAAAATAGGAATTACAGAAATGAAATTTGTTATGATAGCTCTTCTGATATCCCCATTTTGTGTGCTTTTCTTTACTGCATTAGGGTGCTTCTTGCCTTCAGTGGTAGCTGATTTGAAAGCATATGGACCACATGGATTTAGCCGTATTTTATATGCTTTTATGTCGGCAGCAAATAACAATGGCAGCTCCTTCAGCGGTTTAAATGCCAATACTGATTTTATCAATATTTCTACTGCTATTTGCATGCTCCTTGGAAGATTCGTAAGTATTATTGCTGTTATGGGAGTAGCAGGCTCGATTGTCAGAAAAAAAATTATTCCACCTACTTCAGGAACTTTTCCGACTACGGGAGCAATATTCGTTGTTATGCTATTAGTCTGCATCCTTATTATAGGCGGATTGAATTTCTTTCCAGCTTTGGCTCTTGGGCCGATTGTAGAACATGTAATGATGTTTTCTCCATAGGGTATTAATATGTCAAAACATCCAAAACTAAAACAATCCATTCTGAATAAAGAACTTTTGCTGACTGCAATAAAAGATTCTTTCAAAAAGCTTAGTCCGATAGCATTGTTCAAGAGTAACCCTGTGATGTTTGCTGTCGAAACAATATGCTTTTTCAGTACTGGAGTTCTCATTGCGGGATTATTTGTATCTCAGAAAGAAAGTACCGGATTTGTTTTACAGATAACCATTTGGCTTTGGTTCACTGTCCTTTTTGCAAATTTCTCTGAAGCCGTTGCGGAAGGAAAGGGGAAAGCTCAGGCAGAATCGCTCAAAAAGGCAAAGAGTAATATAAAGGCCAAGCTCCTTAAAGCACAAAATGAAACTAAATATGTAATGGTTGAACCTTCCAAGCTTGGAATCGGTTCAATTGTACTTGCGGAAACTGGCGATTTTATACCTGCAGATGGCGATGTGATCGAAGGAATGGCTTCAATTGATGAATCTGCTATTACAGGTGAATCTGAACCTGCTATAAGAGAAAGCGGAGGCGATAGATGCGCCGTTACTGCCGGTACAAGGGTAATTTCTGATTGGGTGAAAATAAAAATAACCTCAGGTCCCGGCGAAAGTTTTATTGATAAAATGATAAAGTTAGTTGAAGGCGCTCAGCGGAAAAAAACACCTAATGAGCTTGCTCTTAACATTCTTCTTTTTGGCTTTACACTTATTTTTATTGTCGTTTGCTGTGCTGTAGAAGGTTTTGCCTATTTTACGGGATTTAATATTCCAGTATTGTTTATAATGGCGCTATTTATTACTCTTATCCCTACAACTATAGCAGGTTTGCTTTCAGCTATAGGAATATCGGGAATGGACAGGCTTCTCCAGGCCAATATACTGGCAAAATCAGGCAGGGCTGTCGAAGCTGCAGGTGACATTGATACACTGCTACTTGATAAGACCGGTACAATTACTATCGGAAATAGGTTTGCCAGCGAATTTGTCCCTGTTAAAGGAGTGGAAGTCAAAACGCTTGCTGAAGCATCACTTCTTTCTTCTTTAAGTGATGAAACGCCAGAAGGCCGCTCCATTGTCTCGCTTGCTATCGAAAAGCATAACTTAAAGAAAGAAGCCTATAATATAACCGATGCCGAATTTATTCCATTCTCTGCATATACAAGGATAAGCGGGATAAACTATAAGGATTCGGAAATCCGTAAAGGCGCTGTAGAATCTATCAAGAGCCTTGCGAAAAATGCAGGTGTCGAAATTCCTTCTGACCTTGACACGATAGTCAAAGAAATCTCTATGAAAGGAGGTACTCCTTTAGCTGTTTTAAAGAACAACAAACCTCTGGGAGCCATATATCTCAAAGATGTAATTAAGCCTGGCATAAGAGATAGATTTACCGAACTCAGAAAAATGGGAATAAAAACTGTCATGATTACAGGGGACAACGAACTTACCGCAGCAGCTATTGCAGCAGAAGCAGGAGTGGATGACTATGTCTCTCAGGCTACCCCTGAACAGAAACTAGAATATATCAGAAAAGAACAATTTGAAGGAAAAATGGTTGCCATGTGCGGAGACGGCACCAATGACGCACCAGCTCTTGCGCAGTCAGATGTTGGAGTAGCTATGGCAACTGGCACAACCGCAGCAAGAGAAGCTGGAAATATGGTTGACCTGGACTCAGATCCTACTAAACTTATAGAAGTGGTTAAAATAGGCAAACAGCTTCTGATAACAAGAGGATCGCTGACAACTTTCAGCATAACGAACGATCTGGCTAAGTACTTTGCTATTATTCCTGCTCTCTTTGCCGCTTCTTATCCCGGTTTGCAGGCGCTTAATATCATGCATCTTCATTCACCTCAAAGTGCTATTCTTTCGGCAATAATATTCAATGCATTAATTATTGTCTTTCTTATTCCAATGGCGTTAAAAGGAGTTAAATACAAACCTATCACTGCAGCGGCAGCTCTGAGGAAGAATCTTTTGATCTACGGAGTAGGTGGAATAATAGTTCCTTTTGCGGGAGTTAAGCTTATTGACCTTATAATCTGTTTTACGGGGCTGGTAAGTTAAATAAGGATATAGAAAGTTATGATAAAAAGCATGCTAAGATCATTTGTTTTACTGATATTTTTCACTCTACTGCTTGGGATTTTTTATCCTTTGGTTCTCTCTGGAATTGGGAAATTGTTGTTTCCTAAACAGGCAAATGGATCGTTAGTAGAAAAAAACGGAATAGTGATCGGGTCAAGCCTTATTGCTCAGGATTTTGTTCAGGACATACATTTTCATGGCCGCCCGACTCTTTCTGATGCTTCCAACGCGCCATTAAGCAAGGCTATGTTTGACAGATTTGCAGAAAGGATCAATACTCTTCAGAATTACAATTTTAAACAAGGAAAAGGCGTTCCAGTGGAGCTGATAATGGACTCCGGTAGTACTGTCGATCCTGATATTTCTCCGGAAGGCGCTTATTTTCAGATATCAAGAATTTCAAAGGCCACAGGAATTTCAGAGGATAAATTACAAAAAATGATAGATTTTTATACAAAAAATAGTTTCATTAATCTTTATGGACAGAAAAGAGTCAATGTCCTGACTTTAAACCTGGAAATAAATTCTTATTTAAATGCCATTGAACGATTACAACCTAAGAGATGACGAGAGGCCTGATCCTGATAAACTGCTTGAAGCCATAGAGCGGCAGCATGCTGTTGCCGAGAAAGGAAAACTAAAAATTTTTCTTGGTGCGGCACCGGGAGTTGGAAAGACCTTTGCCATGCTTGAAGCTGCACATGCCGCTCTGGAAAATAAAGTTGACCTTATAGTCGGCGTCATCGAAACCCATGGTAGAATAGAAACAGAGAGGCTCATTGACGGCCTTCCTCTGGCTCCTCTAAAGGAAATTCTTTATAACTCAAAAGTTTTTAAAGAATTAAACTTAGAATGGATTATTGAGAAAAAACCTCAGCTTGTTCTGGTAGATGAGCTTCCCCATAGAAATGCCCCTGGATCTGCCAATTCCATGCGCTATCAGGATATTATTTATATTCTCGACGCAGGAATAGATGTTTACACAACAGTGAATGTTCAACACCTTGAAAGCCTGAACGACGAAATTTATCAGATAACTGGTATTAGAGTAAAATCAACTGTTCCAGATTCAATTTTTGAAATAGCCCATGAAACAGTAGTTATAGATATTACTCCTGAAGAGCTAATTGAGAGGCTTAAGGAAGGCAAGGTTTATATTCCTGAGAGAGCTGATCATGCGCTTAATAATTTCTTCACTTCTACTAACATCTCCGCACTCAGAGCGAAAGCTATGAGTGTTGCGGCCAAGAGCATTTCCAGAAAGATTATTTCGTATAAACAAACAGCAGGAATCACTGATCCCTGGGCAGTGATTGACAATGTAATTGTCTGCATAACCGACAATTCTTTTACCCCTAGCCTTATTAGAGCGGCCAAACGAATATCAACTGCGACTAATGGAAAACTTTTTGCAGTACATATCGAATCGCCATTTCAGAAAGGATCCAAAGAGAGCAATTTGAGAATATTGAATCACAAAAGATATGCCGAGTATATGGGTGCTGAAGTATCAACTATTTCTTCTCCCAATATAGCTAAAGCAATTGTTGAAATTGCTCAGGAAAAAAATATTCGACATATAATCTTAAGTAAATCGATAAGATCCAGATTGGGCGATTTCATTTTCGGCTCAGTTGTCAATGATGTGATAAGATCCAGTGGTAAAATCAATGTCCATGTTTTGAGCGAAAGACCCCTGGAAGAAAGGACACATCCAGCCAAAAGGCTTGTAATGAAATACATTAATCTCAAATCGGCATTTGCTCCTATTCCTCTTTTGAATTCAGCTTTAATGACCCTTGTAGCTATAATAATATCAGTAATCTTAAGAGAATTTTACATAGGCGACCATTCTACTGCTATTCTTATTTTCCTTCTGCCATGCATATTTACAGCATATAAATACGGTTTTTATCCTTCCACTGTAGCTATTATATTTAATATGCTTGTATATGAGTTTTTCTTCGTAGAACCTGTTTTAAGTTTTTCTGTTCATAAATCCACAGGCTTAATCTCTATGCTGATATTTCTTTTTGTAAACTTCATAATCTCTAGACTGACTTATATTCTTAAGGAACAGCTTAGAACTATATCAATTAAAGAGAAAGCCAGCACGAAATTATTTATTTTTACAAAAATGATTGCTGGAGCCCAGAATCTTGATTCTCTGGTAGCTCTGATAACGGGGGGGATCAAAGATACATGCACTATTGATACCGCGCTTTTTATTAATAGAGATGAAACCATAGACTTTGTCGGGAGCTGTCCTGACGGCGTACATTTCGAAGTAAAGGATATGGCAGCTCTGAACTGGGCATGGAAATACAAGTCTACCAGCGGATCGTGCACAAATACTTTAAATACTTCCGCATGGCTTTTCTACCCAATGAGAACATATGATTATTTCCCTGGTATTATGGCAGTTAAACTTGATGGCAAAGCTTCATTTCTTGAGCCTGATAATTATGACCTTTTTCAATCTCTTGTCGATCAATCTGCAGTTGCAGTTTCTAGAATGCTGCTATTAAAGCAAAAAACTTTATCAAATATGAAATAATATTATATTTAGGGCTTTAAATAAATCCTTGTTTAAACTAGGATTATTGGTGTTAAATTTTTTTAAAAAAGACATTAATTATGCTGCAAATAAGAGAAATAACTTCTGATAAAGAGTTGGACATTTTTGTAAACTTCCCTTTGGAATTGTACAAAGATAATGAATATTTCGTACCCCCCATTCTCTCTGACGAGATCAAGACTTTAAGAAAAGATAAAAACCCTTCTTTTGAATTTTGTGAAGCAAGATATTGGATGGCGTATAAAGATGGCAAAATCGTAGGACGAATAGCCGGGATACTTAATAGCAAGGCAAATGAAGCATGGAAACAGAATAACTTGCGCTTCGGATGGGTGGACTTTATAGACGACATGGAAGTTTCAGGAGCTCTTTTCGGCGAAGTGGAAAAATGGGCTAGAGAAAAAGGGTTAACTCATATTGAAGGGCCTATGGGATTTTGTGATCTTGATAAGGAAGGTATGCTTGTGGAAGGGTTTGATAAGCTTTCCATGATGCATTCGTATTATAACTATCCTTACTACCCTGAACATGTTGAGAAATTAGGCTATGTAAAAGATGTCGATTGGATAGAGTTGGAAAAAAAGAACCTCAGCTTCCCTAAAACATTAAAGCGAATAATAAATATTTATGAAAAGAAATTTCATGGATATGAAGCAATAGATATAAAAAGTTCAAAAGATGTTACAAAATACAAACCTCAGATAGTTGAGCTTTTAAATAGTTCCTATGAACATATTCACGGGTATATTCCAATTAATGAGAAGATTTTTGACCATTACTTCAAAGACATGTTTAATCATACCAATCTCGATTATGTGACAGTTATTAAGGATGCTGACAATACCATAGTAGGATTTGGTTTAGCTATGCCTCTATTGTCAAAAGCTCTTAGAGCCACAAAAGGCCATTTGTTCCCATTTGGATTTGTCAGAGTTCTGAGAGCATTCAAAAAAAATGATCATGTAACTTTACTTCTGATAGCGGTACGTCCCAATCTGCAATTCAAAGGAATTCCTTTGCTTATTATTGACAAGATCAATTCCAATTTTCTGAAGAATGGAGTAAAAACCGTACAAGTCAGCCATATGCTTGAAACCAATATCAATGTACTGCACTTATGGACAAAACACTTCAATGCGCAGCAAAACAAAAGAAGACGCGCTTATATTAAAAAAATAGACTAATTCTTCTCTTCTGGGTAAAAATGCTGATTATATTTATATGAATATTTGCCAGAATCTAATGACAATGCAATAATTATGTGCGGGATATAAAAATATAGATTTTTTCTTATACGATAAACTTAGACAGCAATACTATGATAGAAGTTAAAGAAGTAAAAAATAAGAAAGATATAAAAGCATTTGTTGAATTTCCACTCGAACTCTACGAGGGCAATGAATACTTCGTTCCGCCTATTCTACGGGATGAAATCAACACACTTAGAAAAGATAAAAATCCCTGCTTTGAATTTTGCGAAGCTAAATATTGGATGGCCTCAAGAGACGGCAAAACAGTAGGCCGCATAGCCGGAATCCTAAATCATGGCGCCAACGAAGCCTGGAACCACAAACGCATGCGCTTCGGATGGGTTGACTTTATTGATGATATTGAAGTTACCAGGGAATTGTTTAAGCAGGTAGAGAACTGGGCAAGAGAAACTGGCATGACTCATATTGAAGGACCGATGGGATTTTGTGATATAGACAAGGAAGGGATGCTTGTAGAAGGCTTTGAAGAACTTTCTTTAATGTCTTCTTATTACAACTATCCTTACTATATAAGACATATGGAACAGCTTGGTTATGTCAAAGATGTTGATTGGGTGGAATATACAGGAACCAATTTGGATTTTCCCCAAGAAATGAATCGATTGTTCCAGATTAGTAAAAAGAGGCTTCGCGGATACTCCCCTGTGCCAATAGACACTCATAAAGACATAAATAAATACAAATCAGAAATTGTTACACTGCTAAATCGTGCTTTTAAACCCATACATGGCTATGTTCCTATCAATGAAAGGATATTTGATCATTATTTTAAAGAGCTCTTCTATTATACTAATCTGGATTATGTAAGTTTGGTTAAGGATCCGGATGGAAAGATTGTCGGATTCGGATTAGCCATGCCTATTCTATCAAAAGCAGTAAAGGCATCAAATGGAAAATTATTCCCTACAGGATATTTTACTATTAAAAAAGCTTTCAAAAAAAATGATTCTATAGTAATGATTCTGGTAGCTGTTTATCCAGAACTTCAGTCAAAAGGAATTCCTCTTCTTATTATAGATAATGTTAATTCCAAACTCCTGAAAAATGGAATAACACATGTGGAAACCAGCCATATGCTGGAGGACAATGAGGCTGTATTAGAACTCTGGAGACACTTCAAAACTAGAAAACAGCACAAAAGAAGACGCAGTTTCATAAAACCGGTATTTTAAATCGAAATAATATTCCTACTTCTCTTCAATCATAAACACACAAGTTATCGCGAATAGATTAGGCCAATATTCAGAAACTGTTTTAAGCTTTTTATTTGCGGAAATCTGTTTAATGATTTTGAGGCCAATGCTATCGCAGAGAGTTCTGAAGTCATTGATTGTGCCAAGGTGGATATTTGGAGTATTATACCATTGGTATGGAAGAGATTTTGTAACAGGCATTTTTCCGCAAAACATAAGCTGGAGTCTTGCCTTATAAAAACCAAAGTTAATGAAGCTGACTAGAACTTTTTTGCCTACTCTTGCCATTTCTTTGAGCAGATCGTCTGCCTTGTCAACGGATTGAAGCGTTTGGCTCAGAATCGCGTAATCGAAAGTTTTATCTTTAATTTCTGAAAGGCCGTTATTCAGATTGTCATGAACTACTGAAACGCCTTTTTTTACGCATTCTATTATCATATCCTGATAAAGCTCTATTCCTGAGCCTGTCACTCCTTTTGCTTTTGTCAGATAGTCCAAGAGAGATCCATCTCCGCATCCCAAGTCTATTACTTTAGAATTTTTCTCAATAAGTTCAGCTATTATACTTAGGTCAGGGCGTTCTGTGAATATTTGGTAATTGTTATGCATTTTTTTGAACCCTTTCGTGAACGCTGCTTAAAAAGTCTGAAATTAAGGTTCCAAGAGTTTCTACCTCTAAAAGAAATGCGTCATGCCCATATTGTGAATCAATATTGCAGTAAACAACATCCTTATTGTTCGTACGGAGGGCTTTGACTATATCTTTTGAATTCTGCGGGGAAAAGAGCCAATCACTTGAAAATGACACTACCAGAAATCTGGATTTGACTTTTGCAAGGCATTCGGTAAGGTTCCCTTTCGTTTTTGCCGCCAGGTCAAAATAGTCCATAGCCCTGGTAATATAAAGGTAGCAGTTGGCATCAAAGCGTTCTACAAATCTCTGTCCCTGATATTCGAGATAGCTTTCGACCTCAAAGTTTTTGGAAAAATCATAACTGTAATTGTCTTTCTCTCTGAGTTTGCGGCCGAATTTTGTATTCATTGATTCATCGGAAAGATATGTTATATGAGCAAGCATCCTTGCTATCGCCAGTCCATGTTCGGGAAGTTCGTTTTCATAATTACCCTGTGTCTTTACCCAGACTGGATCTTTCATTATAGCATCACGACCTACCCAGTCAAAAGCAATAGATTGAGATGAGAGTCTCGCGCAAGTGGCTATAGCGCTTATGCTCTCAACCTTGTCTGGATAATCTATTGCCCATTGCAGTGCTTGCATCCCTCCCATTGAACCTCCAACAACATTCAGCCATTTTGGTATGGAAAGATATTCCATTAATCTATGCTGTGCTCTGACCATATCAGGAATTGTTATTGCCGGAAAATCCAGATTATATTTTTTGCCCGTTTTAGGATTTATTGAACGGGGGCCGGTCGAACCTGAACATCCGCCAATACAATTGCTGCATACAATAAAATATTTATTGGTGTCAAAAGGTTTATCAGGTCCAATCATTTCATCCCACCAACCGGGCTTTGTATCAGTATCAGAATGATAGCCGGCCGCATGGGCATTGCCGCTGAGAGCATGGATAATCAGGATAGCGTTAGTCTTTGAATTATTGAGGGTGCCATAGGTTTCGTAGCGAATTGTAACAGGTGATAATTTTTTACCACAATCCAACCTTAAAGCTTCGCTTTCATCTGTTCCGAAAGTATAATCGAAATATTTTACTATTCCTACGCTGCCCATAGTTCAAAATCCATCATTCAAAATTTAGAATTTCTTACAATGACTCTCTTTTTTCAATCCACATTTTTATATCTTCAATTCTATCCTGCCAGGTTTTCGATTTTGCTTCTTCTATGAATTTTGAAAACAAGGCTTTAAATACTATTTTAAAAGTCTGAAGATAATCAATCCTTTCTGCAAAACGGCTGTTATGCTCCATCTCTTCGCCCTGAGGTAAAGTTAGAGAACCGAAAGTAAAACTGTCAGCATCGAATGAAGCACTCCATGTTTCTTCATCTTTAGCAAATACAATTTTTGCCTTCTTAAGTTTTTTGCCGACGCAAAGCGAAGCTCTCGCTTCAGCGCTCCTTAAAGGATTTCCTTTCTTGACTACTGATTCAATCGCGCCGTCCCCATCTGCTATAAATGTGAGAGGTCCGTCAATCATGAAAGAAAAGCTTCCAAGATTCTTTACATCTATTTCGCCGCCTTCTTTTTCACTGAAAAACCATAGCCAGGTAAGAAAGTCTCTGCCGGGAATCATTTCATCATCGATATTTGGAAAAAGTTTCATGCCTGAATAATGCGAAGGATTAAGTTTTTCTTCAATCATAAATTCTTCAGCAGTAAGCTCAATAGGTATTATCTTTACTGTTTTTTCAAATAAAGCCAGAAAATTATCTATCTGAGCTCTGGATGTAGCTCCAAGGTAGATGCTATTATCTCGTTTATCAATTACAAAAGGTATTCCTGAGATTGTAGGAACCATTTGATTTAACCATTTTTCCTCTACAGATTCCTTAATTTCCTTCTTAACTTTTTTGGGTATATCTGCCGTGCCTGTAGCTTTCATATAAACAAGTTCTTCCATCTTTATTCCTGCTTTAAGCAATTGAGCAGGAATCTTTCTTTGAGCAGTCCGAAGATAAAGGTATATATGACCTCCAAGTATTGCAGTTTCTTCTTCAATCTGTCTTTCCAGAAGGTGTCTGCCGCTTACCCAGCCTGTTTGAGGTTCATTTTTTACTTCATCGAGTTTTCCTGCGCAATGGCGATTGAATGATTCAAGCGCATCCTCAGGCAGATCTGCTGGCAGTTTTAAAAATTTTACTGAAAAACTTCCTCTTTCAAATGGCATAATAAGTTCTCTTAAATTAGTTGATAGTTGTTAGTTTAAGCTAAGACTTAAAATTTCTTTTGTATCTGAAATATCTCCTTTAAACCTTTTTCTGCAAGTCCCAGCATTATATCAAGGTCATTTCTAGTGAAAGATTTTCCTTCAGCAGTCCCCTGAACCTCTATAATTCTGCTGTCATCAGACATAACTACATTCATATCTACCTCAGCATTTTTGTCTTCTATGTAACAAAGGTCAAGAACAGGGGTTCCATTTACAACTCCTACACTAACAGCTGCAACATGCTGAACGAAAACCGCAGGTTCAATTCTTCCTGAATCTATGAGTTTTGAAAGAGCTTTTTTCAGGGCTATCATAGAGCCTGTGATGCTTGCGCACCTTGTTCCGCCATCGGCATCGATTACATCGCAGTCAATATAAATAGTTAATCCCTCAAGCTTTTCCAGATTGCATGCTCCTCTCAAACTTCTGCCTATTAGTCTTTGCACTTCCTGAGTTCTACCGCTAAGGCCGTTTCTTTCTCTCTTAACTCTTTGCTGGGTAGAAGTAGGAAGAAGTTGGTATTCTCCTGTTATCCAACCGCCTTTTTTCTTTTCGTTTTTCATCCATTGCGGAATTTCTTCTGCAACCGTAGCTGAACATAAAACGCGCGTTTTACCCCATTCTATAAGGACTGAAGAGTAGGCCTGTTTAAGAAAGGCGGGTATAATATTTATTTTGCGTAATTCATCAATTTGTCTGCTGTCTATTCTCATGTATTCAACCCTTTATTTAATAAAAAAGATGAGCAAATATACGCTTCATATCAAGCATTAAAACTATTTTAAAAATTCAATTTAAGAATATCAACTAAAAGAGAGTGTTTGCAAATTCTTTGTTTCCTGTTATCCTTTACTATATTTTTATAGTAATATCCTTAAAAAGAAAAAGGAGAGTATAATGACAACAGCAATTGTTCTAATTAATGTGCAGAGACCAAAACTTAAGAGCGTATGTGAAAAAGTTGCCGAAATCCAAGGAATATCAGAAGTTTACACTGTTGCAGGTGAATACGATCTGGTAGCTATGCTAAAAATAAATGATGTAACCCAGATGTCAAAAATACTCACAGATAGAATGAGTGTTATTGACGGAATTACTCACACAAGAACTCTTCTTGCACTTGATGTTACAGCCAAAAAGTGGACTGCTTAAAAATACTTTGAGTAGATAGTTTTAAACACTAAAATTATCTACTCTGTTTTTTGAGATCAATAATCATAAAGAACAGTATCATATTCTGACTAATTAGACCTTATACGAAAAGTGTAAAGTAATAATTTTATTATAACTTTTAATTTTGGTCTCTTATCAATTTTTATCATAAAAGCATGGTAGGTCTTGGCATTGAGAAAAATTATCCTGTTTTACAGATAAATTTGCCGAATAAGTTGAGGATTGCATGAGATTAAAATTATTTTTTTTAACTTTTACTTTATTGGTTTTTCAAACCTTTTCCCTAGATGCGTCATACGGCAGAGACGATGATTCCACAATAACAACTAAAGTCTATGTATATCCAGAACAGAGTGATTTAAACGCACCTGTTCAGCAGAAAGAAAAAGTTATAAAAATTCATGAGCTGACCCAAAAGGAGATTTTCAATCTAGCACAGAATCTTGATGAATTTTGCTCAGAGCAGGGAACCGATGAAGACATGTCTTACCTCATAATGTCGGATCCGTTCATTGTCAATGCTGATAATGCTATTGGATCAATATCGACCAAAAATTTCTTTGCTCATGCTCCTGCATATGTAAAGGATAGAGAAAATGCCATTAAAAAAATGCCTGTCCTGGATCAGGGTGAGTCAGAGACATGCGCAACTTTTTCCTCAACAGCTGCAATTGATATACTTGCCGGTAATGGCTCTGACAAATACAGCATATACAAAAGTTTATGCCTTGGGCATGCAATTGCGCTAAAAATGATTCCTGCTGGATATGAATTGAATAAGATATTAAAAATAGCAAAAACCAATGATTTGCCTAACCCCTGGGAGGCTTCTGAAGGAATTATTATTTTTAGCCAGTTTAAAAGTTTTGGAGTGGTAGAAAAAAAAGATAAAAATAGTCAGAATGGAAAATTTGGCAAAGAAGAAGTCCAGCATCCGCTAAACAAAAATGAGCTTAAGGACTTTAAACAAATTCCGGGATTTAATTATTCTCTGATCTTTCAGGCATTTATAAATGATAATATCAAGCAGGTTTTTAAAACAGAATCTGCATTTATCAAAGCCATTAAAAGTGAAGTAAATAAAGGAAATATTATATCCATTGGCATAAAAATAGCTGACGGATATCAAACAGGAAACTCGGGAATGATAGGCAGGACAAAAATCATCAACGGAGAACCTGTTTTTACTAAATCTCCACAGAAAAATCCTGCAGATTACAATACATGGTGCACTGATCCAAAACTCGGAGCCTACCTCAAAAATAACATGAATAACGAGAATTGTGTTGGCTCGCACCAAATGATTATAATCGGCTATATCGATATTCCAGGAAGAGATGACGATGGATTTTTTATCCTTAGAAACTCCTGGGGTGCTAACTCAGGGGATAGAGGCAATAACTATGTCACATATAAGTATGCCTACCTTATGTGTGATGAAATAGTCTCTGTCTCAGCCCAATAGCATTTAAATTGAAAAGTTATCAAATTATAATTAAAGTTATTATCGCAATGAATAATGGCTTTAACGAAGGATCAAGCGCATGTACTGATTCCGCAAAGCCGCTTATATAGAACGATATCCCAAGAGCTTAGGAAGTCTTTTTATTAGCTCTCTTCATTATCAGTAATGCAATGACCAGGAAAATTATTGGGCCGCCTATAACTTCTGCCTCATAAATAAATACATTGTTATCTCCGGGAGAAAATATCGGGATAATTATTGTAGCAAGTGTAGAAATTCCCGCAATCAAGAAAAAAACCAGAGCTCCTGCTTTTCCCCATGGGGCTGAATAAGAGCCCATGAATTTACCGTCCTTCTGCATTTTGAACTTCAGTTTTAAAAAGGCAAATATCAGAATCAGATACACAATGAACATAGGAATCGTTGCCATGACGATTAATGCAATATAGATATTTTCTACGCTTTTCATCAGTGAAGTGGCAAGGACTATAAGAGTAACAACAAGAGACTGCAGAATTAATGCGTTTGAAGGTATCTCATTAATATTCTGTTTCTTTAGAAACTTTCCGATGTACTTATCGTCATTGCCGTCAATAAACATGCGGACATTTCCGACCATCCATATGATAGCTCCTGCAATGCTCGAGATAACTATCATTACTGCTATTATATCGGCAAACCAGGCTATATGAACTTTTTTGCTTGCCTGTGCTATAACATCGATGGGGCCGCTTGCTGCGCCAATTTCTGACGGATTGAGAATCAATGTAAAAGCGATTGTTCCAATTATATAGCATAGTGTGATTACTGCGGCTGAAATTAAAGTGGCTTTGGCAAAATCTTTCCTTGGATTTTTTAAGTCTGCTACAAATGGGGATGTAATTTCACCGCCGGACATTGCGAATGTAAGAGTAGCAAGAAACAACAAATTAGCGCTGTCAAAATCAGGTATCCATTTTACAGCTGAGAAATCTGTAGGAACTGGATTTCTAAAAACTGCTACAAGAATAACGGCGAGGATGAGTGCAACTATAATCGGAATTATATTGCCTAAGAGTCCGCCATATTTGCCAACAAACGCTATCCATTTAACTCCTTTGATGTTAATAATTGTTCCTACCCAGAAGAATATAATTACAAAAGATGTGATAAAGAGTTTATTATCAGTAAGAGCAGGATCGATTACATAAGCAACAGTGACGGCTCCGAATGTTAAAATTGTCGGGAAATAGAATATGTTGCATATCAGATAGAACCAGCCTGATATAAATGCAGTTTTTTCTCCGTAAACGCATCTGATCCAGTCTACAAGTCCGCCTTTATATTCGGAAAATACTGAACCGAATTCAGCAAAGATAAATGACATGGGAACAAAATAGAGTAATGAAGCCAGACCCCATAGAATTACTGAAGCAGGCCCATATTGCGCGGCAGTAGCAAACCATCTTATCCCAAGAAGTGTAACAATATTCATGAACACAATGTCTGATACTTTTATTTTTACGCGCATATAAACTTTCCTTGTTTTAAGAATAACTTTTTCGTATATGGTTTATTTTATATGAAACAAGCACTCTTGAAAATAAGGCAAATTGAAATCTAATTGAGATAGTATAAATATGATTGATCTGAATTACGGTGAAAATTATAGAGACGAGATAGCTCTTAAACACGAAGTTGAAAGAAGAATAGCTGAAACACTAGCTCTTAATCAGAATCATGTGCTCCTGAATTATGGGTCAAACAGTTCCCTAATGATTCTTTTTTCGGCATTCTCTGTCAGATGTCTGAACGAGAAAAGAAGGCGGCTCAAACTGCTTCTCGATTATAGGAATTCATATGAGCGGGGAAATGCAAATCAGACAGTTTCTTGATATCTATAATAAAATTACTCAGGGAAGGAGCTCAATATGATTTATCAAAGTGACAGAAAAGATGAGAGTGATATTATAAAATTTACAATTACCCTGGCAGAGCTTATGACATGTTACGGCGCTACTGTCCATGAAGTCGAAGATACCATAGCATCCCTTCATGATGCTTTGGGCGTAACAAGTAATTTTGTTCTTTTTAATAAATATTTTTTTTCAGCTTTTGGTGAACCACATAACCAGCAAGTTACTTTTAAAAGATTTTTTGCATCTGGCGTCAATATAAAAAAACTTGAATTGGTTGAAAAAGTATATTTAAGTGTGGCTTCAGGCGAGTTAACTGTAGAACAAGGCCTTGAACAATTAACAACGATAAAAGCTTCCAGAAAATTATACAACCAGTTTTTTGAGTTTCTCTCATGGCCTTTGATTTCAGCGTCGTTTGTATTTATTCTTTTTGGTTCCTGGAAAGAGGTTATATGTTCCTGTTTAATAAGTATTGTAATTTATTTTATAAACAATAAGTTTTCCAAAAACGATGTAGGGACAGGTTTTCGAATTGCAATTCCCATTTCGGCTTTTGTCGCAGCTGTGCTCTCTGTTTTTATATACAAATTTATCTATCCTGTCACAATATATGTTGTTGTAATAAGTTCGCTGATGAAGTTTATGCCAGGTCTCTCTCTAACTCAGGCCATGACAGAAATAGCGTATCGACGACTGTTTTCAGGGATGGCTCATCTGTGCGACGCTGTCTGTATTCTGGCTTTATTATCAATGGGGTCTTTTCTCGGAATTGCGTTTGGAAGTCTTTTTAGCTCTATACCAATTCAAAACAATCTGTCTGTGCCTCCCGCTTGGGAATTATGCTTCTCTGGCATTGCGGTGAGTTTTAGTTTAATATTTACTTATGATATCATTAAAAAGCATATCGTACCTGTTGTTATAGCCAGCATGATTGTGACGGTAGTCTGGATATGGGGAAAGGAGGTTTACGGTGCTGTTTATGGGACCGGACTTGCTGCCATGTTAGGAGCGGTAATTGCAAATACATACGCCAGGCTTTCCAGGTGTTCTGATCTTGTTATAAAGATTCCTACAGCAATAATAACAGTTCCCGGAATTTTTGGATTTAAGTCTCTTATTGAAATCTTTAACAGCGGCAACATAACGGGACTAGACCACTTCTTAACCACATTTGCACTTGGTGCCGCTATTGCCGGAGGTTTTCTTTTAAGCGATATAGTAATTCCGCCAGCCTCGCATCCAAGACATATCAAGGTAAAACCTTTTATTACATGGATCGGTAAAACAAAATCTGGAAGCAGCAAAGAAAATTAGGCAAATAACTTGCTTACAGCTTCGAGTGCCTTTTCCGGCTCTTCCGTCTTTATTCCGATGATGGGAATTTTTATCTTCTTATTGTTCAGATGTGTTGAAAGAATATCGAGGAAAACTCCGCGGCCTTTCCTTTTCTGGCCATCTGACCATGTGGTTTCGACTCCGCAGGTTGGGGATTTATTGACTCCGACTATTCCAAGAACTTTAAAATCGTTTTTCTGGTATTCTTCTATTTGGAGTATCATATTTTCAGCTAGGCTTTCACAAAACTTCTTACCCTCGGCATCATTCATTTTAAGGGATACTCTATCTTTTTCTGATTCTATTGAAGGATGCGTGCCGGATTTGCATTGGCGGTCAATTCCCATAAGAAGAAGCTCAGGGCAGGGCATTTGCACTATCCCTGCGCCCGATTTTATGCAAAGTTCTGCAATTTCTGTTATTGCTCCTGGATAACATGTAACCAGCCTATCCAGTTTAGTGTTCTGATTCAGAATACAGTGAGCTAGGATAATAATTCTCTTTCCTCTTTTGTCATTAAACATAAACTAATCCTATTTGACTAAACAAAGAGCGATTAGCTGATCAGCTAATCGCAAATAATATTGTTTCTAAAATTATTGAATTAAATCAGTGCAATTTATTTCTTGTAATCGTCGAAGAACATTTCGCCTGCTGTAATTGCCCGAAGATTAGCTTCGATATATTTTTTATTTTTTATGGAAATCGGAACAACGGCCTTTAGTATATCTACCCCGAAAATTCCAAGAGCTTTGGCATAGAAAGCTAGAATAATTACTGCAGCCGTGGCAGTAAGTCCAAGTTCATTTGCCATGGCTGTAGCAGGAACATAATAAGTATTAACATCTGTCCTTGTTACTTTTCTTGAGACAATCGACGAGTTTACAATAATTGTTCCTCCTTTGGTGACACTGTTTTCAAAAGCATCAAGAGAAGGAGAATTCATTGCGATGAGGACATCGGGCGTGTCAACTACTGGGGTGCCGATTATGTCGTTGGACATAACTACGCTTGCGTACGCTGTGCCTCCCCTCATTTCCGCGCCATATGAAGGAAGCCAGGTGGAATTAAATCCAGCGTTCTTGGCGCAGTTTGCAAGCAATACTCCTACGGACATTATCCCCTGTCCGCCAAAACCTGCTATTTTGACTTTGTGTTCGCCTATATCAACTCTATTATTGTCGTCATCGGAAGAAGTATCGGCTGTCACATCAAGCACTTTGAGAAGTTCATCATCTGAAAGGAAGGGGAGTCGTCCCTGACCTTTTATAGAAGTATCTTTGTCCCTGAAGTTTTTGACTTCATAAAATTTTTCAAGGTTTTCTATAAGCCATTTTCTTGATTGAATGGCATCCATTTTCCAGTTGATAGGACACGGAGAAAGAATTTCTACAAAAGAAAAACCCTTCTTGTTTTTCTGGTTCATCAGTGCCTTCTTGACAGCTTTTCTTGTCTTAAGCACGCCTGCGGCTGTTCCCAATGAACATCTTTCTACGAAAACAGGAGCTTCAAGAGTATTTATAAGCTCACTCATCCTTATGGGCATTCCATCTCTAATGGGGTCTCTGCCGAAAGGAGTAGTTTTACTTTCCTGACCTATAAGTGTAGTGGGAGCCATCTGTCCGCCTGTCATTCCGTAAATGGCATTATTCACGAAGAATACTGTCAATTTCTCTCCTCTGTTCGCGGCATGGACTATTTCAGACATTCCTATGCCGGCAAGGTCTCCATCGCCCTGGTAGGAAATTACTATAGAGTCATCGAGAGTTCTAGATATTCCGGTAGCTACAGCAGGAGCTCTGCCGTGAGGGCATTGCATGTTGCCGGTATCGAAGTAGAAATACATAAGAGTTGTACAGCCTACAGGGGCGCAGAAGATAACTTGGTCTTTTATTCCCATCTCATCAATTGCTTCTGCGATGAGTTTGTGAACTGTGCCGTGTCCGCAGCCCGGGCAATAATGTGTGGTTTTCTGTCCTGGGCCTTTTCTTTCAAAAGTATCGTAAAAAGCAGATGGTTTTGTATGTTTAATCATATTATTTTTCTCCCTCAAATAGATTTTTTGGTTTTCTCAACGAGTTCAGTTACTGATGGAACATAACCGCCATACCAGTTGAATTTCCTGACCGGCAGTTTTGATTTGACAGCAAGTTCCACATCGTTAGCCATCATCCCGTCATTGAGTTCCACAACCATCATTGATTTAACTTTTGAGGCAAGTTCAGCCAGGCGTTTATTTGGAAAAGGAAAGAGAGTTTTCGGTCTGAATAGACCTACTTTGATCCCCTGTTTTCTCAACTCTCTGACTGCTGTCAAAGCAACTCTTGAACTAATTCCAAACGCTATGAAAATATGTTCCGCATCTGAAACGGAAGTCTCTTCAAACTCAGTTATTTCTTTTTCCACTTTTGCATATTTGTTTAATAGAGAATCGATATTCGCAGAAAGGATTTCCCGCTCCATAAAGAGAGAAGTAACAAGGTTATGCCTGCTTTGTTCGTCAGCATAAAGTGCCCAATCTTTGCGTTTCGCGTGGAGGATTTTTGTCGGGAAGGAAACAGGTTCCATCATTTGTCCGATATATGCATCAGCAAGAATAAAGACGCACATGCGATACTTGTCAGCAATTTCAAAAGCCTTATATGTGAAGTCTGCCATTTCCTGTACGGAATTTGGAGCAAAGACTATATTTCTGTAAACTCCGTGTCCGCCGCCTTTGAGTACCATATTATAATCGCTTTGTTCCGGCCATATATATCCGAGACCGGGCCCGACTCTCTGTACATCTATTATTACTGCAGGAACATTTGAGCCTGCTATATAGGATACACATTCGCTCATAAGAGCTACACCAGGGCTTGAAGACGAGGTCATCACCCGTGCTCCTGCGGAAGCTGAACCTAGTATCATATTTATGGCTGCAATTTCACTTTCAGCCTGCAGAAATGTTCTTCCTGATTTTGTAAAATAATACGCTGCTGAGTGAGCAATTTCGCTTGCAGGAGTAATAGGATAACCGAAAAAATGAGTACATCCTCCAAGCAGAGCGCCATGAATAACGGCATCGTTTCCTTTCATCAGCTTTTTCATTATTTTTTATCCTCCTCTTCCTTAATTACCGTTATGGTTCCAGGTTCGGGGCAGACATAAAAACATATTCCGCAGCCAATACAACCTGGATTTTCAAACTTAGCGTATTGGTATCCCATTTTATTAATATCTGAACCTATTACTATGCATTGTTTTGGACATGCTTCTACGCAAACTCTACAGCCTTTGCAGACTGTGCCGTCAAGTTTTATATAATTCTTAGCCATGGTGCTTACACTCCTCTGAAATCGCTTGTGTCGTCAAAACTTTCGACATAAAAATTTATTTCGCTCAGTGTTTCTGAAATTCCCTGCGGCATTTCCTTAATTTCAATTCTATGCCCCGGGCAACCAAGTCTGGCGCAAGCTATAATTCTATTTTTACCCGGAAGATTCATCTGGACTGCTTTTGTACAGTCGCAGCCGTCTTCATGGCATCTGTCCTTAACTATAAGGGATGTAGAGCAGACAGGGCAGCATACATCAAATGATTCCAGGGATTCAGAATGCTTTGGTATGAAGCTATATAGTTTTGCATGGCTTCCCCAAAATGCGTCCAGAAACAGAAATCCATTTGAAAATCCATCGCTTATTTTAAACTTTATAGCTGGCATTCCATGAATCTGAATGGTTTCGCTCATAAGTCTGTGTCCGTTTGGACAGAAGAGGTTTTCTACAACAAGAAAAGTATCCATTCCTTTTTTTATGAGCTTAATTCCGTTTGGAATTGAATCCAGGAATTGTTTTGGAATTTCTTTTTTAACAATATCCATGAGTGCTGACTCCTATTTTAATTTAAACATATTCATTTAGCGGGGCTTTGCCGTGAACAGAAAGAACAGCTCCTTTGAAAAGAGCATCCATTTCGTCTTCACCAGGAAAAACCAGGAATTTGGCTATAAATTCGACTCTGTTTTTTATCGAATCTGTTATATAAGGCTCAAAGGCTAATCCGCCTGTAATAGCTATTGCATCGACTTTACCATCAAGCGCGGCCGACATGGCGCCTATTTCTTTGCTCACCTGATATAACATTGAATCCAGAACAAGTTTGAATTTAGTGTTTCCAGCCTTAGATTCCTTGACTACTTCTCTCATATCAGAAGTTCCAAGATGCGCATAGATGCCGCCTTTTCCGTGTATTTTCTTAAGTATTGTAGGTTTGTCATATTTGCCGGAGTAACATAGGTTGACAATGTCTTCAACAGGAGTAGTTCCGCTTCTCTCAGGAGATATCGGCCCTTCACCATAAATGCCATTATTGACATCAACTACTTTGCCTTTTCTATGTGCGCCTACGGTAGTGCCGCCTCCCAGGTGGGCTATAATAAAATTCCCTTCAGTATATTCTATGCCGATTTTCTGGGCGGCTTTTCTTGCTACAGCTTTTTGATTCAGGGCATGAAATACCGAAGTTCTTTCTATTTCGGGAAAACCGGTTAATCTTGCTACATCATCAAGCTCATCAACAACTATGGGGTCGACAATATAAGCTTTTATATTGTTTCTCTTAGCAATGTCATACGCAATAATTGCTCCAAGGTTGCTGGCATGCTCTCCTCTTGCCGCTATCTTCAGATCTTCAAGCATCTTGTCATTTACGACCCATGTGCCGCTTTGTATAGGCTTGAGGAAACCTCCCCTGCCTACTATAAAAGCTAAATTTTCTTCGGATATGCTGTTAGAAGAAAGGAAGTTGTGAATTGATTTTGATCTAAAATCATGCTGGTCAGCTACTCTGGCGAATTTAGCAATTTCCTGAGGGGCGTGTCTTATAACTTCATTTTTGATCTCCTCGCCATTCAGATTAAAAACTGAAATTTTAGTAGAAGTTGAACCTGGATTGATAACAAGAACAAGATTTTTCATAATATCTCCCATTATTGTGTCAGTGTAATTTTTGTTCAGCCTTAGAAAGAAGACTAGCCATGACTATAGAGTTGTATTTAACTTCGTGTGAATCTGAGCGTGAAGTTACTACTATAGGAGCTCTCGCACCAGCAATAACCCCGGCACAGAATTCCACATGGAAGAAATTGAATGTCTTATACAGGACATTACCTACTTCAATATATGGAACGACTATTATGTCAGTATTTCCGGCAACCGGACTCTTTATGCCTTTATGCTCTGCAGCGTTCATTGAAATGATATTATCGAAGGCTAATGGACCGTCTACAACGCACCCTTTAATCTGCCCTCTGTCATTCATTTTTGAAAGTACAGCAGCATCAATTGTCGCCTGCATATTTGGCGAAACAGTTTCAACAGCGCAGACAAGAGCTACATTAGGCGTTTTTACTCCGAGTTTTTGAGCTACAGAAACAGCATTTTCAATTATAGCTTTTTTCTCAAGAACTGTCGGCATGATATTTATGGCCGGGTCGGTCATCAGAATAGGGCGTTTCCTGAGAGAGTCGGCAAAAATGAACATCGAAATAAAACTGAGAAGTTCTCCCTGTCTTAGACCCCATTCTTTGTTCAAAACGGCCTTAAGAAAAGTCGATGTCTGGACTAGTCCCTTCATTACCATTTGAGCTTCTCCTTGAGAGATCATCTTGACGGATTTCTCGCAGGCTTCTGCATCATTTTTCGCATCAATGATTTCTGCTTGAAAGTTGTAGGCATAACTTTCCATCATAGATTTAATCTTATACTCGTTTCCGATAAGAATCGGTTCAACAAGTCCCTGCTGAACTGCCTTTTTTACTGCCAGCAATACATCAGTATCTTCGGCAGTTGCTATTGTCATTCTCAGCGGACCGCCAGATTTAGCGTAGTTTACCATTGCGTTTATACTGTCAAACATAAACTCACCTTTCCCCCTTGTTTTATTGTTAATATTTAAAATTCAGTAAAACTATTGACACTTTTAATATCAGGCGCGTCTGAAATTACCATTACTAGCCTGTCAATTCCTAGAGCGCAACCTGCAAAATCATCTATTCCATACTTGAGAGCATCAAAAAAATCATTATCTTCCTGATATTCAGGAAGGCCTTGTCTCTTGCGGGTTGCGTGAGCTTTCGCAAAGCGGATTATCTGTTCATTATAGTCTACGAGTTCTGAATAAGCATTAGATATTTCAATCCCACCTAAATAAAGTTCGCATCTTTCAGCTGTTTCAGGGCACTTGTCATTAATTTTTGAAAGTGCGGCCATTGATGAGGGGTAGTCTTTTAAAAGGACTCCACGGTCTTTCGGTAGATTCGGTTCGATTTTTTCAACGAGGATTATTTCGAACTCATCGTTAGCAATAGCGGTTTCAGGATCAGTATCTGCAAATTTTTTAAAAGCTTCCCTGATCGTAAAAACATCCCAATCCAAGCTGAAATCAATTTCCTGTCCTCTGAAATTAACGAGAGGCGTTCCTTTGACTCTGACTACTGTTTTGAAGATGATTTTTTTGAGAAATTCCATTAAACCCAAATAGTTTTGTTTAGTTTCATACCATTCGAGCATTGTGAATTCCACATTATGCCTGTTCCCGATTTCGCCTTCTCTGAAGCACTGTCCGATTTGAAATATCTTATGATAACCGGCCGCAACCATGCGCTTCATCTGAAGTTCAGGAGATGAGCGTAAAAAATGAGCTCCTGCTTGTGGAGCATTTATATAATCCTCCGGAGCAGGAGCCTTTATTGCTACTGGTGTTTCAATTTCCAGGAAGCCGTCATGATAAAAACAGGAGCGTATTTCTCTTATTATATGGCTTCTCAGAATTAGATTATCCTTAATGGCAGAAAGCCTTTTAAGGTCATCAGGCTTTTTTAACTCTTTCGACATATTCGCCAGTTCTTGTGTCTATTTTAACTGTATCACCCTGGTTTATGAAAAGGGGAACCTGAATTTCGAAACCATTATCAATTTTTGCAGGTTTCAGGACATTTGTAGCTGTGTCGCCTCTGGCGCCAGGTTCTGTGGCAACAATCTGTTTTTCAATGAAGAAAGGCAGTGTAACTTCAACAGGTTTGCCATTAAAAAGAAGAACTGTGCACAGTGCCTCTTCCAGAAGGAAATATGCCTGATTCTTGAGAACCTCTTTTGTTATTCTCATTTCTTCGTAGGTTTCTGCATCGCTGAATATATAGAAGTCTCCTTCCTTGTAAGAGTAGTACATTTCTCTTTCTTCAAGGTCGGCCTTTTCAATATCCTTTTCGGATGAACGATAAGTTTTCTCAGTCGTTGAACCTGTTAGAAGGTTCTTCATTTTGCAACGGTACATTGCCTGGCCTTTTCCAGGTTTGCAGAATTCGAATTCAGTAATGTTCCAGGGCTGGCCGTCAATGACAATTTTCAACCCTTTTTTAAGTTCTGATACATCCATAGTTAAGCTCTCCAATAAATTATTATTCGCATAAAACCCTTTAGAATAGGATGAAAACGGGATTTTTCAATTGTTTTAATCTTCATAAGTTCGAAAGAGAAGAGAGGGAAGTTTATAATGATGCTAATTAATAATACTGAAACTCAAATTATGGAATAAATATGGTTTTAAATAAGAGTAATCTGCTAAAGAAACTTTTAAGCGAAAAGATATTAATCCTTGACGGTGCAATGGGCACAATGATACAGGGATATAATCTGACTGAAGAAGATTTCAGAGGGGAGCTGTTTAAGGATTCAAAAATCCTTCTGAAAGGGAACAATGACCTTTTAAATCTCACGAGGCCTGATGTTATATGCGAAATACATAAAAAATACCTGGAGGCCGGAGCGGATATAATTGAAACAAATTCCTTCAATTCTACATTTCTTTCAATGTCTGAATATGGAATTGAGAATAAGGTTTATGACATTGCAAAGGCAGCGGCGCAGACAGCCAGAAAAGCTGCTGATGAGGTTACTTCTCTGACTCCCGATAAACCCCGTTTTGTTGCCGGAGTGCTGGGGCCGACAAGCAAAACAGCGTCAATGGCGCATGATTTTAGCAACCCTGCGCTTAGATCTGCATATTTCGATGATTTCGCAAAAGCTTATAAAGAGTGCGCAAAAGGGTTGGTTGAAGGCGGCGCCGACATACTTCTTATAGAAACTATTTTTGATACTTTGAACTGCAAGGCTGCTATTTTTGCGATACTTGAACTTTTTGAAGAAGAAAAATTTGAACTCCCGATAATGATTTCAGCTACGATCACCGATAAAAGCGGAAGGACATTGTCGGGACAGACTGTTGAGGCCTTTTGGGCTTCGGTTTCTCATGCTCCGGTACTGAGTGTCGGATTCAACTGCGCTCTCGGAGCCGAAGAGATGTATCCGCATATAAGGACTCTTTCAAATATCGCTCATGTCTATATAAGCTGCCACCCTAATGCAGGGCTTCCGGATGAGTTCGGTCTATATAGACAAACTCCCGAAAAAATGGGGAAAATAATTAGAAGTTTTGCAGAAGAGGGCATTTTAAATATTGTCGGCGGATGCTGCGGTACTAATCCGAATCATATTAAAGCTATAGCCCAGGCTGTTGAAGGAGTCAGTCCCAGGATCCTTCCTAAGCCAAATCAGCATCTTTTACTAAGCGGGCTTGAACCTTTTGAAATTACTCCTCAGACCAACTTCGTAAACATTGGAGAAAGGACTAACATCTCAGGATCGAAGAAATTTGCAGACTTGATAAAAGCCAAAGATTATGATGGTGCTATATCTGTAGCAAGACAGCAAATAGAGAGCGGAGCTCAGATAATTGATGTCAATGTAGATGATGCTATGCTTGATTCAGAATATGAAATGAAGACATTCCTTAATATTATGGCTCTCGAACCTGATATCAGCCGTGTTCCGGTGATGGTGGATTCTTCGAAATGGAGTGTAATAGAAGCCGGGCTGAAATGTTTGCAGGGTAAAGGTATTGTGAATTCAATAAGCCTTAAGGAAGGAGAAGAAGAGTTTAAACGCCATGCAAGACTGATCCGGAAATATGGTGCTGCTGTGGTTGTTATGGCATTTGATGAAAAAGGGCAGGCTGATTCGTATGAGAAGAAAGTAAGCATATGTTCAAGAGCTTATAGGATATTGACACAGGAAGTGGGAGTTCCGCCCATGGATATAATTTTTGACCCTGCAATTCTTGCTGTATCGACAGGAATGGACGAACACAATAATTATGCTCTGGATTTTATTAACGCCGTTAAAACTCTAAAAAAAGAATTTCCCCTGTCCAGTATAAGCGGAGGAGTAAGCAATCTTTCGTTTTCTTTTAGAGGGAATAATGCCCTCAGGGAGATGATACACTCGGTTTTTTTATATCATGCTGTAAATGCAGGGATGACTATGGGGATAGTAAATGCCGGACAATTAATAAATTATGAGGATATTCCCAATGACAAATTAAAATTGATTGAAGATGTTGTTTTGAATAAGACCAAAGATGCTCCTGAAAAGCTGCTTGAAGCTGCGCTAACATTCAAGAGCGGCTCGAAAGAATCAAAAATTGACCTTTCCTGGAGAGAGGAAACGCTTGAAGACAGGATTGCCCATTCAATAAGCAAAGGAATAACTGAATTCATTGAATCTGATATTGAGGAAGCCAGAAAGAAATATGATGAACCGATGAATATAATTGAAGGTCCTCTGATGGCAGGAATGAACAAGGTAGGCGAGCTTTTTGGCGCAGGAAAAATGTTTCTGCCTCAGGTAATAAAAAGCGCAAGAGTCATGAAAAAGGCTGTCGGATACCTTACTCCCTTTATCGAAGAAAAGAAACTTGCTGAAATGAGTTCAAAATCTGCCGGGAAAATCGTCATGGCGACAGTTAAGGGAGATGTTCACGATATTGGGAAAAATATTGTAAATGTCGTCCTAAAATGCAATAACTACGAAATCGTTGACCTCGGTGTGATGGTGCCATGCGAAAACATTATAAAAGCAGCGATTAACGAGAAGGCAGACATTATAGGTTTAAGCGGTTTAATTACTCCTTCTCTTGAAGAAATGGTCAATGTGGCAAAAGAGATGAATAAGGCCAATCTTGATATTCCTCTTCTTATAGGAGGGGCTACTACATCTTCTGTGCATACGGCTGTTAAAATCTGTTCGGCATATAATAAGGGCGTTACTGTGCATGTAAAAGATGCTTCTCTGGCTGTCAATGTAGTAGGGTCATTGCTTGGGAGTTCCGCTGATGAGTATGCTAACAAGGTTAGGAAAACAACCAGGGATGTAGCAAAAAGCTATGCCGAAACCACTCAGAGCAGAAATCTGGTACCCCTCAAGACATCAAGGGAGAAATCTTTCAAGATTGATTGGAATACATTTAAAGTGCGCAAACCGAATTTTACCGGCGTTAAAGTCTTGAAGGATTATCCAATTGAAAAGCTTAGGAAGTACATAGACTGGACATTCTTCTTTAATGTATGGCAGCTAAAGGGGAAATACCCTCAAATTCTTGATGATAAAACTAAAGGAGATGAAGCCAGAAAGCTTTTTGCTGATGCTAATGAGATGCTGGACTATATTGTTAAACCAAAGAAACTCAAGGCATCGGCGGTTTTTGGAATATTCAGGGCAAATTCGATTGGTGACGATATAGAATTGTATAATGAGGATAAAGTGTATTCTTTTTATAACCTAAGACAGCAGATCAAATCTTCAGATGGAACCGAAGTTTACATGTCTTTAGGGGACTTCATTGCACCAAAAGAAAGCAGAGTTGAAGATTACGCAGGACTTTTTGCTGCTACAGCAGGAATCGGAATAGATGAACTGGAGAAAGAATTTTTAAAAGAGAACGATGATTATAAAGCTATTATGGCAAAAGCCCTTGCTGATAGACTTGCTGAGGCCTTTTCTGAACATTTGAATGAACTGCTGATTGATGAATATTGGACTTCTCTTAAAGATATTTCCTGGTTTTTCAGGGGAATAAGGCCGGCAATAGGTTATCCTACTTCTCCTGATCACTCTGAAAAGGTTACATTGTTTAATGCTTTAGACGCAAGAAAAAACATTGGAGTGGATTTAACAGACCATTTCGCGATGATACCTGTAGCGTCTGTGTGCGGTTTTTATTTGATGAATCCTCTGGCTGATTATTTTTCAGTAAAAAAAGTAAATAAAGACCAGGTTGAAGATTACTCGAAAAGGAAAGGAATTACTGTTGCTTTGGCGGAAAAATATCTTTCAGAATCCTTATCATATTAATCCTTGTCGGTTAATTTGGATAAAAAGGAGCCTATTCTTGCTGTTCTTTTTGATTGAGGATCACCTTTTCCAAGGCATTAGTTCTTCTGGAGAATTTGAGCATAAGGTAGAATATTGCTGAAATTACTGCAATGAAACATAGTATGTGAGCAAAAGAGTAAGCATTGAAAATGCCTATCCCACCTAGTTTGTCAGTTGCCAGATAATCAAAAAGAGACACAAAGGGCATAAAAATGATAATCCACAACGATGATTTGAGCTCTACAGCAAAACCTTTAAATTTTTTAACCTTAAATTCATAATAAAGATAGATTATTAAACCTCCGAAAAGAGCCAGACTCATATAGAAAGTCCTTGGCCATCCACAGGCTAAAAGAAGAAAGGCTATTACTAGAAAAGCTATATAAGAAATAAATGTAATAAACGGTATCTTGACACTGCGTTTTAAATCTCTCGCGTTCTTTTTGAGAGATGCCGCAGTTGCCGGACCTGCTATAAAATTTACCATATAGCAGAGTGTAACAATAGAAATTACCTTTTCCCAACTTGGCACTAGCCACATTATTGCAATAGCAAGGATCATTGAGACAATGAGGGCATTTATAGGAATATATGTCTTTTTTGAACGCTTACCTAAAAATCTAGGTATGTGTTTTGTAGAATGGAGCCCGTAAAGCGTTCTTGGCGCTGCTCCCATTAAAATAATTCCTGTAGTGGTAGGTGCGACCAATGCATCTGTAAAAAGTATCAGAGTCAGAAAGTGGAGACCAAGAATAGTAGTAAGGTTGATAAACGGAGCCTGCATGCTCAGGTTCTGCCAGTTGCCGCCAATTGAATCTAGAGGGAAAGAATATATAAAAGTGAACTGAAGGAGAGTATAGACTATCATTGAAATCAACATGGCAAGCAGAATTGAAAGAGGAATATTGCGTCCCGGATTTTTAGCTTCTCCAGCAAAACTCACAGGCGCTTGAAATCCTACAAATGCAGGTATTACCCCGCCAACAGCTATTGCCGTCCAAATATTTGACCAGCCGTAAGGTGCAAAACTATGTTTGTAAGATAAAAAATTAGAAAATGAAAGGTGTCCTATATAAATGATTGGAAGAGCTATAGCGCAAACTATTACAAAAATCTTAAAAAAACCAAGACTTTTGATTGAATGCATGAGAAACTTAACTGATATGGCATTGAGTATAAATAAGAAAAATATTAGAGCTGATGCGCATAACAAGCCTTCACACGACAAAGTATTGCTTTCAATATTATAAAGTTGTTTTGTCCATTCAAAAGGCCAACTGCTAGCGTATTGAACTATGGAAACTGCTTCTACTATGACTGATATTACAAGTGCCAGGAATCCCGCCCAGTCACCTAGAAAGGCAGATAAGTCGCCATGAGAATACTGAAGATATTTTCCTACTCCTCCCATATTTGGAAAACACGGAGCTATTTCTGCAATTGTTAGTGCTATAAAGCTCATAACTATAGCTCCTATTAACCATGTGAGAATAGCAGCTGGTCCTGCAATTTTAGCTGTTAATCCGACTCCAAATAACCATGCTGAACCTACCTGCATTAAAACCGCGGAAAACACCAATGGCATCAAACCGATAGTTCTTCTCTTGTCCGCCATATCTAATCTCCTTCATAAAAGTAAACACAGTACAATATGAATAAGTTTATCAGAAAGATATAAAAAAAGAAGCCCTTGAATTATAAAATCCAAGAGCCTGAATCAAAACAAATTGATTAAAGAATTAGAAAATTCTGTTTGTACTCCTCTCGAGGAGCAATTTGAGTTTGTCAGCAGGATTTTTGAATTTGCTGAGGAATATCATAGCAGCGATAATATAAGGTTTATAGCTGGCTTCTTTATAGAGAGGAGTTCTGTAAGTATCGAATACTCCGGCAGAAACTTCGCCGGCCTTGCAGCTTACGCCAGTGATATCAGCAGGCAGGCAGTGCATATAGAGAGCCTTTCCTTCTTTTGTTTTTGACATAAGTTTCTCTGTGCATTCCCAGTCCTTGTGATTAGCATTCTGAGCTAAAAGTTCTTTTTCAAGAGTCTTGATGCCTTCGAAATCATTCTTTCCATAAAGATCGGTTCTTTTTTCCATAGCAGCGAACGGAGCCCAGCTCTTTGGATAAACTATGTCAGCATTTTCGAAAGCTTCTTCCATGTTGTTTGTCTTTGTGAAGACGCCGCCGGATCTTTCTGCATTTAGTCTTGCTACTTCTTCAACTTCAGGCATTACTTCATATCCCTTTGGATGAGCTAGAGATACTTCCATGCCAAATCTTGAGAAGAGTCCTATGATTCCCTGAGGAACTGAAAGCGGTTTGCCATATGATGGAGAATAAGCCCATGTCATAGCAATTTTTTTGCCTCTGAGATTCTCAATCCCGCCAAAATGGTTGATTACATGCAGAGCGTCTGACATTGACTGTGTCGGATGGTCAATATCGCACTGGAGATTAACAAGAGTAGGTCTCTGCTCAAGAACGCCATCAAGGTGACCCTGATAAACGGACTGTGAATATTCTTTCATATATGTATAGCCTTTGCCGATATACATATCATCACGGATGCCTATTACATCTGCCATGAAAGAAACCATATTAGCTGTTTCTCTGACTGTTTCGCCATGAGCAACCTGTGATTTGCCTTCATCGAGGTCCTGGACTTCAAGGCCGAGGAGGTTGCATGCGCTTGCGAAGCTGAAACGGGTTCTTGTTGAGTTGTCTCTGAAAAGAGAGATAGCAAGACCGCTGTCAAATACTTTTGAAGAGATATTATTTTCTCTCATGCTCCTGAGGATGTCAGCAACTAAAAAAGTAGCAGCTAATTCATCATCAGTTTTCTGCCATGTGTGGAAGAAGTCATTGAGATACATTGCGTTAGTTCTTTTTGTTGAAAGAGCTTTGATAGCTTCCATCATACCAATTCTATCCATATTAAACCCCTTTGTTAAAATTAAAAATTAATGGTGTTTTTATTAAATAATAGCTAAAGCTTCTATCTCTACAAGAGCATCTTTGGGAAGTCTTGCTACCTGATAGCAGCTTCTGGCCGGATATACGCCGGTAAAGAATTTAGAATAAACTTCATTCATTTTAGAAAAGTCAGCCATATCTTTAAGAAATATCATTACTTTGACTACTCTTTCCATTGTTGTTCCTGCTTCTTCTAAAATTGCTTTTACATTTTCAAGAGAGGTCTTTGTTTGGGCTTCAATGCCTTCTGACATTTGTGAAGTTTTAGGATCTATAGGAAGTTGTCCTGAAGTAAAAACCATATTTCCTGCTTTGATTCCCTGTGAATATGGGCCAATAGCTGAAGGAGCATTGTTTGTACTTATTTGTTCTTTATCCATCCCTTCCTCCTTATTATATTAAGTAGTGCGTTTTGGAAATTAAGGCATATAAGATGTTGACTTTTGGAAAATTATCAAATTGAATGCAAAAAATAATTCCAAGATAGTTTATGTGGTTATTGAGTAGAAATTCATTTCAAATAATTCCGAGAAGTCCTCCCCAAGAATAAAGAGGGCAGCTCCTGGCATAAATATCCTTGCATGGTTCTCCTTTTCCAGTTAGGCCAGAATAGTTCTCATGAACATGTCCATGTCTTTGCCATTCCACGGCTAATATGGATTCAGCTTTGGTTTTAATATCCTTATAAATTGTAATGTTATAATTTTTAAAGCCCATAGCAGCCAGATAAACGGAAGGAGGCCATATTCTTCCCCGCCAGTAATCGCCATCAAGGTTTAATTGTTTATCTTTGAAACTTAATGAAGGCAATACAATAGAAGGATTATCTCTGTTTGTGAAATGTTCAGAATGATAGAGATTAGAAAGTAAAAGTATTTCGTCATTAAATAAATATGAAGTTAAAAGCTGATAAAAACTAAGTGGTGTCAGTGTGTCTGAAAAGGACTTCTTTCCATCTATGATTTTAAAAGAATTAGCAAGGCTTTTTTCGAAACAGAAGAACTCATGGATAGTTTTTCTGAAATAATGATTGTCAATTTCAATCATTCTGATTTCTTCTGCAGAGAAAAGAGATCTTAATTTTGTGTTTCTTGACCATGAGATTAAAATCTCATTTGCTCTGTAGATGAGGCAGCTCAGGTCAATACAGGCATAGTTCAGAAGGTTCCCCTTTAGCTCCATGTCATCGAAAATTGGTGAATCATCCAGTCCTGATTCCATCATTGCGCCAAGCTTGCCTTTAGTTTGAGAGAGATTATCAAGAGAAGTCATATCTGTGCCCCAGCTAAAGGTATGAGGCATTCCTGATTCGGCGGAATTCCTACGGTTATCGTTGAACCAGATATAGTTCTTTGTCAAAAGAGGAATAAGTTTCTTCATCATTTCAACATCTGGGGCAGTTTTAAACAATTCGTCAATTGCTACGAACCAGACGGGCGGGTTGGTCCTGTTTGTCATAAAATCTCTGCCTATCCTGATTTGAGGAATTCTTCCGTCAGGGTGGATGGATTCGAAGATGACCATCATATTGCTCCATGCAAATTCAGGATAACATCTGGACATAATTATGCTTGCAAAACTTCCGTCCCATGGTATCTCAAGGATATTCTCATGATCAGGTATTTCAAAAAGCCTGCCGAAGAAATCAATCCAAATCTTGTTCATCGGAATATAATATTTATTTTCCAGAGCAGGGCTGTAAGTCAGGTTAAGAAGTACGCTGGATGCCCAGGGATGCTGCGGAGTTTTCCTGACAAGCTCTTTTATCGAAGAGTTTTCAGATTTAATTTCATTGCCTGAAACAGAAAATCTGATAAGTCCTGTCAACTTTTTTTCAAACTTAATTTCTGAGGTTCTAAGACTTGCGCCTACCATATGAAAGAGGACAGGATATTTTGTCGTCAATTCAAATTCCATCTGTATGCTATTTGAAATTGCGCTGAATTCTAAGAGTCCAGTAATCACATAGGAAATGGCAAACGGTTTTGTGCTGAAGTGAGTTATTTTCACATCATCCCTGACTGTTAAGTCATCGTAAGCGTCAAGCATAACCCATATTGGGGCTTAGACGGTTATCACAGTCAGCAAAGAGTAATCTTGGCAGACAGTTTGAACCCGAGCTTTAATTCAAGGAACTTGATATATTTCCGCAGCTTGTGAA
>Ga0209417_1001230_pt1 | contig 48715 bp, 58 predicted proteins | sample RifGroF2_FD_184002 | JGI IMG/M metagenome (GOLD analysis project Ga0209417, IMG submission 184002) | Groundwater microbial communities from Rifle, Colorado, USA - Groundwater F2 (SPAdes) (version 2) | ecosystem: Environmental > Aquatic > Deep subsurface > Groundwater | place: Rifle, Colorado...
TGAAGAAAAGAGAAATTGCATGGCACATTCTTATTTACAATTTAGAAATACTACAGAGAATAAGGCAGCTTATTCTTTGGCTCCTAAAGGAGCCATTCCGGACAAGCCTGATAAGCTTTTTAGCTCTTAGCAAGGAATTATATCTTACCTCTTTTTTTCAAGAAGGAGCATTCGTGCTTTGCTCAGAAACTCTTCTCGTTTCAATTCATCAATAATGTAAAAGACCTCTTCTTTTTCTACACCGCAAAATTGCCCTAATGTATCTACATACTCTTCCATTTCTTTCATGGTTTTAAAGATAAATTCAGCCATAAAATCATAGCCATTATTCACCTTGTATAATTCATTAAGGGCAGGGCATTTTGACAAATACTCTCGGAGTTTTTGTGCTTCTGTTTTCTTTACTTTTATCAATACTCTTGCTCGCGCACTAAACCCTAATTGTGTGAAGTCAATGAGGGCAGTATGTTTATGAATAATTCCTCTCCTATAATTCTTCATTTTATCATAAATAGTCGATATAGGAATTTTTGTAATTTTACTCATTTCTGTAAGGCTTATTCGGCAGTTTTCTCGCAAAAGAGAAACAATCAATTCATCTTCATTTTCCATTGGGCAACACCTAAGAGTATACATAGAGAATCTCCTTTAAGGCTTTAATCCCAAGGAAGTACATATAATCTATATATTTAGGAGAGTCATAAAGCTTATTAGGAGTAAAAGAATACTTCAATAGGGCATTTCTAATATGCCTGGCGCAGTATGGTGATACTGCGCCACATATTTTTAAACCCTCAAATTCGAGCGTTTTAGACTGTATAAAGGCATTTCAAAAGGTTTAAATATAACTATTGTTACTATAAAGTAACAAAAGGAGCGTAAAACACAAAAATGGTACAAGCACCAACACAAACAAACCCTAATGCAAAATACGAAGCATTAACGGATATTATGTTAAAAGAAACACCTGAAAGAACACAGGCATTAGACGATCGTTTAACTATAGCATGGGCAAATCATATACAAGCAAACACTGCAGACAATGGAAAAGGTCTTGGTGAAGCAATGTATACTGCTGCTGATAATTATGTTCGTCAAGAATTATATGGTATTACTGGAGCACTTCCAGGGAATGCAAACTTAGGAACGCAGCTTGATGCAATTATCGCACAAACTATTGGTGTAACAAGATCACAATTAGTTGATACTTACAAAGACAAAAAAGTTGTTCATGTAGGAGATATCGAAGGTGTGACTGATGCATGTAAGAAAGCAATGGGAAAATCCTTGCAAGGAATTCAAGCAACAAGATTAAAAGATCTTGGAAAAGATGATTTCGAAGCATTCAAAAGCTATGTGCTTGGTCTTGCTGAAGAGGTTGGTGCTACAAATTTGAAAGCAGATAAAATGCCAACATTACACGCAGCAATTGAAGAGTATATGCAAATGATGCCTTTACTTGCTCAATACAGAGGCTTGAAAAAAGCTGCTGCAGAAAGAACTTACGAATAAATCTTCTTTCTTTTATTTTTTCTTTTCTTTTCGTATAAATTTATCCATTTCTTTTACAAATTTTCCTGCTTTTATTTTATATGCATCATATTCTTTGCCGCTGACAGTTTTTTTATTTCTTGTAGTAACAGCTTTGAAAAGAGCATACATCTCTATCATCGTTTTCAAAGATGCCTGAGATATTTTCTTTTCTTTCACAAGAGTTTTTTGCATAATTTCAACAACATGCTCTGGACTCGGAGGCACTTCTCCGTAATGCATCAATGCAGCGTGAGCAGAATTAATAACGCTCCAATACAAATCAACACTTGCTGCAAGAAGATGCCCCTCAGCCTTTTCTAAACTTGCTGGTGCCATCGCAAAATAGGTGGAGATAGACTCTGGTGTTGGTCGTATTCTCCCTTGGTCAAGCAATTGTTGCAAAGGATCAAAAAATCCAGTATCAACAAGTGCAATACCATAACGCAGAATATTTGTTGCAACGGGATCACCTGCTCGCACATATTCCCAAAAACTGCTAAACTTCATGGATTGTACATGAAGTCGCTTTACATCAGTATCAGAAATAATCTTTTGTGTAATAATTCTATATGTTTGTACAATTTCTTCAGAAAATTCAATACGAACATCATCAAGTACAATGAGAATATCAATATCATTTGGTTTTTCCTTTCCTTTGTTTGCACTGCCAAAAAGAACGATTGCTTTGACAAACTCTCCAAACTCTTTATACACTCTGCTTGCAAATGTTCTCGCAACTGCAAACTCTTCACTCGGATAGTTTTTTTGCACTTCTCGTGCTTCATGATATTTAATTTGAAATTTCATTTGACACCTCTTTTTTCTTTTACTCAATAGGAGCTTCTGAATAACTCCATAATCGCCAGTCTTTACTTAATCCTGCACCATAGGCTCCACTCACATGGAAAGGAGAACTTGATGCTCCAAAATATCCTCCATTTTCAATATCACTCCATCGCGGAGAAACACCTTCAACGCGATAAATAGGTGATCCCGCAAGGTTTGCCCATGCAGAAAGCAATGCTCCTGCTTCTTGTTGCTCTTCAGGTCCTTGTGCTCCCCACTCGACAACAATTTTTCCTTCATATTTTTTATCTCGAAATAATTCTACAAGTTCTCGCAAAGGAGCATTTCCTCCTCCCACATTTAAGTGTTCATCTTGATAGCCAAAATTATCAGAAAGATGTACATTTCCTAAGATACCATCATCACGTAATTTTTTGACTTCACCTACAAGCCAAGTATCAAATTTCTTTTTATTTTCTTCCGGAGAAAGTTTAGGATCTTCTTCAAAATATTTTGCCCATGTATTTGCATGTCCAGCATCAAATGTTGCTTTGATATGATCATCAGCAATTTTTTTTGCTTCTTTTCCTTTGATGCCAAAAGTTTTTTCTAATTTTTCTACCATTGCTTTTCGTGATTCTTGAACAATAGTACGAAGCTCATCCGGATGTCCTCCATACCCATACTCTGCAAACATATTTTCAGGAGCAATAAAAACTGCTTTGTCAAGTTTTTTTTGTTTTTCCAATCGATAGGCATACATTGCAGCTTCTGCAAAAGTCTCTGCGGTTTTTTTCAATCCTATTTCCTCAATAGGTTTGATAGTTTCAAATTGATTTTGAAGATTTTTTACATTTTTTTGAAATCCTAAATACCCTTCTCGAAGCCGCACAGCTTCTTCTTTTATTTTGTGAGTATATTCTTCTAAAATTTGACTAGGATTTTTTTTTGTTTTATCCATTTCATGCGCAAGTTCTTTTCCAAATTCTGATCGAAATGCTTGGAGCAGATAGTCCTTCTTCTCTGGGGGTGTTTTTGCTTCTAATGCTTTCCATGATTCCACTTTTCCTTTAAGTTCTTTATACTCTTCTTCCATTTTTCGTGATCCACGCTCATACTCAAGTACTCGTGGTTGCTCTGCCTGAATCTGTTGAAAACTTTGAAGGAAGAGAAATTCTTTTTCAGGGAGTCTTTTTTCCTGATGGGGATATTTGTCATTCCATTCTTTTATTTCCTTCGCAAAATCATTATACGTAAGCCCCCCTTCTTTCCAAAGAATGTCCCCTGTTTTTGGATCTGTAAGAGGAACTCGATGTGCATAGTCATGTGGATCTTTCAAAGGCTTATCATCAATATCAACATATTCACCATGTATTTTTTTCCATTGAGGTATATCAAGAGGAGTTTTTGGAACACCAATAACTTTTCCAGTTTTTTCATCTGCTAAATACAAAGGCTCTTGTTCCTTTGATCCTATTTTAAACTTTGGATCTTTAACAGATCTGGGAAACTCACCTGTGTGCAAAACAACAGCACCGCCACCTGCAGCATCAGCAGCAAACTCAATAGTTCTTTTAATCTCTTGTAAACGTGATTGCCTAAATCCTTCATCAAAAGCATTTCCTCGTTGAGGATCAAATCCAGAAAATCCAGCCATTTGTACAGCCGCGTGCGTACTTACAGTCACACCATTAATCTTTGCAAGCTGCCGTATTTCCTCTCTTTTAACTTTGTCAAACATTTCTGGGTTTGTATTTCCCTGCAAACTTCCCTTTCCTATACCAGCAAAAACAAGCTCTACATGTTTTGCTCCTGTAGAAAGATCTGCTTTGAATGCCTGAAGAACATCTCCTATTTTTGCACTAATACCAAATTCTTTAACATGCATGTTTCCAATTTGTTTTTTAGGAGCATCCATTGCATGAAAATAATCACTAGAGCCAAAATCAACCATGGAGCTTTTATAAGTAAAGAACTTTAAATAACTTTCTACCTACAAACTCATCATACCATTTGATTTTTTGAAAACATCATAAGCAACCCAAGCCATAGTTGCAGCAAACCCTCCAAGTCCTTCCTTTTCCTTTTCTTCAGCGGTCATTTCTTTTTTGCTCTGCCCTTTTTCTCCTTTTTCTGGAAAAAACATTTTGAAAGATTCAGCAAGTCCTTTAAACGGATCAAAAATTCCTGGCTCTTTTTCTTTTTTCTCTGTTTTCTTTTCTTTTCTTTCTCCCGTTTCTGCTTCTCGTAAATATTCTTCTACATCTGTTCCTAGACTTTTCAGCATAGAATCTATATCACCAATCATATCAACATCAGTACCAGAATAATATTTGAAATGCTCTTTTTCAGTATACTTTGTATAAAAATCAATATCTTCTTGTGTTGCTACATATGGTTCAATTTCTATATCCATTTGCCCAGAGTGAAGCACTTGTCTCCCCCCTCCTTGGCTATACGAAAGTTCTGGTCTTGTAACAACTTTAAATCGAACAAGCACACAAGATCGATATTTTTTTCCTTCTTTCATAACTGCAAGCAATTCAAGTTCTAGCTTGCTTGTTTCAAAAGCACTGATTAAATCCGGAGAAGTGATATCCCCTTTCATTTGCAGTGCTTTGAGTGCAGTCATATATGGTTTCAACCAAGAAACATACAGAAGGACAACATTATGATGTTGTTTGAGATTTTTAATACGAAACTGATATGTATGTTTCATTTCATAGTATGTTTTTTCTTTCCATGTATAATATTGAACTAATTTTTTATTCAATGCATCACGGACTTTAGTATTGAAAGCCTGCTCTTTTTCCATAGCCGCTAAAGCCTTTGTGAGATTTTTCTGCTGCTCTTCTGGTGTCTCTCCCTGTGGATTAATGCCAAAAAAAAGATCTGGGAGAGTCACAAAACCTAGTTTTGTTGCCATGCTATACACAGAATTAGGATTTTGCATTCCCTGTTCTACAACCTCAATCCACGTAGATTTCAATGCAACTTCATTTTGTCTTGCTTCATCCTTATCTTTGGAAAAACTTTTTTTATAAAGTTCTAATCTTTCGTCCATCAGTCGTATTTCTCTCACCATAGGAAAGAGGCTTTTACTCAGTTGTCCTATTTGAGTAAGATATCCAGAAATTTGTTGCTGCAATGCACTGACTTTGCTTCCAATCTGCCCATGAAAACTGCTACTAACAGAAGCATCAAAGACATCTTTAAGTTTTAACAATTTTACAGCATGCGCGCCAAAGCTTGTATCTTTATGCCGTGTAAAAAATTTTTGAAAGTGATAATAATGTTTTTCAATAGAATCTCCCATATTATCTAGGGAAATACGATAGGCTCCAACTCCTTTATCCATATTCACAGTTTTTTTCTTCAAAAAAGGATTATTCTCCTTTTGTTTCTCTTCAGCCTCTTTTTTCTTTTCTTCTTCACTTTTTGGCTGAGGGCTATCAAAAAGAGAGTGTATGGGACTTTTCGTCATTATCTTTCCTTAGAGCCATGAGCTTTATTAATGTTTTCTTCTTTCCAGAAAGCATAGAGCAACAAAACAACTCCAATACAATTCCATGTATCTGCAAGATTAAAAATAGGCCATATGCTTACAGAAATAAAATCTCTCACAAAACCAAAAACAATTCTATCAAGAAGATTTCCCAAAACACCTGCACAAAGAAAACTCAGTGCAAAGGGATAGTGTTTGAAATAGAAAAAAATCATCCCTAAAGCAAACAAAGAAACAAAAATAAAAAGTAAATTATAGCCTTGAAAAAGGCTAAATGCAACACCTGTATTTTCTGCATAACGAAAGGAAAAAAAAGGAAGGATGTCTATATTTTTATATTGAAATAAGAACTTACTCCCTTGATCAAGCAAAAGAAAAAAGAAAGTGAGAAAAATATATTTTTTCATCTTAGCGGTAAATCATCATAAAAGCTTTAAGTTCATCATACAGCTTATGTGCTTCTCCATAGAGTTGTCCACCTTGTGCTTTCAATCTGTCGCGAATAAGGATTTCATAAAGCTTTGCAAGTGTATTCCCCATAAACTTATCCTTCCAAATATCTCTATTTCTCAATATTTTTGCACCGCTGCGAAACTCTAAAGTACCTTTTTGCCTTTTTACTTTCGCACCTGTATCCAAAGTAACTTCAACATCACTAATATCTGCTCCAAGATTTAGTTTAATGACAAACGTTGTGTAATTATCAACTTTTTTAACCCCTTGCCAAAGAATTTCTAGCCGTTGAAATCCTCCTTTTCCTGCAATAACTTTATACTCTACTTCTTTCCATTCATATTCCATGTGAGTAAACCATTGGTAAAGCTCTACATAAAGGTCTTCAAGGTTATATACCCCTTTTGCTTTTACCTTGTATCCATCCTTAATAATCTCAATTTCATTGGGAACACTCGTAATCTCTACAGAATCTGCCATGCTACAAGAAGAGGCTCTAAGATTAATAAACTTTTTTATCGCAATGCTTTGTAGAATACAGTTGCCATATAATAATAACCATATAAGGCACTTTAAACTGGCAACACAAGTCTTAAAAAGGAATTTTACTATAAAATAGGTAAGAAAATGGTCATTTTTCATAAGGAAAAAACAATTGAAAGAGAACTCACTACAGATGAAGTAGAAAAAGAAAGACTTCATACAATTCAAAATTCTGAGGCATGGAAAAACCACGCTGTTCTTCATAAAAAAGCAGGTTTAGGAGAAGCGCAACTGCATATTTCTGGAGAAGCTCTTTTTGGAGAAGGGGATCCTGTGCGGGAGCGTTTTGGTTTGTCGCAGCAAAGAACAGAAACAACAGTGGAAACAAAAAAAGGAGAAACAGCAAGCTACGGAGCACAGCATAGCAATCCTGGTCATCTAAGTTATACTGCAGCAGGATCACAACCAGATCTTTGGGCATCTTGTAATTGTGGTGCAGAGTTTAAAGCAGAAAATAAATCCGGAAAATTCGAAATAAAGGCCTATGGCGTCGTAGGCTCAGATCAAAAAGCAACAAGCTATGCAGTGGGCACAGGAGTGGCCTATGGAAATAATTCTTCTCTTGCAACAGGCTACAACAAACAACAAAATAATACCAGCTACTAGCTACACAAGCTATTTAAACCCACTTTTTCGCTTTTTAGAGAAATGATTTCAGCTTTAGAATTACGAAGACAATTTCTTCATATGGCTTTTGGTATTTTTCTGGTAACGATGTTATATTTTCATTTCTTCAATATCTATCATTTAATTGGAATTCTTATCTTAGGTCTTATTTTTTCACGATTGTGCAAAAGCTATACTATTCCTCTTGCTTCTTGGGTGATGGAAAAATTTGAACGCCCAGAAAACAGAAAAACATTTCCAGGGAAAGGCCCAATCTTTTTTACCATAGGTTCTATTATTGTAGTCTATTTCTTTCCTTTGAAGATAGCCTTAGCCTCTATTATTATTTTAACCTTAGGAGACGCTCTCTCACATATATTTGGGAAACTTCTTTCACGAAAAACTTACAAATATCTGAAATCTGTAGAAGGAACAATAGCAGGAATAGCTTTTTCTTTCTTTGGAGCGCTTTTATTTGTAAATGTCTTTGCTGCGCTCTCTGGAAGCCTTCTTTCTATGGTCTTAGAAACATTAAAATTGGATTACATTGATGACAATCTTCTTGTTCCCGTAACAGCAGCATTGATCATGAGTATTTTCTAACAACAAAAAGAAAAAGAAATCTTTATATATAGAAAATCACGTATAAAAAAGAGGTAGAGTAGACGTATGGAGCATTACCGCTTTAGCGAGAAACATAGAGAACTTTTAGGATTTATACAAACAGAACCTGTTCTTCATTCTCTTCTGTTTCAGATGAAAATACATCATCTCCCGACCTATCAGCACATTCTCCGTGCAACACTTGTTGTAGAAGATCTTGCAGAAAGACTTGGTTTTAATCCAGAAAAATGTTATCTAGGAAAAATGGGAATGATCTTGCATGATATGGGCAAATTAAGAGTTCCCTCGAGAATTCTAGATGCAATAGTGAGACCTGTAGGAGAAGATTGGGGGCTCATGAGAAGTCATGTAGCCTTTACAAGGGATATCCTTTTAGAAAGTGGTATAAAAAATAGAGATATGATGTATATTGCTCTTGCTCATCATGAATTTCAAACAGAGTCATATCCTCGGCAAGAGAGAAAGGCATGGGTACATGAAGAAAGAAGATCTGTAACATCACAAATAAATGACCTTGCAGAGCTTGTTGTAGTCTCAGACAAATTAGATGCATCTTTATACAGAAAAGATCAGCAAAACACTCTTACCCCAAGGGAAAAGATTCTTCGAGATTTCACAGGGAATTCTGATTTAGTAACTGAAGTTATGAGATATGCCGCATAAATTCTTATAAAGGAAAAAATATCCTTTAAAAAAAATGGAACAAATACAATTCAAAGATCCGGTAAAAGAAGGGTTTTTTGCAGGTCTAGGTTTTTTGTCTTCAATATTAATGGTAGCATTGATATTCATCTTTTGCTACATTTTTTATTTGACCTTCCTAGCGTAAGAGCATCCATTCTTTATGTGATGTAGAAAGTTTAGGCATTTTTATTTTTATATTTTTTAAATGTTGTAAAAGTATTTTTTCCTGCTTTTTAATTTTTTTCTTGTCCATAACTTCTTTTGCAAAAACTGTTTTTGGTTTGGGAACAAAATAATTAATAGAAAGATAAAGTTTTCCAGAGAATATTTTTTTCATCTCCAGAATAAAAACAGCCATATCTAAAACATCTTCCTTTTTCATTTCCGGCAGGCCAATCATCATATACAATTTAAGTTTCTCAATCTTCGCTTGGTTGCATCTTTCTACAAAAGAGAAGTATTGTTCATCCTTTACTTTTTTATTAAGAGTAAAGCGTAGGCGCTCTCCACATTCTGGAGCAATAGTTAAGGATTTCTGCCCGCATGCTTTCATTCGCTCTAAAGTCTCTAAATCCATATGCTCTGCTTTAATAGAAGGGAAACTCACGCGTATTTTTTTCTCCAAAAGATACTGCAGCAATTCTTTTCTTTGTGGATGCACAAAAGAAGGAGAATAGATGATAATTTTTTGCACATGATTGAGAGCTAAGCCTTCATCAATAACTTTTTTTAGATATTTAAGACTATGAAATTTCATTTTACCCTCATAAAATTGAGGTATTGCACAGAAATGACAGAGAAATGGACAGCCTCGCTCTGTTTCAAGAATAAAACATTTTCCAAAAACATAGTCTTCAGAAATGCTTTCAGGAAAAGGTTGTACCAGAGGATAGGGAGCATCATCAATGTTTTGGAGAACTGCTCGTGTAACTTTTTTCATTCCATTCTTATAGACCCCAGTGATGGACTCTATGTTACTCAGAAATTCTTTTTCTCCTTTTTCCCATGCATCTAAGACTTGTGGAAGTACTGCTTCAATATCTCCAAGAATAAGAAAATCAAAATGTTTTGCAGCCTCTTCTGTATGCAGCTCAGCAACAGGTCCACCAGCGAAAGTTATCCCCTGTTTTGGCTTCATTGCAATAGCCTTTGCTAGATCCAGTTCATATTGCAAAGAAAACCCTACTAAAGCTGCGTGTATTTTTCCATAATCTAGAAAAATCCTCTCACAATACCAATCTTTTCTCTGATTGACAATGTTATAAATGATAAGAGGCCCAAGGCTGTACACTCCACCATACATTTTATTGGGAAAGACAATATCTAAGCTATATTTTGTTTTTCTATAGGGAAACATAAAGAAAAGGAGCGAGAAGTGCTATATAAATGCCTAGTATTTGTGAGCGTAAAGTAAGCGGGTGTTGTTTTAACTAAAAAAATTACCTTTTCTTAATAGTTAGTTTTTTATCTTTAATTTTTTTTCAGCCCACCAACTATAAGCTATTCCAATTATAATAAGTATTGGAATGAGATAATAATGATTTTTAATCAATGTAAAATTAAAAAGATAAACTGAAATAAGCCATAAAACTAAAATACCATAAACAATAACTAATGTAGTTAAAACTAATTCTTCAGATTTATTTTCAAGTTTATCTGCTTTTCTAATTAGCCAAGCTCCACCTTTAACTCCAAAATAAAATATTATTATAATAAGAGGGGTTAAGAAAAGGGGATTGCTTATTCCAAATAAATCCGCTATTGGTTTTAGTATATTACTTTCAAGTCCTTTTCCTTCTGCAAAAATTATATCAAGAAAAGCATCAAGAATAATTAATCCTATTAATATAATCCATCCATAAGTTTTGGATAAAACTACTTTTTGTTCTTTACTTATTACACTTTTTTTCATTTTGAGCCGCAACAAAAACAATTAGAGAAATAATTAACATCAGAAAAATGCCAATGGTAATAATTTTCTTTTTCATTTTAATATCATTTCTTTCAGATAAAGCTACTTATAAAACTTTCTTTATCAGTTAAACACTCTCCAAAATAGATAGTTCAGTGTTCCCCAGACCTCAACGTCGATAAGGTTTTGAAAAATTTAGGTTGATGTTCTTCTATCAAAATTAAGAATCTTAATTAACTCCATCTTACTTTACAGCTCAAGTATTTGGAAATTTTCAACCTATCAATATAAGAAAAGTCTATATCCTCATAACAGAAATAACTCAGGATCTATCTAAATTCTAAAAAGAAATACAAGAAAGCAATGTGACCTTATCCAAAATAATTCTCTGCTTTTTCATCAGTTTTTTTGGAGGCAACTTTCATTTTCTCAACATAGCCTTGAAGTTTATCTTCAAACTCTGCTGCTGCTTTTTCCAAGGGCTTATAGTCCACACCTAAATCAAGATAGCCATCCAACATTTCTATAATCCGTGCAGCTGCCCTGCTATCTGGAAGTTTAGAATGTGTTTCCACAAAGAGACCAGTAGTAATAAGCTCACTATTTTTCAAAAGCAAAGCTGCAGTAACACCTAAAATGATACCTTCCTTGAGTTGACTCCCTTTGGTTTTAGTTATTTTTTTATTTGCAGTATTATTTGTGTAATAATAAATATTCGTCTCTTTGCTCTGTCCTAAAATACCTTCAAGGCTAATAACTTCTTTTGCTTTCAATGTCTTGTATAATTCTACGAGTGCATCCGCAATTTCCCATTCCATGCCACGTACATCAGCAAGTGCATGAAGAATAATAATATTTTTGCTTTTAGCATAATAGACTTCAAGAGGTTGGATAATTTTAGAATCATGAATTGCAACCATAGGGCTAATTTTTTGTGAAGAAACAAAGCCAATAGATTTTGCTCCAAGATGTTTAATCAAATATTCCGTAGAAATAGTTCCAATCAAACCTAAGCCAGGAAAACCTTCAATAATAATAGGATTTTTTGGTTTCTCACGTAATTCAATCTTCATAGAGAGTTTCAGAGTATTATAACTTATAAAGTTTTGCTTTTGCAACCAAAAGATTTATATTTCTAAATAAAAAAACTCTTAAGATGGAAGAACAAATTCTCGAATGGAGCAGGCAATATAAAACAAGTGAACAAACAATGGAAGATTTGCATAACTATGATACTTCTATTAATACAATTCTAAGAAAAAAAGGTTTAGCAGAAAGAATTCTACACGTCAATTCAGAAATAATGCTTGATTTTCTTGAAGATATTTCCCTTCCAGAAAGTGAATGCTTCAGAGCAACAGTTCTCTATCCAACACCTGAAAATTTTCGTATAATATTTGATTCACATATCTCTCCTTTTTATCTTTTAGGTGAAAAGGAAGAACAAGATCGTGCAACATGGCTTTGGGATAAGAATGGAAAAGAATTTTATAAAGGTCCAAATACAAAAGGAAAAATTGAATTGCCAAGTTATGTCACAACAGTTGCATTTCCAGAAGGCTTTGGAGCATGTAAAAAAGAAATGGCAAGCATGCTCAAAAGAAAATTTTTTATCTATGAAATTGGAATAGGCACAGGATATGATACAAGAGAAGAAGAAAAAGATCTCTCACATAAAAATGTAGGCGTAGGGGATTATAGAATATGGTATGTTTCAAGTGGAATGGCATACAATCTTAATGCCGGTGTTGGATATAGAAGGTTAGAACGCGCATGGGAAAATCCTTCAGAAAGAAAAAAGATTGAAAAAAAAATACAAAAAACAAATGCTCTCTTCTTCAAAAGAGCAGAAGCTCCTCCTTTGAAAAAAAGCGCAGAAGATTTCTTAAGAAAGAATTTAAAAGGAATTAATAATCTAAAGATTGATTCTTAATCTCTAAATGGATCCTTCAGAAGATGTTGTGCAGTAATCCGATAAAATATTTCTTGCTGAGGTTTATTATACCTAAAAGTAGTGTGTATTTCTTTGATAACAATAAAAAGTGGAGCTCTGGACATACAAAAAAGAACATCCCCTGTCTCCTCACCTTTTTCATGAAAAGGAGCAAGAGCCTTATGTGCTTGACTTCCTTTGCTTACTCCTAGCGTACAAGGATAGGTCCAATCACAGGAAGAATAAAGATGAGTCTGTTTCTTTCGATCAATAATATCTACAAGAATTCGAGAAACATGTGTTTCCAAACTATCAACACTAATAGAGGAAGAAGGATCAGGAATATCTGGAGTATTTGTGTGAATGAGCTGTGCAGAGAGAAGTCGTACAATCTGTTTTTTTCCAAAACTTTCCTTTCGAAGCTCTTCAAATTCTTCTCGTAAATAAGGAAAAAGAGAAAAAAGCTTTTCTTCGCTGAGTTCTTCTGCACTTTCACGATATTGTACCATTTTTTGAAAAAAGAACAACCTCTTTAAATTCCTTTCGAATAAAAAGCTTTTTATAGCATCTGTTTTTCTTAAAAGTTATGTACGAAGATATACAAGAGAAGATCAGAAGAAAAGGCTGGGGTTTGTATGATGCTGGTCCATATCTAGAACAAAATCTCTTTAAAATTGTTCCAAAAGGAAGCGTAACAAGTATGGAGAAAAATAAAAATTATCTCATCCTTCCTCATATTGCACAAGAGACAAACACTTTTGCAATGCAAAGAGCTTTAGAAGATATGCAATTACAAAGAGTTTTTCCCCTTGTAAAATACAAACAACTAACTATTCCAGCTCCTGCTTTTATAATCCTTGAAGAAGGGGTAAAAGTCTATTCTAAGAAAAGTATTTTATTCTCCTTTGACGACTTCCTCCAATGCCTAGATACTTTGGTGGATAGGACAATGAATTAGTAAGCTCTAAGCTATTTTCTTTAATTCTAAAAAAGAATGCTTGACACATATGTTCACTTTTGCCTATCTAAAAGTTTTGTGTATGATAGTTCGCATTCCCAACTCTGTTAAAAATCTTTCCACAGTTTTCACCACATGCTCTGGCTGCGTTTTCAAAACCATTGCACTTTCTCCAAGAATATCTCCTTTATACTGTGTATGAGAAAGTAATTTTTTCGGCACATCCTTTTTCTTCTTTACCACATTCTTCCATAAGGTAAACAATTCTTCAGCTCGCCCAGGAATTTCTGCTCTTTCACAGTGTAAAAGCTTTTCCAATTGCACAAGAGTACCCTCTTCATCTTTGACTTCTTCTTTCGCGGCTTTTCCTGCAACAAAAACAATTCTAATAACTCCATCCTGCACTTTTGTACTTTTAATAATTTTAATCAGTTCTGCTTCTTTAGTATTATCTAAATGCGTTCCTCCGCATGCTTCCACATCCACACCAACAATATTAACAATACGCAATTTCTTTCCAGGAACAGCCCCTCCTTGATAGATATCCATACCAAAAGCATGTTCTGCTTCATTTCTAGAATAAAAACTTTTTTCTATAGGAATATGTTGTTTGACAATTCTATTTGCTTCCTTTTCAATTTTCTCAATTTCTTCTTCTGCAAGAGTTTCATAATGGGTAATATCAATACGTGCTTTATCCACATCCTTAAACGCACCAGCCTGGTTTACATGTCTCCCAAGCACTGTTCGTGCAGCAGCATTAATAATATGTGTTGCAGTATGATGTTGTGCCATTTGTATTCTTCGTGCTTCATCAATTCTTCCTTCAATAGTATCTCCTTCTTTGAAAGAAATATTTTTTACTCGATGTAAAATCAAAGCACCTTGTTTCCATACGTCTTCAACAGCACATCCTTTAAGAGTGCCAAGGTCATGCAGCTGCCCTCCTGAAGTAGGATAAAATGCTGTCCTATCAAGAACAACAACATCATGGACAATTTTCAAGACCTGTGCAGTAAAACGGCAAAGCGTGTAATCATCAAAATAGAGTGCATGTGTATCAGGAATATCTTTTAGTGGAACTTCTTCTGCTTTCACTGTTGCAGCTTTTTGTTCTTTTTGTTCATGCCGTGCAGCAACTTTTGCATAGAAATCATCTGGTATTTTCACTCCTGAAATCATTTCAGGACTAATACCTTGGGAATCATAGAGAGTAAGCAGATCTTCTTCCTTGACATCTTTTAACCCAGAAATAACCTTTTGCGTTTTTTGTTTTGTGTTTTCCCATTTACTTTTTTCTACATCTAAAATACTATAAATTTCAGGGAGATGTTCTCGTAATTCTGGATACAAATCTTTCAATTCTTTTGCATGCCAGTCAACAACATCTTTAATATCAACATTCCATTGGTACTTATCAATAAAACCAAGGCTTCTTCGAATCAACATACGAAGATTATATCCTCCTCCCACATTGGAAGGCAGTCCTCCGTCATGAAGAACAACCAATGCACTTCGCATATGCTCAGCAACGGAATATATTCCCGCGCTGGGAAGCATAAATTCTTTTAACTCTTGCACATCCATTTTCATTTGGCCTGCAACAATCTTCCATGCTTTATTCATATCTTCCGCTTCATCATTATTCAAAAGAGAAGCATAGGGTGTATATTTTTGCAGAACTTTTTCATCATATTTTACCCCACTTGCATTTCTGAGATGTTTCAAAACATGAGGAAACGTAGCATCATACATCGTTGCTGTCCCTTGAGAAAACCATGCATTTCTCTCCATTCCTAATCCCATATCAAGCACTTTAATCTTCAAATCTTTAACACCGGAAGGTGTTTGTTCATACAACATATAGACTTGATTCCAAATTTCACATCCCTTGGAAAACATTTCCATACAACACCCAAGATTCCCTCCTCCAGCCCAAGCATCTTCATGAAAAGTCATATCTTCTTTTTTTAATCCTAAACCTTTGATATTCCATTGCAGCATATGCCGAAAGGCTTCATTTTGATTCCAATTTTCTGGCTTGACAAACATATGTTGCCCAATCATCACAAAACCTGTATTATGAGACATGGTAATACCAACATTATCTGTATCTCCAAAACGTAAACAAAATTGTGGTATGATCAGTGGGTTTGCAGGTGGCTCTACTTCTCCAGAAATAACATAGGGTTGAAATGCTGCAATAGAAGCATTCGTATATTCCATTGTTGGATTCCATCGTGCAACGCTTGGATATCGCTCGATAGGAGTATAGCCAAATTTCTGAAAGAGTTTAGAAAAATTCTTCCATACATCTACATAGGGAAGTCTATTTTTTGCAGGGCTTTTTCCAATGAATGCAAAGCCTTCTCCAGAACATGCAGGATCTCCGCAAACAGTCCTGTTTGTCGTGCTCCAAAAAGGTTTTTTACACTGTGTACAAATATTTCTGTGAAAGCCTTCTTCTTTGAGAACTGCAGTCGCATAATATTTTTCAGGATTTTTCCAAAAAATAGGTTTGTACTTTTGTTTGATTTCCTTATCTGGAAGCATGGAAAAGAAAAAGAAAGGAATCTTTAAATAGTTTATTGTGAAGATTTATTAAGAACAAGCTTCTAAAAGAAGATATGAAAAAATTCTTCTTTCTCATAATCATATCTTTTCTTTTTACTGCATGCAGCATAGAAACCATTGATACAGAAGAGTATCCATTATATTTTTCTATCATGATCCACATGGAAGAAGATTTTAAAGATGATAAAGATGTTGCAGTTTTTGAAAAACATGTACAGCAGCTCAATATGGCTATGGATCTTGCAGATGACTACGATGCAAAAATAACAATAGAAACAGAGATTCCCTTTGCAAGTGCAGTAAAAAATTCAGGCTCTGATATTTTAACAAATGCCTTAGAAAGAGGGAATGGTGTAGGAACACATTGTGGAAGTGCTATGGATACATCAAGTATCGCAGCGCTCACAGAAAGTTACTTGAAAAGAAAAGAGCTTGTAGATAGCCTTGTAGGAAAAGAAAATAATCGTGGCTGTTCTGGAGGCTGGGGAGAATCTGATTCTGTTCTCGCAGCTCAAGAAGCAGGGTTTTCCTATCTTGATGGTATTGTATATTTAGCATATCTTGCACAAGACCAATCTATTCGCCCAAATCAAGTGACAGATGAAGAGATAAGAGAAATATATTATCATGATCCTGTTATTCCAGAATTCTCAGATCATATTTATCCTCGATTTGTAAAAAACGCAGAAGATTTTATTGAAGATGAAGAAGGAACCTTTGTTTTGCTGAATGGTGCATTAGGCGAAATAGGGAGCCTGGCAGAAGACAGAAAAACCTGCGGAACAAAATGCAAGCTTACTAAAGAAGATTTAGAATTCATTTATGATAAAATTACAGATGCAAATAAGATACGAGATAAAGAAAGAGTAGCACACCTTTTTATCCATCTCCCATTAAAATATTACTCAGAAGAAAATGAGGAAATACTCAGATCTTTCTTTGCACACATGCAAGAACTCCAAAAGAGAGGAGAAATACAATGGGGAACGCAAGGAGAAGTCTATGATACAAAAGTTTCAGAAAGAAAATAAAAAAAATTAAAGATTTTGCAGTTTTCTTTGCAAATCTTCTATTTGTCGATCAATTGCAGGCTTTCGTTCTTCAACAATTTTTTTCTTTTCTTTGGCATGAAGAACTTTTTCTACTTTCTTAGCAACAGGTGCCATGACACTTTCATTCTTGACTTTGTGCACATGTCGTATATCTTGGGCATCCAAAGGAAGCTCTTTCACACGCACCTCTTTGACAAGTTTGTTAACTATACCAAGAACTCTGCGAAACTCTGCATAATGCTGATCTTTTTCATGACGAATACGAACAAGGTTCTCATATCGCTTCATAAGCTGCATAGTATCAATAGTAGCCTGTAATATAGTTCTTCGCTTATCCACAGGCATCTGCAAACAAACATGCACGCTTTCTTCAGGTCTCTTTTTCATTTTCTATTCAAACAATTTCTTATCAATGTCTAATAATTGCCCTCGTATCCTTTCAAGATCATTTTGCCATGCAGCAAGTTCCCTGTCTTCTTCTTCTCGTAATTGTCCAAGCTTACTAAGAACAGAATCTGCATCATTCAATCGAGCTTTTAGTTTTTTCAATGTTTCGACAACATCACGATATTTTTCTACTTTTACAAAAAGTGGTTTTTCTCCGCCGAATGAATCAACAGAAGAAGGACCCAAAGATGGTAAAGGCATAGAAACAGCGTTTTTGATTCTTTCTGCATCCCCTCCAAAACTCCCTTGTGGCTCAAAACTAGGCACAGACGTAGGTAATTCTGGGAACTGTAATGGTGGAAGATCAGAACTTTCCTCTTTTTTCTTAAATCCAAATAACCCCATGGTATGATACACCTCCAAGATTAGTATCTGAAAAGTCCTAACGAAACATTCTTTAAAAAACTTTCTTACAACTTCTGAAAAGTTACAAATGCTTTTCGCCTCTCGAGAAAAAGGGAAAAAAGAACAAAGATACAACCAAAACATTTATATACCTTGAAAATCAAATGAAAAACTACTTCTATGAAGATAACTCTCAAATCCTTGGAAGATCTTGTAATCACCATAGTGGGTGAAGATGTTCTTCCTTTAGTGCGTATTCTTTGGGGTAAAAATAATATTTCTGAATTTAAAATTGCAGAGATGCTCAATGTAACAGTCAATCAAGTGCGTAATATGCTCTATCGTTTGAACGAACAGAACTTAGTAGACTTCATTCGAAAAAAGGATAAGAAAAAAGGCTGGTATATTTATTATTGGAGTTTAAACAAAAAAAGCATAGAAGGTGTTTTAACAAAAGTAAACCAAAAACAATTAGAAGATTTAAAAGCACGATTATCAAGAGAAGCTGAAGGGCTGTTCTATGTATGCCCCATGGGCTGTATGCGCCTGCAAATGGAAGCTGCAATGGAGCATGAGTTTCGTTGTCAAGAATGTGGAACTCTGATGAAAGAACAAGATAATCAAAAGACTGTCTCAAATATTAAAAAAATGATCATTGAGAGAGAACAAGAACTCAAAGAGCAAGGGGAAGAAAAAATAAAAAAAACATCCCAGAGACAGGCAAGAGACAAGAAAAGTGTGGAAAAGAAAGCACTTCTCAAAGAAAAAGAAAAAGCAATGAAAAAAGAGAAAGCAAAACAGCAAAAAAAGATTTCCACACCAAAAAAAGTTCTTAAAAAAGTCCTCAAGAAAAAACTATAGCTTCACTATATATTTAAACAAAACAGTCTGTTTTTTATGTATGTCCTTACAAGAATTTCTTATTGAAGAAGAAGAGTTGGATGTTTTTCAAAGGGTTATTGGCTCTCAAGCATTTTCTCTGCACCTCCCTATTCCTCCTCCACTTTTAGCAAAAGATATTTCCTTAGACAGAGAGCTTGCTCCTCAAGTCTTTCCACAAGCAATTGCAGAATGGAAACGTCGTCTTGGAAAAAAACAATGGTCAGAAGAAGAAAATGTTTGTGTACAAAAATATATCTCGGCAAAAATAGCGTTTAAGAGAGAAAGCTATAGAATAGAAGTGCATCCTATTCCTGGAGGAGATGTAACATGGTTTCATACAGAAACAGGTTTTACACATGCATTATCTATAGGAAGAAATTCTGGCGGTTCTCTGTACTTCAATAACATGACCAGCCCGAGAATGGTACACAAACAAACGGTACTTTTTTCTCCTCAAAAAATCTCTGTATACAAAATGGAAGGTGATGATACCTATCCTCGTCTTTTTTGTTATGATCTCCATAATGTAGACTCTGTTCCAGGTGCCTTGCTTCTTCTCTCCTGGGGAAGGCAATATATCAATGCAGCACTTCACTCTTTAGAACAATCCGTGAATGCCTAGAAGCACTGCCCATCCATCTAATGGAGGAATAGGGATAAGATTAAACCAAAAGAGAAATAAATTCAGTTTTCGAGAAATAGCCCAAGCAAATAATTCTTGTTCAGACATTTTTTTCTTGTATGTGAGAACCAATGCACTGATTCCCCAAAGAAGAAGGTTCACTCCAGGCCCTGCAAACGCAATAAGCGTACTTTGTAGAGCTGTTGCACCAGCAGGGATAGAAACATATGCCGGCGCAAGAAAAAGAAAAGGCGAAGCAATCATTTTAAGTAGCACTCCTAAAACAAGCCCTGCCCAGAACACATGAAAGCTTGCAGCAAGTCCAAAAGCCATGGCAACAAATTTGTGCCCAAACTCATGCAGCACAACTGCAGGCGTGGCAATACTTGCAGCAAACAAAATATCTTTCCAGGAAAATTTCTTCAAAGAAAAAGGATCATCTTTTGGTCTCTGAATAAATCCAGAAAAAATATAGCCTAAAGCCAACGTAATAACAAAGAGTTGAAGGATTTCTGCAGAGCTTAAGAATGCCATAAGAAGAAAGAGTTCTGAAAAGTTTAAATACTTTGCTTTCTCAATATCTTTATGCTTTTCCTTATTCCAATAATTGCCTTTATGGGATTCATTTCTGGGTATCTTCTCAAAAAATATATTCCAGAAGAACAAAAAGAAGCAAAGCCCTATCTTTTTTGGGCAGAAAAAATACTCCTATCTCTTCTCCTTTTTTTTCTTCTCTATACGTCTTTTTCCCTTTCTCTATTTTCTCTAATCTTTTTTTGTGCAGGGATTGTGCTAGGCTTCTTCCTTCAAGAAATATATCTTTCTCTTGGAATAGCACTTCTTGGTTTAGATTTTTTACCCTCAGTATTTGTGTTTATTCTTGGTCTCGTGAAGGGAGAAAAACACATACTCAAGAATGCACTCTTTTTCTTCCTGCCCTTTCTCTTGCTTCTTCTTCCTCTTCCTTCTAAGTATACAACACTTTTTGCAGCAGGAGGAATCTGTATATATATTCTAAGAGGAAAGAAAAAATGAAAGAAAAAATAGCCTTTTCTGTAGATCGAAAGCTGACAAGAAAGGATGTGGATGAAAGTTCTAAGGTAGCAGAAGCATTTTTCCATATGCAGGAAAAACCTGGGGAGATTCGAGCAACGAAAGAAAATAAACAATTTTTTTTGGAGCGGATGCCAGAATGTGATAATGTCATCTATGCGGGAAAGAAGATAATTGGTTTTGCTCTTATTATTCCCTCAAACAAAGAGCTGATGAAAAAATTCGTAGCAAAAAAAATAACAGAGGATGAACTTTTTGAAGAAGGAAAGAAGAAAATAAAGTATACAAATTTTACGACGATTTATCTCTGCTCTTGTTTTGTAAAAAAAGAATATAGAGGAAAAGGACTCGCAGGACAAGCCTGGATAAAATCTATTCAAAAAATTATGAAAGGAAGAAAGATAAAACCTCTTCTTTTTGCCTGGGTGCAAACAAAAGAGGGTGAAATGGTTGTAAGGCGAGTAGCGTCTCATCTAAAGTATACAGTGAAATTGCTGAAGGAGCCAATAAGCTTTTAAACCTGAAAAATTCCCTTTTTTTCTATTGCCGAGATGGCACAACCTGGTACTGCGCAGGATTGCTATCATAGCAGTGTTTGATAGTGCGTAAAGCAATAGATGAAAAACACTTCCGCGCAAAGATCCTGTTTCCGAAAGGATTTCCGGGTTCAAATCCCGGTCTCGGCGTTTTTTTCTTTTATTCTAATGCCCATCCTGAAAAAGAAAACAGAACATAGGCTTCAAAAATAATTTATATAATATCTAAATCAGCTCTGCCTAAAACCCTTTTTCCTTGAGCGAGAAGTTCTGCTGTTTTTCTATATGTTTCTGCATAAGAAACTGCAACTCTTTGTTCTCTTTCTGTTTGGACTATACTCGTTGCTTCTTTTTGTTCTTTGATCTTTCGGAGATTATATTCTATTGCTTTTCTTGTAATCTTCTGTTTTTTTACTTCGTTTTGGAGACTTTTTATATATTCTAAGTCCCCCAAAATTATTTCTCCACCAAATAATGGCTCAAGTACAGAAACATCAAAAGAGTGAAGCGCACATGCAAATTCTTTTCTTTCTAGAGAATAAATATCCAGCCAACCATTAAAGATATTCTGTGAAGGATATTCTGAGACGAGAAAAATATCAATATCGCTTTCTGGCTTTTTAGAACCATAAAGTAAAGCAAAATCTATTTTTGTTTCTTGAGGAAATATTTTTTTAAGTAATGGGCTAAGATCTTGTGCCTGATATACTTTTGGAAAACCTAACTGAGCCATAAAAAAAAATAATCCCAACTGTTTTTCTAAATCATTAAAAAGATGAAAGATTCTTTTTCTCTCTGGTGCTAAGGATTTTTCTTTTTCTTCCCAAAGTTTTTCTTTTCCAAGCGTATGGCAGAGATATGCTTCCATCCAATGTGCAAAACCTTCATAATCTGCAATTCTTTGCGGTGCAAAACCTAGTTCCTTTTTTTGGATGTTATAAAGGTAATTTTTTTCTTCTGCAAGAAGAAGTTCTTTCCCCAATAGAGAGTGTTCACAAAAAAGTCCATGGCCAAAGAGTTCATGAAAGATATTTGTTTCTAAAAGAGGAGACTGTAGATTGATATATGCCTTTAATTTATGAGGGATGTACAAACCATCACTTTCTTCAAATCCATTTCTCATACAGAATCTTCCCCATCGCTCTTGAGAATAGAACATTACTTTTGATCGTTCTATTTTTATGGAGAAATCTTTTTCTACAACGTCATTTGCATTTTTTATAAGAGACTCTATCATTTGCTAAGATCTAATTCTTGTATTTTTTTTAAAGCTTCTTTTGCTTGATCTTTAGTCAAAAAAATTCCAGTTACAGGCATAACTCCAGGATATGCTAAAGAAAATAATCCACAGGCTTCAGTATAGAGTAAGGGATGTAAAATTTGTTTTGAAGGAAGATACGTTAAATACACTTTTTCTGCTTGCTGTTGAAGATTTTTTGTCAATCCTTCCTGTATAAATTTCTCATAAACTTCTATCAAATCCTTTTTTGCTTGTATGTCTAGTTCTTTCATTTTTTTTTGCTTTTCGTGTTGTTCTTGAGAAAATCAATAAGTTCTTGTATTTCTTCCTTTTTTAGAAGAGGAGCTAAATCTATGCCTATTCTTAGGAGAAGGTTTATTGCTTTTCTTGTATTGCTATCAAATAATGCCTCTGCTTTCCAATATTCTAAATATATTTCTTGTGCTTTATTTTTGATATTTTTATCTTTAGGATTTGCTAAATATCCTTCATAAATTTCAATAAGTTCTTTGTATAATGTACTATAATCCAATTCTTTTGTTTCTTCCATTTTTCTATAATCTCTTCTTTCTGCAAGAAGTATCAATCAGGGGCAAATCGAATTTTCCAGCAAGAAGATCTGCTATTGCAGCTTCATAGGAATTTAAAGTAAATCTTTCATTAGGATTATTTATATCCTGAATATTTCCTGCGCTGGCATCATTATGTATATGAATTTGGTATCCTTGGAGGTTATATATTCTTAAAGGTTCTTTGTTTTGCATTTCTTCATATGCTTTTAGCAGATCTTCTGCACGAGAATTTTTAATTCTAGGTGCTTCAAAAATAGGAAAGACTTCTTTTCCTTCATCTTTATAGAAGGTACAAACTAAAGGATCAAAGGAAAAAGGCTCAAAGTGACTGGATGAATGCTCAGTATCATTCATACGTGTTGGGATTCCTGCACAAGATCCTCCAGGATTGAAGCGAAATGGAGGAGTATATAGCACCAAAGTCTCAGGATCAAACACATCCACATCTTCTATTCTTTCTTCAAGAACTTGTTTCATGCAAAAAAGAAGAGTATATGGGAATAAAAAGCTTTCCTAGAAAAATCCGGAAATTTTCCGGAAAGAGGGACAAAAAGCAAAGAATTTTCGGATGCAGAGGGGAAATATCCTTTTTAAGTAAGGGGATATGCCTTTGTAAAGCACAATGAGTAAGCACTAAAAACAAATATCTGCTACAGCAAAATATTTGTTTTTTTTTTTAAAAAAAAAGAAAAAAACTTATGCACAATGTGGGCACATAGGTTTTACTAACTTTAAAAGACCAACAAGGATAAGTAATCCTCCAATAAATATTCCCCAAGAGAGAACATTCCACACACTATTCACCAAAACAAGTGCTCCTAAAACAAGAAGCATACCTGAATGACATTTCATACACATACCTTGATGGCATGCCATTCCACTTTCTTTTCCTTTGACCATAAGATCACCTCAAAACTTGAGTGGTTTAAATCATATATATAGCTTTCTATATCGGGCTTGTCCAGAATTAAAAATGGATAATTAAAAGTCTCATCTTTCTTTTTTTATATGCAAAACCAAACAATTCTAGGCGAGACTTTTGACACATTTTACACGAACAAATAATTAAACTTTGCCATTCCAGACAGAGCCTATATATCAAAACCCTTATAAATAATAACTAAATTAATGTGGATAATCGTGAATGAGTTATGTACTTATTTTCGAATAGGAGATTTACATGGATAGCGTAAAAAATGGAGATACAGTGAAAGTACATTATACAGGAAGTTTAGATGATGGGGCAGTATTTGATAGTTCAGAAGGAAGAGATCCTATTGAATTTACTGTTGGTTCTGGTCAGATCATAAAAGGGTTTAATGATGCGGTTATTGGCATGAAAAAAGGCGAAGAAAAGAAGATTCATATCAAAGCCGCAGATGCTTATGGAGAAAAAAATCCCCAATTGTTAAGAAAAATTCCAAGAACTGCTCTTCCACAAGATAGAGAGCCACAAGTAGGAATGGTTCTTGGTCTTGTTCGTGCAGATGGTGTGCAAGGTGAAGCAAGAATTATGGAAGTAACTGCGGAAGAGATTTCCATTGATATGAATCATCCATTTGCAGGGAAAGATCTAACCTTTGCAATAAAACTTATAGAAATAAAAGAAAATTAAATAGTTTTTTCTCTCTATTTTTTTAACACTCTTTCTATAAAGAACATCTTTTCCGAGAGAAAACTTAGAGTCCACTAAAACGCGGTTGAGAAACGACATTTCCCTCATCATTGACAACATAAAGATTGGGATTATTTTCTAAAAGATTTTTTTGAACCAGAAAATTAAGCATTCGTGTATAGTTCGGGATAATTTTCCTATGAGAAACACCTGCTTGAATACGAGTAAGTTCTTTTTCAAAAGAAGTAGAAGCTTTTCCATTATGGTAGAAAATAACAACAGGAAAACCTGGAAGGTCATGATAAGATCTCAGGTGAAATTCAACTTCCTGAGAACTTTGACCAGGAAGGACGCATTGTTGTAAATCAAAATATGCAAATCGTACATTCCCTTTGAAATGTTGTGCAGATTTCCCAAAAGCAGTCTCTGTATAATCTAATATATTTTGTATTTCAGGAGAGAATTGGCCAAGCTCATTTTGTGATGGGCTAAAAAGAACTACAGCAACACCTTCATATCCCAGAATGTCATTTCTATAACTGGAATGATCAAGAGGAAGAACAAGTTTTTCATTTTCAAAAGGATGAAGAAGGTAAAATAATCCTTGAAAAAGAGAATGCCGTAGACTCATAAGGAACTTTTTTTATTCCTCCTTATAAATTTTGTTATAGGAGTGCATAATCAGGAAAATAAGTATATTTATATTCTTCATAAGCAATGAGAACTTCATAGTCAATAAGTGTATCAGGAATAATATTTCGTAATTGAATAATCGTTTGATTGAGCTCTTCGGTTGTATGCACACAAATATAACTCAGCATATTAAATCTCCCTACACATTTTACAGCCCAGAGAATATGAGGATTTTCTTTCAAAAAGTTTCTCAATATAGTTTTTCTTTTAATATCTAATCCACTGATACGTAAAAGAACAGCATAAATATTGTACGAAAGTGCAGCATAGTTAATCACAGGAACAAATTTTAAAATAACTCCCTCTTGGAGGAGTTTTTTGATTCGATATGCAATTGCATCTGGAGATAAGCCTGTTTTCTTTGCAAGAAATTGATAGGAAGCAGTTGCATCATCAGCAAGAATAGTAAGTAATTTTTTATCAAGAACATCAAGAATAACCCCATTGCTTTCAATCTTTTTTTGTGATGCTTGAGTATAGTCATAAAAGCTTTTAGGGAAGACCCTTCCTACATATGTTTCCGTTCGAGCAACAATAAGATAATCCTGAAGATAAGGAGAGCAAACAGTAAGAATATCATCAAGGATTCTATCAAAATCTTGTAATCCTTTTGCAATCACAGCAAGTTCAAAATCAAATTTTCCACTAAATTTTATAATCGCACGCATAAAAGAAAATTCTTGAAATTTTTGAATAAGTTTTTTTTCTATTTCTTCTGTAGGCTTATTGAGCTGAAGAAAAATATGATATGCATCATAACCAAAAAGACTTATGTCAACAACAGTTCTGTATCCCTGAATTAATCCTTTCTTTTGATAATTATCTAATCGGTATGCAACAGTATCTCTCGAGAGTACAACTTCTTTTGCAATGGTACTGCTATTTACACGGGCATTTTGACTGAGAAGAGAAAGAATCTTTTTATCTTTGAGATCCAGTTTGACTTTATCCTCAGTTTGTGTTTGCTGTAGATAACGCATAAGCAGTATATAACGTAATAACTATTTAAATTATTCGGAAAATAGGCAATTTTGGATAAATTATTTTTTATATACCTCTAACTATAGTATATTAAGTTTGGAGGTACAAACATGGTTGTATATCAAGATGAAAGAAATTTAATGTCTTTGGTGGGTGCAATGATGCCAGATTTACCTTATCATAATTTTGGACATGCAGTGGATGTGTATCTTGCATCTATGCGCTTAGCAAAACTATCTAGTCTCAGTCCAGAGCAAACATTGATTGTCGGAAGCGCAGGACTTCTTCACGATGCAATTCTTATTCCTACAGCAAAGGATAATGAAGAAAGAACTGCAGAGTTTGCAAGGCGTTATCTCCCAGGAATTGGCTATTCAACAAGGCAAATTGAGCAAATAGCTTCTCTAATTTTAGCCACAAAAATTCCTACAGCTCCAAAAAATATCCTTCAGGAAATTTTATGTGATGCAGACCTTGATAATCTTGGAAGAGATGATTTTTTAATAAAAAATGAAGCCGTAAGAAAAGAATTAGGAATTCCAGAAGGAGAAGGATGGTATACGAGTTCTCTACAATTCCTCAAAAACCATACATATTATTCAACTGCAGCAGTAAAATTACGTGATGAAGGGAAAAAAAAGAATATGGCTAAATTAGGGGCAATAATAAAGAATTTTCAGACATAAAGAAGTGATGAAATGGGAGGGGACAAACATGGCGCACTCTACAAAAAAATTGGGAACTTTTTTAAGAAAAATACATGGCCTTAGGGCACGAAGGTTTTGTTATGCACCAGCAGCCTAAGAGAAATATTTAAGAACTGTTATGCTTTAAGAAAATGAATGCTTCAAAATTATTGTGCACAAACCATTGCAGTAGCCTTAGACTTTGATGGGTGCATTGCAATAGGTGAGCACGTAAAAATAAAATATGCCAAAGAATATCATAAAATAAATATAAATCCAAAAAATTCTGTAAAAGAGACGTATCCCTTAGGTTCAGTTATGTACAAACAGCTTATGGATAGAATTACTGTAGAGCATATGGATGAGTACATATTAGATCCTCATTGCAAAGAAGTGCTTGAGGCTTTACGCAAGGAATCTTTTATTTTTACAATAGTTACGTATAGAGCGAACAAATCTTTAGAAGCCTGTAGAGCTTTTGTGAAAAAACAGAATCTTCCTATTCAAGCAATCTATGGAACAAATGATCAAACAAAGGCAAATATCTGTAAAAAGATCTATGCACGTGCTATAATCGATGATGATCTAAAAAAACTTTTGGAGTGTACAGACACAGCTATGCATCTTTTTTTCCTGCAAAGAGAATGGAACACACATGAAATCCTGCAATCAAAAGAGATTTCTTCTCTTACTGATTGGAGAGAGTTTGCACAAAAACTTCGAGAAATGAAAAAAATGCATGAAGCAATATGTTTTTATAAAAATTGGGTGAATAGTGATACAAAAATACAAGAGATACATAATCTGATAAAGAAAGATCCTTTCCTTGTACAAAGATGTTTACTGGAGTATAAAAGAAAACAATGAAAACAATATTTTTTCTTCTTTTCCTTCTTCTTTTGGTAGCTTGTTCTATAGAAGAAGAAAAAGCACAGCCTGGAGAAAGTTTTGTAACCTATATTGATTCAGAAGGTAAAGATATTGCAGTCCAAGTAACACTTCCAAAGGAAGCAAGATATGATGCAGCACCTCTAGTTATTCCAGTTTCAACATTTTTTACTCCTCAAGAACCAACTTTTGATAAAGATATAACTGGAGTAACGGATTTTGGTTTTGTACATATAACCTATCTTTGGCCTGGAAAATCAGACCCCTCTGGAGCAAAAAGTGAAGGAGTATATGATTATGGTGGAGAAGATTCTCTCAAAGCACTGCGTGATGTCATCCATTTTGCATCAGGAGATATTCCTAATACAAATGGAAAATATATTAAAGAACTTTCTGCACTACCATTAGATACAGAAAATCTTGGTCTCTATGCATTTTCGCATCCAGGTATTGCAGCAACAAATGTTCTTGCACTCTATGCAGATGAGTTGGATGTAAAATATTTTGTAGGGAGAGAAAATCCAACGAGTGATGAATTATATGCCCTTGAGCTTGGGTATTGGGATGAAAAAAATAATCCTGTGTATAATCCTTTTTATTCTTATCCAGAAAACTATTCTCCAACAAGTATAGATATAGATCATTCTACAGTTCAGTGGGATACAAAAAATGAAGCTCCATACTTTGACGCAAATGGAAATAAAGAATTAGATGCAGGTGAGTATGTTTTAAGTGACAAACATCCACAAATGTTTGGAAAACTATTTTATTCTCGTATTTTACTTCAAGCTTTAGAAGAGAATAACGCCTTTGATACTATAAAAAGGCCAGAAAATCTTGCAACACCAGAATTAGCAGAAGAGCTATGGGATTTTCGAGAAACAGTTTTTAATTATGATAAAATAAATAAAAAGATACATGTCATGCTTGTTTTTGCAGAAAAAGATCATGTACAGAGTGTAAAAGATAAACCACATATTCATCAAGCCTATGATGGTTTTACAAACAATAATATTTGGATACGTTTGAATCCAGATGCAGTATATGCTTCTTCAATGGATGCTTCTCTAACAACTCCTGATAACGATGCAAATACAGAACCAAAAGATTGGTTGGAAATTGAGTCTTGGGCTCATACAAATAAAGTTCCAGCAGCAAAACGTATTCCTCTTGCAGCAATTGCAGAAATGGCAGATAGAGTCCATACAAATAATTGGGATAAAAATATAAATGAACTTTTAATTTAAAGGGAAGAAACAAAATTATTTCCTTTCATATAAAAACGTAATTTTTCTTTTTGTGCTTTGCTAATGCCTATGCGTGTTTTTGCAACAAGAGAAAATGCTTCTTTTTTAGAAAGGAGATACAGTGGCTTTTCTAGAAGAAAATGAGTATTAAGCTCTTTTATAATGCCCATCGCTTGTACAAGTTTTGCAGGGCCATTGCAAAGACTATACAAATCTTCCATCTTTCTCCTCTTTTTCATAAGTGCAATTCCTTCTATGGGCTCCAATGCACGGATAAGCACTGCTTCACCAACCCCTTCATTTGCAGTGACCACATTAAAACAATAATGCATGCCATACGTGAAATAAATATATGCAGTTCCTGGCTTTCCAAACATCGGAGCATTTCTTTGCGTTTTTCCTCGAAAGGAATGTGCTGCTGGATCATTCCAAAGATATGCTTCCGTTTCTACAATTTTTCCTACAGTTTTTCCTTCTGCAGATTCATGAACAAGATACATCCCTAAGAGTTCTTGTGCGAAATCTTTTGTATCTTTCTTGAATAGTTTTTGAAGCATCCTTGAAAAGAGAAAAGGCAGCTATAAAAAGCTTTTTAAATAAAATAAAAACTCAAACCCTATGGCAATTCCTCTCTGTCCCTACTTTACACAATGTGGTGGCTGTACTGCGCAGCATATAGATTATGATCTGCAGGTAGAAAATAAAAAAAAATATCTCCAACAAATAACAAAAAAAGAGGATATCCAGGTATTTTCTGATAAGAAATATCATTATAGAAATCGTATGGATCTCATTTTTCACAAAAATGGTCTAGGTTTGAGAAAAAAAGGCCATTGGGATAAAATTATTCCTATAGAACAATGTGTGATAGCAGAAGAAAAAATAAATATTCTTATGAGAGAAATACAACAAACGTTTACAAACTGTGATGCATTTGATCTAAGAAAGCATTCTGGAACCTTTCGCTATGCAGTCATTCGTTCAACACCAGAAGATTCTTCCATTTCCTTTGTCCTAAATAAGAATTCTACAAGAATTGCAGAGGCTATAGAACAAATAAAACACTTTGCACAAAAATCAACAGCAAAAAATATCCTTGTAACATATGTTGCAGCACAAACAGACATGAGCATTTCTTCAGACTATATTTGTATAAAAGGAAAAGATTTTTTGCAGACTTCTTATCATAAAAAGAATTTCTTTTATCCTATACAAGGTTTTTTTCAGAATAATCATAGCATGGCTGAGAAAATGCAGGGTTATGTAACAGACATAATAAAAAAATTTAAAACAAAAGATGCTCTTCTTCTTGATTTGTATGGAGGGGTAGGAACTTTTGGCATTATGAATGCTGAATATTACAAAGAAGTTCTCAGCATTGAAAGTGTAACAGAGTCTATAGAAACAGCAAAAAAGAACAGCGAAGAAAATAAATGTAGCAATGTTTCAGCAATGCTTCTCGATGCAAAGCAAATCTCAAGGCTACAGCTAAAAAAACCATTATTCGTTATTACTGATCCTCCTCGTACAGGGATGGATCAAAAAACAATAGCTGTGTTGAATCAAGAGCAACCAGAATGTATAATCTATATTTCTTGTAATCCTCAACAGCTTGCAAAAGATCTTCCCAAGTTCAAAGACTATGAAATACAAAGCGTAGCACTTTTTGATCTTTTCCCGCAAACACCTCATAGTGAAGCAATTATTGGGCTAACGAAGAAAAAGCCATAAAAAGAGACTGAGAAGAATGCTCAAAAGAATGGATGTTGCAAGGGGGAAATAAAATTCTCCATGTGTACTTTGATAAGAAAAATCTCCAGGAAGTTTTCCAAAAGAAAAATATTTTTCTCCAAAAGTCCACAGTACTCCAAGAAGAAGAAAGAGAATTCCTAAGATAAAGAATATTTTTCCAAGATTTTCCATACAGAAAAGAAAAAAAGACGTCTATTTAATTTTTGTGATACACAACTATTAAAAAGAGCCTATCCTAGAAAAAAAGAATGATCTATATTGATGGAAAAGAAGGTGGAGGACAAATACTTCGTACAGCATTAGGACTTTCCGCAATTACAGGAAAGGAATGTACCATAGAAAATATTCGCATGGGGCGTCCAAACCCTGGACTGCAAGAGCAGCATTTACAAGGAGTCTTTGTCCTGCAAAAACTATCTAATGCAGAATTAAAAGGCGCAGAAAAAGGCTCGACAAAGATTATTTTCTCCCCAAATAGATTAAAGAAAGGAGATATTGAAGTAAAAATATCTACAGCAGGATCTGTAGGTTTAATTCTCCAGGTGCTTCTCATTCCAGGAGTACAAACAAAAATAGATATAAGAATAAAAGGCGGTGCAAGCTATGGAAAATTTGCTCCCCCAATTCATCATTTTGAGAATGTTCTTTTTCCACTCTTAAGAAAAATGAACTATGCAGTAAATCTCAATATTATTCGCCATGGATTTTTTCCAAAGGGTGGAGCAGAAATAGAAGTCTTTTCTCCAGAAACAATACTAAAACCATTACATATTCCAAAGAAGGGAAAAATCCTCTCTATAAAAGGAATTTCTATTGCTTCAAAAGATTTGGAAAAAACAGAATGTGCAGAGCGCCAGGCAAAAGAAGCAAAACAATTGTTGGAAAAAAAATTTCCTGAGATACCCATACATATACAAATAGAGTATGTGGATGCATTAAACACAGGTTCTGGTCTGCAAATAACCATTGAAACAGAACAGTCTTTTTTCGGTGCTGATGCTCTTGCTGAAAAAGGAAAAACTGCAGAAACGATTGCACAGGAAGCAGTAGAATCTCTTCTTGACTCATATGAACATGGAACAGTAGATATACATACTGCAGATATGCTCCTACCCTATATTGCTCTTGCTGGAGGCTCGTATAAAATCCCTAAAATAACAAACCATGTAAAAACAAATATACAAGTGATTGAGCAATTCTTAGATGTAAAATTCAAAATAAAAGAAAATACAGTAAGCTTAATAAACAAAAAAGATACTTCTTCTAAAAATGCACATTAAAACCATGCAAGAAAGTCTAAACTTTCTCAAAAAAAATCCTATCTTATATATTCCAGATATTTTCATGGCTGCAATAAGTTCTATTTTAGTCTATTATCTTTACCTTTATACTGGAGCTCCAGATTTTTTAGCTTTAATACAAACAGAAGCTGCTTCTTTAGATCTCATAAAAAGTTTTTTCTCGGAAAATCTCAAAGAAATTATTATATCTGGAATAACCTTTATCTTAGTAACATTTATTTTTGGAGTAGGAGTAATTATTTTTAAGTTTTCTATGATTAGGGAAATGCTTACAGGAAAAAAAATATCCTTATTAAAGTCATGGAAAGAAAAAAAGGGCTTTTTTTGGCCAGTAGTTTTTTTACGAATACTTGTGTACCTCTTGAGCATTCTTTCTATACTCATAATATCCCTCATAAGCCTAGCCATCTATGCACTGCTTTTTTCTCTCAGTGAAAATCTTGCCTTGTCTATTGCTTTTATAGTTTGGATTTGTTTAGGCGTTATAACACTAATATATCTGAAACTAGTAATACTTTTCCGTTATCCTATTATGTTTCTAGAGCAAACAAAACATCCTATACAAATTATCAAAGAATCGTATAAATATCTAAAAACACAACCTAAATATGTTGGGGAAACATGGCTCATTGTTATTCTTCTTACTATTATCTTTTGGGCTGCAAATTATATCATTGGAACCTTTGTAGGTGTTGCTGTATCCTTTGTATCTTTAGTAAGCATAGCAACTGTATTCAGTGCACTTTGGATGGTACTAAACATGCTCATTGACATTACTATAGACCTTTGGACAACGATCTACGTTTTTTTACGCTTCAAAGAAAAAACTAAAGAGTAAATGTATCCAGATCTTTACCAATAATAACAGAAGAAAAAGTTTTTCTTGCTTCTTTTGAGAATGGACGAAGATCTTTATATCTCTGTGAGAAATGTATTAATACTAATTTTTTTACCTTCGCTTTTTTTGCAATAGTTGCTGCTTGTGTTGCAGTCATGTGTTTTCTTTCTATTGCTTGCTCTTTGAGATCGCCAAGAAAAGTACTCTCGCAGAAAAGAAGATCAGCATCTTTTGCAATACGAATAGCTGCATCACAATACAAGGTATCAGTAACAATGCTTATTTTTTTCCCAGGAATCATAGTAGTATAATCTTTTGCTTTAATTTTCTTTCCCTGGTACACAATATCATGCCCTAATTGCAATTCTTTAAGGTGAGGCCCTTCTTTCACAGCGATTTTCTTCAGGGCTTTCATATCTACTCTTCTCCTATCCTTTTCTGCAAATCGATAGCCAAGACAGTGTATGCCATGCTGTAAAGGAATTGCTTCAAGAAAAAATTCTGTATTTTCAAAAAAGATTCCAGATACAACTTCCTGAACAGTATATTTCACAAGTTCTCTTGGAATAAAAGCCTGCATAATCCTTTGAATATATTCATTACTTCCTAAAGGGCCATAAATCTCAATAGTTTTAGAATAATTTTGAGATCCTAAAGTAAGAAATAATCCAGGCAAGCCAAGAATGTGATCCCCATGCCAATGAGTAATAAGAATCTTTGTAATCTTCATCGCAGAGAGTCCAGCCTTGCGAATCTGCCTTTGCGTTCCTTCACCGCAATCAATAAGAATATTCTCCTCTTTATAGTGAAGCAATGCTCCTGAATGATTTCTCTCTTCTGTAGGCACCATAGAACTTGTACCCAAAAGTGTAATTTCCATACTCTATTTTAAAAGAAAAGCTTTTTAAATACTTTACCTTTCAACTGCGTATGGAAAAAAAGCCGAAGGACGCCACTCCAGAGCTTGAAATACAAGAAAAGATTTCAGCGGAGTATTGCGATGGCAAAGTACTTGCGGAAGCAACAGATGCAAGCAGAGACTTTTATGAGAAAAGCCGTTATGGTGAACCTTTTCAGAAAAAATTCCAATATTCCTTAGTTGAAGCATTATATCTTTTAGAAAGAGGAAAAATACAGCTGCTACAAGCAAAAAAAGAACTTTCTTTTGATCAGCTTTTAAAAATTGCACAGAAGATAGAAGCAAATTTTTTTGTACGCTATGCTGCATTTAAAGATATGCGTAATCGTGGTTACATTGTAAAGACTGCATTAAAATTTGGTGCAGACTTTCGTGTGTATGATCGTGGAGTAAAGCCTGGAGATGATCATGCAAAGTGGATTATGTATCCAGTTTCAGAGTCTTCTATGCTTACGTGGTACGAGTTCTCTGCAAAAAACAGAGTTGCACATTCTACAAGGAAAAAACTTCTCATTGCAATTGTAGATGAAGAGGGAGATTGCACATATTACAGCATTTCATGGACAAGACCTTAAAATAATCCAAAAGAAGAAAAAAGCAACAAAAAAGATGAAAAATTTATTTCATGGAAAAAAAGTACATAAAACTTTTTAAACCCTGTTACTCTTAAAAAAAATCTATGACAAATAGGATTCTAGAACTAAAAGAGCAGGTGTATGAATATGTAAATAGGCATGGTCCTGTTTTACCTGCGGTGATTGCAAAAGAGTTTCGTTCTACGAATATTTTTATTTCTGCTTTGCTTTCTGAACTCATATCAAACAAGCGTATAAAGTTAACGCGGGCAAAAATAGGGGGTTCACCTTTATACTATTGTAAAGATCAAGAAGCAAGAATTGTAGAACTATTACGGGGGAATCTTGGGCAAAAACAAAGAGAGGCATTAGATATTCTTATAGAAAAGAAAGTGCTTCGTGATCGCGATTGTCTTCCTTTTGAGCGCGTTGCTCTGCGAGAGTTGGAAGATTTTGCAATTCCTGTAAAACTAGTAATAAGCGATGTAGAAGAAATATTTTGGAAATGGTACCTTCTTCCAGATCAAGAAGCAAAAGAAAGTATTGAAAAATCCCTTGAACGCATTTATGCTCCAAAAAAAGAAGAAGCAGTTCTTATACAAGTTGCAAAAACTCTTGGAAAAACAGAAGAAAAAGAAGAAAGAGAAAGAGAGCCTATCCTAAAAGCTGTAGAAAAACAAGAGCCAAAAAGAAAAAAGAAGAAATTTTTGCAGGAAGTATTGCTTGACAAAGGAAAAATAGAAAAGAGTGATAGTGATTTTGAGAGCATAATTATTCAATATTTGAAGAAAAAAGAAATTAAAATCCTTGATAAGGTTGCAATTGCAAAGAACAAAGAGTTAAATTTTACTGTACAAATCCCTTCAAATGCAGGTGATTTAACCTATTTTGTAAAAGCGAGGTATAAAAAAAGCTTAAGTGAAGGGGATTTATTATTAGCATTTACAGAGGGGCAGAATCTAAAACTGCCTACATTGTATTTATCTTCTGGAGACATTACCAAAAAAGCAAGAGAATATATGATCAAAAATCTCAAAGGGATGAATTTTATAAAAATAAAATAAAAAGATGGGCTGTTTTTTCTCTTTTCACCTAGCGGATAAAGCATCACCTCAAAGAAAAGGAGAGGAAATGGCTTTTTAAAGGAAAAGAAAAGAGTCTCTAGAGCAGGCATCTAGACACATAATTTTAATAAAGATAAGGAAAATTCCTAAACATATGTACATTGGCGTAGATATGGATGATGTTCTAAGAGATTTTATGTCTCATTTTATTCTATATCATAATAGAGCGTATGAAACTTCATATACTCTCTCTCAATTTTCTTCTTTTAATCTCTCAGAAATTCTTCAAATTTCTAAAGAAGAGGAAACAGAAAGGCTAAAACAGTTCTATAGTAGTCCTGAGTATCTAGGAATTCCACCCAAGGATGGTGCCATTGAAATAATTCCAAAAATTGCAGAAAAAAATGATCTCATTGTGATAAGCGGTCTTCCAAAAGAAGAAAGGGAAAATTCTCTTTTTTGGATAAATAGATATTTTCCAGAAAGATTTTCTGAGGCATATTTTATTGGTAGTATAAGAAATAATAGGAAATCTCATCTTTGTTACGCTCTGGGCATTCCTTTGCTGATAGAAGATTCTTTAGACACTGCAAAAGAGTGTAGTAGCCTTGGAACAAGAGTAATTCTTTATGATGCTCCTTGGAATCAGACAGAGAGTACAAGCCATCTCATTGAAAGAGCTCACAATTGGAAAAACATTTTAGAAATTATAAACAGTAGAAAGCTCTTTAGAATCTAAGAGCATTCTACAGTTTTATTCGTTTTATAGAAAAGATAAATTAACTCTTGGTAAAGCACTTCATAGAAATGTTCTCGAGCAATAGAAGTTGCAATCCCAAATTGATTGGGTTCATAAATATAAATAGTATTTTCCATGCAAAAAGCTCCCTCATCTGTTTCTTCACCACGTAAGCTATAGAACTCTTTCTTATCTCCAACAAGAACAACTTCCACTTCTTCTGGCTCTAAAGAAAACAATTCGCTGACTTTTGCATAAAAATAAGGCAGTCTTGTATCTAATATAGTAATTTCCTTATCTCTACAGCCATTTTCCACAATTTTTATATGCATTTCCATTAACTAGCCTCTTCAAGAAAATTCTCTTGTAATGGAGCATAAGAGCAGTCTTTTGTACTTAAATACTCATGTGCAATTTGATTACTAGAAAGGTAAAGAGCGCTACGAACACTTTTCTTGCGTTTCATGTTCATAACTTACCTGGAGCTATACTTCTTATTAAAGGTCAAGGTAAGGCTGTTTTAAACCAATCAGTTTAAAAATAAAAACATTTAAATAGGCCTAAATATATATTCTAACTATGATTATCCGAGCATTACTCCCAAAATTGACCCCAAAAACTGTAAAGGAGAAAATCATAGTTCTTTTAGCCTCAGAATTCCCTTTAACCGTAAAAGATTTAAAACTAAAAATTAAATCTAATTTTAATGTATCTGTTTCCTATCAATCTGTGCATAAAGAGCTTAATCATTTAATAAGTGATGAAATTATTATTAATGATAATAAAAAATATTTATTAAATGTAGAATGGATTAAACAAGTAGGTTTATTTTCAGATCTCATTGTTTCAAATTATACTTCCCAAAAAAAACATTCTATTAATAAACTCCTAGAATTAAAAAATGATGGTGATTCTTTATCCTTTGATTTTGAATCCTATGCTCAGTTAGATAATTATTTCCTAGAGCTTATTGATTATTTTAATGAATTCTTTGAAAAAGATAAAAAAATCCTTATGCATTATTCTCATAACTGGTGGCCACTAATGTATCCTCTACGCGAAAAGGAAGTAGTTGCAAAACTAAAATCAGAAATTTATTGTCTTTGTGGTGCAAATTCAAATATTGATAAGTTTTGTATTAATTTTGAAAAAGGAATAGGTATAAAAGTTCTTTATGTGAATAATCCTCATTTACATTGGCATTTAAATGTCATGGGTGACCTTATATTTAGTTTTTACGGAGACGATAGCATCAACAAAGATATTAATGATTTTTTTATAAAATATAAAGAATTAAGAAATTTAGACTTGAAAGGATTAACAGATATTATCCAAAAAAAAGGAAAATTTAGAGTCTTGGTAGTGAAGGACTCTCAATTTGCAAAGAGCATCTTGGAAGAAATAAAAATCTTCAACTAAAAGTTGAATATAACAAAACCGTTCACTTTTTATAGGGTTGCCTTAATGGGAAAGGAATGGTAGGAAGTATGGGTACCGAAGAAAATAGAAAAAAATATCTTATTGTTGCTGATTCTGCAATAGATCTAATTCTCTTACCAACCAAAAGACAGTATTCACGGCTCTGTTCTATTGTCGCAAAGGAAGAACTAGACTTTGGGCTGGATCCTAATCTTGAAGATAGAAAAGCACGGGCAATATTGAGAAACAATAGGGGAGTAAGGATAAATAAAATTCCTGGAGGGCCTGTATTAAACATTGCACAATATTTGCGTGCGAAAGGACAGGAAGTTGCAGCAATTAGTGTTGTAGGAAATAATCCTGAATCAAAAAGATATCTTGAGATCTTAAAAGACTTAAGTGTCGATATACGAGGAATACATAAAAGAGAAGGATCCATGCCAAAATGTTTATATGTCTATTATAATCCAGAACATCAGCTTCCTCCAATTTGGAGAGGAAATGTTTCCGAAAGAGCATATATTCCCAAAAGTGATTTTCTTCCAGAATTCTTTAATGCACAAGATGTCTTGGTATTCTCTGTAACACATCCTGAAGTTGCAGTAAAAACATTGCAATATTTTAAGAAAAACATTGCCTATAATCCTGGTCCTGTTTTTGATTACCTTTCATTTGAAGAAACCCATTTTAGGGATATTATAGAAAGAACGCATATTCTCTCAGTAAATAAAAAAGAAGCTTTGCAAATACAAGAAGGGCTTAGTTTAAAACAATTACCGGATCTTTTTAATTTGGATAATCCTAATCTTGAATTTATTATTCATACAAAAGGGGAGGAAGGTGCAGAAATTCTTGGAAGGAATAATAAAAGTGTTTGTATGCGTCTTGATCCCAAAATCCCCCTAAAAATGGTAGACGACATCGGAGCAGGTGATGCCTTTTATGCAGTAGCAGTTGATGACCTTTTATCTGGTCTCGACCCCTATGAAGTATTGGTAAATAGCACTCGTGCAGCACAGGATTCCTTACAATATAGAGGGGCATATAATCGTGGCTTAGAAATGCCAGAAAATACAGGATTTGCTATGGGAAGAAAAGTAAGCAATGGCCATTAGCCTTATAAATAAAGATTCTTCTTGAAAACCATGCCAAAATATATTTTTATCTTAGGAAGAGATCCAGAACTTTCGCAAAAAGAACTTTTTTCTTATCTAGAAGCAAGAAAAATCTCTTATGGAGTAGAAGAGTGCTCAGATATTGCTTGTGTTCTTGAAATAAAAACTATTTCTCCAGAAAAATGTATCAAAGATCTTGGTGGCACACAAAAGATTGCACAAGTCATTGATTCCTTTGATAATCTCTATATGGGCACAAAGAATAAAGTTCGTTATGCCATCTCAAAATATGGAGAAAAAGGAATTGAGGAGCAAACAGAGGAAGAGGAAGAAAAAGATGATCTAAGATCTGAAATAAAAGCATATTTCAAAAAAGAAAAAATAAAAGCAACAATAAAAAAATCACATCGTGAAGAACAAGAGTATCTTGATCCTTCAGAAGCACAAAATATTGTTGAGATTATTCAATATAAGAAATACCTTGCAAAAGTACTTGCAGTATTCAACCCTAAAGAATATAAATTTCGTGACACAAAAAGACCTGCACAAAGGCCATTACATACAGTTTCTATCCGCTTGGCAAAAATACTCATTAATCTCTCTGCAGCAAAAGAAAGAGATACACTCCTAGATCCATTTTCTGGTATTGGGACAGTCTTGCAAGAAGCGATGATTATGGGCATAGATGTAATAGGAATAGACAAAGATAAATTTTGTATTGAGGCAAGTAAAAAAAACTTGGATTGGATACGAAAGGAGTATAATTGCTCCAGCTCATATCGTTTAGTACATGCAGATGCACGGCAGCTAGGGAAATATCTCTCCACAATTGATTGTGTAGCAACCGAGCCTTACTTAGGTCCATTTCTAAAAAAATATCCTTCAGAAGCAGAAGCAAAAAGAATTGTACAAGAATTGCTTCCATTGTATCAAGAAGTATTATATAATCTTATAAAAATAACAAAAAAGAGAATTGTTTTTATTACACCTCGTTTTCGTACAACTGCAAAAAAAGAAGTTCCTATCAATCTTGCTCCTCTTCTTGATAAAAAAGGTATACCTTTTGAAGGCCCTTTTTTGTATAGTTCTCCAACTTCAAAAATCCTGAGAGAGATTTGGGTTATAAAAAAATAAAAAATATTTTAAGAAAGAAAATCTCTTTCTTAGATATCCTAATTCAAAGAATTTTCCTCTACATCAAATTTATTCGTTTTATAGAAAAGATAAATTAACTCTTGGTAAAGCACTTCATAGAAATGTTCCCGCGCAATAGAAGTTGCAATGCCAAATTGATTAGGCTCATAAATATAAATAGTATTTTTCATGCAAAAAGCTCCCTCATCTGTTTCTTCACCGCGTAAGGTATAGAACTCTTTCTTATCTCCAACAAGAACAACTTCCACTTCTTCTGGCTCTAAAGAAAACAATTCGCTGACTTTTGCATAAAAATAAGGCAGTCTTGTATCTAATATAGTAATTTCCTTATCTCTACACTCATTTTCTACAATTTTTATATTCATATTGAACTCTCTTTTCAGATAATATCCTCTATTTACATCAAAGATGTTAGGGGAAATTTGGGTATCCCCAAGGAGTAAAATCCTGAGATGGAAAAACTGAAAAAGAGTAAGAAGGGGCTTCCTCAGGGATATATTTTCCTGTAGAGAGTAAGAGAACCTTTTCCATCTGTTTAATCTTTCCAGAATCTGTCATGTGGATAATGCTCGCAAGTGCCAATGCTGAAGGTTCTCCCATGCTAATACCTTCATAGTCTTGGGCTAATTTTTGCGCGAGAAGGATCTGGATAGAACTTGCTATAGAAATGTTTCCACCAGAGGCACTACAAGCAGCATATACTTCTGGATAAGTTTCTGTTTTATCTCCTCTAAGTATAGCTTTAACTAATCCATTAGGATTTTTTATTTTATCCTTTTCCCTAATAATAGGAGAACCTTCATTCCAAGCAGAGTACATACCAGCATTTGAATTTTCTTCACAAGCAACAATTCTTGGAATAGTTGCAATCCTCCCTAAATCCTTATAACTCTGAAACATCTCATAACTACTAATAAGCCCCATACCACTACTTACTGCTTGGAAGAACCAATCAAAGGTATGCCCAACTTGGTCTATTGCCTCAAGAACAGCGGTACCAGCAGCTGCCCTTTTTGCAAAATTCCTTGCTCTGCCATCTGTTTTTAAACCCAAAGATTTTGCGTAGTTCTTAGCGACTTTAGCAGAAAATTCATAGTTTCCATCAACAAGGAAAAGCTTCACATCAGCAATATCATTACTTTGATGATGCCTAGTCAGAAATTCTGGTCCTAAAATAAATGTTGCTTTTAAACCTGGTTTTTGTCGTATAGATTCAGCTAATGAACTACTATTACTTCCAGTTGAAGAACAAGCAATAGACTCTATTCCTTGAGATGCAAGAAAAGCCCTATTAGCTCCATTGATCCTATCTTTTGTCGTACCTGTAGGATAATCTCCTTCACATTTAATATACAGAGAATCAAGTCCTATTTTTCTTCCTAATTCTTTTGCATGCAAAAGTCGTGTATTCTGTACACCAAAATATTTTGCATCTTCAAGAGAAGGAATAGGAAGAATATCAAAAAATCTCTCCAAAGGATTTTCTTTGTTTTGGAAATGAATATTATTCGTTGAAAATTCTGGAAAAATAAATCCCTTACAATTCTCCTTGGTGCAGTGTAACTGAAATCTGTATGGATAGCTGGTGCCACATTGCTTACAAATGAGGGAGAGATTTTTTAGATTTGCCATTTTTTTCTCCTATCCTCAAATTGAATAAGCTCACAATGAGGGTTGCTTATTTTTAGAGTTTCTTCTTCACTAAGCCCTTCAAAATATTTTCTCGCAATTCGTATAGGCCCATTATGAGAAAAGACCAAAATATTTTTATTTTCATATTGAGATTCCACTTCATTAAAAAAATGGCGAAGTTTCAGTTCTAAATCAGCAAAGTTCTCTCCTTCTGTAGGTCTATCATTAAATGATTTTAAAACATCTCTTCCTTTATATTCTAGGAATTTTTCTGTATAATCTTTTCTTGGATGGCCTTGTAAATTCCCAAAGTTTCTTTCTGCTAACATAGGATCAACAATGAATAGTTTTCCCTTAGGTGAAACATATCTATCTGGATAAATGAGAACATAACTTTCTTTGGAGCTATCTTCATATTCACTCAAAATAGGTTTAGCCATTCCTAAACTTATGATTCCTGTATGATATGCTCTTAGAAGAGGTGAAGAGTATACCACATCAAAAGAATGAGGGTCAAAAGTAGTCCCTAATGCAAGTGCTTGTTGAACACCATTTTGGCTTAATGGAATATCCAGAGTTCCCATAAATATTCCTTCTTCATTAAATTTAGTCTTTCCGTGTTTTACAAAAGAGTAGTTGTTTTTCATTTCTCGTTCTCATATCTCCAATAACTATGAGAGTAGGTAATTTATATATACTTTTACTAATTATATTTATTATTACTCCAAATATAATTATAATTAACTATGAAGAAAACTTATTAAACCACTTCTAGATAGTAATAAAAATGGTAGAAGACTTTCCTTTTCAAAATTTTAAGTTTAAACAGCTTATTACAGATCCAGAAATATACCTTCAGCTTGCTAGACATGCAGATGAGTACAGCTCTCAATATAATCAAGATCCCCTAGCTTTAGCCCATAGTTTATATAAAGAAGCATTATCTCTTGAAACAAACTGGCGCAATTACATACAAAGGCTAGTAAAAATGGTTATTATTGATAAAAAAGCAACTCTTCTATCAGATTCAAACAAACCCATTTATACAATAGAGAATATTGAAGATAGAAGAGTACGTGGAAGGGGAAGGTTTATCTTTAAAGTGTTTGATGATCCCATTTCTGCTGAAATAGAATTCGCAATTGGGCGATACTTACAAAGTACTATAACACAATTGAATGAAACAAATTTTAGTGTCCCAGGGAGTTCTGGAATATTTCCTCTTGAGGATGGTAAATCAGTTCACGTTCAAGTTTGCTCAACAGGCATAAATTTTGCAGAAAAAGTGAGGAGAAGCAAAAAATACCTAGAACAAAAAATAGAAGAAATGGATGAAGAGTCCAAAAAAAGAACACAAGACAACATTCAAAACTTAAATAGCATAGTTAGATACACAGCTTTCATTCATGTTATGGGAAATAAATTAGTAAAAGAGATTCAAGGTATTCAAGAAACTCCATATAGAGATAGAACTATTCAAAAAGAAATCATAAAGGAATTTCCAAATATAATCCAGATCTCTAAAAGGCAAAACCTAGAAGAAAAAGTAAAGAAGAGATTGAATACACTTTTATTAGATACAGAAAAAGATAGCAGTATTGCAGTAAAAAAGATTTCTGATCATCTTGAGCCGATTTTGTATCTTTTGGAAAACTCTTGCAATTGGGTTATCAATGCAGATGCCCACCCAGAAAACTGGTTTGTAAATGATTTTGGTGGAAATCCAGAAACTGTACAGAGAATAGATTGTGAGGTAAGGAATATGATCCCACAGCAAGTTGATCTTGTGAATTTACTTAATTTTCTTGGGAAGTCAATACTTTCTAGCTTGCCAGTGAAAATTGCTATCTTGTATAAGTATGCTTATTTCTATAATAATTATTCTCTCATGGAGAATGAAGACCAAAAAATGGTCCATAAAATAGCAAAGATTGTACGACTTAGCCCAACACAAACAAATGTAGATAACATAATGGATAAAATGAGTGAAATAGAAGATGGTTTTAGGCAATATGAAATATTTGGTAATAAAGGTCTCATAACAGATCTTAATAAATTCTTTATAGAATTAGAGATAGCAACGATTTACAGGGCAATTACTTTATCAGGGGCGTGGACCGAGAGGAAAAAGCCTAAATATAAAGAAAAAAGACAAGAAATACTCAAAACAGCTGAAGAAGCAGGAAGATTTTTAACTGACTGGATAAAGGATTTGCCACTAGAAAAAGATTATTTTAATCCCTTAACCGAAGGTTTGAAAGAGCTCAGAGAGGGTCTAGAATAATCCAAAACGGAAAGAAAGATAAAAATATATATACAAGGAGATTTATAATTACCTTATGAAAAGAAAAATAAACTTGGTAGGAACAGGAACATTAACAATAAGTCTCCCTTCTTCTTGGGTAAAGAAGAATAATCTTCAAAAGGGAGAAGAGCTAGAAATTACAGAAAAAAATAATGAGCTTATTCTCTCCTCAGAAAAAAAGAATGAAGAAAAGAAAGAGATAACAATAGATATTCCTTCAAGTACCAATTTTTCAAGAAGATTTATACAAGTGCCTTATATACAAGGCTATGATGTAATTAAATTTACTTCAAATGATCCAAAAGTCTTTCAGAAGATTGAAGAAAATATGTATACAGTAATAGGGTTTGAAATAGTAGAGCAAGGAAAAGGATATTGTATAGTAGAAAACATTACAAAACAGAAAGGAGAGGATTTTGAAAAAATATTTTTTAGATTATTTAACTTAGTATTTACAGTAAATGAATATCTTATTGAAGGAATGAGAAAAGACAACAAAGAAAGTTACAAACTCATGATTCAAATAGAGGATCTTGCAAATAAATTAGATCTCTTTTGTAGAAGATTAATCAATCTCCAAGAAACAAATCAAATTCAGGTGGCAGCAAGTTATTATTTCCTTACAAGGAGTTTGGAAGGAATAACAGATATTTATGAAGACATAGCCAAAAAAATAAAGTTTAATAGGATTGTGAACAAAGACTTTTTCATAAGCATACTTGTTTCATTTGGGGAAATGTTACAGGCTATAAGAGAAAGTAAATCAGAAACATGGTCAAATAACATTGGGAAATTCAAAAAGAAATACCATGAGATCGAGATAAAGCTAGACATAGAAAGCGCCAAGAATAAAGAAGAGGTAGAACTTATGGGTTATCTCTATGCAATTCTTCGTTATATTCATGGACTATCTGAAGAAGGGTTTATGCTTTAATGAGTTTCTACTTATTGGGTCTAGTAAATCTAATTAAAGAAACCTTAAAAATAATGGGGCTCTACAATATCAAGAGCTATCCAAAACCTTTATATACCCTAGTTAAATAATAAAGACTATGGGAAGAATTAAAACAACCATGATTAAGCGTGTGGGAAATAAACTCGTAAATCAATATAGAGCTAGCTTCAAAAAAACATTTGAAGAGAATAAAGTGATTGTCCCAAAATTTGTAGAAGTACCTTCTAAGAAACTAAAAAATGTCCTCACAGGTTATATTACTAGGTTAATGAATAAAGAAGAATAAAAAAGAAGACTCTATAAGAGTTTTAGCCTAGTAGAATGTAGCAATAACAAGTTGCAGGAGGACGCAATGGATCCAGAGAAAAAAGAAAGAACCAATGATAATGTTGTCTTTATTGGTGAAAAGCCATTTATGAATTATGTAACAGGCGTTGTCATGCAGTTTACCACTTTAGGGGCTCCTGAAGTAGTGATAAAAGCACGAGGAAAATTCATTGCAAAAGCAGTGGATATTGCAGAAGTGGCAATGAAACGCTTTTTAGAAAATCAAGTAAAGACAGAGAAAATCCTGATTGACAGTCAGCAGTTTACAAATAAAGAAGGAAGGCAGGTACGTGTCTCTACGATTGAGATATATCTCAAAAGATAATTTTTTTTATCTATGTATGACTTCCAGTCCTGGCATATGCCATTGGCATTCTTCTGCAAGCAGTCTTCTATGGCATCTATCCGCTTTTTCTTCAATGCAAAGCAAAGTAATGGGCAGACTAAAAGCGATTCGTGCAATATTTTCTACATGATATGCAATAACTGGTTCTTTAAGATATTCTAAATAGCTCTTTTCAAATAGTTTCCAATCAATTTCTTTTCGATAGTATGCACCAACAAATTTTGCTGGAGCAGAAAGAACTCTATTCCATTCATCATAAAGAGTATGGTGTATCCTTGGATCTGGAGTAATACCATCTTCTAAAGTATGCCTGCTCATCACAGAAATACGTAAGCCATCTCGTAGATCTCTTGAGGAAAGAATGCATCGTGTAAACAAAGTCATAAAAGATAAAAATATTCTTTTCTTCAAAAACTTTACGAAAACTTATAAAGTTTCTTAGCATCTAAAAAATAATGCTTATAATAACAATCCTTCTTTTTGTTATTTCCTTAAGTGTTTTAGTGAAAAGTTATCAATGATGCAACCCTTGCTCTCGGTGTCGTAATTCTGATACACCCTTTTATATTTGATCCAAGAGTAATATATACCACTGGGGTAGCAATGATTATAGCAGCAGCCCTAGTTATATTTTTTATGAAGACAGATCGTGTGCTTTCAAAAAAAGAAGGGGTTGTTCTCATTCTTTTTTACATTCTCTTTCTTATCACAGAACTCATTTTGGGAAAAATAATCTAAAAAGATTTATAAATTCTTCTTCCTAATGAAAGAAGAAATGCTAGAATTTTTACAAAGTGTAGATCAAAGTTTACTTTTCTCTATAGGCATTATCCTTATTGCGGCAGCATTTTTTGCATATATCGCAAGAATATTCAAACAACCATTGATTCCTGCATATATTATTGCTGGATTAGTCCTAGGCCCCATAGGTTTAAAACTCATTCAAGATGTAGAGCTTATTCAAAGTATTTCAGAGATAGGTATAGTTTTTCTTCTCTTTATTGTGGGTCTAGAAATGGATTTGCAGAAGTTAAAAAAATTAGGTTCAGTAACAGTCATCACAGGTGTTCTTCAGGTTATTTTAACCTTTGCTGCAGGATATGCAATTGCTCTTCTCCTAGGCTTTGACCAAATAAATGCAGTCTATGCAGGTCTTATTCTTGCATTTTCCAGCACCATGATTGTCATTAAACTTCTCTCAGATGAAGATGAGCTGAATACGTTGCATGGAAGGATTATTTTAGGAGTGCTCTTCATTCAGGACATTATAGTTATTATTGCTTTAACAGTATTACTCAGTGCAGATTCCTTAACAGTAATGACATTATTGACAACGTTAGAAAAATTTATAGCATTACTTCTTGCAGTCTATGTCTTAAATCGTTTTATCGTACATTCTTTATTTAAGTTTGCAGCAAAATCAAGTGAACTACTTTTTCTTTTATCCGTAGCGGTATGTTTTCTTTTTTCTCTTGGCGCATATCTCCTAGATTTTTCCATTGCAATAGGGGCATTTCTTGGAGGAATTACACTTGCAAATCTCCCGTATAATCTTAATATTATTGCTCGTATAAGCTCATTAAAAGACTTCTTTGCAACAATATTTTTTGTATCTCTTGGCTTGCAGCTTGTTTTTGTCAATATAAGCACAATATTCTTTCCTCTTTTCATTTTCCTTCTTGTCATTATCCTTTTGAAACCAATAATAGTTATGATAATTCTAAGTTTCCTAGGTTATGATAAAAGAAATGCCTTTGTTTCTTCAGTAGCACTTGCACAAATATCCGAGTTTGGCTTAATCCTTGCATTATCAGTGGATAATATTTCTCCAGAATTATTTTCGATTACAATCCTTTTAGGAGTGATAAGTATTGCACTCACTGCATATATTATGAAATATGAACTAAGTTTTTATACAAAAATAAACTATTTCCTCTCATTTTTCGAAAAACTCTCTAAAAGAAAAAAACAATTAGGCTATGAATATAGAGACCATCCAGATATGATTCTTTTTGGTGCAAATCGTGTTGGTGGTACATTTCTCAAAACCTATCATCACAATAAATTAAAAATAATGGTAGTAGATTTTAATCCAGAGATTATTGAAAAATTAAAACAAAATAGAATTCCTTGTATGTATGGGGACATAACTAATATAGAAATTTTGAAACGAATAAATTTTAAATCTGCAAAAGTAGTTATTTCTACAGTAAAAAGAGAGCAAGATAATCTTTTTTTAATGGATTACGTGAAAAACCTGCGCTCAGAGGCTTTAATTATCCTTACAGCAAAGACTGTAGAGGAAGCAATAACCCTGTATGATGCAGGGGCAGACTACGTTCTTGTACCTTATGTAAAGTCTGGAGAGATTATTTCTGGATTGCTGGGGAAATATCTTCATAATAAAAAAGATTTAGAAAAAATGAAACTGAAGCATCTTGCAATTTTAAGAGAAAGCATGAGGCAAAAATAGTTTTTAGGGAGATAAAAGAAGTCGAAGGAATATAGTTCTATTCAAGTCTTTTTCCAAGGGAAAATAAGGGGAAAAATCTGAGAAAGTATAGCCTGAATAGGTTGTAAGAAATCTTTTCAGAAAGCCTTCTGCATCTTGAGCAAGATGAGCTTCTTTCATGAGAGTGACAAGATCATCTTGAGGAGAAGGAAGAGAGGAAAATCGCTTGGAAGGATCATACCCAGGATAGGATGTTTGAATGCTCTCACAAAGTTCTATAGCCTTATCTTTTTCTCTTCTTGCAAAAGCATAAGAAGCCAGAATAAATAAAAAATCTGCAGGAAGATAGGTATCACTAGAACAAATATCCCGCGCAGAAACAAAAGATCTTTCAAGATCTTCTAAAACAATTGCATCTCGGTGATTTCTCCATCTCTTTTGAAGAGAAACAGGAATTTTTTCTTGAAGAAAATGTGTGATGCTCATAAAAAAAAGAAATTTTTCTGTATGTTATAAAGTTTAGGGTTTTAATGGGAGTTAAGAAGAATAAACTGTGCATACTTTTTTTGAGGCAAAACATATCTTTGATACATGGGCTCTACTGTTCTAATCCATCTCCTTTTCGTTCCTTCAAAACTTTTCCCCCTCTCATGTATATCCCTAAGAAGGCGCCTTTCCAAGCGTACTTTCTCAGGGGCCTCAATAAAGATTTTAAGATCTAAACAAGAAAGCAAAGATTCATGCAAGGAGTATAAGCCTTCTAAGACAATAAGGGGCTGTGGAAAAAAGAGTTCATAGCCTTCTCTTTTTCCTGTATAATGATAAATAGGTTTTTCAATGCTTTTTCCTGC
>Ga0209417_1001232_pt1 | contig 48653 bp, 76 predicted proteins | sample RifGroF2_FD_184002 | JGI IMG/M metagenome (GOLD analysis project Ga0209417, IMG submission 184002) | Groundwater microbial communities from Rifle, Colorado, USA - Groundwater F2 (SPAdes) (version 2) | ecosystem: Environmental > Aquatic > Deep subsurface > Groundwater | place: Rifle, Colorado...
ATTTTTTTCATCAGGATACATTCGCGCAGAGACAATCTCCCTGAAAAAAATTCTACGAGAACTTCTATCCACAGCAATTGTTTGTACAGAAGTTTCAGCACTCTGAATCTTCACAGTCTTGGCCGGATCAACTATGGTTACATGAAGAAGATTTTTAGTTTTAATCTCGATCCTTTTCTCTTCATTCTCACCAACAGTTTTCTCATAAACTACAAGTTTATCTTTCTGATCTTCAAAGTATCTAAAGTAAGATTGCTTAAAAATTGCATCTTCGAGAGCAATAGGAATATTCATCCTCTCCATATAAAAGGAATCAAGAGTTCCTAATCGTCTATGCTCTTCAACTTCCTCCAGTACCTCAGCATCAGTCATGTAGTTCTGATCTAATGACTTGTAATTTTGGTCACATATGGACAGCTGAACTGAAGCCCAGTCAGGAGAATCAAGTAAATCTACTAGAAGGGAATCTTCATGCTTAATTGTATCTATATAAATAAAGATACATCCATCTCCGTAACGATCCTCTGTCTTCATCAAATCAGACCAGAACCATTCCTTAAGTTTCTTCCTATTCTCCGCTGACTGAATTTCATTCTTATCTTCCAAGTCATCAATGATTACTAACCCTGGACGATTATTGGCCCAGTTTAAACCCCTCACCTGTTGGCCAGCACCTCGAGGTAATACAAAAGTGGAACCGTAAGCAGTCCAAGCTTTCTTGGAAAATGACTCATCCATTGCATCTTCGGTGTCAATAGAATCTTTAATATTTCCAAACAACTGTCTTACCATCTTATTAGTAATTAAATCCCTCTTCATATTCTCAGTCTGCATTTCAGCTGAAGTTGCTGAATTACTGAGATAAACTATGAAGTTGCACAACCTGTATAGAATTGACCTGTTAGCAATTGTTCTAGCAACACTTGTCTTACCAATACCCCTTGGAGCAGCAATAGCAATTTTCTTCTTACCTTGGGCAATCATACTGAATGATTGATCTACCAGATCAAATATCTGTTGATGCAAGATACTGAACGGTGCATAGAAGATATCAGGAAATATCACTCCACAACATGTCTTAATATTAATTAGACATTGAGCCAATATATTATCCAGTTCTTCTTTATTTAAGTTAGGATCTAACATAAGAGTTGTTTGCTATGTTTAATAATTTAACACAGGAATTATTTTTTATCTTCAGGCTGATGTAAATTATAGTTCTTATTTTCATTAGCAAGACGTTCAAGATTAAGTATCCTATCTTTAAGTCCTGCAACTTCAACGCTTATAGTTTGTACTCTATAAGTACTAAGAGCAACTTCTGCTTTCATACCTATAAGAACATTTAGATTTATAATTAATAAGGCTACTGCAACACCTGATAAAAATACTAAAATATTTGTTTTAAGATCAAGACCTGAATGTGCTGTACATACAAGATGTGGAGAATCAGGTTGTTTCTTATCCATGATTAAAACTCCTTTTTAGTGGTAGCTCTATTAAAATACAGATTAACTATAGCAAGAATAGTACCTATTATTTCTGCTACATATTCTGTAACTCCAGCTGGAATAATAATAGTAGGATATTTCCATCTAACAATTAACACAATAGCAGCTAAAACAATCCCAACTAAATTAATTGTTTCAACTCTATTCTTCCACTTAGCAGGATCTTTTAATTCCTCACCAGCTTTCACAGCTTTAATCATTTCAGTAATCATAATTTACTCCTTAGCCATTTGAAGAATTTTTTAATTTCAGAAAATTTAACTGTAAGAATGATTCCTCTTAAATTCTCTATAGGACGTATATTCATTACTGTACCATTCTTACAGAAGTTCCAGAAGCTCTTACACCTATTTGCATACCAGTTGAATTAGTTTTACTGTATTTGGTAGTAATAAATTGGGCTAATACAGGCCCATTAATAGTTACAGCATTAGGTCCTTCATTAGTACCTAAATACCATCCATGATCTACAATCTCACCAACAGTGATTGTACCAACATGCGTTCCAGGCTCAGTTAGATTAATACCTGAAATTGAACTGGTTACAATCAGCTGTCCTACGTTATCAGGCAAAATATTAATGGCCCACACCATAGTAGCATTATCTAGTATTCCCATAGGCCAATGAATCTCCTGACCATTAGCAAGATAAGTGCCATGTTCAGCAGCAGTGACAGTAGAATACGTTAACCACCCTGCCGGAGTGCCTGTGTAAGGAGCAGCTAGATTTGTCTGAGTTACGATGTTCGGTCCAAACGAAGGCTCAGGAATTGTTCTTGAGTATCCCCTCCAGTAGTATATAGTTTTATCTGTAGTTCCTGCTGCATTGGCTGCATTGACTTCTTCCAAAGTATTACATAAATGCCAGTTTTCTTGTGAACATTCTTCATCACAAACTACCGTTCCGCAGGAGACTAGATTATCAGGACACCAGTAATGACCAGTGGGCCACGCGGCAAGGCAAGTTGCTTCCGTAAGGCACAAGTCGTCCAGGGTATCGCAAGTATCAGTTGCTGCCGCCGTAGTGTAACTGAACGTTCTTTGAGTGACCAGGTTATTGCCTGCGACATCCTCCAAAGCAGTTGACACCGTGACAGTGTAAAGCGTACTGTACGCTTGTCCTGAAGTGTTCAAGACGATTTCATTGCCGGCACAAGTAGAGTCGTCCACCCCTGGATTAATCGTCACAGCACTTTTTGTTGTGCAATTTAAGTTCTCATTAGCAAAAACTCTGAATGGCGTATTGGGCACAACCCCTACAGCTCCGTCAAGCGGGTTAGTTGTTTCGATTGCTGGTGGTTCCTCGTCGGCAGCACTTGCCCCAAAAGTAATTTGTCGCCCTGGGGAGGCTTCGCCAAGAGAGTTAATTGCAATCAAATATGCCGATTGTCCACCACCAAACGACCCTCGATTGACCTGAACGGTTATACTATTCAATCCCCATATGATAGGGGATTGAATGGTACAATTAGTAGCTGCAAAGTAATCAGATGAATTACATATCTCAACCCTTGCCCTTGCGTTTGGACCCCACGCGGTATAGAAGTCATCTACCAAAGGGAAAGAAGGGGTAGGAGTATCGCGTACTCCGTATCCAGGAACAACTACACCTTTAACCCCTCCACCCTCTGCTGCAGTAGCCATATTTCGAACATTAAGTTTTGATGCATTCTTGGCCCCCGTAGAGTCGATCAACCTCATTACTACATCACCATCCGCCGTTGTCCCATTTGTTGACCCTTTTATCCAAGCGTCAATACGTTGCCAGCGCCCTTTTACCATCCAGCCGTTTATGTAAAAATTAGAGTTTGTTTCGGAAGGTAGTCTGAGCCAAGCGGCATGACTGTTACCCGTTACATACTGCGACCAATCACCAAAAACGGTAGGTAGACAGTAATCTGTGTTTGGAAAATTATCCCCACCATTAAGAAGCCCATGAACCCATACGGTTTTAAAATTTGAAGTTACACTACCATTTTTGTTTTGACCAGGCCAGTTATTATTGCTGGCCAAATAAGCTTGTCTGGACACAAATAGATGTCTCGACATTGGAAATTCAACCTTTCGGTTATAACCATACGCTGTACTTGTGGTAAAATCTCCTTGGAATGATTTTGACCCACTAAATGCTACCGACGAATACCTAGTAGAATCTGCTAAAGTAGGATTAAGGTTAACCCACTGCCCCACTTTAGCTGAATTATCTCCGTATAAAATAGGTTGACCCACTGTTCCCAGCTCAAAATCATCAAAAAAGAACCCGCCACCAGATAACGGGCTATTGCCTGGATTGGACACTGAGAATGTAATATTCTGCCCATCCACAATAGAACCTGTAGGAGCCCCTGGTTGTCCGGGAGCGGCAGCAAATGATGTTGTTGCACACAGCAGCAGAAATAAACAATACAATATTCTCATACTTAATTGCCTCCGGTTAAATAGCTGAATCTCGAAGGTAGGCCAGATGGTGAGAGTGAAAATAAACCGATATAATCACCACTATCAACAGGATTAAGGGGATTGTCAGTAAAAGTGTAAGTAGGCTCACCCGCAGTAGAGGGCCCCGACCCTGTCCAATACACCCAAATTTTCATAACTGAGGCATCACCTGTTCCAGAAACTTGAGCCATTATCGAAACGTCATCAGTATCATCAGCTGGAATACTGAGCGCGTCTGACTGGACTGTTTCCACATATGCTGTGCCGTTATAAACATCCCATGAAACTATCGCAGCAGGAGCCGCACCAGAGTATTTCAGCTTAACAACGTATCGCAAGCCAGTTGCCCCGCTTGCCCGCAAAACTAACCCTATCGCGTCAGAGTCATCAAAATAAACGATTTCCTGCGTAGCCCCCCATTGGCATGAGGCAGGGATTGTTGTGTTTGACCGGAGCAGACGGCTTGTCCCTGACACAGTACTCTGGTAAGCAGAACCAGACCCTATTAACCAAGTGCCACTATCCTGAGTGAACCCTGATAGATCGACGTTGAAACTATCGGAAAAAGTTAAAGTACTGTCTCCGCACACCACAGGCTCAGAAGGAATATTAGAAATAAATAAACTTGGTGCATTACTTCCCCACCCAAAACATTGTACATGAATAAGACAAAGAAAAAATGTGATAAGATATCTCATTATTCTAGCCTCGCTCTTGCCTGATATGCAGCTATAACACTAGCAGGAAAAAAGTTTTGTGCCTCAGATAACGTAAATGTACCCTTAAGTAACAGACCTTTTATTAGCCAATAAAGATTTTCATCCATTGCCTGAGCTGTTCTTTCATCAAGTTCAGTAGTAGTTAAGTTACGAACAGTCCACGTTTTTGTTATCTGATTATTAAAAAGTATCCATACCTCAGCATTAGTAACTTGATTAACTCCCACTGTTGGAGAATTTATTGTCAACTCATACCAACCTTGACTATGTGCAATAGATTGAGTTTTAACTGGAAAGTTATCTATCAAAATAAATCCCTTAGAATCACTTTGACAAGACGCTCCTTTAGATAATGCTGCATCCCAATAGCACCAAGTTCCAGCAAAAGAAGAAGTAGTAAAAAAGACTATTATTATTGTTAGAATTAATTTTTTCATTACTCAGCCCATGCCCCATAAGTTGAAATATACCAATCATCTGAGTCAACCGTATAATAGCAGACTCTATCTCCTAAAGCCCCACCTGATTTTATAGACGTTGCAACAGTTCCTCTGGATCCCCTGTATGATATATAATCTCCAGAAGCCGGAAGCAACTGAATAATTGCAGTTACACCTTGGCCAGTTTCTATACATCCAGATAATCCTGCAGATGCAGAAGGAAGAGTATAGATACCAGCACCTGTGGCAACAACTGTGCCCCCGTGATACTCATCATAAGTTAATGTGTGGGCGTCTGCGTCAGTTGATGTATAGATTTTTGCTGTAATAATTGTACCAGTTGCATCAACAGTTGTAGCAGCCGGAACACGCATCTCTTTATTAATAAAATGTAAAGGATTATCTTGAGTAGGTTCTTCTATAGTTGGTATAACTTGAAATTCATCAACTGTAGCACCCTCCCACATGATTGGCCCCATAGTAAGAGAGTTAGCCCCCGACAGATCTACATCACCTGTAGGAGTATAATCAGAAGAATTTAAAATATCACTAAAATTACTTAATGTTACAGAAGATTCTAAAAATGGAAAGGTGGAAAATGAAGCACGCTTCAAGACGTTGCCGGCTTCAGAATCCATCATCAAGATAAAATCTCCTGATACAGGAGTTTCCTTTATAGGGTAACTACTTGCCCCAGCACCTAAACAACTACTGTAAATAAGAATAAGTAGGGGTGTTAAGTATTTATACATATTCTGCACCTTAATTAGTTAAACGTTTTTACAAAATTTATAGATAAAGTATCCCATACTAAACCATTTACAAAGTAGTCGTCATAGAGAATTAAATAGAAATAATATACGTCAGGAGTTACATCTACTGAACTTAAGTTAAGAATTAACTCACCATTTCCTCTTGACCAATCAAACATAGAAGGATTAAGAAGTGATGTTATTTCTAGATTATTCACATTACTGATGAGAGATATATTTTTCACACTATACAAATTCACAGGAAGATCGTTACTCAATAACTGTAACAATACTGAGTTATCCCTGTTAAGAAATACAACTTCTTCCACATCTTTAACTTGGTTGGTGGTTATACTTTTAATAGAGTAGATTCCGTTAAGTGGAAGAGTAGTATTATCTGCTGAAGCCCTTACCTGAGTTACTGTACCAGGAGATGTAAAAAGATCAGAAACATTTTCATATGAAGTTAAAATTCCTGCATTTACATCAGTAGAGGTATTACCTGAAATGGATAAGGTATCTCGTAATTCAAGAGCTGATAAGATTCCAGATTTTCTTCTAACTGTACCAAGTGAAGAGTAGGTATCTCTAAGAGGTTCAACACTTGCCAAAGTCCCTGAGTTAATTGTATTAGTGCCAGAACTTAGAAAAGTGTCAGAAGAGGTTTCAGTAACTTCTAATGTACCTACCCAAGTAATCTCTACAGTTCCCTCAGATTCCCATAAATCAGCAGATTCAGTAACTTCTAAAATTGCTGAAGATGCATAAGCAGTTCCGGTGAATGCAAGAACATCTAAATCAGTTTCAGTAACTTCTAATGTACCAGAAGCATTTGCAGTATCTTCATTACTTAAGAAAACATCAAGAGAATCTGTAGCAGCAAGACTACCAGTGTTAACAGTAACACTTCCTAATATCTCACAAATGTCAGAAGATTCTAATGCTGCAAATGTTGAATGTGAAGTATAGTTAAGTCCAGTAATGTAACAGAAATCTTTTGCACCTTCAACTGATGCAAGAAAATTAGAACTTAAATTTACTCCACCTATACAGATAAAAGTATCCTTAACAGAACTCTCAACAGCAGATAGAGAGCCTGAGTTTGTACCTCCAAATGAGTTAAAAGTGTCAGGAGTTGTTAACTCCTGAGCACCCATAGGACCTATAGAAGTAACCCATCCGTCATAGATGTACTCACCATTTTCATCAAGGATGAATTCTCCTGTAGAATCACGCAGAATTCCGTCTGTGTAGAAAGCATAGAAAGAATCCCGTGAGGATTCTACAATGGAGAAATTTCCTGAAGCCATAACAAATCTCAGTCCCAGTTATTATGCGTGAGTAATGGTAGCGGCAGTTAAGGTAATAAGTTCACCTGTTGTAATTGTAACAGAGTCTAAGTTAATATCTGAAGCTGAAGTTCCAACAGTAAGACCTGTGACTATATCAGTACCTCCAGTAGCTGTCCTAATACGTGCGGCTGCAGCAGTTCCTGTACCATCAGCAATGTCACTTTTAGGAAAACCACTTAAAGTAAGAACTCCTCCAGAGGCTGTTCCTGCAGAAGCATTTAATGTGATGGTGGCTAAGATTGCAGCCATACCTGAGGTTCCAATCTCAATGACACCAGTTGAACCAATTGCTGTGACTACTGCATCAAGACGTGCATTTTTAACTGTGGTTGTATAAGTTACGGCCATTTGAAATTCTCCTTAAGAAATTTTGATTTGCTATGTTCATTAATTTAATACAGGAATTACTCTTCAACTACATGCCCATTACACTGGGCTAACTCTATTGCTTTGTCCTTGATTCGTTGAAGGTCATCAGATGTAAAGTGAGCATGAAGGTTGCGGGTGTTGATGGTCTGTGCAGCCTTTCCCATGTGACGATCCAAAACTCCGTTACACTCTTTGAGAATGGAGTTAGCTGAAGCAGTTTGTCCGTGGACAGTTCCGTCTTCAAGAACCTCACGAATACGTTTCAGAGCAATTGGAGCTAAGTCCATAATGTCCTTAGCCAAATCAATACAGCCGACGTCACGAGCAGCACCCATGAGAGAAAGACGTTCCTTAACGACTGGTGAGTTGCGGACATTACTGACTTGCATCACCGATAGGGACATTGAGTCAGCAATATCTTTATTGGTCTCACCAAGCAGGATTCGCCTTGCGATCTCATGATGACTCTCCCACATCTCCGAGACTTGCCAACCCTTCTTTTTCCCAGAAGAATTAAACCCTTTGGATTTGCGTCCATCAGTCCTATCTGGTTGAGAATACCTGTCACCATAGTCATAAGTAACATGTTCCCCAGCTGAGTTAATTGTATTAGTTTCCACCCTGAACTCCTTCTTATTATCATTATGCAACATGTGTAGAGAGTGTTCAGATTCGCCTCACGCCCTACGGTCGTGCAAGATTCTCCTATCATTCCACACATATTAACATATGATGAGGGGTGTGTCAATGTGAAGTTTGGTGTAAGTAATCGACCTTAAGTCAGACTTCTATACATATGACTCATACATATAATTCTCATAAGAATGGTAGGACTTGTGGAGATTTGCCCCACGTACTGCGTCCGTGCAACTAAGAAGTGTCAGAGCCTCAGCTCCCTAACAGAGCCAATAGTCATATGATTTGTTGCTATATTAAATTAATGAATACAGCAAATAATTATACAGTGAATGTGAATTCACCAATTGGTACATATAACAAAACATACCCACAGCATATCTGATCCGGTAGAGGTATGGGCCACTGGTCAATCCCCCATTACCCCACCCTGTTCCAGGGCAACGGATGATTTATATTGCAATGTCCATTCATGTGTGTTACAATTCATTTAATAATTGAGGACATACCCAACAACGGGTGAACATTTAACATGGGGGAATAACATGAAAGAATTAAACGAAGAGCATCCGTGTACCACAGTCGGAGAATTGAAAAAGTTGATTCAGGACCTGCCTGATGATTGGATATTAGTTGTTCCTAATATGGAAGCCGATGCAAGGAGTATTACACATATTAATTCATATTGGCATGGTGCATTAACATTTGAATGGGATAGGGATTAATTAGCGTGTAAGGATTTGATGCACCCCGATATGAGGTGCATCATAACGAACATTAAATTCAGGAGATACTGCCATGAACAACAATACAATCACAGTTGAATTTAAAACATCAATGAATGAAGATGCGAAGAAAGCCGGCGACATCAAAACAGTGAAGTTTATCGTCATGTTTGAAGGTGTATCAGATGACATTATCAGGAAAGCTGCCATTAAGAATCAAATCATTGGATGGCAATCACAAATACGTACACATTGGGATGAATTTAGCAAAGGTGAGTTACCTGAAGTGGTTACATTTGGGCAACCCCTATTTGCCTCTACATCCAGGCGAACAGTTACACGGCCACCGACAGATGCTGAGATTCAGACTCAAGCCGTGAATATGTTTAAGGGGAAGTCACCGGAACAGATTATGTATTTTGTGCAGAATGGGAAGTTTGAGGAATAACATCTGAATAAGCCCTGGACAGGATGAAATACTCCTGTCCTTCATTAGGAGAGAGTTATGTCTAACACAATGATTGTTGAGTTTGCTCACCGACGTATTCATGAATTGCATGAGGAAATAAGAGATATGGAGAACATCATTAAGGAATACACTCCTCATGAAGATGATGTTATAAGTATCAGAGAAAGGCACGTAGTGCCTGTGAATGGAATTGGATGGAAAAATGGTGTGTGTATCATTTTGTTGCCGTGGGACAATATGTCATGCTCTCTCCCGTAATTGTAAATGGATAAATTCATTAAATATAATAATACAATAATTATATAAATAATATATATTAAAAATATAAAAAAAATTGATATATGAGATCCTACAGTATTATTTCATTAATTGTATTTATGTATTCATTATTATGGGAGAGCGTAAACAATGAATGATCCAATGCCCACAAATCAATACACACAACACACAACACACTACGTGTTTGTATTCGTTTCCATTCACAGTCAGCTACACTGACATCTATGTTGAATTATTTAATTGTGAATTTTTGGATGTGATTGGCATGAAAATTGATTTGCAAATTGGCATGAATATTAAATTTGACAAAATCCCTCCCCCATGATAATATAACACAATAACAATTCAATTCCATTTATCCAAACACACACTACGTGTGACACCTTAAGGAGAAACATCATGGCTGGGGAGTTATTAGGGGTTAAGACAGGAAGAAGGATGTTAGAACAGGCAGATAATTTTCTTCTACGATATTTAGAAAAATATGGAGAAGTGGAAAATATTCCTGAACATCTTCTTAAAGCAGTTGAAGATTTACGTATTAAAGGTAATATTCAAATTGAGAAGTTTACAAAAGAGCAAACTGTACAGCAGGAGAAGGAGAAAAAGATAATTATTCAATCTAATTCAACTCCTTCAACAACTTCTTCAACTCCTAAAAAAGAATTAAATAACTGTGTGAAATTTCATCTTAAACCTTTCTTCAAGAGTAAGAAAAGATTGGCCAGGATTGCTGAAGATTCTTCAGGTGTTTGGTGGACTAATGAAGCACGAGATTTGAGAGATGTAGGAGGTTGGAAGATAATAGGTAGTTATGATGAACTTCTTCAATATAAGAAAGATGCTGAAGATATTACTGATATCAAACTTAAATTTGTAGGTGTTAATAGATTTGGTTTGGAAACTAATGAGGAAATAGTATAATGACAGAACGTGTTAGAAGTAAAGCAAGTAAGAACAAAGCAAAGTTAAGAAGATTAGTTAAACGAGAACAAAAGTTTAAGGAAAAGATGCAAGATGAACCAGAACAAAATCATAATGTAACATGGTTTGTTATAGATAATCAAACTAAGGAAATTATAGGAATTGTAGCCTTTTTGATTTATGATGGAAGTTTTTGGTTTAACAAGAAATTAACAAATGCATTAACAGGAGATAGGAAATTTCACTATAATAATAATAATAATGGGTGGAAAAAAGTTGCTGGAGGTATGCCTATATTAATGCAGCAGGCTGTACAGTTTAATTTTGATCTTCAAATTATTAAAGGAGAATTCAAATGAATAACCCCAACTACACCAATGCCCTAAACAAACTAGTCACCAAAGGTGACACTGGTGGACCACAAGTCAACACCATCAAAGAAATTCTTAAGTTGTGGGCAGCCCTAACTGTAATTGCCGTGGTTATCCTCACCTGTATTTACTCCCTCCTGATTGAAATAAGTGAACCAGGCACCACTGGACGCACCCTGAAGGTAGTATTGGTAACTGGGTGGGAATGGTTGCTGCATTAATTAATTTAATGTAGCAAATTCTCGTCAGCAAAGCTGACTCACGATGCAGTTTGAGTAGACTGATTCACCCTTATCAACAAGTAACTTAATGAGGTGTAGTATGACTTATGTATCTCCGAATTTTAAGACAAAAAAAGCTCTGAAGGAAGCTCTCACGAATGGACAAGAGGTCAGTGTATTCAATCCAGGTCTTGGCACCATTCCTATCAACGGAACTGTATATCTTGAAGGACCCCATTATCCTCAACCACACAAGTGGTATGCACAAGGCATTATGAAGGATGGAAAATTGGTGAAGGTGAAGTAGATGAACCTTACAGCATAAGCTGCCCACATTCAACTAAAGGTAATCAGGATGTGTTTGAACCCAAAGAAACTAAAAATAAGCCCTAAGCGACTCACCAGTATACTGAAGTCTCAGGAAGAATTCTCACATCGTCTCCGCCAATCCAATTGGTCTTCACCCACTGCTGATGTGATGTTCAGATTGGCAGCACTGGCTGCATTCACCGTGGAGAGGTCTGATCGTCAGATATTCAACTTGGCTAAACTTAACGAGGGGAGATAACAATGTCTTTTATATTTACCAGCAAACATACGATTAAGCAACCTTATGAACCGAAAGAATCAAATAATAAGTTTGTAAGACAATTAGCCAAAACAATTCTCAGAGCTATGACTATTAAAGAGGAAAGTTTTAATCATGAAGCAGCTAAATTAGAAACTGAATCAATTAATAGACGGGGCGAATTTTATGTCGATTATCAAGAATTCTATGAACTCAATGACTTACAATCAATCCAGTTAGCCTGCAAAGAAACTGAATTGCCTGAAGAATTTGCTTATCCAATTTATCTTTCCTTCCGCTGGGGGAATGACGTAGCTGAGTGGGCTAAAGATATGTTAGGAAAAGAAGAATAATTTCTCCCTGCTCCTCAGCAACTCAACTCACCCTACGGGTGTTCGGGTGCTTGGTTGGGTTGTTGTAGAGTGTGGAGAAAGGCAATCCCTAAGGGACAATTTAATACTGCCGGGAATCATTATTACATAACGCCCTTGGGGATTGCCAACTATACTTTACTTAAAAGGAGGAGAACATTATGAAAAGTTGTTTATATTGTACTCATCATAAAATGCTTGATACTGGTAGGATAGGTGATATTCAATGTTGTAATCCTGAAGGAAAACCAAAAATCAGAATTACAATAACCAGAGAAAAAATTGACTTAAACCGTTTTAATATTAAAGATTTAGAAAAAGAAGTCTGTAATGTTTATCAACCTCTCAACAATAAGGAATAGGTATAATTATGTCAAAACTGGAACAAATGAAAACGCGTGAAGCAACTCACGCACTCTCTACGAGAGTCGATGCTCGTTATCTTGCTACATTAATGTTGTTCTGGCGTGACCAGCAATGTCTCCCCACCTCCATATCTGAACTTACCCGCCTCAGTTTGGAGTCCTTTGCTGAATTCCTCGTCTCTAACGAAATGGTAGAATTCGTCGAAACTCACGAAGCTGCCCTTGAAATAATGGAAGGTCTAGGAATGAATCCTAAACGTGTCAATCCTAAGTATTTAGCCCAAGCCATTCTTAAATCCTCCACTAATGTCAATCTGTCCTTCCTGAATAGTCCTGCTGTAGATCATAAACATAAACTTACAGTGCAGGAGACTGCGGGTGTCTCTTCCATCGACGTCAGTAGGGTAATCTCGGCCATGCAGGAATCTGAAACCATATCTGCCTCAGATAGGGTACGAATGGCGCAGGAGCGTGCTGAAGAATTCACTCGAAGTCTTGGGGAAATTCCTACAGAAATCAAACCTGTTGATGAGGAGGAATAACCTTATGAACATCTTTGAAAGTATTAAAAACTTCCTATCTTCTATACTCTGTCCTCCTGAGATTAAAATTGGCTCTAAGTATATTTTAGATCCACATTTTGATCCATTTTATCCTTATCCTTTAATAGTAACAGTTTTAGACATCAAAGAAGGATGGATTTCATACAATTTTGAAGGGTGTTATGGAAGACCTGAAAGTGCTCCTATTAAAGATTTCTTATCAATCTATAAGGAATTATAATTCATGGATATACTAAAAAAACTTCTAAGTAATAAAAATGCTGACAAACCTCATAATCCTGATAAATTGGTTAGGGAACCTACTAAGGCTCTCTGGACCTCTAAAGACTTCTCTGATATTGGAGATAAGGTAAAGAAAATACTAAAAGGAGATAAGTAAAATGACTGAACAAGAAATTAGAAATGAAATTCTCAAAGACCTCTTAGAACTAGAACACCTATGTTCTACTTACATTTTACCTATAGCATTTATATGCTTAATTCTTCTACTCATTATTTAAAGGTGCTGAAATGAAACTGTGCAAAAATTGTCTATATTTATCCAAGTTGAAAAACTGTAACTACTTCACCCTGTACAAAGTTTTAGAACCTGTCAACGGTATACAAATCTCTGTCCCTCTCCATCCTTCAAACTCTAGGGGAAACGAAAGTTACTGCGGCGCTCGTGGACGTTGGTTTGCTTCGTTGAATAAATGAACATAGCAACCCATTATTACTTAAATCTTAAAGGAGAAACAAATGAATGATTTTAGAACTATGACGGAAGAACAATTACTAGCTTTGGACTATGATGAGAAACAGTTAATAGTTGACTTAGAATGTGCTCAGCAAGGACTACCTCTATTGCCTGAAAATCCAGGACCGAAACCGGAGGTTACCGCAGTAAAAGAGGACTCCTATGTGTATGAAGTTGCAGGAGTTGCAGTACTGACTGTAGAAGAGGCCCACGAAATCCTTGCTTTTTTGGCTAAGTTCCCATTAGTGCAAAGACAATATTCTGGACCGAGCTATTATATAAACCCTTTGGAAAGCGATAGTTATAGTTATCCAAAGGTCACCAAAATCCCAACCTTCACCAAAGCCTTTCTCGAGCAGTCAAAGGACTTGATGAAACGCAATACTCAGATATTAGCGGAGTGGGAGAAGAGGGAAAAGGAATACAAAAATGCCTTAGCTGACCGCAAGAGTATTATCTCCGAGCTGGAAGATCTTATTGAATCCGCCAGAGATAGCTACTACAAGCGGGAACAACTCCGCGACAAATTCCAGCGCTACCTCTCCTTGGCCAAGGGGGATCGGGAAGTTGCACTAAATTTCTTAAAAGCTGTTGAGTCTCTTTATGATTTTCCTGAACTGGAAGAAGAATTTCTTAATAACCAGGAGGTTTCAAATGAGTCCGCAAAATAATTTCTGGACCCTTGACCCTATAACTCACATAGTCATAACCCTACAACCTCAACTCCTATTAAATGCTCGTATTGCTGAACTAACTCGAGAGATATCTGAAAAAGAAATAGAGTTGATTAGGGCCAAGAATCTCCTACATTCCCTTAAATCACATTCTAGGGAGTCCCAAAAGTGCCAATTCATTGCTGAAGGCAGGGTGAAACACATCAGGAGAGGTCATGAAGTAGTAGAAAACTCTCATCCAATCACAACTAAACCAACATGCAACAAGATTGTGAAGTACTTGGAAAACATGAGTGAAGTAGAACGTCTGAATTTCTTCAAAGACTCTGGCCTCCTATGAGACCTTTCAATCCTTTCTGCCCGCACTGTGGCACGTTCCGAAATCTACAAAACACTTCAGTGGTGAAGAAGTATGCTAAGTCTGGAGAAGTCTATGATTGCTTATATTATATTTGTAAAAGTTGTCAAACTAAGCGAACTATTGAACAACGTAATAAGAAGAAATCAGTTGCTGAACTCACCGATATGTACAATTGGCACTTAAAAATGTCTGAATTGTATCGTAAGGAAATTCTGCATAGGAGAGAATAAAATGCCAACATTTGAAGATATTGAAATTACTACTTCAGTATCTATAGATTTTGAAGTATTTTGTGGTACTTGTGGTGGAGGTTTATGTAATCAATCTGATACAAGACATTCTAGAAGTAGAAGTTATGCTCAAGTAGTTGTAACAGTCTGTGAAGATTGTGTAGAAGCTGCAAGACAGGAAATTCGAGATGATCTTGAAAATCAAATACAAGAACTACAAGATAAAATACTAGAACTATCTGAATTAAAGGGTGAAAAATAAATTTCACCTCCTTATTGACAACCCAATTTACATGTGGTATATTGTCAAAATCAACAATGGGGAACAGTTCCCCGGCTCCCATAATGGGAATATTAAGAACAACCTTAATTTGAGGAATAATATCATGGCAAAAGAACTCGTAGTCGCTCGCTTCCAATTGAAAGATGAAAACAACAATGCTATCCTGGACGAAGAAGGAAAAGCAACTTGGCAAGAAGCCTCTGTGGAATATGACTTTGGGGACAATCTGGATATGGCCGTAGAAGCCTGTGGTGCTGATACCGTTTTCTCTAATTTCAAAGCTAATGCTCGTGTAGCTCTGCAATCCATCGTCCGTACCCACCTCAAGGCTGGTGCCGCCCCTGAGAAAATCCAGGAAGTTGTCAACGGATGGAAACCTGGTGTGGTTGCTGAGAAAGTCACTGTTGATCCGAAGGCTGCCTTCATGGCTGCATTTGCTTCTTATCCGCTTGAGAAAAAATTAGAACTGCTCAAACAGTTTGGTGTTCCTGAGGAAGCTCTGGCCTCAATGATGTAAGATAAGGGTAAGTTCCCTGGCGGACTTGTTGTCCGCTGGGGATTTTTATTTAACTAAGTGAAGCACCAAATAATTCAAATAAGCTAAGGAGTCCACCATGACTACAACACAAATCTACTGGAACACAAAACTCAATTGTTGCATGACACGTCTTTGGTATGAAGAAAAAACTGAGAATGAGAAGGGTGAACTGGTTGGGAAGATAGTTCAGAAAATGAAAGAAATTCCTACACCTGAAGAAGCTGCAGATAAATTCATGTCTTCCAGATACTGCACAGTTCCAATAACTCCTGAGGTGAAGAAATGAGTCTCCTCAAACGTAAAGACATAATGCTGGCCACTCCATTCTCTGAGTCCCGCCTCCTAAACCAAGGCCACTACAGAACTTCGTGGACACCCCCTTACATCATTCAACCTAAACTCAATGGTGAACGTTGTAGAGCATTAGTTGGCCCTTCATCTAATTCATCAGTATGCCTACTCCTCAGCAGTACTGACAGCATCATCTCAACTGTTCCTCACATCAATCAGGCAATGTTAAGTTTACCTCCTGGTGAGTATGACGGTGAACTGTATGTCCACGGTTGGACTTTCTCTGAAATACACTCAGTTGTCTCAACAACTGTTGGAATTCATCCTAAGGCCGGAATGATGGAATATCATATCTTTGACATAATCACTGATGAACCTCAACTCTACAGGTGTCAAAATCTTAGTGCAAATTTTGCCCTAAACTGTAGTAAAATTCCCAGTTGCATCAAAAAGGTTCCATTCTACCCTGTTATGACACATGCAGATATTATGTCTCACTATGACAGTTTCATCGACGACGGCTACGAGGGCTTTATCCTCAGAGAAATCTCCTCACCTTACATCCGTAAGCGTAGTCAACAGATGATGAAATTTAAGCCAAAGGCCACAGACATTTACCCAATTCTTACACCCCTTGAGGCAATTTCTGAGTCTGGAACACCCCTCAAAATGATCGGAGCTTTCATGTGTATAGATGAAATGGGAACCAGTTTTAAGGTAGGTGCTGGTAAGTTGTCTCACGCACAACGTGCGGAGTATTGGCAAATGTGGCTTGACACACCCTTCTCCAAATGGAAACTCCGCGTCGAGTATCAAGTCCTTAGTGACAAAAACAACGTACCCTTATTCAGTAGGGCTGTAGAAGTAATAATATGATTGCTACATTAAATAATTAAACACAGCAATCTCAAATAATCTAAATAAGGCCAAAGAGGTAATATCATGAGAAATTTTCCTAGAATAACAATTTCTATTCAACTTGATGAATATGATTTAAGTAAAGATAAAACAATAGTAATTCCTATATCTGCATATCTAATTAGAGAATCAATGCAACCTATTGATTTTCCTGATTCAGTCCCAGATGGATTTACACGTATGTTATGTACTAATCCTAACACAATTTCCAAAACTCTAAAAAATAGAAAAGAATTTGCTAATATGATTGCTAAAGAAGTTACTGAATTAATATTAGCTGAATTCTCTTCTAATGATACTAAGATAGGGTATAAGTTATGAAACCTCAACCTAAAGTATATCTCCCAAATCCAGGCTGCCACGATTTCACAGCAGCCCATAAATACGGAGAACTCATTCATCTCACCACCGGACGTCTTAAACTCACCGGTACTGGCAATATCTACCGCCAAATGTACAATATCCTTAAGGACTCCAGTCCTGACGACCACCTCCTAATCTGTGGCCCAACCATAGCTAACGTAATAGCGACCTCGATCCTTATCTCACTACATGGACGGGTAAATACTCTCATCTTCTGTAGTGATGCTAAGACTGGTCAAGGACGCTACTTCTTAAGAACCATAAACGTAAACTCTAATGAGGAGAATCCCAATGCCTGAACTCAAATCTGTATACTTCGCACCTGACGGCAAATACTTCGGCACCGAGGGGGAGTGTGTCCGTTATGAAGAAATCCAGGAACTCTCTAAACTCATAATTCAAACTTCAAACAAACTCAATCAAAATGAGTCTTACATTCTTGCTGAGAAACTCCACTCTCAGTACAACCTGTTAGCTAAAGAAGTTTATGGCCAAATAGATGAATTCACTCTAAGTCTTTATAAGAAAGATCCAACTGTAACGGAAGAGGTAAAAAAATGATAGTCCCAAACCTTCCTGTTCCCTCACATCCTTCCCATGAAATCATGGACTCAACAAAGTTGAAGGAGTATATGGAATGTCCACGTAAGTTCTTCTACAAATACATTCTTGGCTGGAACTCCTCACGACCCTCCAACCACTTGGTCTTCGGAAGTGCTGTCCATCTGGCCATGGAACATCTGATCCTCAACGGCTATCACGCCAATGCTGTAGTAGATGCTATGGAACTCTTTAACTCACACTACCGTGAGCAGTTCCCTCAGGAAACAGATTTCCTGTATGAACCCAAAACTCCTATGCGTTTCTTTGGCCTCCTCTTAGAGTATATTAAGGAATATGCCTCTGACCATCATGACTTCGAGGTCTACAAAACGGAAATCGGCGGAACCATTCCCCTCAGCTCTAACCCTAACCACGTGTTGGCTTGGAAGATGGACACAATCCTCTTCAACCGTCACACTCAGATGTACTTCTCATTGGAGCACAAGACAAAGCAAGGTAACTCCATTAATAAGTCTTATGAGATAGATTTCAAAATGGGTCCTCAGGTCGGCACCTACACACATGTCCTCAATAGTCTGTTCAATCCTATGGACGTTGAAGGAATTATAATTAATTGTATGTGCATGAAGAAAACCAAGCAACCTGAATACATTCTCAAACGCATTCCTATCCACATGAATAACACCAACATGCTGGTATGGCTCGAGATGTGTAAATCTTGGCTGGACACAATTCACCTAGATTACTTAGCTCTAAGTGAAGCCAGTGACCATGATGACGTCTTGAAACCCTTCAAAATGAACCCTGGCTCATGTAGTAACTGGGGAGCAACCTGCCAATACTGTGACCTTTGCCAGAGTTGGCCCAATCCTCTCCAACATCTGAATCAAATGCCTCTAGACATGGAGCGGAGGTTCTGGAATCCTTTGGAGGAAGATTTGAGGGAGAAGATGATATTATGATAACTGAAGAATCCCAACATGACAGGGACCTCCGGGCTGAACGCACCTTACTCTCAATCACCCTCAACATGAATGAAAAAGAACTGTTGAATTTTCTTAATGAGTATGGTATTGAGATCTTTGAATACAACCTCATACTATCTAAACACAGTAGGATAATTGAAAGGTTGAAAGAAGAAACTAAAAAATAGGAGTAACCCATGTACAAGTCTGAAATAACTAATAAAGTAGCAGAAAAAAAGTTCCTTACTAAACGTACCAAAACGGCTGTTGATCTACACAAAATGGAAACAACTATAGCTACCATTCTTGACTCAGATTTAATCTCAGCAGGGGATAAGTTCAAGTTAAAAGTGGCAAGACAAAACATTGACGAAATTATCCTTAACTGGGATGATGACTACACTAATAAATTAATTCAGAAATTAACCAATGAGGTTAAATAATGACAACTGAAATAAATATAACATCTGCAACGGCTGCTGAGGACATTTACAGGGGAATGAAGTCCCCTCTCATCCTCATTATTGGCAAGTCTGGCCGAGGCAAGTCCACCGCCATGAGGGGTCTCGATCCTACCAAAACTTGCGTGATCAACATCCTGGGAAAACCCTTTCCTTTCCCTCGTGGAGTGCAATATAGGGAAAAGGAAAACATGCTAATAAGCTCTGATCCTGGCCAAATCCTCAAATACATGAAGTACGTCTCTGAGGACCCCAAGATGTCTCACGTCACCAATCTTATCATCGACGACGGACATTATGAGATGGTCACAGAGTTTATGAATAAGTCATTGGAAAAAGGCTATGATAAATTTACTTCCATGGCCAAGAATATCTTCAACATTCTCATCATGGGAACTAAACTTCGCTCCAACCTTAAGGTTTTCTTTCTCTGTCACGAAGAAGATACCGGCTACGAACGTAAGATTAAGACCCTAGGCAAACTGTTGGACGAGAAGGTCACCTTGGAAGGTCTCAGCACCATAGTGCTCTTTGCCGAGTTGGAAGTAGAGAATGACAAACGAATATACTACTTCGCTACTCAATCCAACGGACAGACCACCGCTAAATCGCCATACGATATGTTTCCCATCAGGATCCCCAATGACCTTAAACTTGTGAGTGATCGGATAGATGAGTATTATCAGGAAATTCCACTGTCCAATTCTAAGTTGGACTTCACCCTGAAGTAAGATTAACCTTAATTTTTGGAGAATTAAAATGTCTAAAAAATCTGTATTAACTTGTTCGTCTGAGAAAGTAGCTCCTGTAGGAAGTAAAGTTTTAAATTACGTTGTAGAATTAAGAAATTTGTCAGAACAACTTATATGCACAGTTAATGATAAATTAAGTTGTATTAGCAATGCTGTTCCACCAAGCACCTCATCATTGTGTAGTATTGAAGTGCCTGATAATAATTACCCTCCTTATTTTTCAGAGTTGAATTATCAATTGCAACAAATTAATGAAAATTTAACTCAAATTTTTGATGCTATAAAAAGAGTAGAACTTTAACCTCAACCCAGGAGTAATTAATGTCTGAACTAATCTCAAAAAAGTATGTAAAATCTGATCAGGTAGTAATTAAAGTTAATGATAAATTAAGTTGTATTAGTGATTCAGTTCCTCCAGCTCCTGCTGAAAATGCTAAAGCTTATAGTAATAATTACCCTCCTTATTTTTCAGAGTTGAATTTTCAACTTGCAATAATTAACTCTAATTTAAATAAAATTCTTAATAATATATATCGAGTAGAACTTTAACCTTAACCAAGGAGTAATTAATGTCTGAATTAATTTCAAAGAAGTATGTAAAATCTACACCCTCAGGTGCAACGCCGGGTACTGCTCATGTTGAAGCAATCTTAGCTGCACCTACAACCATAACCTCAACTACAACTGAAGTTGTGAAGGAGAAACCCTCAACAGTAACAGATACCCTTGAACTAAGTATTCAAAGCATCACCGATGTTATCACCCTTCTAGACTCCTTACCTCGTGTGGGAGGGAAACTTCCTGATAAGGTCATCTTGGCCCTTGGCAAACTCCACGGCGCTCTGAATCTTCTCAGAAAATAAGAATTGCACAATCACTGTGCACAATAACAAACATTAACTTAAATTGGAGAAACACATGTCTGACTACGATCCTACTGCTGATTACGAAACTGGTGGAGAAATAATCATAGACGTTGATACTTCAGATGCCGTCGAGCCGTCTGTTGTTGAAGACGGAGAGTACAAGATTCGTATTACCGGTTTCAATAAGGACAATGGAAAGATTATTCGCATTGACAAAAACGGTGGAAAGTATTTCCTAACTGTCTTTGACATTCCTAACGAACCAGCCTCAAAATCTTTCTCAAAATTCTTCTCAATCCCTGACGAGACGATGATGGATAAGAAGAAACTCAACAGTTCTAAATGGGAGCTGGAGCTGTTCAAAAGGGCCTTTGGCTTGTCTGAACTCAACTTCTCCACAATGGTAGGAGCTGAGGGTTGGGCTATGTTAGGAACACAAGTAGACGAACAGTATGGGGACAAGAACTATGTGAAGAAGTTTATCACTGGCCCGGATGAAAATGCATTCTAAATTCTTTATTGCTGTGTTAAATAAATAAACGTAGCAATCAACATTAACTGTAATGATGAGAGTGGCGGAATTGGTAGACGCAACAACTCATGTGAAGTAAATGACGATGATAATCGGAATATGGTAACATATTCGAAACGTAAATGCGGATTATCGGGAACTCAACAAACGAGCAGAGATAGCCCAATGCACGTCAAATGAGAAAAGTCAGACGGCTCGATTAAGTTTAGTTCTGACCATAAACTGCTTCTTGCAGGTTCGAATCCTGCCTCTCATCATTAACAATCTTTGGAGTACTTAATTATGAATAATCAATTACAAGATTTTGCACGTGCAGAACTTAAAGCAGGTTTAGCACAATTACCTGAATCAAATCATATGATTTTTAAGCATATGTACTCTCACAAAAATTTAGATTTACCAATAGATGAAGTTGTAGATAAAATGCCCGAAGAACAACTTGACTGGGCTATGCAACAAGTTCAAAATTCTATTGCTAAATTAACTAAATAAGGATCTGAAACTATGTCACTTCCATCTTTAGATAATGACTTTCGCCCCAGGTTCTCCGGTGAAATCACCCCTGCACAGGCCCAAATCCTGTCACAAATCCTCCCTCATGGAATGAAGAAACATCTCGTCCAGGTCTTTGTTAACGGAGTCATTGATCTCCACGCTCGTGGTGGACAAACCGCTCTTGGTGCCATAGTTTCAGAATTTATCTCAATCAACCAACTCCTCCTCATTGGCCTCAGAGTAAGTCGTGAGAGGAAGATTAAGGAGTTAGAAAAGAAATTGGAGGAACTGAGAAATGTACAAAGTAACAATACATAACCTAAAAGGTGCAGTATTACCTTCTAAATCTTATGATTTTCGTAGTGATAGGAAATCACCATTAGGTAATCCTTTCTTTATGAAAGGTGAGTATGAACGTCATATAGTATGTGACAAATACGAAGAATACTTTAATAAGAAAGCTTTATATAATCAGAGTGTTAAAGTATATCTTAACAAAATCTTAACAGAATTAAAAACTAATGGAAAAGTAAGACTTTTCTGTTGGTGTGCACCTAAAAGATGTCACTGTGAAACAATTAAGAAATGGTTATTAGAAGAGGTGCAAGATGGCAACACTTGACATGTTGTCAACCTCAATAACAAAACGCCCCTACCAGGACTTGGTCACTCTATTCACCACAATCCGGGCACAACGCCGTAAGCGTCCTGAGCCTAAGGAACGTAAGGTCACTGCGAAGTCTACTCGTAATGTAAGTAAGAAGAATCCTAAACAACAAGATCTATTTGCCCTAGCCAGTTCTATGTCTCAGAAAGATAAGGACGTAATGGCTGCAACCCTACTCAGTATGATGAATGAAGGAGGTAAGTTATGATATTTAAACTAAGCCCCAAAGGTGTGAAGTTGGCTGAGGAGTTTGAACAGTTGTTTGGTGACAAATACTGCACATGTCCTGATGAATCAGATGATAAAATCTGTGATTTCTGTCTTCATCCTGGACATCCTATGAATATTCAGGAAGACGACTCTAACATTACCAACATCTTAATCTCAAAACAGGACGTGTTCGAATCTCCTAAATGCTCTCATGTGTGGGGTTATACTAATAACCCACTCAGATTAATAACATCTCAGGAACAATTTAAATCTGTACCTGATCTTGAAAATATAATCCCTTTTAATTACTGCCCTTACTGTGGTATAAAACTTCCTAAGGTATCTGTATGAAACTTAAACCTAAACTCAAAACTAAATTCTGCTGGCAATGTGGAAAGAAGTTGCACGGTAAACATGTTAAAAAACTTTTCTATATTCCTAATAAAGCAGAAGTAAATCTTCACGTATGTTGTGCTACAAGATTACTTAAAGATGAAAGTACAAATTTTACAGAGGTTAGTTTATGAAACTAGAAACTCCTGAAATTCCCCTATCCTCAATTGAACTTGGTTCACGTTATCGTGATGACTATGGGGATATTCCTCAATTAATTCACAGTATTAAAAAGAACGGTCTCATCACACCTATCGCCGTAGGTGTAGCTGACAAGATCAATATCCCCCGTACTACTGACCTTCCTTACATCCTCCTTGCTGGTGGGCGTAGGATAAAGGCCCTCACAGAGATGGGTTGGACTATGATCCCTGTCCGAATCTACGACCAACCTATTTCCATCCTTGACCTCCGCAGTATTGAATTGGCTGAGAATTTTGATCGTAAGGAAATGACCTACCCTGAACAACTTGCTCTGATGAAAGAGATAGATGATCTCCAAATGGCTATCCACGGCCCTAAGATTGCACGTAGTGCAAATGCCTCTGGTTGGAGCCAAGCTGACACTGCCAAACTTCTTAAAAAATCTCCTGCTTCCGTAACTATAGATCTTCAGTTGGCCCGTGCAATCGAAGATCATCCTGAACTTCAACTGGATAAATGTAAGAATAAAGCCGAAGCTTTGAAGCGTCTTAAGAATGTCACCAAGATTGTCACCAACTCTCTTCAGGCTCAAACCTACACCAAATCTGTAAATGGCACAGGCTCCTCCGACCAACTGTTCCGCAAGCTCTGCTCCAACTACATCATTGCTGACTGTCGTGACGTAATGAAGGGTATGCCTTCCAACTCACTCAACTTTATTGAAATAGATCCTCCTTATGCAATTGACCTACCTTCTGTCAAATCAGATAACGAATGTATCGGATACAATGAGGTGAAGGTTAAGGATTATGCCCCTCTTATGACTCATGTCCTCAGGGAATCCTATCGTCTATTGAAGGACGGCTCATGGATGATTGTATGGTTCGCCGCAGACCCTTGGTTCCAACCAATGTCTGAGTGGATCAGAGATGTGGGCTTCAAGATGAACCTCCTCCCTGGAATTTGGACTAAACCTCAAGGTCAAACGGCACAGCCGGAGACATATTTAGGAAACTCTTATGAAATGTTCTTCTACGCTCGTAAGGGTAAGGCACGTCTACAAAAGCCCGGACGCTCCAACATCTTTGACTTTAAACCTGTGAATCCTACCCTCAAATATCACCCGACACAACGTCCCTTAGACCTCATGAAGGAAGTCTACTCTACCTTCGCCTCCCCCAACTCCAACGGCTACATTCCTTTTCTTGGTTCTGGAGTAGGCCTCCTAACTGCACATGACCTTAGTATGAATATGATAGGCACCGACCTTACGCAAACCTTTAAGGACGGGTACATCTTAGAAATTAAAAAGTTAACTGGAGCAAACTGAAATGACAAACATTCTCTTTTTCGACACGGAAACCACTGGCCTTCCCAATTTCAAATCTCCCTCAGCAGACCCATCTCAACCTTCCGTTTTGCAACTTGGAGCAATCCTTTGTACAACCTCAGGATTGGAGCTTGAGTGTTGGGAAACCCTGATCAAAATTGGAGATAAACCAATCCATCCTATGGCCCTAGCTGCTCACAACATCTCAGCTGACAAGGCAAATTCTGGAGGCATAGATAAAACAGAAGCCTTCAATACTTTCTATGAACTCTCTCGTAAAGCAGAATCTCTTTGCTGCCACAACTTCAACTTTGACATTCGTCTTATTAAAATTATGGCTGCACAGTGTGGAGAAGATACAGGTGAAGTAGAAAATTATGATTTATGTTTATCAGAAATCCTCGACCTCCCATACTTCTGCACAATGCTAAGCACAATTAAATACTGTGCACTCCCATTCCCTTCAGGTCGTAAGGGTAATAAATTCCCTAAACTCTCCGAACTCTATCAAATCCTGTTCGATGAAGAATTCATCGGTGCTCACGATGCACTCACAGATGTAAGAGGAACTGTCCGATGCTTCTTTGAACTTCGTAAACGAGGCATCTTATAATGACCTTAATTATTGCTCAGTTAGGCATCACCATCTTTGGTCTCACTGGCTTTCTCATGGTAACTCGTGAGACATATAAGTCACAAGTGCTGGGTGTAATCTGTGGCCTCCTGGCCAATCCCTTCTGGTGGATGATGGTGATAACTACTGAGCAATACATCTCAATCCCTGTACACCTATGCTACACCTACGGATGGATTCGTAAGGCTGTAGTACTTTATAAAAATAGACCTGGAGCATTGTTATGAAAAACTTATCCTTACGTGGTAGAGATTGGAGAGACTTTGCAATTGAAGTGGGTCATCATATAGATAATTATACAGTACATCAGTATGGAGATAAGGGTTCTGACCAATGCACAGACTTCACCATCCAAGACTTCCTTACTCAAATCAAAAAGTACTGTAACCGTTGTGGGAAGAATGCCCGACTGGGGCAAGACAAGTTGGATATGATGAAGATTGCGCATTACGCGCAAATGGCATATGATAAACTTGATAAGGAATAATGTATTCCTACGTTTAATAATTCAACACAGCAATCACCCAATGCGGGAGAGGTAAGTTATGAAAGATAAAGATTTTTTATTCTGGATTCATCAACGTTTATTAATAGTTCATCATGAAAATCCTTCTATGGATTATATGCATAAATTACGAGCTATAATTGAAATAACTCCTGATACACAGGAAACTCCTAATACTATTTGTACTATGCAATTTCATGTTAAGGATAATATTACTTTTTCAAAATGTTCTATATGTGGCGAACCTCAATTTCATACACCCTCAGGTGTTACTTGTCTCAACGGGCATGGTGGTGCAAATGCTGCATAAAACAAAAGCAACCTATGTTCATCCTTCAGGCAACCCTCTCACAGCCAAATACATTATTGTGGGAACTCAGCCGGACAAACTGGACATAATCAAAGGTAAACCGTTCTCTGGCTACGACGGAACTGAATTGACTGAGGACCTTCACAAGGCAGGAATCAGCAGAAGTGATTGCTACATGACCTACGTAATTAAGGATGCTGATCGTCCCCTGGCCTTCTACATAAAACCTCAGTTTAGAAACAAAACCATAACTGGCTACACCATCACTGAGGAGGGTCAGAAATATGTAAACCTCCTCGCAACTGAACTGACCAAATGTACCTCCTCTAATGTCATAATTGCCCTGGGTGATGTACCCCTGTTTATATTGGGGGACAGACAGGGAATTATGAAGTGGAGGGGCTCCGTTATAAGACCTACTCTGATGGATGGAAAGAATCTTATTGGTGCAGTTGACCCTAAAACTATCACTGGTGAGTGGGGAAATTATGGCAACTTTAAAAATCGAAGATTGCTCATCATCGACCTTATTAGAGCTAAGAAAGTGGCTCTTGGAGAGTGGAACTGTATACCACGTTCCATCACTATTAGACCAAGTTTCAATCAATGCCTACTCTTCCTCAGGGCCTGTGAACAGTATGGACTCCTCGGTAACATCATCTTCTACGACATTGAAGTGGATATGTTTAACGGAGAAATGACTTGTATCTCCTTGGCTTTCACTTCCTCCGACGTAATTTCCATCCCGTTCACTCATGAGCATGGAGATTACTTCACACTCCCTCAGGAGATTGAAATCCTTCAGTTCATCGCAAGAATTTTGGAGAATCCTGATATTGAAATAGGAGGACAAAACCTAAGCTTCGACTCTAATTATCTCATGAGAAAGTATGGCATATGTGTTACCTCGATGCATGATACGATGGTGGCACAGAAGACACTCCTTCCAGACTACCCTGTAGGCCTTCACTTCATCTGCTCCACCTACACCGACATTCCTTACTATAAGGACGATGGGAAGTATTGGATCAAGGGACAGGTGGGGACTTATGAAATGTTCTGGAAATATAATGCAATGGATTCAGTGGTGTGTGCTGATGCATTTCCAAAACAACTGGAGGCCTTGAAGAAGCAGGGTAACTACTCAACATACTTGAGGAAGGTACGTAGTATTCCGGCCTACGTATACATCATGGAGCATGGGATTAAGATTAATCTGGATACAATGGTTGCAACTTATGACAAACTCAATAGAAATGCTGAAGCTGTTTTGGCCGAACTTACAGCCATGGCAGGAACGCTTCTTAACCCAAATTCTCCAAAACAAATTGCATCATACTTCTATGATACTAAACGTCTTCCCGCCTACAAATCAAAGTCGGGTGGCCGAAGCACAGATGAGAAAGCTCTTAAAAGAATTTCACGAAAGGGTTACAAGGAAGCCAAGCTCATACTTAAATACAGACATCTGGTTAAAACTGCCTCGACCTTCCTTAACCCTGCCAAAGTTGATACTGATGGACGAATGCGATGTTCCTATAACCCTGTTGGAACCCGCTATGCACGTGCATCCTCAAGTGAGAATATTTTCGGCACAGGAAATAATCTCCAGAATCAACCACACGAAGTACTTACCCACTTCGAAGCAGATGAGAACTATGTATTTTATGGCCTCGACCTCAGTCAAGCCGAGAATAGAATCGTCGCTATGGTCGGACGTATCTCACAGATGATTGAGTGTTTTGAAACCAAGAAGGACGTCCACAGTTTGGTTGCCACCATTATGGCCAACCTGTACTATGGAGGCAAACTACCTATGGGTTTTGATCCCAAGAAGACATTGGCCCCTATTGGTGACGGGACTAAGTGTTGGCGTGACTGGGGCAAAAAAACTGGTCATGCTGCTAACTATAACATCACCTACAAGACACTGTCCTTGTACAACGAGATCCCTGAACGTGACGGTAAAACAATTCTAGAAATCTACCACAAAGCTTTTCCAGGAGTACGAGGAGGCTACCATGCTTACATCCAACAATGCATCAATAAGAACCGAACCCTCAGAAACCTCATGGGACGGATTACTCTTTTCACTGATAAACTCGACGACTCCCTTTACACTGAAGCTTATGCCTGCATACCGCAGGGTACCGTTGGAGACATTATTGATGAGCGAGGGCTCAATTTCATTTACTATAACACAAATCCCTTATTCAAATTTGTGGAGTTGTTAATTCAGGTACATGATCAGATAGGATTTCAGATTCCTACACCATATCATCCCACTCGTCCGGTGCCATGGGAAGATCATAACACCATTCTACAGTTAGTCAAAGGTTCATTGGAGACTCCACTGTACACTCATTACAAATACAAATTTGTTATTCCAGTTGACATTACGATGGGGATATCATTGAATAAAGATCTAGGGAGAGACCTTAAGAACTTTGACCACAGAACTTTGGAAAGTTGTTACGAAGATTTGTTTTACACAAAAATGGAAAATTCTCATTACTTAATTGAGGAGGCTAAGGGCTGAAATGCTACATTCAATAATTCAACACAGCACACGGAGTTACTTATGGAATTAAAACCTTGCCCTTTTTGTGGAAATACAAAAGTAGAAATAGTAATAAGACCTTATTTTAACATAGGCACAATAGCTGTAGAATGTAAGGAGTGTAGAACTAGGGGGCCTGAGTATGAGTATAAAGAAACTGATAAATATAATTCATTACATATCTTATGGTGGAATACAAGGATATAATTATGGCTGATCGCAAACTCTCCAACTGGCTCGACGCCTACCTTGACTACACCTACGAGTCCGAACCTCCTGAAATCTTCCACATCTGGACAGGCATCTCCACTGTTGCCTCAGCCCTCCAACGAAAGTGTGTCCTAAATTGGGGGCCTCTACAATTCTACCCCAACTTATACATTGTCCTGGTGGCCCCCTCAGGTAAGGCTCGCAAAGGTACTGCCATGGCCTATGGAAAGAATCTGATGGCCAAACTTGGTATTAAAATGGCTGCGGAATCCATCACCCGGGAAGCCCTGGTCAGGGAAATCGAACAAGCTTACGACACTATTATAGATGATGAGACGGGCTCCATGACTTTCCACTCCTCTCTCACTGTCTGTGCTCCAGAACTTGTAGTATTCCTCGGCTATAACCAACAACAGTTGATGATGGACCTGACGGACTGGTTCGATTGTGGCCATGGTCCTGAAGGTCGATGGACTTATCGCACCAAGACTCAGGGCTCAGATGAACTCATTGGAGTTTGGGTTAACTTAATTGGTGCAACTACACCTGACCTCCTCAGGTCCACCCTCAGTATGGATGCCATAGGTGGTGGCCTCACCTCTCGTATCATTTTCGTCTATGCTGCTGACAAAGGCAAGTCATGCCCCACACCTTTCATTTCTCCAGTGAAGGCTGAACTAGCTGAGGATATCTACTACGACTTGGAACAAATCCGTCTCATGAAGGGAGAGTTCAAATACACTAAGGAATTCATAAGTTTATGGACCGACTGGTATACTGCTCAGGAAGGAAAAGAAATCTTCAAAGAACATTCTCTCCAACCCTACTGTGAACGGCGCCCTGTACACATTATGAAACTCAGTATGGTAATGTCTGCTTGTCGTAACTCCAAGATGATCGTTAACGAGGCCGACCTAAGTAAAGCCATAACCCTCCTTGAACACACTGAACGCTTCATGCCTAGAGTGTTCTCCGGCATAGGTAAGTCCCCTCATGCCGAAGTTATATCTAAAATCATGACAGAGATAGGTCTGCAGGGTAAGGTGGCTAAGTCTGCTCTTATGGCAAAATTCTACAACGACGCAGACGATAGGGCCCTGAACCTCATGATAGAGACCTTGAAGACCATGAAGTTCCTCAACGTCATCTATGACGCTATGGGTAACGAGATTCTCGTCCACTGTAAGACAGGTCCAGGAGGTCAAAATGAAAGCTTTAGTTGATCTCCTGCACATTCTCCTATGCCAACAAGAACACACCTATGATGTTATGAAAATTACTACTAGACATTCCAACGACTGCTATTGTTACTTCTACATCGAGAATGATATATCAGGTGGAGAACTTATGCCTGATCACCTGCAGTGGAAAGAAATATCTCTAAAATTCAAAACCTCCTTATCCCTAAAGTCAGATGAGGAGGCTATAAATTTTCTAAGAGATTTAATCAAGTTGAGTCAGGACAGTAAGAAACTGTCAGGTGGGAACATTAACAGATTACAATTCATCCAGTCAATTTTATCTTAAGGAGATTAATTATGCAAGATTGGCAAGTACCTTTATATATTCAAGCTCAATCTATTATGTGTTCTGTAGAAGCTATGAAAGTAGCTAATAAAGAATGTGAACTAACAAACATACCTTTAAAATATACAGAAAAATATTTTGCTTTATATGCTAAGTTATTAGCTAAATTAGTAAGTACTATGAAAGATTACATATAATTAAAACCCCTCAGTACTAAGCCCTCCTTCTAGTCTTCCATCTAACTGTGGTGGCCTAGGAGGAGCAGTCTTTCCTGCCTTAACGTATACACCATAAAGAACTTCAAACCAATCTCCACCATTTGAACTTGCCCTAATACTCTTCACAATCTGATTAGTCATAGGAATACCTAACATAGTCCCTATTACTTTTCCTGTTTCCAATTTAACTTTCAACTTCTCCTTATCAGTCATATTATACCAATCTAAACTCTGTGCCTGAACTCCTAACGATTCTAGTGTCCAGCCTAATGTATAATTCACACCTCCCATTGCATCAGGTAAGGCCGCCAGAAATTCTGCCATAGGTCCAGCCAAATTAGATTGATACTTAAGTGATCCACCTAACTCAGGAAGTACTTCTGCAAATTCTCTTGAAGCTGCAATAGTTGCATCCCCTATAGCACTACCGTCACTTCTTTCTTCATTAAACGTTTCAAACGGAGATGGAAATGGTGTAGGAAGTCCAGCCATCTGTGCCAATGTATTAACTAAAGCACCAGCAAAAAAGTACTTAGCAACTCTTCTTACTTGATAAAAGTTTCCTATATCAGGATTCTTAATCTTAAGTATATCATGTGCTAAATAATTAAAATCATTAATCTGAAATGTCTGAAACATAGTCATAAACTTAAATGCAGCTGTAGCTTGAATAGGTGCAACAGCTCCCTTAACACCTATACCCTGTGTGCGTGTAATTAGATCCTCTGCATATCTAAATGCCTTAGCATCATCATATTTAAGTTTACGTTTAGCAAAAGAATACCCTGCGTTCCAGCCAGCTTCAGCAGTCAGACCATCCAATATCTGCATAGGCCATGCAGCTATCATTGCTGCTGCATCTCTTTTACTTTTCAACCCTTTAGATGTAACATTCTTAGCTAATTCATCTAAAGCTATATCCATCTTACGAATTTCCAATACGTTTGATTTACTACTAATACCAACTTCCCTTAAACTTCTTTCCTTAGTAGTTTTAAGAATCCCTGCTAACGTATCATATGTTGTAGTATCAGCCCAAATTCCTCTTAATGCCAACGGTTGCTTCATAAATGTTCCTGCATTACCAAACAGTGTAGCAACTACTATGTTATGCATAAGCCCATTATACACCTTCATGACACCAGGAAACTTGCCGTTAATCATTTCACTAATTCTATCTACCCCATTAATTTCATCTGACCATTCCACTAAAAATTTATACATAGCAGGATTATGTTGAGCTAATCCTACAGAACTATTTTTCTTACCTACTTTAAGATCTGCTAATTCCTTAGCTAATGCTGCAATAGGTGCGGTATGCAGTTCTGATAATCCTCTCTCAACATACTTAAGATAATTATCAAATATATCTAACTCAATAGGTATAGCCTTAAGACTTCTAGGTTTAGCAAAAGGAAAATTAGTACCATTAAACTTACTTGAATGCGCTTGCATTTGAGTTAACTTAACAGTATTAAGATTACGATCAATCCCTGCTTCCTTAAGTGCATTCTCCTTTCTTATCCACGTATAGTAATTTTCTCTATAAGGTATCGACCTTTGTCCTGTACGTACACGGTTATAGTTATGCCTATCATACAGAGAATCTTGAAGTTCTCTCATACGTTGAAGTTTACTTTCTAATTTACTTGTAAGAGTTGGAATATGTGTAATACCATCAGCAGCTAATACCTCTATCCCCCCCTCTTCTCGAGCATGTGCAACTATAGATAAATCACTTCTCTCCTGAGAACTTAAATCTTTAGTCAACTCCTGAATCAATTTCTTCTGACTCTTTAATTCTCTTGAAGCATCAGCTTTCTTTACTTCCCATTTATCATATAGTAATTCCTTAACTCCTAACCTCTGAGCAGTTCTCATTCTAATTTCATTTGCAGCTAGATATTTCTTACCCCAATTTGTAGGAATTAATTCCTTCTTTTGCCCCCAAACTGTTTTAAATGCATCTGAAGTTATGGCTGGAAAGGTAGATGTTTCAGCTCCCTGTGTTCCTTTCTTTTTATAATGCTTAATTTTCTGACTAATTACTTTATCTTTCTCAGGATGAAATATCTCATACAATATAGGATCAGCCTTCCTAACCTCATCCTGCATCTGAGGCAACCTTACCATCTGCTCCATAATCTTCTTAGCAGTCTCTGGCTCTATCCCAATCATATCCAGCATTTCTTCTACAGATTTCCCCAGAGACTTCGCCTTCTCCTCAATCCGTTTAAGCTTATCTGCAGCAATTTTCAGATCAGTAACATTTACAGAACCTCTCTCATTATTAAACACATCCCACAGATTCCTAGTACCAGTATCACTAAGTTCCCAATAAGGAAAATCTTCATCAGTAAGGCGTTCTGTGCTTCGATCTCTCTTACCACCTTCTCCAACTTCTTCCAATGCGTCCCAGGCATAATCTTCTAGCTCCTTAAACTTCGGCTCTATATACCATCGCTTCGTCAACGGATCTTGTGTAGGTCTACCAAGAGTTCCAGTTTCTGCAGCGTACTCAACCAACTCATCATAGGTTTTAAAAGTTGCAAACTTATCATCTACAACGGCGAGATCTGATTCCTTCATAGGAGTCTTAGTTTGCTGTGTTAAATTATTCAACGCAGCATCCTCATTTAACTTCTCCACCTTCTTAGTCTTCCACTGAGAATATATTTGCTGAAGATCCTGAGCTGTACGTTGTTTAACTTCAGGCACCTCAGGAACTTTTGTCTCTTCTGCCAACTTCTCAGCAGCTTTCCTCTCCTCCAACTTCTGCTTAAGATCACTCCTAATTTGACGTAGGTCTTGTTCCTTCACAAAGTTCAGAGGAAGTACTGGAGCCTCAACTGTAGGTAGACCCTTAGGCTCTAACATCTCAGGTGCTGAAGTTTTAGCATATTTAGCTGCTACTTCTTCTTTACTCAATACAGGTTCCTTAAGGGCAGAAGTAATCTTATCAAATTTAGTTTTAACCTCCAACGGATCTGTAGTCAGGGTTTGAAAGTTCCCCTTAGTCTCACCATCTCGCCATTCATGAACAGTGATTTCTCCAATCTTATTTGGACCTAAGTATTCCATCTGAGGAGAAATTTCCTTACCTATCTCCTCCGGAGTTTTAATTTGCTCAACTGGTTTAAGTCCTTCTTGAACTTCCTCAACAGGTAGAATCTCTGAAGGTTTATTAACTTGATTAACATCCTGTAATATAGGAGCCTGAGCATCACGTTCCTCCCTGAGTTTTTGAACTAACTTCCTCACCTTTCCTTCGGCCTTAGATATCTTACCCATATCCAGAGTTCCAATATCTTCACCATGGTCCCTAACAATGTCCAGGGCCTTTTGATAAGAAGCTCTCCGAGGACCTGAACGTTTGTCTACTTCCTTCTGTAACCCATCCAAGATGAATTGATTTTCAGGAAACTTCGCTACAGGAACTTCACCCTTTTTAACTTCTGGCTTAATTTTCCCCACCTGACTCAACACATCTGTAAGTATATCAGGTTTAACTTCAGGAGTTACAACCTTAACTTCTTCAATTTCTTTCTGAGTAAGTTTCTCACCTTTCTTAATCTTCTTCGCTATATGAGGCAAACCTACTAATGCAGAATCAAACATAAACTGTCCTGCCTTCACCTGTTCATCTGATCCCCCTAGGGTCTTAACCCCAGTCTCAATTCCTTCATGTGCAACTGTGAATGGACTAGCTGCAACTTCAGCCACAGTCTGACCAAATCTACTTTTAGGTTTAAACGAGAAGGATTCCATAAACTCATCCATCCCCTCTTTCGCTGCAGCTAAACCAGCCATAGGTTTACCTGCTAACACTCCTCCCAACACAGTTGGAGCTTGACTCAGGACTGCAGGAATAAAACTCGCGGCACCACTTATAACTGCACCTGGACCCTCTACCAATCCCTGAGCAACATCACCAGCTTCCCTCATAAAGGTCTGTCCAGCTCCCTTTAACATCGGAACTAAATCTCTTGTCTGGGGGACGTCGACAGAGGATTCAGTAGATGTTAATTGAGGAGTAGGTTGCTGGACAGACTCATCTATTCTGCTCTCCGTAGGAGCACTATACTTTTGCCAAGGACTTCCACCTTCACTTCCTTTATCATACTTCTCCCACGGATTACTCATTACATTTTCTCCCAGTTGTTTGGATCAGCAGGGTTGCCACCCTTAAATTTATAACCGCTATCAACAGTACCTACAGGAGGGGCTCCTCCAGGATCACCTTGACTTTCAGCAGAAGTCTTCGGAACTTTAATTAACTCCTTATTAGGTGCAAGAAACTTAAGAGGCCAGCCAAAAAAAGGAACTTTTTTAGGCGTAACCTGCTCAACAAATTCATTTTCAGGATTCTGCTTGTTGTACAAATCCTTATATACATTCAAGGTCTCAGGATCAACTTCCCTCCCACCAACCTTACCAGTTTGTAGTACTGTCTCATACCCAGCCAACTTACTATCCCTAGCATTCAACTTATCACCAACAAGTATATCTCTCAGGGCAGCAGTCGTAGGATCCTCCACTGCTCCCCATCCTGCAGGTGGGGGATTACTACCAGTGAAATATCTTACCTGCCCATCAGCACTTTGGAACCACCTACCTCCTGGATCAGCAGCACCACTCTCATTAGGTGGAGCTAAGACCTGTCCAACTACTTCACCGTTAACTATCCTGTCCTTAACTAACTTCCCATCCTTCATATACGTAGCACTGAGAGTTGTTGTAGGTCGTTGTGCTGCAGCCTCAGGTCTAGTCATTAATTCTAACAACCTTAGTTGTCTATCCTTCTCCTGATCCAACTCCCTACCTTTCAATGCCCTAAGGTCAGTAGCTCCTCCTAATAACATACTTAAACTCTTCGCATCTAGCCCTCTCAGGTCCATCCCACCATCAGATGGAGCTACCCCAAAAGGGCTTTGAGAAAAGGGACGGAGTGACCTCCTGTTTGTGTGGAGTTTGTTTGCATCTCAGCAGGTTGATTAGTTCCAAACTTCTGCTGGTTTGGACTATTCTTAATGGTGGTGGTAGTTCCAGTCGGACTGACAGATGTGGTAAGTCCATCAATTCCATCTTGACCCACCGGAGTTACACCTTTAAAAGTGTCCATGATATTCTGGAGTCCTGGATTAGAACCCTGTTGCTGCTGATAAGGTTGAGCATTTTGTTGAGGAACTGCCCCGCCCAAAGTCTGCTGTAAATTCACAGGCATCTGAGTACTTGCAGCATTCTGAGGATTACCTCCACCTAACAATTGACGTAGAAGTTGATCAGTAGAATTCTGTCCCTGAACATTCTGTATAGTCTGTGAAGGATCTAATGCTTCCCCAACTGCCCCACCCCTACCTAACGTACTTCCTGCTTGACCCAACAACTGTAAAAAATTAGGATTCTGTAACAACTCTGCCAATCCAGCCATAATTTACTCCCTGTGTTAAATAATTAAACGTAGCATTTATATTATAAGAAAGCCCCAGCTATACCACCAACTACTAATCCTATAGCAGCACCCCAAGGTCCACCACCACTACCATATGAGGCTCCTATCATTGCACCTGAAGCAGCCCCACTTACAGCCCCTCCTACAGCCTTTATAGCTGTACTCGGACCTCCTTCACCTGCAACAGTTTCAGAAGTAGTAGCAGTTTGTAGTGCTCCAAGTGCAGCTCTCTCGTGATCCAGCACGGTGAATGGCCAGAGAGAATTCTTTGCATATAAGGCATACTTCTGCTCATTTATATCAAGAGTAGATGCTACATATTGCTGAACAGATTGTGCATACATTTGAACAATCTGCCTATTCCATTCTAACTGTGTTCTCCATCTATCAATTGCTACAGGAACCAATGTAAACTTAAGTCCTGCACTAAACTTTTCCAGCGACTTAAGTCGGGCAATTTCAATGTTAGACTTACCTATAACAAACGTACTACTCATCACAGCATTAAGATCCCTGGCACCTGTCATCAGACGGGGATAAGAGTTAACCTCAATCTCCTCATCCATCAACTTACCCTCAGCTACTACCAATGCCTTAACCTCAGGAGAATTAACAGTATTAGTAAAAATATCTGAGTACAACTTATCTACATTCACATCCTGCATGTAGGTCTTATGCTTACCAAACATAGACCCGTACGCAGCTATAGACATTCCAGCTCCGAGAAAAATACTATTAATATCTAAGGGTGTGAATACTCTGAATGGAGAATTTCCTATAATAACATTTCTATGTGCAACTACTAAATCCAAAAATGCTGTATGTTTAGCTTCAACATAAGGAGCATATCGTAATGTAGTAGTCTGATTTCCACTACTACTCCCCCCTCCACCACTACTACCCATAACAATCTCCTTATATGTTCACAGAATAATTCTTACTTCTCTCGCTCATCCCGTAACGTTCTGCCAGTTGTACAATCCTTGGATTCATTGTAGTCATACAAATCTCTGTACAATTCATCTTCTTTGCATATTGATAGACGGCTGTTGACTCTCTGACCCAACTCTCTTCTGTACCCAACACAAATGAGTACATAGTCCTGAACACCATCTTCTTAACTTTACTTATAATATCATACATGAAGGAGACAATAAGGATCCTCAATATCTTTCCATCCTCTATACTCATAATACATTGAGCTTTATCATTCAGCAGGTCCATCAACAAGTTAACACTATACTCTGGTACATCCTTCTCCTGTACCATATCTGCCTTCACAGCTGAGAACTTAATACTTTCCCAATGATCTTTAATTTGCGTAGAAGCTAACTTAACTATCATCCCATACCCCTATTACTTAATAGTTATAGTATCTAAGAAACTAAATCCATGTACTACACCATTAATAGTTATGGATTCTATCTTCTGAATCTCACCTTTGAATTTAAATCTAAACTCTCTACCAAAACACGGGAGGTGCACAACCCCGAATGGATTAACATACTTCCAAGGTGTAGATACAAATTGATCCTTAACCTTAATCCTGTAATCAATTGCAGCTTGAAGTTCTGTAGGATCATCTACCTCAACAATCAACTCAAATATTGTCTTTTCCTTCGGAGTTCCCATGTCATAGACATCTGTAATAATACTGAAATCAGGAATTACTATCTCTCCTGGAGCCACAACAAACATAGTATGATCTTGCCATTTAATCCCTGTGACATTATTAGGTCCGACTCCAAAACTGTCAGAATCCTCAGAGTATACAAATCCCTTAACACCATTACAGATATATATTAACTTGTTATAACTGTCATAAGACATTACTATATCATCTACATCTAGAAGAAATTCAGAATATCCCAACTTAGTTACAATATTATCCAGAGAAATTTTATAAAGACTATTATTGTTGGCTACAAAATAATGTGCATCTCCAGTATTCACCAGGGCATGTTTACTTTTAATTCCAATATTAGCAACCCTCTTACTTCCCCAATACACACCGCTGGCACTCAGCCTGACAATCCCATTAGCACCATATACGTAGACAATTTCTGAATTCCCTAATCTCTCAATAGCATAAACATAGCCATTAAAATCTATAGGCATCTTACCTGCAACATTATCCTTACCAATATTGAAGTCAAGTGCCCCTATGTTTGACCAGGCTACAGAGTTCTCATCTGGATGCTCCAACGTATAAAAAGCCTGAGCTTTAAACCCCTGTCTATTGGGACCTCTTGCAATAATTAAAGGATTGATGAATTTAGAATAACTACCAAATCCTAATCCCGAATAAAGAGTTGTTCCAAATTCATCAAAGTTACCATAGGCACCTATACCAATTCCAGGAACATACTTATCTGCTTCAAATCTTAAATCGATAAGTATATCTAGGTCTGGAATCCTAAACTTAGTATGATAAGAACTAAAAACTGCATGACCTCGGAGAATCATTACAGAAGTACTTCTGGAAATATTAGCCTGAACTTCAGCAGTATAAACTCCTAACTTTTGATCCCCGAGTGTATAACTTCCTAGAAGAATATTTCCAAGCATGATTTCTTATCCATTAATAAGTTTACTGTTATGAGCCTGAGTCATAAGACAAATCATATGCTGAAGCATCTTATCAGGTTTGGGTTCAACCTTTCCATCATTAACTTCACACAAACCATTTCTGAGACTCTCAGTAGCTTGCTGATTTCCTTCAAGGAATCTTAACATTTTCAAACTAATGTCATATGACAGTAGGTCCATACAAGCTTTCACAACTAAAGGTTCATGTCCATCAGGAGTATCATACAACTGTTCTAGCCAAGCCGTACACCCTTCCTCTCCGTCCCAACACTTCTGAGGGCACCCTGACTTTCTGAACTTATAAATATTCCTAATACACGGAGGCTTAATCTTAGTCATTATTCACCCCTATGAATCCTGGCAACGATTTAATATACTCATAGGCACAAGCAGCAGGATTACTCCTGCCTAACATAGTAGACTTTTCAAAATATTTTCGATAAGTATTAAGTCTCTTAGCCTCTTCCATAAGATCAAAGTCCTGCTTTTGTACAGACCCTTCATAGTTTTGCATAGATTTCTGATATTCCATCAGGGCATTCTCATAAGCATTAATCTCTGGCTGAGGAGTTGAAGGTGTCCACATTGGAACTAATTTCTCTCTCTCCTTACACAACTCTGGATATATAGGAATGGGAATTTCTTTCTTATGCCCCTCTATATATTTCCTAATCTCACCTTCTTCAGTAATAACAAAAGTTACATCATTGAATATAGGTGATCCATCTTTCTTATCAAACGTACTGAGAACAAAAGATACTATTTTATTCTCTACATCAACCTGAAGATTAGTGATCTTAGAATAAAAATCTTTCTGAATAAATCCTTGAAGTGCCATATCTAAACTCCTTTATGCGTTTTTAGTACACCTGATTACAGTCATGTATCTAGGTGAATAAGTTGATTGCCCAACTGAGTGTGTTGTAGGTCCACCATATCCTGTGTTGCCTGTTCCTGCAGCACCCGAAGAAGCTGTATGATCGTGAGGATAGTTACTGCCTGTATAAGAAGTTCCTTGTACAATATTACTTCTATATTCATCAGCTGCAAATAATCTATTAGGAACATCAGCTCCAGTATAAGTAACAACATTATGATTATGATAAGCAAGTTCAGCAACACTTAAAACATGCCCATTAACTATAACAGCATGACTATGATTTGGCCCACTATGTAAATGCGTAGTATGTGCTGCAACTGTAATTCCTGTAGTAAAAGTCACAGCATCTGCTGTACCACCAGTACCATAAGAATTCCCTATAATTATACTCCTAGGAGTACTCCAACTACTATCAAGAGTCCATCCAGTTGGGGCAGTTGCTTGAGGAAATAACAGAGCTGTCCCTGCTGGAAATGCCTCAGGAATAAACACTTTGTTGGTTGCCAGTAACCACCCCCCTCCACCACTATCCAACGAACTATCATAAAAGACTGTACTATAAAGTCCTGCTGTTATATCTCCTGATACACATGCACTATAAATTCCTTGAGAGTATTTAAACACCTTCTTACTTGCTAAAGCATTAACTCCTAATACACATGCTCCAGTACTGGCATTAACAAACTTAATATTAAAAGCCATTCCAGTAGCATATTCAGTTACTGCGGGATCAAGTGTGGCTGTGTAAGTATTAGTGCCTGTAGCAATTCCAAAACAAAGTAAGTTGTTCTGTGACAACACCTCAATCTCATTAACCTTCCCGGCAGTAAGAACTGCTGCTATATTATCCCCAGCTAACCAAGCTTTAGCAGTAGTCCCCTCTTGCGCCCTAGCAATACTAAAAGTATCTCCTGAAGTTAAAGTTACTTTAACTAACTCCCTATCAGGATCCAGCGCAGGAGCAGGAAATGCAGATCCCCACAAAGCACACATGAAGTAACCTGTAGCAGGAAACTTAGTTCCTTCAGCAGAAGTTACAACTAATGAAGTGTCAGATGAATTAATCCCATCATTCAGGAGTGAAGAAGCAAAATTCTTATTTTTTAAAATAGCCATAATAATTTAGCTCCTTAGTTAACTAGTAACTATGTCCTCACCAGTCAGCATTATATTACTAACTGTGAGAGCTGCTCCGTCAGCTACAGTTTGAGTACCATTAGCATCAAGCCAAGTAATAACTGCATCTGTGAAATCATCCCCGGCTGTACTGTCTGTGGAATCATCATAAATGATTGCACCCACAGTTGCCAACGCTCCACCTGAAGCCGTCCACTGAGCATTAAGAAACGTAACCTCTGCACGGTCCTCAGTATTATCTGTGGTAACTGCATCCAATGTTAGAGTAATTCCTCCTGCAGTATATCCGTTTCCTGTAGGCAATTCATACGAACTTACATCCGTATACGCCTTATGATTATCCTTGTCAAAAACAAATCCTTGATCCATCAAGATCATTTTAAAAGTATCTGTCAATGCATTAATCTGCCCTTTCCACAACATACTTTTGGCACTATTAGCAATTTGATTCATCTATCAATCTCCCAAGTTATACCCTGCATTTGGAGCACCTATAAGAATTTGCCCGTTGTAATTACATATAGCCATAGCCGTAGGCACATCTACTTCTGAATATTGTTTAGTAATAGGATCTCTCACCACCGATACTGCCCCATTACTCATATAAACAAAGTCATGACTGGAGATAAGACTCCAGGTACTTCCACCCACAACTGAATGTTTAAGAATTAACTCGCCTCCCTGCACTTCATACACATAGTATTTGGTACATACTATGATAACATTAGTCTCTACAAATATCTGAGGATACGGAAACTCTGCATCAAGTTCATAAGTTCTAACTAACTCACTAAGTCTTTGAAGCACTCCTTCCATTCCAACTGCACCATTACATTCTATAAGAGAATGTTCGTTTACTAAGTTAGTCTTAAGTTTCCTCAGTCCCATCTTAAGATCAGTATTTCTAATAGGCAGGGAGAACTTACCATTACGTAAGATTTCCATAATTACAATACTCCAAAACTATCATCTTCCATGTTGATACTAAGATCAACATTCTTTCTATCCGACTTAATCCCTGTCAGATTAACCTCTGACTTCACCTTAATCTGCTCACGAATTCTAGGCACAGCTTCAGCTAATACCTTATCTAAATCTTGCCCCAACTCCTTCCCTTCTTCTCCAGCAATCACAGCTGTGACTACATCTGCATGATCCTTAAACTCTGGATATTTAGTATAAAATTCCTTCCTCACTGTATTATTCGTAGCCTGTTGTGACATAAGATTTCCAATAACTTCAGGCATCAAATTAAGAACTTTCTCAATTACCTGTAAGACAATTCTATCTTCCTGAGCTTTACTCAACTGTAAATACTGTTGTCCATCAGTCATCTTATCACCCGTTAGTTTGAGTTACACCATTACTTTCTTCTGTTGCTAAGTCCATATCAATCAGAATAGCGTCATCTGTAATTGTCTTAAGCCAAGTTTTAGAATTCTCAGTCCCCCTACTAAACGTCTCCAACTTATACAGTGTGGCCCTCATAAGAAGATCAGCTTCATGTGTAAGCCAAAAGTTAGAATCTGCATCAGTGATTAGAATCATAGGATAATTTATTCTGGCCTTAGAACTTGGCAGGGTTATTAGACGATCTAACATCTTAACCGCCCCATTGATGTAGAAGTTAGCTCCGTTATCTACATAATCCACAGCATCCAGCACCAAATCATAACGGCCTGACAATTTGACAAATTGTGTTCTGAAGTCCTTAAGATTCATATCAATCCCTGCGTTGAATTATTGAACACAGGGATTATCCTTTCAGATAATCCCCATGTAGATTAGGATCACCTCCTATTAAAGAGCATTATCCGTGTTGAACCCACTCAAATAGCCCCATCCATTAGGATGATGATATTCCAGGCCACACTCAGTTAGGAACTCTTCCTTGATACCATCTCTGGAGGTGTAGCCACCTTCCTTATAAGTAGTATCTTTCTTAAACATCGTATCCTGAATATATTTATACTTGATATCCTTAGGCTCAAAGATAATCATAGCATTACGAGTCGTTACTTCATTTGTCAACAGTGGGTGGCGCATAAGATTAATAACCCCGAAAGCTGTAACCCATTTAGTAACTTTAATCCCGTAAGACTCCGTGGCATTGGTGTAGTCAAAGTTTCCACCATTTTTGATAATCCTATTAATTCCCAGGATTGCACCGGATCCTGCAAATGCCAACTTCTCCTGTGAACCATAACGGAAGATAACTTCCAGCTGTTGATCCAACCACTCTTCACCACCCTGCAACCAGGTCTTACCTGCAAAACTTGTGTTAGTAGCAAAATTGTTTACAGTACCAGTTGCAGTCCCTGAACCTGTATAGCCACCACGAATAGCAGGAACAATTCCCAACGTAGTTCGTTCCGGCTTACCATTGGTCCCAGTGAGTTCAGAACTCACACCGTAGATAAATGCCTTCTCCATTTCATTTGAGTGAAGTTCAAGTGCTTCCCGCTTGGCCTCTTTATACTGCTCATTAGTGCGCAGACGTGTCTGCATAGCAGTACGAGTCATCTCAAGAGAAGTCTTGAAGATTTGAGTATAATTGTACCACTTCTCAGGATCATACGCAATAGCATCAGTCATCGCTGAACCTTCAGCATTTGCATTACCAATGATCAAAGCGGTATCACAATCACTCAAGTCGCCTGCCGAGGAGTTATCATCAGCTTCAAGCAAATATACTTGAATATATGAAGATGCTCCATTATCTACACGTGCAGTAACTTTACCCACACAGTCAACAGTGAGATCTGATGCATCCCGCAGAAGAGCCACATGTCCTAAGCGCCACTGTCCTATATCTGCCGAAGACATTTTAACAAATACTGAATCTCCAGACACTCCACCACTTACATACGCAACACTGAGTGCTGCATCTGTATACACTCCTGTAACCGTTGCCCGCTGAGTTGCCAGAGATTTTGTCCACCAGTTGAATTCTGGATCAGTTGTTCGCTCACTTGCCATCTTACTCAAGATTGCCGTAAGAGGTGCATCACCATTAGGGTACCGAAATAAGATTGCCTCTCTCCAAGATTTCGGCCGCTGATCAGCTACCCAGTCACCATTACCGCGCATACCAAGAAATGCCATTTTTGTTCTCCTTAAAATTTACTCTTAAATTAATTAAGCCTGAGTAACTGCTGTAAATGCACAAGCAGCCGCAGTACCTTTATTACAATACAGACCGGTAGTGCCTGTAGCAACATCTGTGTCAATAAACAGACAACCTTTTGCATACAGAGCTCCACCATCTGAAGGTACTGTTGTACCTGTACACCACAAAGCATTGTTGCTACTATCCCGCAACAAACACGTAACACCTGTAGCTATAGTGCTACCATCTAATGTAAGTGCAGGTAAGTTCACACTAGATATTTTTCCACCTAAACTCATTCCCTACCTCCCATTAGTTAAACAGCTGCACTAAAACATGTAGCAGTATTTGAGCCTGCAGGACAAGATACTACACCTGTACAGAACCATAGGTCAGTACCTATATCTTGAAGTTCAAGCCAATCACCTTTAAGACCTCCAGTAGAAGTAGCATTAAGGGTTATAGTATCTGCATTAGCTGGAGCAGGGTAAGTAATAGCAGCAATCGTGCCTACTAAATCTGCATCCTGATTAATTACATTACCACAGAAATTTGCATTAGTAGTATCAGCTACAACTATTGTATATCCAGATGTATTAGGTACACTAACAATAAATTTAAACTTAACTCCTGAACCAGTAGCTTCAGGAAGTGTAACAGCTAATGCAGCATCTCCCCCAACTTCGCCAAGCAGCATAGTTCTATCACCATGTTTAGCAATGGTGAGAGAAGTAGCAGATGTTAAAGTTACTACGCGTCCTGTTAGATCACAAACTCTTGCAATCTCTTCAGGAGTTACAATAGCCCCACCTTTCTCTTTAATACCTGCAGGAAACTGTCCTACACCATTCATCAACTGATTAAAAAATTCGCCTTCACCACTCATAATTAACTCCCTTAATCACTGATAAGATCATTGATCTCATCGGCTAATGTATTAGTAGGAGCTGGTTTAGTCCGAACTCCTCCTGTTGCCCCCGGTAAAACTGGTTCCGATTTTCTTCCAAGTGTTTTACTTCTAAATTCCTCAACTGTCCCCTGTACAGATTTAAATCCTATAACTTCATTCACTTCAGTAGCTGTTAGTTCAAGAATTTCAGCTAACGTCTTATCCTGATTTCGTGCCTGAACTTCCACCGCCACATTACTAACATAATTCTTAATTTTGCTTAGATGAGGATGCCTTGAGTAAAACTCATTAGCAATTTCCCTCTGTGAATTGTATGTACTAACAACTGGTGAAACAAGTTGTGGAATCTCAGACAAAACACTCTTACGTGTAAGAGACGCCTGAGCATTAAGAACATCTCCCATGAACTTCAGGAAACCTTCCTTACTATCCATCACCTCTGTTAAGTCTACATCTTTGTACATATCTAACAGATTCAAAACTGTTTGATCCTGTACTGGAGGACTCTGCACTTGTTGAGGATCAGCTACAGAACCCCCTATAGGTTTTGGTTCTGAGGTCTTATCTAATGCAGAAGTAAGTCTTTCAATCGTAGCTTTAAGTTGTTCAACTTCAGATAATTCAGTAGGCTTCTCCACTACAGGAACTACAGGTACAGCAACAGGTTCTACAACTGGATCAACAATTACTGACTCAATCACAGATTCAACAATTGTAGGTTCAACTACAACTGGTTCTTCAACAGACTCTTCAACTACAGGCATGTCATTAAGAAGGTCAGCCAAATCTGTTTCCAAATTAGGATCAACCCAATCCAAATTCTGCTCAACTATTGGAGCCTCTTCAATAGATTCAGTATTATTCATCTCGTTCATTTTCTAACTCCTCATGTTTAAGATCACTTTCTTTATTACTTAGCATATTCTCAAAAATGTTCAGTACCAATTCTAAAGATATAACGCCCCCTTGTGTACGTAAGAAATCTTCTTTATCACTGTTAACTGCAACATCGCCATAAGTATCCTTGATAGAGAGAATACGCGCCACAACTTCATTCCTAAAATCCAGATGCAACTCACTTCCTATAAAATCCCTCATTCGACTAATATCTGTTTGAGGTTTGTAGTCCTTAATCTGATGTAAAAGATCTTCTGATTTTTGCATAACTTACATCCCCACAGGTATGAGATTACCAGCTTGCACACCTTGCTGAACTTCCTGATCTGGCATTATCTTCGGCTGAATTGCCCCACCTTTACGTACAAAATCGTTGACATTCTTAGCACCTAAGTTCCTAGCAATATGCATAAAGATTCTGACTACATCAAAATGCTGAGCTAACTCAGGTGAACTGCCCAAAATTTGAAACAACTGTGTCCACGCTTGTGAGTAGTTACCTCCAGGAACAGAACCATCTCTAACCTGCACTCTATAATTAATATCCAGGTCCATAGGGTCTACTTTAATTCTACCCCGATTTACCTGTTGACCATATTCAGCTTGCAACACTTCTTCCCAATCTCCAGCAATCTTGACAAATTCTGGTGAAGACATTAACTGACGATTATGTACAGCAAAGAATGTTCCTATATCTTGCATTCCTTGCATACCCATAACCCTGACCAATCTCTCCAAACGAGTTATACCACCAGCCCGGGTGCCCTGAAACTCAGCACCTGTAAGACGTTCGGGCCCTCCCTGACGCAACGATCCCTGCATGGATTGATCTACACCAGAGATTCTCTCCATCCACTGCACGATGAATCCCGAGTCAGCAACATTACCTCTGGTTACATCGGTCACTCCCAGCTGCTGTACAATCTTATCCACACCTTTTCCCCATGCAGGACGACGAGTCCTAACCAAGCCACCAGCACCACGATTCTGCAAGTCATGACTATTAACTAAGTAGGGGTCATAAATAAGCACATCATTCAATGCCTTACGCACATTCAGAACGTGAGAGTTAAACATGAAGTCTAACACACCCTGCATACCGTACAGCATCTCAATTCGTGAGACAGGGTACATGGAATAACCATCAAAGTCAGGTGCCATAACATTGACAGGGAACTTGTTATGGTCAAGACCTGCTGGCCGTGCCTGAATAAGTATCTCATCCTGAGCTAGTTCAAAATACCACTTCTCGGGATAAGTATTAGATCCAAGTCCCCAGTCATTAGGAATGATATCAATGAACATTTTCAACTGATCAATGGTTTGAGATGTACGATTAGTTGCACCATCCTCAGTACTCACACCACTCCTAGTATTTCTACCACTAGCATCCGAAGGATAAATTGCAGAAGTCCTACCTAACAAAGCCTTCAGATAACGTACATTAAAAATCTGTGTAGGATTACCCTTCTCAGCACTCAACAGTTTAAGATAATTAGTCCTATTCAACCATCCTACATATTCTCCTTTCTGGGGTTTAAACACAGGCACAGAAGTATCAGGAAGATATAAATAAGGATCAATATTATCAAGAGCATTACCTTCAAATAACAAGTGATCCTTAATATAACGGTGTTCCGTAGTTCCACCAAATCCCAGGAACCCTCCAACCTTCTCCTTAACCACTTTCGTACCATACTCTGTCACCCATGTAGGTGTTGATACTCCGAAGCCGTAAGCAAAGGAGTCTCTAGCTTGGGTATGTAAGTTAAGACCTACTTTGTTTTTAGCACACTGAATGTCAATTATCTTTTCCAACAATATAGAACCTACTACTGAATCAGGGTCAGTACCCTCGTATCTGAAGTAAGGTTCCTGGAGGAAAGCTCCTACGAAGTATGATAGAAGAGTTTCCAACACAGTGTAGGAGTTAGGAAATACTATGCTCACTGGCTTTCTAGCATCCCTCTCCTTAAGCAATTTCTCTTCCTCATCCACCTCAATATATGCAGTGAGGGTGTGATCTATTTTAACCCAATCTTTATGTCTATTAGACATAGTGCGTGAACTGTCGTAGGCTCTCTCAAGTAGCATATCCCTAAGCTTGTTATGTAGAGGATTTCCTGGGGTTAAGTCAATCCCATCAGGATAATCATAACTCAAATCCTTCTCAGGTTTGAATGTAGTTCTTTTAAAATTCTTATCTCCAATTGAAATGGCTGGCATTTTAAGTTTCCCTTATTTTGCTATGTTTAATAATTCAATGCAGCAATTAAATTAAAAGACCCATTCTATCACTAGTCATGAATCCATCTTCATCATCATACAACTCAGAATACTCATCTTCTTCCAACTCATTTTTATACGTCTCAGGATCATCAGTTGGATCAAAGTGAACAGACTGACTATCCATAATGTGAGTAATGTAAGCAGCTCCATCCATCACATCCCAGAGTTTACTACGTGGGAATCCCAAGAGTTGCATCTCAAGTGGACCGCAATTACTTTTATTATGATACATGTAACCCAGACGATATAGTGGTGCTAGAGTTTTAATCCTCTCAATCTTACCCTTCTCATTCTGTCCTTTCTTAGCCTGCAACTGAAGGAGGAGAGGAAAGATTCCTCTAACCCTACACTCACTCTCGATAGGCTGAATGATAAACTCATTGAGACCAGTAACCTCGTAGCCTAAGATAAATGACTTAAACTCCAACACTTGTCTAAACATCTCGTTGTAAATTTCATCAGGATACATTCGCGCAGAGACAATCTCCCTGAAAAAAATTCTACGAGAACTTCTATCCACAGCAATTGTTTGTACAGAAGTTTCAGCACTCTGAATCTTCACAGTCTTGGCCGGATCAA
>Ga0209417_1001233_pt1 | contig 48619 bp, 51 predicted proteins | sample RifGroF2_FD_184002 | JGI IMG/M metagenome (GOLD analysis project Ga0209417, IMG submission 184002) | Groundwater microbial communities from Rifle, Colorado, USA - Groundwater F2 (SPAdes) (version 2) | ecosystem: Environmental > Aquatic > Deep subsurface > Groundwater | place: Rifle, Colorado...
ACAAGAACACAAAGATAAGACGCAAGAAGGTAATCAACTCGAGATGAGGTGGGTCTAGCCCCTTTGTAGGGGCTTTCCTGACGCTACCGGCTTTGCCGGTAGCTTGTTACTGGTCTCTTGACAAAACACTGTCAAGACGATGCTGTTGGAATATCTATTTGATACCATGATGGTCTATGGATTTATTTGAACATGAACGTCAAAAACAAAAAAAGATTTCGTCTCCTTTAGCTGATCGTATGCGACCAAAAACCTTTGATGATTATGTTGGGCAAGAACATTTAGTTGGAAAGGGGAAAATGTTGCGACGACTGATCATTCAAGACCAGATTCCTTCCATGATTTTTTGGGGACCTCCTGGAACAGGTAAAACAACACTGGCTCATGTGATTGCTCAAATCACAGGTTTCTATTTTGTGAAATTTAGTGCAGTTGATCAGGGGGTAAAAGATATTCGTCGTTTTGTGGCAGAAGCCATTGAACGCGAGAAGTTTGAAAAGAAACGAACCATTTTGTTTATCGATGAAATACATCGATTTAATAAACTTCAGCAAGACGCCTTTTTGCCTCATGTCGAGGATGGTACGATTATTCTCATGGGTGCTACCACGGAAAATCCAAGTTTTGAGGTCAATTCCGCTTTACTTTCTCGTTGTCGTGTTTTTGTCCTCAACGTACTTGAAACAAAAGATATTGAAAAACTTATTGAACGGGCTTTGGTAGATCCCATTTATGGATTGGGTACAAAAAATATTCAAATAGATAAAGAAACAATTTCTTATTTGGCTCAGATGGCCAATGGAGACGCACGTACAGCGCTTAATGCTCTTGAAGTAGGTGTCCAAGCTTTTGGAGAAAAAGAGATGATTAAATTGGATAAAGAAGTTATTCAAGAAGCGTTTCAGAGATCTTATCTTCTTTATGATCAAACAGGGGAACAACATTACAATATTATTTCTGCATTACATAAATCCATGCGCGGGCATGATGCAGATGCCAGTTTGTACTGGATGGCTCGAATGTTAGAAGCAGGTGAGGATCCTCTTTATATTGCCAGACGTCTCATTCGATTTGCCTCAGAAGATATTGGATTAGCAGACCCTCGTGCATTGGAACAATCGGTTGCCGCCTATCAAGCGTGTCATCTGATTGGTGTACCTGAATGTAATGTCATTCTTGCCCAAGTGGTTGTGTATTTGGCTAAAGCCCCTAAATCCAATGCTCTCTATACGGCTTATGAACAGGTAGCACATGATATCCATCAATTTCCAAACGAACCCGTTCCTCTTCATCTTCGTAATGCGCCTACGGCTTTGATGAAGCAATTAAATTATGGAAAAGGTTACAAATACACACCAGTATTTCAAGATGCTAAAGACGCTCAACAAGAATTTCTTCCAGTCTCGCTTCAGGGTAAGAAGTATTTTCGACTTTAATTATGACGACATCTCTGATTATTCCAGCATTTATTGCTGGTATCCTCACGTTTTTAGCTCCTTGTACATTGCCATTGGTACCAGCTTATTTAGGATTTATTAGCGGAGTTTCTGCGAAAGATTTGCAGAATTCAGCTCATCATCCTTACATTCGACACAAAGTCATGCTCAATGGTCTCTTTTATGTGTTTGGATTTAGTGTTGTTTTTATTCTCATGGGAACGCTTTTCGGGATCGGCGGAGTTGCTTTGGCAAAGTATCAATTTATTTTTACTAAAATAGGAGGAGTTTTTATTTTTTTCTTTGCCTTGTATCTCATGGGAGTTTTTGAAAAAATTCCTGCGTTGCGTTCTATTTTGTATTCTGATCATCGTTTTAAACTTCCTGTCTCTTTGAAACCTGGAAGTCCTTGGAGTTCTTTTGTTTTTGGTGCCACGTTTGCCTTTAGCTGGACTCCTTGTGTAGGGCCAATTTTGGGTTCCGTGTTGTTGTTGGCTTCTTCTAGTTCAACAGTGGGGCAGGGGGCTTTTCTTTTGGCTATTTTTGCTTTGGGTCTTGCCCTTCCTTTTTTGGCTATTGCCGCTGGTGTGGCTCATGTATCTGAGATAATCAAAAAATTTTCCAATCTCTTGCCTTACATCTCTTTCATTGGGGGTTTGTTTTTACTATTTCTGGCAATCCTTCTTTTGACAGATTTTCTTTCTCTTTGGCTTGGGTGGTTTTATCGAGCTTTTTCGTTTATCAATCAAGAAAAGATATTGGATTATCTTTGATTTTTTTCCTCTCGCTTCCACAAAAAACCTATGTTATACTGCCGATCGTTATGAAAAAAATAGTCTTTTTCCCTTTAATTGTACTTTTATTGGTCGGGGGTGGTTGTGTAAAGGATAAGGAAACATTATCCACACAGACGCCTTCTGATGTGATTGACCGCGGTTCTATTCTGATTCAGGCCAAAGAAAATGGTCTTATTATGAAAGACGAGGAAATCGCTCAAATGAAAGTACAACCTCTTGAAACAGATGTTGGAGTTATTTTTACTGATGTTTCAGATTATGAAGAGATGATAGTTAAAGGATGGAATTCTGCTGCGCTGGCAGATGTGACGGGAGGAGATAGTTTTGGACTTGCTTACGCGAATTTTTCCAATGAAACTTATACAATTATTACAAAAATGGGGAATCTTCCTGAGCCAGCACAAGGTTATTTTTATGAAGGATGGTTGATTCGTCGAGGAGATTCTTTTTCTGTCTTAAGTATTGGTCACGCAGTGAAAACAGAAAAAGGGTATATGAACGTGTATCAGTCACCAACAGACTTGTCTGATCACGCCTTTTACGTTTTGACTCTGGAAGCTGAAAATGGAAATGCAACAGCCGATGAGCATATTCTTGAAGGATCTTTCAGATAAAACATCCAGATGGGTGTTTTTAAATTGAATGGAAATATTTTCCACAGATCTTTTGTCCTTTATTTGTTAGAATGAAGTTGTTCCATTTTTGTTCTAACCCAATGTTTATTCGTATGTGGCGTTTGTGGATTTTTTTTGTTCTTTTTTTTGTGTTTCCAACACCTCTTAAGGCGGAAACGGTTGATTTTTTACAGCCAAAAATTTTAGGTATTGAAAAGTCTATTGTGTGTTCAGACAAACAAACGGATTGTCACAGTGTTTTTCTTATTTCAGGGAAAAATTTTCTTAACAGTAATGGAACACTGGGTGTGCGAGTCGGAAATGAATGGGCACAGGTGATTCGTCGCACAAATAGTTCTCTTGTTGCTACGGCCTCTAAAGCAGCATATGAAAAGACGCCTATTGTTTCAGTTGATACAACCATCATGCGTCTGCAACTTTTCTCTTCCGATCCTGTTTTAGTTTCTTTGTTTGAGGAATCAGTCGATGTAGCCATTGATTCCATAGGAGTCACATCCAATGGAACAAGATATCTCAGAGCCGGACCTAAATACGATTCACCTGAACGTGTGTATTATCGTGATAGCTATTGGGCCTCTGGTCTTGTATTGATGATTGAACCTTATGTTATCCGTGATCAAATTGAACTCCTTGCTTCAGGAGTGGAACCAAATGGGAGTACTCCTAGTGCTATCACTGTAAATCCCCAAGATACAAAGATTCCTTTATGGGTCGATCATTTCGATTCTGGTTCTTATTTTGTCATGCTGGTTTATGATTATGTTCGATGGACAGGAGATTTCTCTATTCTGAATGAACGTGTGAATGGCCGGACAATCTTTACGACCATGGAAGATATTGTTTCCTATTTATCTGACAAAGATTCCAATGGAAACTATCTTCCGGAAAAGTCCAAAAATTCCTTGCAGGATTGGTTAGACAATATTCCACGAAGCGGGGAAGTGTTTTCAAATGAAGTGTTGTACTACAGAGCTCTCCGTAATCTTGTTGATTTAGCAAATGCGTTTGGAGAACCTCAACATGCGCAGTCGTTTCATCGTCAATCTCTGTTGGTGCGCTATCAGATCAATAAACTTTTTTGGAATAAAAAGGGTGGATATTATTACGAGAGTTGTTATCGTCGTGTGTGTGAGGACCGTATCACCAACGAATCCGCTCTTGCCATTCTCTACGATGTAGCTACGCCAGAACAACGTGATTCTTTATTCAAACAACTTAAAACTCTTGAGAGCGTAAACAATCCGGATATTGCTTATGGAGATTGGGGAGTATTAAACGCTTGGCCTCTCTATAAGGGTTTTACTCCGTATCATTATCAAAATGGAACAGATTGGGCTTTCTTGGATGGAATCAATGCTGGAGCTCGTTTAAAATACGCCAATAACGATTGGTATTATCCGCTCACACGTTGGTGGACCTATCATAAAGAAACAGATAGTGAAACATTTTTACCCGAATATGTTTCACCTGTTGATAAACAAGCAGGGGATCAACAAGCGTGGTCAGTAAACCCAATGGTGAGTTTTGTTCGATATGGCATGGGTATTGATCCTGACCTCAACGGTTCTTACACAGTAACGAGCTTTCCCGATGTTGACGCTCGAATTGAGGGTATGGTTTTGAGAGGAAAGCGTGTAGAGATTGATACGAATCGATAGTAATCAAAATGAAACTTCCTGCGAGCCAAAGTGACAGAATATAAGAGTGTATATTCCCTGAACGGAGGTTCATTCGATGAACCGGAGTCGAAGGGGGTATTTGCGGTCGCTTCGCTCAGGGAATGTGAGAATGAAACAAAGAAAAACCACAGCTGTTACGCTGCGGTTTTTTTGCTCTTTACAATACGGATTGCTTTGGCTTTTCGGCTGTTCGCAAGTTGAACTTTACGTTGTGCTTTCCAAGCTGTACGGACTTGTTTTCGCTTACCAGGCATAGAAGTAATATAATTTCAGAGAAATCATAGTGTATTTAGCAATGATCCGTCAAGTTAAATTGCATAAAATATGTGATGTAGCCAGAAATTTCTTTTCCTTAATGTAATTTTTTCGCAATTTATTTCGTAAACTTAAAGGTCATCAGAATCTCCTCAAAATCACTTTGTGGTAGATCATTTACATCATCATTCCAAACTGCTATGCCCTTAAATTCACCTGAACCAGACATATTTATTAACGCACCACCGTTAGAACCTGGGTTAATTGTAGGACCTTGAACATTTCTTTCTTCGACATAACTATCGCCGTTTACAATAAGTATTTTTTGACCATCAGCGGTCAATATCTTGGTTGGCTCCACTAACCATTTTTTATCTAATGCCATAAGGTGATAATACTTTCCACCTTCATTTAGATATTTAACAAAATCCAAAAAATATGCAGATCGGCCGGACGAATAATCTGCTGTAATTCCGCCAATAGAAAAATGGTTATTGTTTTGGAAATTGCCTGTAAATTTTTTACCAGTCTCTCCATTATTGATTGATATTTGAAAATTACCGTAACTAGCTGGGTATCTAAAACTAAATTCAAGCTCTTTATTTTCGTATGTTTGCCAGCTTGCAGTTTCACCAGTTGATTGCGTTGGCACTTGTGTCGTTTCTGGAGTCGTGGCAACTGGAGGGGTTGTTTGCTGGAGACTTTCAATTTGACTTTGTAAGGTATTTATCTGCTGTTGCAAAGATTGTTCTATGGATTGCAGTCTTATTTTTTGCCATGCGTGAACTACGCCACCAACGATAATTGCGGTAAGTACCACGGCGATAATTGTTATCCAAATATTCTTTGAGCTTTGGACAGGCTCATTTATTTGAGGAATGTTTTGTTCATTCATAAGTATTTAGATTATTCATCTTACGCAAGATTTTGTCTAATTATTTCCTCTTCGACCATTCGATAGACTCATGGTCGTTCTGAATTTACTGAAGGGCGACTCGTAGAGGACTTCTCGCTTAAGGAATATGGTAATGAAACTCAAAGTAAATATTCCCTGAGTGCAGGCTCGTCCGACGAGCCGAAGTCGAAGGGGCAGTTTAAGGTCAGTTTATAAGAAAGATTATAGCAAAATTTGGTATAATAAACTTCTATGGACACAATGTTCTTTCTTGAAGTGATTCATCCAGGGCAATTACTTTTTGCGTTGGTGGTATTGCTTTTTGGTTCGGCTTTTACGTTAAGTTTTCTTATCGGATCTAAAACCGAAGTCGTAAAGCCTTTGATCGCTGTTCTTTTTGTTATTCTTTTTTTGCTTCTTGGTACGCTTGCTATCGAGTTTAGTGCGGCGCAAACCCCTTCTTATACCTATGGAGCGTTTGCTTCTTTATCGGAAGCCCTTTCGACGCATCGCTGGTTGCTGTTTCAACTTCCTCTTGTTTTGACGATGAGTTCATTATTTATTCTGATGGTGTATCAAGAACGTATAAAAGAAAAACATGCGTTTGTGTATCGAGGAACGGTTTTGTTTTCTATTGGAATCAGTTTTGCAAGCGTTGTCGTTATTATTTTTGAATCAATGCTTTAATATGTTTCATTTTTTTAAAGAAAGAATCCATGAATCTTTCGCCCTCGCAAGCATTTTGGCTGGATCCGTCGCTCTTCACGTCGCTTGGATTGATAATTTATTGATTACGCGTTCGTCTAGTATTCGTGATTGGATCACGCTTAATCCTGAGATTGGTCCTATTTCAGGTCTGTATGTTGATACCTTAGGTGCTTTTTTTATGACTCTTCTTCTTGCTATGGCTTTTTGGAAAGGAAAAGATGTGAGTCATTGGCGTGATCGTGTTTTTTGGTTTTTTGTCTGTTCAATCATTATCTTTTTGTTGATGACACTTCCATTTGTTTACGGGTTTGTTATTAGTTAGTGCGTACGGTAAACTTTGATTCTTATCGTTTTTTTGAATTAAGTTTTTTATTGCTATGGATATTTCTGTACGAAAGGAAGAATTGACTACGTATGCTTGTGACCTTCTTGTCTTAGGAGTGTTTTTAAAAGAGAAAGAGTTGAGTCCTGAATTTGCGCAAGTTAATGAAGCCCTTGAAGGGAAACTTGTCTCTTTCATGAAGGAAGATAAATTTAAAGCAAAAGAGGGAAGTACGTTTCTTATGCGTACACACGGAAAAATTGGAGCCAAAAGAATTTTAGTTCTTGGATTGGGGAAAAAAGAATTCGTCTCATTGGAATCAATCAGACAAGCAACAGCGACCTCATTGGGGGTTGCCAAGGGTTTGGGAATAAAGTCCGTTACTTCTATTTTGCATGGATCAGGAATAGATTCATTAAATAGTATTGATTGCGCTCAAGCGATGGTAGAGGGGGCGCAGCTTGCGATGTATTCTTTTGATGTTTATAAAAAACCGACAAAAATATCTCCTATTCGTTTTGATTTTATCTGTGTCCCTTCTGCACAATTACGTCAGGTTCAAAAAGGTATCCAGACAGGAGAACTGATGGCTTGCGGAACGCTTCTTGCACGAGATCTTGTGAATACACCTGCCCAGGATATGTATCCTGAAAAACTAGTCAAACAGGCACGCATGATTGCAAAAGGAAAGGGGACGATTCAGGTAAAAGTCTACGATACTCAAGCTCTTATCCGTATGGGCGCAGGAGGAATTTTAGGTGTTGCTCGTGGATCTGATCACCCACCTTTTTTAGTTCACATGATCTATAAACCAAAAAAGACTACAAAAAAACGTGTGGCATTGGTTGGAAAAGCCGTAACTTTTGATTCAGGTGGATTGTCTCTTAAACCTGCGGATTACATGACAACAATGAAAGCAGATATGGCAGGAGCAGCCGCTGTGTTAGGAGTTTTTAGTGTCATTGATGAAGTAGCACCTCATTGTGAAGTGCATGGAATTTTTGGAGCGGTTGAGAATATGCCTTCAGGCAAAGCCATGCGACCGGGAGATGTCCTTATTGCGATGAATAAGAAAAGTATCGAAGTTCTTAACACTGATGCAGAGGGGCGTCTTACCCTTGCTGATACTTTAGGTTTTGCAGTGAAACAAAAACCTCAAGCGATTATTGATCTAGCGACCCTTACCGGTGCTTGTATGGTCGCCTTGGGTGAGGAAATTACAGGACTGATGTCTAATAATGATGAACTTGCTGGTCAGGTTTCAAGTGCCGCACAAACCGTTGGAGAAAAAGTATGGCGTCTTCCTCTTGAAACTAATTATAAAAAATTAGTGAAATCCAATGTAGCCGATTTACAAAACGTGGGAAGTCGATGGGGTGGAGCACTGACAGCTGGGCTTTTTTTGGAAGAATTTGTCGAAAAAATACCTTGGGTCCATCTTGATATTGCGGGTCCTGCCTATGCGGAACGCGACATCGATCCTTATACAAAAAAAGGGGCAACAGGACATGGTGTACGAACCATTCTGGCTTATCTGAAAGAATTTTAATTTATGTCCATCACTATCTATTCCACTCCAACCTGTCCTTTTTGTATACAATTGAAGAAGTATCTGGATGAACATGAGGTTACATATACGAATATTGACGTTTCTTCTTCTCAAGAAAAGGCACAAGAAATGATCCAAAAATCTCGTCAAATGGGTGTCCCGGTCACCGATATCGATGGGCAAATCGTCATAGGATTTGATAAAGAAAAATTAAATGAGCTGTTACAGCTTAAATAAAATAAGGGACTTGTCCCTTATTTTAAATCAAAAAGCAGTCCGTAGAGAACTGCTTTATGTTGCGTGGTTGATCAAGCTCTGGTCGCCTTCTTGGGTGATTGTCGTATCATCAATAACCCGATGAGGAACAGGATTGCTCCTATTATAGCCTGTGTCATCTGGAATCCATCATTATTGATGGGATTACTGGCAGTCCACATCAGATAGGGACCACCGATCAGGAGGGCATACCGTGCTAGGAAAGGAATCCACATCAGTAGGCTTCCCCCTGTTCCAATGACACTCCCCAGGAGGCCACCCAGCAGACCACCAGCAGTTCCTCCTACTACCGTTCCGCTCGCGATGAAACCGAGACTGGACAATAGAACAAAGAAACCCTGGATTACACTCCAGAATCCATACCAGTACATCCAGAACTGGCTGGCATAGTGAAGGGTGAGACTATCGTTGCTACCGAAAAAATAAAAGAACGCGCCAATCACGATACCAAATGCGAGTCCGTACATTCCGTCTCCTTTTCTTGAGTTTGATTACTCGGTCATCACCGCACACCGCGGCGTTTCACCAACGGAACCAAGACAGCACAGGGTCAGAGACGAATGTTCGATTCCATCACTATCCTGTGCACTGAGTCGGAAAGCCGCATTGTCCGCGGGCATACAACCGACATCCTGGGGGTTGACTCGGTACGTCTCGATCAGACGCACCTCTCGATATCCCTGACCTTCCAGATACTTGATAGCAGCGATGTCGCTACGAAAATCACCCCCATCGTCAAAACGATCATCAGCTCTACCATAGTAAAACCCTTCTGCTTCTGAGTACGCTTGCTTGAGTTCATCATTTCTTCCCTTCCTGAGAATTTTTAGAGGACTACTTAGTCACCACACAACGTGGTGTTTCATGGGTCACTAAAGATGGGAATCACCCCCTCCACAGGAGTGACGCATTCACCAAGGTGCTGATAAAGAGGCTGAGTCCATACAAAACCCACAAACAAAGAACAACGGCTGACACTACAATAAAAATATTCCTCGCTGTAAGTCCATTGTTCAGGTTCATTTGATCCTCTTAATACGGGAGTTTTTCTATCCAAGCCTAATGCTCGAACACAGAATAATATATCAAAAAGCCTTTTTGTCAATCATAAAACCGCCTTTTTAGCGGTTTTATTAGCATTTTATGCTTTTCCTAGTGTTTCTTTTCCTTGTGTCCAATCAACGGGACACAGTTCTCCGGTTTGAAGCGCTTTGAGTACTCGCAACGTTTCGTCTACTGATCGTCCCACACCCAGGTCATGATACAGGGCATAACGTAGGATTCCTTCTGGATCGATGATGAATGTTCCTCGAAGAGCGATTCCTTCCTCAGGCAGCAATACGCCATAGTCCCAGCTCATATCTCGGGTAATATCAGAGAAAAGGGGATACTGAAGTTCTCCTAATTCTTTCAACCAAGCTTTATGAGAATGGATGGAGTCAGTGGACCCACCAAGCACTTGTGCGTTAAGTGCTTTAAATTCTTCATAACGTTTTGAGAAACCTGTAATTTCTGTAGGGCAAACAAACGTGAAATCGAGTGGATAGAAAAAGAGCACAAGCCATTTTCCTTTATAATCTTCAAGTTTTGCTTGGGAAAATTCACCTGCCTTTATAACGGTTTCTACATTAAAATTTGGAGCAGGCTTGCTCACCTGTGCGATTTGAGGGGTGTCTATTTCTTCAATAAAGTCTTCCATAAAAAATAATCGAGAGAGTTAATATTCCCTGAGCTTGCTTGTCGTGAGCTTGTCGAACGGTCGAAGGGGCAAAAGTTGACCTTATCGTCATCATTGATTAGATACGTTACTATGGTAGCGCATCATAGTCTTTCGTCAATTATGTTTCGATTTTCTTTCTTGTGGTTTATCTGTTTATTGCTTGTTGGGGCAAGTGCTGTTTTTTATTTTGAATATCGTTATTATCGAATTCCTCTCTTGCTAAATGATTTCTCTACAGAAGTGTCACAGAGAGTTCCTATTGAAACGAATGGGACGCTTCACTCTATTGATCTTGATGAGATTATTGTAGGGACGTTTCATGAAGATGACATCCCTGCCATTGATGAACCTGTTTATGAATCTATTGCTTCGGCTGATGTTTATTTAAACGACGACGGATACGGATTGGTTATTGAGGGTGAGAATCTTGTTCGTTTTTATCCTTATCAAATTTTGGTTTGGCATCAAGCGGTCAATGATACATTTGGTAAAATACGGCTTCTGGTTAGCTATTGTCCACTGTGTTTTGAAGGTTCTGTTTATCAGATAGAAAAAGATTCTTCCGAAGCTTTTTCTTTTGGAGTTTCCGGAAAACTTTGGAACAACAATACGCTTTTATATGATCGATCTACACACTCTCTCTGGAGCCAAGTTTTAGGAGAAGCTGTTGTGGGTCCGCGCACAGGAGCAAAACTTGAACGGTATCCGTTTTATTCCACGACCTGGGCTTCGTTTAAAGAAGCCTATTCTTCTGCAGAAGTTCTTTCGCGAAATACCGGTTATGTCCGCGATTACACTCAAGATCCTTATGAGCGTGATGGATACTATTCCTCTTCTGCCGTTTGGTATCCTCTCTCCCATGAAGACGAACGTTTAGAGGCCAAAGAAATCGTGTATGGATATCAATCAGGGGATTTTCAAAAAGCCTATTCGCAGGAATGGATAAAACAAGCTGGTTCCATTCAAGACACGATTGGATCACAATCCATCACAATTATGTGGGATGAAGATCTGCAAACAGCCCGTTTTTTATCTGGACCATCGGAAGACTCTTTATTGGAAACAGAACAACTTTTACAAAAAATGTTTTGGTTTTGTTGGGCAACCATGTATCCTCAGACAAAGGCTTTTGAAAATTAATAAGAGATTTATGGCTACGTTATTTGTTGTGGCAACCCCTATTGGGAATCTTTCCGATTTGAGTGAACGTGCAAAAAAAACGCTTTCTTGTGTTCAAACGATTTTATGTGAAGATACGCGTGTCACAGGGAAGTTGTTATCTGTTTATGGAATCCACGTCCCTCTTTTGTCTTACCATCAACACTCGGGACAATTTAAAACACAAAAAATTATTGAGTTGTTAGAGGAGCAGAAAGATTTAGCTCTTGTGACCGATGCTGGAACTCCAGCTATTTCTGATCCAGGAGGAAAATTGGTTGAAGAACTTCTCGCACATTTTGGAGACAACTTAACCATTACACCCATTCCAGGACCCTCAGCTCTTATCGCCGCGCTTTCCATTGCCGGCGTTTCTGCGGACGAATTTACATTTCTTGGTTTTCCTCCTCATAAGAAAGGACGGCAAACATTCTTTGATCACCTGACTCAAATGTCTTCTACGGTTGTGATCTATGAAAGCACCCATCGTATTCTCAAGACGCTTGATGAAATCCATAAACGCACGCCAGAGCGTCATCTCATTGTTTGTCGGGAATTGACAAAGATGTACGAAACGATTTATCGAGGCTCTGCGCAAGAGGTGACAGTAAAGCTTCAATCAACTAGTATCAAAGGTGAATTTGTTCTTGTTTTTTCTCCATTATGAAACCGTATTACATCACAACGACTTTGCCCTACGTAAACGCAAAACCTCATATAGGATTTGCTTTGGAAATAATTCAAGCAGACGTCCTTGCTCGGTTTTATCGATTCTGTGGGTATGAGGTTATTTTCAACACAGGCACTGATGAGCATGGACAAAAAATTTACGAAAAGGCCTTAAAAGAAGGAAAGGAACCAAAGGTCTATGTTGATGAGTATGCTCGTAAATTCGATGCCCTTAAACAAGCACTCAATTTAAGCTACACACATTTTATTCAAACAAGCGATCCTGCACATAAGCAAGCGGCTCAAACATTTTGGTTACGTTGTCTTGAAAAGGGAGATATCTACAAAGCACGCTACCAGGTGAAGTATTGTGTTGGATGTGAATTAGAAAAAACAGATTCAGAGCTTGTGGATGATCATTGTTCTGTTCATCCAAACCTTGAACTCCAACTGGTAGATGAAGAAAATTATTTTTTTCGTTTTTCACATTATCAACAACAGTTATTAGAACTTTATGGGCAACGTCCAGATTTTGTTGTCCCAGAGAATCGTCTGAAAGAAATCAAAACGTTTGTGGAAGGAGGGCTTAAAGATTTTTCTGTTTCTCGTATTAAAGCAAAGATGCCCTGGGGAGTGCCTGTTCCAAATGATGAAGAACACGTGATGTACGTTTGGTTTGATGCGCTCGTCAATTATATTTCAACGCTTGGATGGCCTGATGAGAATAGTTCCTTTAAGAATTTTTGGCCGGGTGTTCAAGTCGCTGGAAAAGATAATCTCAGGCAGCAATCCGCCATGTGGCAGGCGATGTTGATCTCTGCCGGAATTGAATCATCGAAACAAATTTTTATTCACGGATTTATTACCTCCAGCGGACAAAAAATGAGTAAGAGTCTTGGAAACGTTGTTGATCCATTCGAGATGGTTGAAGAATATGGAACGGATGCGTTGCGTTATTATTTGCTTCGTGAAATTCCTTCTCACGATGATGGAGATTTTTCTCGCGAACGAATGGAACAGCGCTATACCGAGCTTGCAAATCGTTTGGGGAACCTCGTTAGTCGTGTAGCAGCCATGGCACAAAAATATTTTGAAGGAAAGCTTGTTGTCGTTTCTATTGATTGGTCAGGTCGCGAAAAGGTTCTTGAAGGAGCTTTGAAACAGTATGATTTTAGAATGTATATAGATCAGGTTTTTGAAGTCGTAGATCAAGCAAACGAAGAGATTGATCGTAAAGCCCCCTTCAAGTTGGTGAAAGAAGATAAAGCGGCGGCAGAACTTGTTCTTTCAAAAGTGTGTGAGCAAATTCGATTTATTGGTCGAGCTCTGGAGCCCATTCTTCCACAGACATCACAAGAAATTTTGCGACGATATGGTACGATAGTTCAAACAGGGGAAGCTTTATTCCCTCGCAGAGACGAACGAAATATTCCCTGAGCGTAGCGACCCACTGGAGCGAAGTCGAAGGGGTTTGACTCACTTTTAAAATATTATGGGTTTCATTGATATCTTTCTTATCGTGATCGTTGCGGCGTTCGTATTTTTTGGATTTTTTTTCGGCTTGTTTCACACCCTTGGTTCCATGATCGGAACCATCGTAGGAATTATTTTTGCCTCAAGACTTATAGACCCGGCGTTTTCAACGTTCGGGTTTTTGTTTGGAGGCGGCACAGCGGCAAAGATTATTCTTTTTATTCTCATCTTTTTTCTCATTACCCGGATTATCGGCTTGGTCTTTTGGTTTTTATCAAAATTTTTCCATTTTTTTTCATGGATTCCATTTCTGCGTTCTTTTGATCGTGTCTTGGGAGCATTGTTTGGATTCATTGAGGGAGTGATCGTGGTGGGCGTTGTTCTTTTTTATGCTATGCAAGTTCTTCCAGACGACACTTTGCGCGACGTGTTGGAAACATCGCGTGTGGCGAATTTTCTCATAGTCACAATGACCACGTTGCAAGTATTCTTCCCTGAATATGCAAGACAAGCGGTTGAATCTGCTGCAGACTCAACAGCCGGCACACTTACTCCTCCTGTAACCGCCACGCCTTAATATGAGATTCATTGATTCCCACTGCCATGTCCACTTTAATGCGTATAAAGAGGATATGGATGAAGTGATTCAACGGACCTTGGAGCAAGGAACCTTTATGATTACGGTTGGTACGCAAAGGGACACTTCACGTGCTGGTCTAGAGGTTGCACAGCGTTATCAAGGTATGTGGGCGAGTGTAGGATTGCATCCTAATCATACGGTTGAACAAACATTCTGGGATAATGATGAACTTCCTCCAGAACAACAAATGACTCTTCAAATCAAAACACGATGTGAATCTTTTGACATGGAGTATTACCGAAAGTTGGTTCAACATCCAAAGTGTGTTGCTTTAGGAGAAACAGGACTCGATTATTATCGTATTCCAGAAGGTGTTGATCGCCAGATAGTAATACAAATGCAAGAGCAAACCGTAAGAGCTCATTTTGATCTTGCCACAGAAGCGAATCTTCCCGTGATTATTCATTATCGAGATGCCTATGTGCAACAAGCCAAACTTATTGGAGAATATCTTGCGGCGGGTAAACTGACTCGTCGCGGAGTCATTCATTGCTTTACTGGAACCATTCAAGAAGCTCAATCCTTTTTAGAACAAGGTTTTTTTATTTCCTTTAGCGGTATCCTCACTTTTTCAAAAGAACTTCAAAAGGTGGCCAAAGCTTTGCCACTCCAAAAATTACTAGTGGAAACAGATTCTCCTTATCTCACCCCTGTTCCAGATCGAGGAGTTCGTAATGAACCCTGGCGTGTAAAATACGTAGCCCAAAAACTCGCAGATCTTCATGGGATATCGCTTGAACAGGTCGCTGGTCAAACGTTTGAAAATACAAAACAAGTTTTTGGTTTGGAAATTTGATTTATTATTTTATGGGATTATGAGTGAAAAACTTAAGTATAACGGAGACGAACCTCAAAGAGATATGTTCCCGCCTCCAGAAGCCTCAACTATAGATGCTAAAACAGCGAGTAAGCTCCAAAAAATCATTGATGGCGACCAAGAGTTACAAGAGGCTATAGCCAGAGATGATCAAGAGTTAGAAATGCATCGACAGCATTGGGTAGAATATAGTGAAAAAGAGTGGGGTGACCGAAAGAGGATTCCTTTGGCAGAGTTTCTAAAAACCCACGGAATTGTTGAACGAAACAAAACGCATCAGAAGAAAGTTTGGGATAGGAAATGGAGAGAATCTGTAAGATGGGCAAATGACGCCGAAAGACAATTCCTTGCAACAGCAGCAAAAATCGGCGGAGGAAAATTTGTTGAAGTTCTACAAATATCACTAGTTAACGGTGGCCAGATTACCAATAGCGATGCTGCTGTCGGTAGTGGCACTGAAGTAATTCAAGAAAGTATTGATTTAGTAATCGGAAATTTGGATATTGTTTCGGCCGCCCCAGAAACTGTTTACATCGTCCATAATCACTTTGATGAGTATTCTAAATTCACCATTCCTAAAGATGAAGAGCCAAAGGATGGTTTAGTAACAATAGGTGGGCTTTCAAAAAGAGACATAGAGTTTGCAGATAACTTGTGGTATGAAGTATTGAAAGCAAAAACACGTGTCATTATAGTCGCCATCAATGAAAGGAATTTAACCTTTACCTATGAGGCGGGAACATCTGAACATAGAGACTGGAAAAATGATCCTCAATAAACTGGAGAAAAAAATACATCACTTAACACAGACTATACGATTCCGTTCGTCGTGGGGACAAAAATTTAATGTTGTATTGACCTTGGCAGTTTTTTCCCGTACACTAGGGTCGCCTTTATGAAAAAATCTGTCCACAGTGATGCAAAGTATTATCGACTTGCCGGACGTATCTTTGCCGATTTTAGTGGTATCATTGCTGTTCCTGTTGTTCTTGCAGCTCTTTTGGGAAAATGGCTTGATCAAAAGCAGGGTACAGAACCTCGTTACCTCATCATCTTTTTTGTCATTGCTTTTGTCTTAACAGGAATATTGATTGTAAAAAAGGCAAAATTTTACAAAAAACAGTACGAATCAGTCATAAAGAATGATTTGAACGATAAGTAATCTTATGGAATTGCTCCTCCCACCTGCTGCGGCTGAATCTCTTTTTCACGTCGGTTCAATTCCCATTACCAATTCCATGGTTAATGGTTGGATTGCTGTCGTGTTTTTTGTTTTTATCGCCTTTATTGCACGTCGTAGATCTGGTTTGGTTCCAAAGGGTATTCATAATTTGATTGAAGCAATCGTTGAATTTCTGTTGAAAGAAATACAGAAGGTTACAGGGGATGAAAAACGTGCGAAACAATTTTTACCAATTGTTGGAACCATTTTTCTTTTTATTTTATTTTCAAACTGGATAGGATTATTCCCTGGAACCGGATCTATCGGCATCTGGGAAATGCATGAAGGTGAGGTCGAGCTTATCCCATTGCTTCGTCCGGCCGCTAGCGATTTAAATCTTACGCTTGCTATCGCTCTTTTTGCCGTTTTAGCCTCACACATCATGGCAATGTTTGCCATAGGACCCATATCTCACATCAGTAAATTTATCAATATCCGTGGTATTTTCCGATCTTTCAAAAAAGGTCCTATGGCTGTCGTGGTGGCTATTGTAGAATTTGGTGTTGGTCTCATTGAAATTGTTTCTGAAGTGGCTAAGGTTGTATCGCTTTCATTACGTTTGTTTGGAAATATTTTTGCTGGAGAAGTTCTTCTCACGGTCATGCTTGGTTTGTTAGCCTATTTTCTTCCCATTCCTTTTATGTTTTTAGAGCTTCTTGTTGGAGCGATTCAAGCAACCGTGTTTGCTATGCTTACCCTTGCCTATCTCACTGTTGCAACTCAAGATCATAGTCATGATGAATCCGAAGCCCATTCTCCTCATCAAGAAGAAATTACTCCTGCAACCACACAATAGAGGTTGCTCGCAGACCTCAATTTACAAAAATAAATTGAGGTCTGCGAATCACGCAGAGATTTTTTGTACTATTTAATAAAATGGAACCTCTGAAAAATGAGCGTTTCTTTATACCAATCCTATGGACGCAGTTACAATGATAACCTTGACGAAAGGATTAACAATGGCACTTGGAGGTATTGCTCCAGCCCTTGCTATTGGACTTCTTGGATTCAAGGCTATGGAAGCTATTGGACGAAATCCAGAAGCAGCAGGAAAACTTTTCGTTCCGATGCTTCTTGGTATGGCGTTTGCTGAAGCGATCGCTATTTATTCACTCGTCGTTGTATTTACCCTCTAGACGAGTCCCGACCTCATCATCTTAATTGACATTGAGCTTTGAATTACGAAACTCGATGAGATTTGCGTGAACGGGCTGTTCTACCAGCGAACCCTACTTAAAGGTAGGGAGAGTGGGTAGAACGGGTGCCCGTGAACGCAAAGATCGCGAGTTTCGTAATTCAAAGCATTGAGATGGTCGGTTGGGAAAACTATCTATGTCTCAAGAAATTCAACAAGTCGCTCAAGCGGCACAAGAGGTGGCTCATGTCACAGAAAGTTCTGGTGGAATTGGTACATTGGGGATCAATCTAAAGATTTTTATCGCCCAACTGATCAATTTTACTATTGTTGTGCTTGTTCTTTGGAAATGGGTTTATACCCCTATTGTTAAGCTCCTTGAGGAGCGTGAGAAAAAGATTACAAAAGGCGTGAAACAAGCTGAAGAAATTGAGAAGCGTATTTCTTCTCTTGAAAAAGAACAGGGGGAACTAATGAGAAAAGCCAAAACCGAGGCTGCGATTATTTTAGAAAATGCTCACTCAGATGCTCAACAGCAAAAAAATGCTCTTCTTGAAAAAACAAAAGAAGAAATTAAAGATGTTGTTATGCAAGGCAAGCTTCAACTTCAACGAGAAAAAGAGCAAATGATTCGAGAATCTCGTGAAGAAATCGCTTTGATTGCTGTTGAAGCAAGTCGTAAAATTCTTTCTGAAGCTATTGATGAAAAAAAATCACAAAAATTAGCTGAACAGGTTGTCGATTCAATGAGTCAGTAAGATCTATGAAATTATCTGAAACACAACTTGCTTGGACATTAGTTGAAACTTTAGAAGGAGCTTCAAACAAAAATCTTGAACAAACAACCAAAGCTGTTATTGATTTACTTGCTTCCAGAAATGAACTTCATCGATTAAATGGATTGATCCAGGCTATTGAACAGGTTTGGATAAAGAAATATGGAGCTGCAACTATCACGATTGAAACTTCCCATTTTCTTTCAGAAAATTTGCGTAAAAAACTCCAAGCACTCTCTCAAGGAGCGCAATTAAAAGAAGAAGTAAGACCTGAACTGATTGGAGGAGCTCGTCTTCGGGTCGATGAAACAATAATTGACGGATCAATTCAAGGACATCTTTTACAACTTGCTCACATACTTAGGAACGCATAAATGAATGTATGGCAACAAAAACAGACATTATTGACTCGCTTAAAAAGGCACTCGATCAATATCACACAGAAGTAAAACAAGAAGAAGTAGGAACCGTTGTATCAGTCGGAGATGGGACGGCTCGTATGACAGGGCTTTTACAAGCAAAAGCCTCTGAAATGCTTGAATTTTCTGGAGGTACGTATGGAGTGGCATTGAATCTTGAGGAAAATGGTGTAGGAGCGATTATTTTAGGGAATGCTTCACACATTAAAGAAGGTGATACCGTAAAAACAACGGGACGAATTTTATCCGTTCCTATTTCGGATGATATTTTAGGTCGAGTGGTTGATCCGCTTGGAATGCCCATTGATGGAAAAGGGAAATTGAATGCCGGGACATTTTTTCCTATTGAAAAAATAGCTCCAGGAGTCATGACACGTAAATCCGTAGGTGTTCCTCTCCAAACAGGAATCAAGGCTATTGATTCCATGATTCCTGTGGGTCGGGGTCAGCGTGAACTGATCATTGGAGATCGCCAGACAGGAAAAACAGCGATTGCGATTGATACGATCATCAATCAAAAAGGACAGAATGTAAAATGTATTTACGTGGCGATTGGTCAAAAAGAATCAAAAATTGCAAAAATTGTTGCTCGACTTGAACAAGCAGGGGCAATGGAATACACCACCGTGGTGGTAGCTGGAGCCTCTGATCCAGCCGCTTTATCTTATATTGCCCCGTTTACTGGATGTACGATCGGTGAATATTTTATGGCCAAGGGCGAGGATGCTCTGGTTATTTATGATGATCTTTCAAAACAAGCCTGGGCCTATCGAGAAATTTCCCTTCTGCTTCGTCGACCACCAGGACGTGAAGCTTATCCAGGAGATGTTTTTTATCTGCATTCACGTTTACTTGAGCGTGCAGCACGTTTAAATGAAGAAAATGGAGGAGGTTCACTCACAGCTCTCCCTATTATTGAAACTCAAGCAGGAGACGTGTCCGCTTATATTCCAACAAACGTGATTTCTATTACGGATGGTCAGATCTATCTTGAAACTGATTTGTTCTATCGAGGAATTCGTCCGGCTCTCAACGTAGGACTTTCTGTTTCACGTGTTGGATCAGCAGCACAAACAAAGGCCATGAAAAAAGTGGCAGGAAAATTGCGTTTAGAGCTCGCTCAATTTAGAGAACTCGAAGCATTTGCTCAATTTGCCACTGATTTAGATGAAGGAACACGCAAACAAATTGAACGAGGTCGTCGTCTCACAGAACTTTTAAAGCAGCCTCAATATCACCCTCTTCCTTTTGAAGAACAGGTCGCTATTTTGTTTGCTGCGATCAATGGATACCTTGATCAAGTAGCTGTGGAAGATATTGTCGATTGGGAACATTCATTTTTAAACTATCTTCGATCTTCAGGGGCACAAGTGTTGGAGTCATTACAAAACGAAAAGGCTATTACCGAAACGATTGAATCAGACTTGAAAAATGTAATTGAAGAATTTAATAAAACATTCAAGAAATAAGGTTTGATATGGCTATTCAAACCAGAACCATCAAACGTCGGATTAAATCCGTCAAGAATACACGTAAAATCACCAAAGCCATGGAACTGGTTGCTGCAAGTAAAATGCGTAAAGCGATCAGCTCCGTGGTCAGTTCTAGACCTTACTCGAAACTAGCCTGGGAAACGGTTAAATCACTTACAAGAACAATAGATACTTCTCTACATCCATTGTTAAAACGTAGCCCAGAAGTAAAACATGTTCTTCTTGTTCTGATTACTTCTGATAGGGGATTAGCTGGAGGGTTCAATACAAATATTATTAAAAAAACACGAGAGAGTATTAAATCTCTTGGAAGTGGGGTCAAGATTCAAACCATTTGTATTGGTAAACGTGGGGCTGACGCTATGCGTCGTTTACAGATTCCCATGATGGCTAGTTTTTTAGACATTACCAACAACACAAAGTTTGAAGAAATTTTGCCCATTGGTCGGATGATTATCAATGAATTTAATAACGGTTCTTTTGATAGGGTTCTTGTGGCTTATACAGATTTTGTGAGTGCTGTTACTCAAGTGCCTCTTATCTTAGAACTTCTTCCTTTAAGTAGCGATCAAGATCAAAACTTTGAACAAATGCAAGAATCTCTCTTTGAACCGTCGCCTGCTCTGGTTCTTGATCATTTGTTGCCAAGGCTTGTAGAAACAATGGTGTATCAAGCAATCCTTGAGTCTTCTGCTTCAGAACATTCGTCGCGAATGATGGCCATGCGTAATGCCTCAGATTCAGCGGGGGAAATGCTTCAAGATTTAACATTTACCTTTAACCAAGCTCGTCAAGCGGGTATTACTCAGGAGATCGCCGAGATTTCCAGTGGAAAAGCCGCATTAGAAGGCTAATATGAAACAAGGAACGATTTCACAAATTATTGGACCCGTCGTGGATGTCCATTTTGAAGGAGGTGACCTCCCAGAAATGTTGACGGCTCTTGAAGTCACTCGCGACAGCGGTATCTTAACTCTTGAAGTAGCTCAACACACAGGACAAGGGACTGTACGAACCATCGCTATGTCTACAACCGATGGACTTGAGCGAGGAATGACTGTGATAAGCACAGGACGTCCTATTGCCGTTCCTGTTGGTCCTCAAACACTTGGCCGTATGTTTTCTGTCACTGGTCAACCTATTGATGGCAAAGGAGAAGTCAAAACAAAACGTCATGATCCTATTCACAAAGAGGCTCCATCTTTTGCGGATCAAGCTACAAAAGACGAAGTTTTTGAAACAGGTATTAAGGTCATTGATTTGATTTGTCCATTTTTGAAAGGTGGAAAAACTGGTCTTTTTGGAGGAGCAGGTGTGGGTAAAACCGTTTTAATTCAAGAGCTCATTCACAATATTGCCAAAGAACATGGTGGATATTCTGTTTTTGCCGGTGTTGGTGAAAGAACCCGCGAAGGAAACGATCTTTATGAGGAAATGAAAGAATCCGGCGTGCTTGATAAAACAAGCCTTGTATTTGGACAAATGAATGAACCCCCTGGAGCCCGTGCTCGTGTGGCTTTGACTGGTTTAACTCTTGCTGAGTATTTCCGAGACGATGAGGGACGTGACGTGCTGTTGTTTATTGATAATATTTTCCGTTTTACTCAAGCAGGTTCAGAAGTATCCTCTTTACTTGGACGTATTCCCTCTGCAGTGGGATATCAACCCAACCTTGCAACCGAAATGGGAGCTATGCAAGAGCGTATTACCTCAACCAAAAAAGGTTCTATTACTTCTATTCAAGCGGTGTATGTGCCGGCAGACGATCTTACCGATCCTGCTCCTGCCACGACATTTGGTCACTTAGACTCAACCGTGGTGCTTGCACGATCTCTTGCGGAGCTTGGAATTTATCCAGCTGTTGATCCGTTAGACTCTTCCTCAACGATTTTGGATCCGAATATTGTGGGTGAAGAGCACTATCAGACAGCACGTGGAGTTCAAAAAGTCTTGCAACGTTATAAAGATCTTCAAGATATCATCGCTATTTTGGGTATGGATGAATTATCTGATGAGGATAAATTGCTTGTTGCTCGAGCTCGAAAAATTCAAAAATTTCTTTCTCAACCTTTCTTTGTGGCGGAACAGTTTACTGGATCTCCTGGAAAATACGTTAAGCGTGAAGACAGTGTTCGATCCTTTAAGGAAATCCTTGAAGGAACGTACGATCATATTCCAGAAGCAGCTTTTTATATGAAAGGATCTATTGAAGAGGTCATTGAAGCGGCAAAATAACTATGAATAAACTTCGTCTTTCTATTGTAACACCTGAGAGAATCGTCTATGAAGACGAAGTAGATTCGGTTTCTGTTATGACAGATATGGGGGAATTGACGATTTTATCTGAACACATTCCTTTGGTAGCAAATTTACAAGCAGGGGAATTACGTTTACGAAAAAACGGTATTGAACAGTTTATGGTTTCTTCAACAGGTTTTCTGCATGTTCGTCCAAAAAACGAAATTATTATTCTTGCCGATACAGCAGAGCGTATAGAAGAGCTTGAACTAGAAAAAATTGAAGTAGCAAAAGAACGTGCGAAAAAATTATTGGAAGAAAAACGTCATGGAGACGATGTCGCTTTTGCCGATGCCGCAGCTATGTTAGAGCGAGAACTTGCTCGATATAAAGTGGCTTTGAAACGAAAAAAATATAAAGATGTAGGAAAGACGTCTTAATCATTTTATTGTATGTCTATTGAACAGGAATCTCATTGTGAAAGAGAGAAAGAACAGGCGTGGTTGCACCAAAATCATATGATCGAATCTCTTTTAGAGTGCGGGATACAGGTCTACGCACAGAGACTTGAGTCTATTTCTGATACTTTTAAGTCGGAAAATCATACGTTATGTTGTATTGATGAAGGAACTCCTTTTGGCGACATGCGTTGTGCAGGTTCAGGAATTCTTCTTGAAGGTGAAGAACGCCGAATCTTTATTAAAAATTTAAAAGAAGCTGGCGTAAAAGAAGTCACGAGCCATGTTAGTTGCGGAGCAGCTGGATTATACCGTGAAAAAAAGGGGATTATCGATAAAACCACTGACGAAGTGGCCATAGAAGGAGCAAACCGAATGGCAGAAGAATTAGGTGTTCCTTACACAGGTCATCGAGAAGATTTAAATAGACCCAAGGAGTTTCATAATGCTCGGGTTATTTATATAGATGCAACAGGTCGCTTTAACCCATCTTTGGTTGAAGGACTTCCTCAAGGTTTTGTGGTCAGCCGTAGATACATGTCTCAAACACAAACGGTGTCAGAAGTACAGATTGCTATGAGTATTGCCATGGGGGATCATGGATTTGGAAAAAAATTTTCTCAAGATATGCCATTGATTTTGATTGCTCTGGGAGAAGAAGGCTCTGGTGAATACTCCACAAATCAATTACGCAAGGATTTCGAAAACTTCCTTTCCTCTCATAGGGATAAACCTATTAAACTTGATACTTGGACTGTAAGAACTAATGAAGAAACCTCTTTATCTGAGGAGGAATGGTCTCTTGCCGCATAATTTTAACAAAGTAAAAATCTCCCGAAAAAAGGAGATTTTTTTATTGACAAAAGACTGAAAAAACGTATAATTTTGCCAGCCAATTTATTCCTTTCTCATGAAAATGGAGGAAAACGGATGGGAAAATGGACTCAGTTTGATATGGAAGTCATAAAGGTTCTGCGTAGGGAAGGTATCTTCGAGGATGGAAACACGCAAAAGCTTGAGTCTCCTGATGGAGAAATTGTCGTGACATGTGCAGATGGTGATCAAATGCCCGACATGTTCTCTCACCAGTGCGAGCTTGCTGATAAGGGCGGTTGGCCAGTTCGTCCGCATGTGCTCTCGCTTCATGGTGGGGCAATGCTTATGGCTGAAGACTGCCCACTCTATCAAGAGTTCAGAGTGGACGAACTTCTCCTTCAACACATCCGTGAGGCTGAAGGAAAAGACCTCAAGGGGATTGGGACTGTGTTCCTTTATATCCATGTCCCTTGCGGAGCAGCTGGATTGGCCAAGTTGAATCTGGTCAATCAGATCGTCTTTTTGATGCGTGCCAAAGAACGTGTCAAGGAAATCGACAGTACGAACAAAGTACTGTGCTTCGTCCATGTGGACTACGGAACAGGCAGACGCAGAACCTATTTCATTTCTTACACCAAGTGGATGGAGTTTTGGAAAGAGAAGGCATCTCGTTTAGGTTGGCGTTAGAGCAAATCTGACCTACTGTAAACACAGTAGGTTTTTAAATAAATATACGAAAATTAATTTTTTAAAAAATCGACCTCATAAATGGGTCGATTTTGCGTTACACAATTCTACAAGAGACACACTCTCATCTTGATCAATCCGAAGTCTTGATGCCCAAGATAAAGCACGTCTCGGTCTTTTAAAATAAGAGGAAGATTCAAGGGAAGCAGATGTTTTCTTCGATCACCACTGTGCCGCACCCAGGTTTTACTGGTTCTTTCAACCAGGTGCTTGATCGCTGGTTTTCCATTTTCCATCTGTAATGCTGCATGCAATCGCGAAATGGGCGGTCGAAATCTTTGGTCCCAGTGTCGTTCAAGCAATGGAGTGAGATCGACTTCTGGTATGATCGGGGGATCTTGATTTTCATCTCGTCTGCCAATACGCACAGGAGTGCTTAGAACGTCCAAAGGAATCGTGATAGTTTCTTCGCCTTCTTGAAACGTGACTTCAAAACAAGAAATCAAATGAAGAATCAATGCTGGCTTAAATGGGTCTATTTCCTGTTTTTTCCCGCATACCAGCACACAAGAGGTATGACTTTGAACAGGCACGGACGATTCAGTCAATAAATCTCCGCACTGCCAACAGACGACAGTTCCTTCGTTATATTCGAAACCACATTCACACGAAGGCATGTTATCTCCTTTATCGTGTATAGAATTTGGAGATCGAACCCGTTACCACAGTAGAAGAGAAGCGTCTCGAATCCTCATCCTCTCCTGCAACAGACATTCGATCCATAATTCGTGCTGTATCCATGTCGCCGGCTCGACGATAAAGTTCAGACGCTCGTCCATACTGACCTGTCTGCGCTTGTTTGCCAGCAGCCATCATGGTTAGTATTTTTACGATTTCAGGATTGGGCTGTGCAGATTCTTTTGGCGTCACAGCCACTAAAAGTCCAAAAGTCTGACTAAAAGGGTTTCCACTCTTACAAACAGATCCGTGAAATTCCATATCCAATACGGGTTGAAGACCTATTTCTGGATCAGTCAGCTTGAATTCCAACAAATACTGTTGACCCCTATAGATATCAAGCGCACCTGAAAAATCTTCGAAGGCTGTTGAATCAGCTGATACATTCAAGGAATGCATTTCTGGCATCATTCGAGTAACACGAAGGAAAGATACTCTCGGTTTTGATGTTCCTTTGACACTGAGACGATCAATAGACGTTCCCCGAAGATGCGCCAACTCTCCAAGAAGATGTCCTTCAAGCGTTGCCATGTTCATGACATGCTTGCAAAAACTTCCTCCGCCTGCTCGAATAGCCAGTTGCTGAAGCAGGCTCCAGTTATAACCCGCTCCTGTTCCATAAATCGACAGTGGAAGATTTTTCTTCCTTGCTTCGTCTGCCAATGTGACCAAACGAGGATGATCAATAGAAGTGGATGAAGACCGTCCATCCGTAAAAAGAACAACACGGGTCAAGTGTTTTGGAATTGTTGGATCTAAAACCAATTCCAATCCAGATGAAATCGTCGTCTCTTCCATAGGCTCAAGAGCACAGACATGACGTCGCACAAGTTCCTTGCCTGAGGCAGTCAGACAAGTCACAGGAACAAGAAGTCTTCCCGTGGTGCTGAAAATCGACAGACAAAGATAATCCTGTGTTTCAAGTTTTGAAAGAAGACTCAAAATTGCCTTTTTTACAAGATCAAGTTTACTTTCCTCTGAATCTGAATCTGCCGCATGTTTCATGGAACCGGAACAGTCGATAACAAGACGAAATTCCGTGATTGGGACAAAAGGATTCTGAGTACTTGCGTTTGGTCGAAGCTCGACCAAAATCTGTCCCTCAATTATCTTGGCCATTTTTGTGTAGGTTCGTCCGTGAACAAGGCGGATATCCAATAAATTTTGTGTTGAAAAGGACATGTAACCTCCTTCTTTTGCCATGATCGGCTTCTTGTTCTTATCTTAAAAAGTATCGATTGTCAACCCATATTGACATCATTTCAGCAAGAAGACAGCTGTGATACCATGACCTCATCTATGTCTCAAGATTTTCTTTCTACACTTAATGAAGAACAACGGGCTGCTGTTGTGCATACTCAAGGACCTTTGATGATCGTCGCTGGTGCGGGAACAGGAAAAACCACAGTAATTACTCACCGTATTGCCTGGCTCATAGAACAAGGTTTAGCCAAGCCAGAAGAAATCTTAGCTCTTACCTTTACAGACAAGGCGGCAGGGGAGATGGAAGAACGTGTTGATCGTTTATTGCCGTATGGCTATGTGGATCTTTCCATTTCAACCTTTCATGCATTTGCAGAAAAATTATTGCGGAATTATGGAGTCGAATTAGGTCTTTCTCGAGAATTTCAACTTGTGACAGAACTAGAGGCTTGGTTATTAGCACGACAACAGTTTCAATCTTTCGAATTAGAGTATTATCGTCCTTTAGGAAATCCCACAAAATATATTCGTTCTTTGCTCACACATTTTTCTCGAGCAAAAGATCTGGGGATTGATCCCGAAGATTACAGAGCGTTTGTTGAAAATAAACATGCCGATTTAGATGGAATACACGCCGATGATAGTGTGACTTCTGAACTGAAGCGTTTGGACGAGTTAGCACGAGCGTACGCGACCTATCAACAAATTCTTCTGGACCACGATTCTTTAGATTTTGGAGACCTTTTGCTTTATGCATTAAAGCTTTTGCGCAACAGGCCTACGGTTCTAGAAAAAATCCGTAAGCAATATAAATTTATTCTTGTTGATGAATTTCAGGATACGAATGATGTTCAATATGAGTTGGTGAAACTTCTTGCATATCCGCAGCACAATCTCACAGTGGTAGGGGATGACGACCAGTCCATTTATAAATTTCGCGGAGCGTCCTTAGCAAACATCTTGCGTTTTGAAGAAGATTATCCTGACGCAAAACAGATTGTTCTGACAAAAAATTATCGTTCTGCCCAAGAAATTTTGGATCAGGCTCATGGTTTTATTCAACATAATAATCCTCATCGACTTGAGGCTGTCTCTGAAAGGAACCTTTCAAAGAAACTTCAAGCTATGAAAGAATTTCCTGGCTCCATTGAGCATCTTCATGCCATGACCGCCCAGGAAGAGGTCGCACAGGTCGTACAAAAAATTCTTTCTTTGCGCCGCGATCAAAAAGAATTGACATGGAGCGATTTTGCGATTCTTGTCCGTTCAAATAATGCTGGAATGGATTTTGCCACGGCCTTAGATCGTTACGGGATCCCTTACCAGTTTTTGGCATTAAGCGGCCTGTATACGAAACCCGTTATTTTAGATTTGCTTGCTTATTTGCGGGTTATTGATAATCCACATGACAGTCCAAGTTTTTACCGCGTTCTCACTTGCGTGCTTTCTCGTGTGAGTGAGAAAACGATCATAGAGCTTAACCGATTGGCTAATCGTAAAGGCAAGTCTTTGTTTGAAGCTTGCCTGCAGGCAGGATCTCTTTCCCAAATAGATCCTGGCGACGCAGAAATGATCAATCGAATCCTCAAACAAATAGACGTATTTCAAAAAACAGCAAGAAACCGTCCTGTAGGAGAATTATTTGTATCGGTTGCCAAAGAATCCGGGATGATTGAGTGGATTAATCAGCAATCTGAAGCAAAAAAAATAGAACTGTTTAATTACCTGCAGCAATTTTATCGCCGTCTCAAATCATTTGAAAAGCATCATGAACATCCCGTTGCCCATCATTTTCTTCAAGAGTTCGCGCATGAACGCGATGCTGGCGAGGAAGGGTCTTTATCCGTAGATTTTGAAGCAGGACCAGACATGATGAAAATTATGACGGTTCATGCGGCAAAAGGATTAGAATTTGAACATGTCTTTGTGGTAAATCTCGTTGCACAACGATTTCCGACAAATGCTAAGACAGAGGCTATTCCTTTGCCCGAAGGATTGAATGCGGACTCTTCTCAAGAGGGAAGCGATCTCCATCTGGAAGAAGAGCGCCGGTTGTTTTATGTGGCCATGACGCGAGCAAAAAAGGGCCTTTATTTTACGTCTGCGCAGCAATATGAAGGAGGAACGCGCAAAAGAAAAATCTCCCGTTTCCTTTCAGAATTAGGGTATGAAATATCCGATGCTGTTTCTGAAGAAATTCAACTGTTTGACGAAGATAAAGGTCCTGATGAAACAAAAACGAAAGAGTCTTTGATCTTGCCTGTTCCAAAACAATTTTCCTTTACGCAATTAGCGGCATTTAAAACGTGTCCGCTTCAATATAAATTCGCTCATATTTTAAACGTCCCTATCATGGGAAAATGGACTTTTTCTTTTGGAAAAACCATGCACAATACGCTTCAGAAATTTTTTACCCTCTGGCTTGAGCGTACAGACGTACAGCAAATCAGTTTATTTAAACCAAAAACTGATTCTTCTCAAAGAGAGGAAATAGGGAATCTCCCCGTTTCGCTTCAAGAACTGTTAGAAGTTTATAAAACATGCTGGCAAGACGATTGGTATATAAACGACCAGCAGCGTGAAGAATATCGTGAACAAGGTTTACACTCGATTAAACAATTTTATCGACAACTAGCAAACGCGGTTCCCCAGCCGTTTTCTATCGAGCAAGGCTTCACCATGAAGTTCGGGGATGTTGTGTTAAAGGGTCGTATCGATCGCATGGATTCGTTTGAAGACGGCGTTGAAATTATTGACTATAAAACAGGAAGTCCTAAAACAGAAAAAACGCTTTCAAAAGAAGACAAAGAACAATTGCTTCTCTATCAAATCGCCGCGCGAGACATTCTCGGGCTTAATCCAAAACGTCTTACGTATCATTACTTGCAAGATAACAGCCAGGTTTCTTTTATCGGGACAGACAAGCAACTCTTTGAACTTCAAGAACAGATTGTCGAACGCATCCAAGCGATTCGCGCATCAAACTTCCAAGCCACCCCAGGTTTTCATTGTGGATTTTGTGATTTCGCAGATATTTGTGAGTTTAGGGAGTGAAGAACTTCGCAACAAGATGATCTTGAATCAAAGCGTATATTCCCTGAGCGGAGGTTCGTCCAACGAACCGGAGTCGAAGGGGTAATTGAATAGGCATTGTTATGAAAAAATTCTGGGCTGGCGGATTTTTATATCATCTCAAAAATAATTGCGTTTTGTTGCATAAACGTGATTCAAATACAATATTTAATCCAAATTCCTGGGCATTTTTTGGTGGTTTAAATGAAGGTGAGGAAACGCCAGTCGATTGTTTTATCAGAGAAATCAATGAAGAAATCGGGGTTAAATTTGCAACACAGGAAGTGATTACACTTTACGACTATTTTAATGAAGAATTTCAAACCCATCGATTTGTATTTTATGCGCTGAGTGAAAAAATTAAGTTCGAATTTGTTTTAAATGAGGGTGCAGACTTTGATTGGGTTCCTATCGATTAGCTTGATAAGTATGCTTTAACTGAAAAAACTAAAAAAGATTTGAAATTTTTCATTAAAGATATTTAAGGAAAATCATTTTTTCTTTTATTTTGATACAATAGAGTTCTATGGCTCTTTCTTCTCTTCGACATCTTCTTTCTGGTTCGCTCAATAGAGCCGGTATTCGAAAATCCGTAAAGGCTGCAATGATTGTTGAAGCAGCAAATCGCATCATTCCAGGCCAGCTTCCGGGAATGCAAGCCTATGATGTTGTTGCTATTTCTTTTAAAGAGGGAATTGTGCGATTGCGTGTGAAAAATTCAGCTGCAAGATATGCTCTCAAAGGAATCGAGCAGATTCTTCTAATGAAATTACAAGAAGAATTTCCTTCAAGTTCTATTAAACAAATTTCTTCGTTTCTTTCAAAAGAACCATCTCGTTATGAACTTTCGTAGTTATCTTATTTTCATGACTCTTGGCACGCTTACAGCTTGGGTTTCTTGGCTGGTGGTTGTTTATGGCATCGATCCGGCACGTTCAGGGAATCTAGGTTTTTTTCTTTTTTACATGACGTTAAGTATGCTCTCTTTTGGAACTATTTCATTACTAGGTCTTATTTTTCGTTTTTGGCGTTCAGAGAAAGAACTTTCTTCAAGAATCACGTATCGCGCATTTCGTCAGGCTATTTTATTGACCATCATTTTCATTTCTTCCATACTGCTTCTTTCTCAAGGATGGTTTAGATGGTGGACCATAATTCTCATCATCATGATTGTCTCATTTATTGAATTGGCTTTTATCTCAACAAAACGCAGCTGAAAAATTTCTTGTAAGATCTAATTTGATTATTGCTTTCTTTTGCCCTAAGAAGTTCCTTATTTATAAGGATGGAACATTAAATACAATATGATTCAACCGTTTAAAGCAATTTATGGCAAAAATTAAGGATATACCAAAAATAGACCGCCCAAGAGAGAGATTCCTCAAAAAGGGCTCTGATGCACTTTCAAAAAGTGATCTTTTGGCTATCCTGTTAGGTACTGGCATCAAAGGGAAAAATGTTCAACAGTTGTCACAACAAATCATCAAAAAATTTGGCAAAGACTTTTTGCATATTACCGTAGAAGATTTGCAAGAAATTTCGGGTATTGGACAAGCAAAAGCATTACAAATTACTGCTGCGATTTCTTTAGTCAAAAGATTTTATGATAACAATGTAACTAACGAAATTACTATAAGAAATTCACAAGATGTCTTTTCGTTAAACTACGACCTAAGAGACAAAAAGAAAGAACACCTTGTTTGTCTTTATCTAAACGCACGGAATGTTTTACTCAGGAAAGAAATTGTGAGTGTTGGGCTACTTGATAAAACACTATTACATCCAAGAGAGATTTTTTATCCCGCCACCGAGCTAAATGCGGCAAGTGTAATTTTGGTGCATAATCATCCTTCGAATGATCCTTCTCCTAGTAAAAAGGATACTCAAATCGTGAACAAAATAGCCCAAGCCGGAGAAATAATGGGGATCCCAGTCATTGATTTCATCATTGTTTCATTAAGTGGAAATTATAGTTTTTTTGAAAAATTAAAAGATCAAAACAGAAGCTTTGATTATGTGGCAGACGGCTTGCAAGGGACACTCTTTGATCTGCTGGAAATTGAAAAAACACCTTATGAAGTAACGATAAATAAAATTGAAAAATCCCATTTTCATTTTTCAAAGGCCAGAGGTAATACTTTCCAACTACACAATAGAAGATATTTGGGTAATAAGCATAAATTACTTGGCTTTATTGAAGATATTGTTTTAGAAAAGTGTAACGGAATAAAATCATTTTGCGACATTTTTGCTGGCACAGGTGTTGTTGGCGAGAGATTTAATAAGCCAGAAATAAAAGTTATTTCAAATGACCTGCTTTTTAGTAATTACGCATGTTTAAAAGCATTTCTTGGTACAAGCGCAAATTTTGATAAAATCGCGGAAAAAATAGAAATCCTAAATAAGCTACAAGCTACGGAAGATAATTATTTTTCAAAGTATTTTGGAAATACTTATTTTTCACTAGAAAACGCCCGAAAAATTGGAGCTATCCGTGAAGAAATAGAGAAGATTACAGAAACCGAGGAGGAAAAAAATACTCTCATTTGTTCGTTATTATATGCGGTTGACAAAGTTGCAAATACAGTTGGACATTATGATGCTTTTCGCAAAGATTTAGACATGATTCAATCAGTAAAACTACTAACACCAGATATTGATTACTCAAATAATGCGACGAACGAAATTTACAAAGAAGACGCAAATATTTTGATTAGAAAAATCTCTAGTGATGTCTTATACATTGATCCACCCTACAATTCACGCCAATATTCAGATGCTTATCATTTACTTGAAAATCTTGCCGAGTGGAAGAAGCCAGAGGTTGTAGGTGTAGCAAAAAAAATGGATCGTTCACATATTAAAAGCTCCTACTGTCTCAAAAATGCGACGCAAGTATTTGAAGATTTGATCAGAAATGCGGATTGTAAACACATCTTATTGTCTTATAATAATACAGGCGATTCCAAAGACGGAAGATCAAATGCCAGAATTTCCGACAATGATATTTTGAGAATATTGAAAAATAAAGGAAAAGTCGAAATTTTTGAAAGAGACTACAAAGCCTTTACCGCAGGTAAAAGTAATGGCGACGGAAATGCGGAAAGAATTTTTTATTGCAAAGTAAACTAAAACTATGAAAAAACCTTGGTCAATAACAACAACTACTAGAAGTCCTTACCGACTAAGAGAACAACTACGAGTATTAGTCGATAATTTTGTTGGTCTTGAGTGGACAAAAGAAAATCAGATAAATTTTCAAATTTTTTTGATTCAGCATCGATTATATGGACACAATGAAGATACTGGTTTTTCTCAGCAATTCTTAAATGGCTTATCAGAAGCCCACAAAAAAATATTCACTGATTTTTCACATGCTTTAACTTTCGATGAAGCTAAAGAAATGTTTGATAGCAAAAATTACGAAGATCCATCAATGCGAGGGCGACAATCCTTTAACCCTTTTAAAAAATTTGGGTTTGTAAGATTACGAAATAAAATTTTAGAGATAACACCATTTGGCAAAGACTTTTTATCTAATAAATATGATCTTTCAGACATATTTTTTAGTAGCTTTATAAAATGGCAATTGCCCAACCCTGACAATTCTGGTTACAAATTGGTTGACGGCTATAACATAAAGCCATTTATTGGGGTACTTCACCTTATACAAAAAGTAAACGAAAAATCTTTTGCATTGGGAGAAAAAGACAAAGGCATCAGTAAGGCAGAATTTTCATTATTTGGACCATTGTTAATCAACTTTGATGATATAGATTCATATGCCGAAAAAATTATTGCTCTACGACAACAATTGAACGGAAAAAATAAACAAGAACAAAAGGCCATTTTTGATCAGTATAAAACTACTTTTGCAAAAGAATTTCTTCAATCTGATGATTCAAAAAAAATAAAAAAACTACTCAAAAATTTGAAGGATTACGGCGATAATGCCATTAGATACTTCCGATTAACTAACTACATCTATATTCGCGGTGGCAGTTTTTATGTTGACTTGGAGCGAAGAAGATCGGTTGAAATAAATGTCTTGCTGAATTTTGACAATGCTCAATCTAAAACATTTGCTTTAAAAGAAAAATATTTAGATTATATTTCCGACATTTCACAACCACAGCTACCTTGGGAAACAAAAGAAAAGTACATTGAAATTATCGCCAAACTTATTGAAGATGTTCAGTCTTATGAAACCGAATTAGGCGTAGACGCTCTTAAAATACAGGACTATTCAAAATTTCACGAAGCTGAACTTAAAACATACATTGCTGAACTTAGAAAATACCGAAGGAACTTACAAGATCAAGAGGCTCACAGAAAATCTCAAGACACAGAAGCGATAAAATCCTATATTCAAGAGTTGGAAAATATTTTTAATGCCGATGATAAGCCTGTATTACTAGAAAAATTGTCATCACTCGGCTTGCATGCTCTAAATGACGCGCTAAAAATACAGCCAAATTATCCTGTTGGAGACGACAACGAACCAACATTTACAGCACCAGCCAACACGCCGGATATAGAATGCTTTTATGAGAGTTTCAATGCTATTTGCGAAGTGACGATGTTGACCGGGCGCGACCAGTGGTACAACGAAGGTCAGCCCGTCATGAGACACTTGAGAGACTTTGAAAGCAAGCACAGTGATAAAAACTCTTACTGCTTGTTCATAGCCCCTAAAATGCACAGAGATACAATCAATACTTTTTGGACTGCCATAAAATATGAGTACGAAGGCAGCAAACAAAAAATAATTCCCCTATCAATAAGTGACTTCGTCTCTCTTTTAAATATTCTGATTCAAATAAAAGCGGAGAATAAGTTTTTGAAGCATGGCGAAATTGCCAGATTATATGATGAAATAATTAATTCATCAAATTCATTTAACGAATCTAACGAGTGGCTCAAAAATATTCCTGCGTCCATTTCGTCATGGCAAAAGAGCTTAACATTTTAATTTATGAGTATGAAAACAAACATTATCTACAACGATGATTGTATAGACATACTCAAATCAAAAATTGATAAAGAGTCTGTTGATCTTATTTTTGCCGATCCACCATATAACTTGTCTGGCAATGGCTTGCATTGGAAGGGCAACAAAACAGGTGGCGATTGGTACATGGTAAATGAAGCATGGGACAGGATGACTGCACCAGAATACCTACAGTTTACTCGAAAATGGATTGGCGGCGCTTATCGCACTTTGAAAGACGGCGGATCAATTTATATATCCTGCACTTATCACAATATCGCAGAAGTAATGATTGTTTTGAAACAATTGGATTTTAAAATTAACAACATCATTACTTGGCAAAAAACAAATGCGATGCCAAACATGACAAGACGAGTTTTTACCCACTCTACTGAATTTGTGGTTTGGGCGGTAAAAGGCAAAAAATGGATTTTTAACTATGAAGAATTAAAAAAATTAAACCCAGACAAACAAAAAGACGGTTCTCTTAAACAAATGCGGGATGTTTGGCAACTACCTCTCGTTCAAGGAAAAGAAAGAATCAGAGGAAAGGACAACAGAGCAATTCATCCTACACAAAAGCCAGAAGAAATGTTACGCCGCATTATTCTTGCCTCCTCAAATAAGGACGATATTGTTCTTGATCCATTTTTAGGTAGTGGAACAACAACTTTTGTGGCACAAAAACTTGGGAGACAATGGATAGGGATTGAGAAAGATAAAAAATACTTCAAGGTTGCCGAAAAGAGAATGAAACTATTCGTTTAAACAAAGATCATGCAGAGATTCCTAGAGATGAACACCAAAAATGTTCAATGTCAAGCTTGAAACTTGTGTTTTAATAGGATACAATCGCAGAGGTTAGACCTCTTTTATGTTTAATAAATTATTGGGCAAATTTTCAAAAGATCTCGGGATAGATCTTGGAACATCCAATACGCTCGTCTATTCAAAAGACGGCGGTATTGTCATTAACGAACCTTCTGTCGTGGCAGTAAACACGCGAACAGATCAAATTTTATCCGTAGGAAAAGATGCAAAAGACATGTTGGGAAAAACTCCGCCACATATTCAAATTACGCGTCCGCTTTCCAAAGGAGTCATTTCAGATTTTGAAGTTACAGAAAAAATGTTGAAATTTTTTATTGATAAAGTTCATGACGAATCGTTTACGATTATTCCGCGACCCAGTGTCGTAATCGGCGTCCCTTTAGAAACAACAGAAGTGGAACGAAAGGCGATTGAAGACGCAGCGCTTTCTGCTGGCGCACGAAAAGTCTATCTGGTTGAAAATCCATTACTTGCGGCTTTAGGGGCTCGTTTGCCTCTGTCTGAATCTTTGGGAATGATGGTAGTTGATATTGGGGGAGGAACAACAGAAATCGCTGTCATGTCTCTTGCTGGTGTTGTAACCTGGAAGTCTTTAGATATCGCTGGTGATGAGATGAATAAAAATATTATTCAATACGCTCGCGACTCATTTAATCTACTTGTAGGTGAACGAATTGCCGAGCGTTTAAAAATGAGAATCGGAACAGCTATTGAACCAGATGAACCACTTGAAATTGAAATGCGCGGAAGAGATTTACTCACAGGGCTTCCAAAAGAAATCATCATAAATGATACTCAAATACGAGAAGCTATACATAGATCTGTAAAAACAATTGTAGAAAATATCAAAGCAACTCTTGAGACCACTCCTCCTGAACTTGTGGCAGATATTTATGAACGAGGAATTGTCCTAACAGGAGGAGGAGCTTTATTACGAGGGATGGACGTTCTTATTTCAAGACAAGCGGCTATTCCTGTACGTGGCAGATGATCTCCTCTTACGTGTGTTGTACGCGGAGCAGGTTTACTCTTAGAAGACCCTGAATTACTCAAAGATATTTCACTACCTTCGGCAACAGAGGGAAGTATCATTTAACATATCAGTTTAAAAAGGAGCGAATTTCAGATTGATTTCAAAAACGACTTGGTATGAAACCTGGATTTGCTGGAAAAAATAAATATAAACCGGTTATTATTTTAATATCATTTTTTTTATTCTTTTTTTCTTTTCTTTTTAGAGACTTTCTAACAAAAACAGCCAGTGAAATCACTCATCCTTTGGTTTCGTTAGCAACGTCATTTTCTGATAATCTCTTTTGGTGGTCAAAATCTCGTTCAATAACCCCTCATGAATTAGAAGAGCTTTACCAACAACGTAGTCATATTGCTGTGGAACGAATGATCTTTGAACAATTAAAAGATGAAAATGAACACCTAAAAAAAGAGCTCAATTTTGTTCAACGTTCTCCGTTTTCTTATATTCCAGCTAACATTATGACAAAAAGTATTTCACAAACGGTCAGTCGTTTTGTGATTGATGTAGGGAGTAATCAAGGAATCGAGTTAGGTACTCCCGTTCTTGCTCAAGAGGGAATATTTGTTGGAAAAATATCAGATGTGAGAAAAGATTCTTCAACCGTCACAACCGCGACAGATTTGACACAAGCCATCGCTGTCAGTCTTCTTAATGAAAGTCGCACCATTGGAGTTACAAGTGGAACAATGAGCGATTTGTTAAAAATCAGCTTCATCCCTATCGATGAACAAATCCAAAAAAATGATCTTGTAGTTACTTCGGGTTTAGAATTATCAATCCCCAGCGGTTTACTTGTAGGAATTGTAAACACAGTTAAACAAGAAATAGGTTCTCCATTTCAAGAGGCTATCATTGAACCTCTTGTTGATATTCGTCGCATTGACTCAGTTCTTGTTCTTATAAATAAACAACCATCCTCTCCATGATAAAAACAGGAATTTTTCTTTTTCTTTTTTTTCTTACCCTACAGGTCAGTTTTATTTTTGCTCTTCCTTTTCCATTTGATCGAACACCTTTTCTTTTGTTGATGACTCTTTATTTTTATCAATATCTAAACCAAACGAACGTCTGGTGGTGGCTTATTTTTTATGGGATTGTTCTGGATTTTTTTTCTATTTCCTATGCTCCGTTAGAAACGATTTCTTATAGTATTTTAGTTATTGTCATTATTATTTTAGCCAAACAGATATTCACGAATCGTTCATTTTATGCTATTTCTGCAACGATGATTATCTGTCTTTTTGTTTTAACGGTGACCCAAGTTCTGAGTATCTTTATTCTTCATTTTTTTAATGATTCCTCTTTGCCGTGGTTGGCTATTGTGAAAGTTAATGTATGGGCTGTTTTTCTTGGTTGTTCAACTCTATTTCTTCTTTTTCCATTTATTAAACAGACACACTCGATTTTTCATCGATTCTTTTTTAAAGGAAAATAGGTATGTTTTTTAAAAAACAGAAATCATCACCCTCTCTCTTTCACCTCCAACAAGATGGTCGCTATGGTGAACTAGATTTAGATGACTCAGATTCAGCTATAGAACAATTCATTACCTTTGAAAAAAAACTCTGGAAACACGAACGCAGTTTATTAACACTAACTCCTTCTATACGTAAAAAAAGATTGGTTCTCTCTCTTTTTATCGTCATAAGTATTTTTTTTCTTTTTATCGCTCGTTCGGCACAACTTCAAATTATTCAAGGGAAGGAATATGAAGCGCTTTCAAATCAAAACAAAGAACGCATAGAATTAATTATTCCTTCCAGAGGGACTATTTACGATCGAAAAGGAACAGTGCTTGCTTGGAACGAACCGGCGTTTATCCTCACGATGACGATTGCTGATCTTCCAAAAATAGATGAGCGAGAAAAACTATTTGAACAGATCTCCACACTCATCGGTTTGCAACCTACCGATCTTGATTTGCTTATTTCTCAATATAGTTCCCATCCCTATGACCCCATTGCGATTGAAGATGACCTACCGTATGAATCAGCCATACGTCTTGCGATTGAAATGAAACATTTTCCTGGATTTTCATTGAATACAAGGACAAAACGTGTTTACTCTTCCTCTGTTCCTTCTTTTTCACACATTATTGGTTATACAGGTCCTTTAAGTGTCACCGATTTGGAGCGTTATAAAGAAAAAAATTACCAACTAATTGATTTGGTAGGTAAAACAGGTATTGAATTTCAATATGAATCTCTTTTGCGTGGAATTCCTGGTACATTAATTTATGAAGTAGATGCTCTAGGAAACAAAAAGAGTATTCTTTCAAAAGAAGATCCGGTCTTGGGGTCAAATCTTACATTAAGTATCGATGCTTCTTTTCAAAAATATATTGAACAACAATTACAACTAACTTTTGATCGTGTAGGAGTTTCCCGTGGATCCGTTGTAGCGATTGATCCAAGATCAGGTGCTGTGAGAGCCTTGGTGAGTTTACCAACATTTGATGCAAACGAATTCGTTGATGGTATTGGTCAGAATCGATACGATGCATTATTGAATAACGAAGATCACCCTTTATTTCCTCGTGCCATTGCCGGAGAATTTCCTTCAGGATCAACGCTTAAACCTATTATTGCTTATGCCGCTTTAGCAGAATCAATTATTGGTGAACATACTTCTTTTCTTTCAACGGGAGGACTTCGTATTGGTCAATGGTTTTTTCCTGATTGGAAAGAAGGGGGTCACGGGGTGACAGATGTACGAAAAGCTATTTCTGAGTCTGTGAATACCTTTTTTTATATTATCGGCGGAGGTTATGATGCGACAACTGGTTTGGGTGTTTCACGCATTAACGAATATGCAAGTAGATTTGGCTTCGGATCTCCCACAGGAATAGATCTTCCTAGCGAAGCAGATGGATTTTTACCTTCAAAGGAATGGAAAGAAGAAATCAAAAAAGAACGTTGGTATGTAGGAGATACGTATCATTTAGCTATTGGTCAAGGAGATTTTTTAACAACTCCATTACAGATGGCTGTTGCAACAGCCATCATTGCCAACGGTGGACAAAAGGTTAAACCATATCTTATTGAATCTGCTGATGGATTTGGTATCAATACGATTGTTCACGAAACGCCAATAACCATAGAAGGCTTGGATAAAAATGCTCTTTCCATTGTTCGACAGGGTATGCGTCAAACTGTTACTTCTGGAAGTGCACAATCGTTAAAAAATATTTCTGTTGAGATCGCAGGAAAAACAGGAACGGCTCAAACATTCGGGGATACACCCTATCATTCTTGGTTTACCGGTTTTGGACCCTATCTTTCACCCACACTCGCTCTTATTGTTTTAATAGAAGAAGGAGGGGAAAGTAACGATGCAGCTGTCCCACTAGCAAAATCCATTTTGGATTGGTGGTTTACCAATGGAGAGTAAAAACTAATATGAAAATCTCTACAATAATGACATCTATAAGACATCATCTGGAAATGAGAATGCCGAGTCTATAAGTTGATATAAGATGTCTATAAGATGTCTATAAGATTGACAACAGCCTCTAAAATAAGTAGATTATGAGGATCACTCGAGTTAAAACCGGGTGTTCATTTTTTTGAAACGTTTATGGCAACTTATTTATCTGCAGAAGCATTTGAACAAATGAAAATTGAACTTGAACACAGAAAGAAGATCATCCGTCGGGAAATTTCTGAAAAAATTCTTCATGCAAAAGAAATGGGAGATCTTTCTGAAAATTTTGAATATCAAACAGCAAAAGAAGAACAATCGCTTAATGAAACACGTATTATGGAGATCGAATCAATACTCTATGACGTTGTTCTTGTAAAAAACAGTCAAGGCGCCAGCCGTATTGCTTTGGGAACAACCTTCATCGTTGAAACAGAAGGAAAGAAAAAAACATACTCACTTGTTGGATCAAACGAAGCAAACCCGCTTGAAGGAAAGATAAGTAATGAATCTCCCATCGGAATAGCTTTTTTAGACAAGAAAAAAGGAGATAAAGTTGAATTTGAAGCTCCATCAGGTGTGATTAAATATACGATTTTAGATATTTTTTAACTTTGACAGTTTACCTTCATGTAGATAAAATACAGCATATTTTGCTGTATTTTTTTATGACTCAAGAAGAACAAGATAGAACGGGTAGACTCAATAACCTCCTTGCCCAAGGAGTAAATCCCTATCCTTCAAAAGGAGAAAGAACACATGTCATTGAAAACTTTTTAGAAATCTTTGATGAACTTCGTCAAAACAATCAGACGACAAAACTTCTTGGAAGGATACTGCTCCTAAGACGACATGGAGGTCTTACGTTTGCTCAGTTGCAAGATGAGACGGGAGCTGTGCAAATTGTTCTGAGAAAAGACATTCTTACAGAGAGTGTTTATTCTTTTTTTCATAAGACGATAGATTTAGGCGATTTTGTAGAAGTCACAGGTATCACCTTTATTACAAAAAAAGGAGAACATTCTTTGGAAGTCACCCAATACAAACTTCTTTCTAAAGCCATTCTTCCATTACCTGAAAAATGGCATGGATTGAACGATATTGAAATGCGTTTCCGTAAGCGTTATTTAGATCTTATCCTTAATAAGGAAGTAAGAGATAGATTGCGGGCACGTACCAAAATTATTTCTTCTATTAGACATCTTTTAGATTCGAGAGGGTTTCTTGAAGTAGAAACACCTACATTACAACCTGTTTATGGAGGTGGTTTTGCTCGACCATTTGTTACTCATCACAATGCTCTTGATGCGGATTTTTATTTACGAATTTCGGATGAAATGTATCTTAAGCGCCTGCTCGTAGGGGGATTTGAAAAAATTTACGAAATCACAAAAGTATTTCGCAATGAAGGAATTGATCGTGACCACAATCCTGAATTTACTATGTTTGAAGCTCAGATTGCCTATGAAAATTATGAATACGGTATGGAACTATTTGAAGAAATTTTTGAAAATGCGGCAAAAGCGACCTTTGGTACAACTCAAATACAACATGAAGAGACGTTGATCGAATTAAAAAGACCATGGAAAAAAATGCGTTTAATTGATGCTGTTGAAGAAATAGGAGGTATTTCCAAAGATATATGGGAATGTTTAGAAAAAGCAAGAGAATGTTTACTTCATAAAATTCCGACGAGAAAACTTCAAGAACTCAAGCGTATTCAAACATCTGGAGAATTACTTGCTTTTGCATTTGAAGAACTTGTTGAAGAAAAATTGATTCAACCAACTCTTATTTTTGACTATCCTATCGAAGTATCTCCCTTAGCTAAAAAATGTCCAAATGATCCAAAGTATGTTGAACGGTTTGAAGCTTTTGCTTTGGGTAGCGAAATTGGAAATAACTATTCCGAACTCAATGATCCGAAAGATCTCGAAAAACGATTTGTTGAAGAAAAAGATCGAGAAAAAGCAGGGTTTGATGAAGCTCATCAAACAGATATGGATTATCTTGAGGCAATAAAACATGGTATGCCACCGGCTTGTGGTTTAGGAATAGGTATTGATCGAATGGTCATGCTTCTTACAGGAGCAAAAAATATCAAAGAAGTCATTCTCTTTCCAACCCTCAAACCAGAACAGGATTCTGTATGAGAAAAAAAGTTCTTGTTTTTGGAACCTTTGATGATATCCACCCAGGACACGAGTTTTTTTTACGTTCGGCAAAATCTCGAGGAACCGATCTCATCGTTGGTGTGGCAAGAGATATACACGTTGTAGCACTCAAAGGTCATAAACCTCGATCTTCTGAAAACAAACGTCTAGAGAATATCCAGAAGCTTCCTTATGTAGACCAAACATTCCTTTGTGATGAAATACTCAATACATTTGAGATTATTCAGATATCTGAACCAGACACGATTATTCTCGGTCATGATCAAGTTGAATTAGAAAAGTCGTTGATTACTTGGATGTCAGAGAAAGATCTCTACATTCCTATTGTGCGAATAAAAAAAATATGAAACCCATACAAGAGATAGAAATCTCTGTGGCTATTTGTGAACGTAATGGAAAAATATTGCTTATCCAAAGAAAAGATATTAAAAATAGACAGTGGGATAAACAATGGGAATTTCCTGGTGGAAAGATTGAATCCCTTGAAAAACCTCTGGATACGGTCATAAGAGAAGTTTTTGAAGAAACGGGGCTGTCGGTTATAAGTGCTTCTTTTTTTCTTCTTCATCACCATGATTGGGATCTTGAACAAAAAATTTTGCGTGTTCACATACATTGTTTCCATTGTATGGTAGGGGAGGGAGAGGTGATTCTTGAAACCGAAAAAGCTTATTCGTCTATTTGGACACCTCTTGCAGAAGCTCTTGATTATGAGAGTCTCTTAGCTAATAAAGATATTTTAAACTATTTTCTTGCATGCAACGCTATCGAACATGGATTGAACTCAATGAACGAGCTTTAACCAATAACATTAAATCGCTCAATGCATTACTTGATTCCAATGCCCGTTTTTGTGCTGTGGTAAAAGGAAATGCTTATGGGCATGGATTAAAAGAAATAACTCAAATGGTCTCTCGTTCTGGTGTCGATGCTTTTGCTGTTGATGATATTGACGATGCATTGACTCTTCGAGAATCTTTTCCGAGTACTTTGATTATTGTTTTAGGTTATACGCTATTTGATCGTTTTAAAGATGCCCTGCGAGCAAAAATTCATTTAACTCTCTATGATAAAGAGGGGATTGAGCAAGCGCAGAGTGTAGGAAAAGCATCTGCACGACCGTTTCCTATTCATCTTAAAATAGAAACGGGTACTTGTCGCCAGGGAATTCTTATTGAAGATTTAGAAGATATCATTAGGCTTCTTCAGCGTTCTGAAGCTGTAAAAGTTATGGGTGTTTCAACGCATTTTGCTAATGTTGAAGACACATCAGACCCAGAATATGCTGGCTCTCAATTTGCTCTTTTTCAAGAAAGTATTTCGCAATTAAAACGCTACGGTATAGATCCTGCATGGAAACATTGTGCTTGTTCAGCAGCCATTATTTTATATCCTCAAACACATCAAACATTAGTTAGAGCAGGAATTTCTCTTTATGGAATTTGGCCTTCTGAACTCGTTGAAAATACTGTTAGAAATCAAGGATTTTCTTGTGACTTACAACCTGTTCTCACGTGGAAAACACGAATAGCTCAGATAAAGTCAGTACGTATGGGCACGCCTATTGGATATGGACTTACACAAGTCATGAAACGAAATGGTCGGGTGGCGATTATGCCTGTAGGATATTGGGATGGATATGACCGATCGCTTTCCTCTATAGGTGAAGTACTTATTAAAGGATATCGTTGTAAAGTTTTGGGTCGCATCTGTATGAATATGAGTATTGTTGATGTTTCTGAGGTTCCACAACCCGAAAAAGAAGACGAGATTATTTTATTAGGTGTAGATGGACGACAAAAAATTTCTTCTGAAGATATAGCTCGTAAAATTGATACAATTTCTTACGAGATTTTGACACGTATCAATCCTCTTTTGCCTAGAGTAGTTATTGCTTAATATATGTCTCGAAGAGATTTTTTCAAAAAAACCCAACAAAAAACGTATCGTTTTCGAAACTATAAAAACCCCCATTTAAATGAGAAAAAGTCTCTTCCTTGGAAACTAATTTTAATTATCCTTTCTTTTTTTTTAATAATTGGAGGAATAAGTTTTTATCTTCTGCAAAGTAAGCATTTTTCAATTAATGATGTCGAAATCCACGGACTTGAATACATCGATAAAACAAATTTAGAAAAAACAATCACAGAGTATTTAGAGAAACCTGTTTTTTGGTTTTTTTCTCGTTCAAATAAATTTCTTTTTTCGTTTGAAGATTTGGAGGATCTTATGATAAAAAAGTTTTCTCTAGCATCAATCTCGTTAGAAAAAAATAAAAATACACTCTTCATTTCGCTACAAGAGAGAACGTCTAATCTTATTTGGAAAACAGCAGGGAAGAGCTACATTGTAGATCTTGAAGGTATCATTGTTCGAGAACAAGAAGAAAAAGATCTTCTTGCACAAGAAAATCTTCCACATTTTGTAGATAAAAATAATATTTCTATAAAATTTGGTTCTCAAGTTCTCGAAAAAGAAGAGATTACAAATACATTCTTTTTTCTTGATCTACTTTCCAAAAAAGGTATTACATACACTCATATTGAAATCGATCGTTTAGCAGGAAAGTGGATGCAGGTTCACACAATCACTGGTTTCGGAATCTTATTCGATGTTAGTGGTAATATTGAAACTCAATATCGTAACCTCGAAATCGTTCTAGATGATCAACAACAAAATCTTGATAATCTTGAATATATTGATCTGCGTTTTGGAGACAGAGTTTATTTTAAATAAAATAAACTCACAATGAGCTTCATCCAATACCGATAGATATTTAAAAAATAGAACTAGTGTCGTATAAGAATGATTGTACGACACTAGTTCGAACCTTCTTTATTCCCTTTCTGTAGTACTAATCTAATCCCAGTACTTTTTAAAATTAGAATAAATCTGAAAGATAAACAACAAGAAGGGTTATAAGACCCATGAGAAAAATAGTTAGACCAATAAGAGACAAGGCCTGAATGGATGGATCATCTTTTCCAGCTCCTTTAATCATTGTGATACTGATAACAAAAAAAGTAATAAATGGCACCAGAGCAAATATCCAACCCAAAATCTTTAAAATGAGAATGAGTGTCATAAAATTAATAAGCAATAAGATAACTAATAGGATCTGTTGGAATACCATTTTTTCGAATTTCAAAATGAAGATGGGGTCCCGTTGAAAATCCTGTACTTCCTACTGCCCCTATTTGATCTCCACGTGCGACAAATTGATCTGGAACCACATCAATACGTGAAAGATGAGCATAAAGTGTCGCAAAACCGTTTGTATGAATGACCATAACATAATTTCCATATAAGCTTCCAACCTTTGTCCAAGCAATATACCCTGGTGCTGCCGAACCAACAGGCGTTCCTGTGGGTGCTGGAAGATCAAGACCTGAATGTTCAAATAAATTTCTAAATGGATAGGTTGGATCATGAAAATAAGTCGAAATTCCTCTAATCGTTGGATCTAATGGCCAAGAAAGAATCGAACTGTCCCCTATTGAATCGTGTTCATTTAATTTTCCTTCAATTTCATCTTGAAGGAGAGCGATTTGTTGATTTACGTAAGTTTGTTCTTGTCTAACATCGTATAATAATGCTTTAAAAGCGGATTCTGAAGCTTGTGTTGTGCTCAATAATGTCTCCTTTGCTCCAACAACCTCGCTCAGGTTTTGCTGCTCTTTTTCTAATGATTGACTCAAAGAAACAAGTTGATTTTTTTTTCCTTGTTCATTTTCTCTTTTAAAGAGATATTCCTCTTTTGAAACACGGGCCGTATCAACCGCTTTTTTTAAATCTGTACTCAAAGATTCAAGATGTTCTAGATCATCAAAAAATTCTGAAAAAGAATCAGTACTAAAAAAAAGTTGGAATGGAAGAGAATGATCTTGAATCTGAACCTCCAGAAGAATCGTTGAGATCAATTCCCTATCTTTTTCCAAAGTTTCCTCCAGTTCATGAATTTCGCGTTCAATGAGAGCTATTTGACTATTCACCAAATCAATTTGAGATTGGGCGGATTCAATATCAAGTTTTGTTTTTGCAATACGATTTTCAATAATATCTATCTCATTGATGAGTGAGTTTGTTTGTGACTGTTTTTGTTCTATTTTTTTTCGGTATTCCTCAATTTGACGATTTAACTGATCAATAGAATGTTGCTTCAATTCAATTTCTTGATTCAGAGTGTTAATGTCATCTGAGGTTGTCCCTTCTGCTAAAACAAAATGCGTCCATCCAAATAAGAGCGTGGAAACAATAAAAACGCTTGTAAAAACTCTTGAATATTTCATGAGATTATTTTTTGAATGGCTTGTTGAATACGCTTGATCGATTCACTCTTTCCTAAGACCCATACCAATTCAAAAGGACCTGCTGATTGCGCTTGGCCTGATAAGGCAACACGCAATGGCCAGAGCACATTTCCATTTTGATAGTGGTTTATTTCAATATACTTCTTTAAGATCTCTTCAATCAATAGCTGATCCATAAAAAATTTTTCATCCGCATCCTGAAGGATCTGTTCAATGTTTTTTAAGTGATGAAGAGCATCTTGTTCATCTGCTTTTTTCCAAACAAGCAGATTTTTCTCAAATAGAGGAATCGCACTATAGACGCTCGTCTGCTGGGAAAGATCTTGCAATGTTGTGAGGCGTTCTTTTTCTACCGCAAGAATTCTTTCTTTTTGTTCAAAAGAAAAATCTAGTTCTTCATTAAAAAAAGGTTCTGCAAGATCCATGAGTCTTTTTGGTTCTAGAGAACGGATATACTGTTTATTCATCCAGTTTAACTTCGTGATATCAAAAACGGCTCCGCTTTTATTCACGCGAGTTAAATCAAAGGATTCTATCAGTTCCTTCACTGTATAAATTTCTCTGTCTCCTGAAGGATTAAAACCTAAAAGCGCTACAAAATTAATAAGAGCTTCTGGCAGATACCCCTTTTTAAGATAATCTTCTACTGCCACGTCTCCTTGACGCTTTGAGAGTTTTGATTTATCTGGATTCAAAATAAGAGGAAGGTGGGCAAAAGATGGTAAAGGAAAATTTAACACATGATAGAGCAACACATGTTTTGGAACACTCGAAATCCATTCTTCTCCACGGATAATATGAGTAACACCCATGAGATGATCATCAACAACAACCGCTAAATGATACGTTGGAAATCCATCAGTTTTTAAAAGAATCTGATCGTCTATTTCACTATTTTGAATAGTAATCATTCCACGAATCTCGTCTTTAAAGGTGGTCTCCCCCTCTGGAATCAATAAACGAATCACAAAAGGTTCATTATTGTTTAAACGATGTTGAACTTCTGTTGAGTCCAACCGTAAACAAGCTCGATCATATTTTGTAGGAAGTTTGGCAAGTTGTTGATCAGAACGTAATTTCTCCAGACGTTCTTTCGAACAAAAACAACGGTAAGCACTTCCCTGTTCTAAGAGTTGATGAGCATATTTTTGGTAAGTATCTAAGCGATTTGACTGAGTATATGGACCATAATCCCCTTTTTCAGAAAGCACACCGTTTACCAAAACAGGACCCTCATCGCAGATTAAACCAACACGATCAAGCGTTTGGATAAGAGATTCGACAGCTCCCTCCACATATCGTTCACGATCTGTATCTTCTATGCGCAATAAAAAGATACCGCCATATTTTTTAGCAAAAAGATAATTATAAAGAGCCGTGCGCAATGAACCAATATGAAGGTATCCAGTTGGTGACGGTGGAAAACGAGTTTTGATAATCATATCTGACGAATTTGTTTCAAGATTTCTGAAAAGACCCGTAAAGAAGATTGAATAAATGTTCTTGATCGTAGGGTACTGTAGACCACGATACTTGGGAAGACGATAACGGCATTCATGATACGACGCCAGCGTTTTGGTTCAATAAGAACTCGCCACAGCCATTCAAAACCTAAACGAGTAAAATATTTTGGAGCACGCGGTTTTTGTTGAGAGATCATCTCAAAGGCTCCCCCTACCCCTATCCAAATACGTACGGATGGACACTTGTTTTTGAGCTCAAAGATAAAACGCTCTTGCTTTACTTGCCCAAGTCCCACAGCAATAATGTTGGGTTTTAGGGCATTTATTTTTTGAATGAGTTCTTGAGGAATCAAAATACTTTCCTCTGTTAAAGAAATTTGACCCGGATCGATTCCTTGAATATCTAAATGAGGAAAACGTTCATTCATTCTTACAGCAGCTTCAACGGCTGCTCCAGGATCGCCTCCAATAAATAAGGTTCGCGCGTTTTCTTTTTCAGATAAGCAACAGAGACGTTCTACTAAATCGACTCCTGGATACCGATGGAGCAGGTATTGATTCGTGAGTGCTGCCACGGCATAACGTAGGCTGACAGAATCAGCCAATGCCAGATCGCTCTTATTCAAAAGAATTTTAAAATCATCTCGTTTTTTCGCAATTAAAAGAAATTCTGCATTAGGCGTCACAATCACATGACCCTTGTCAGAGCGAATCCATGCTTGAAAGAGTCTCTCTAGATCAACGGAAGAAATATCATCTATACGCACTCCAAAAAGCTGATGAACCATAAAAAGTCTTTATTTAAACTTATTATAGCAAAAAATGAAGTTTTCCACACAGTAACAAGCTACCGGCAAAGCCGGTAGCGTCAGGAAAGCCCCTACAAAGGGGCTAGACCCACCTCATCTCGAGTTGATTACCTTCTTGCGTCTTATCTTTGTGTTCTTGTTCTCTGACGTATTTTTTAATCGCTTCTTCATCCATACCGACAGTAGAAACAAAATAGCCTCGACTCCAGAAGCTCTTTCCATGGTAATTTTTATATTGTTTCGCAAACTCGCGATGGAGTTGAATGGCGCTCTTTCCTTTCAGAAATCCTAACACCATTG
>Ga0209417_1001234_pt1 | contig 48606 bp, 47 predicted proteins | sample RifGroF2_FD_184002 | JGI IMG/M metagenome (GOLD analysis project Ga0209417, IMG submission 184002) | Groundwater microbial communities from Rifle, Colorado, USA - Groundwater F2 (SPAdes) (version 2) | ecosystem: Environmental > Aquatic > Deep subsurface > Groundwater | place: Rifle, Colorado...
ATAGACTACAGTAATAACAAAATGTGTAAATATCTTTATGTCTTCGGGTAATTAGCTTTAAAATTTGATATGCTTTACCTTTTGTTCCCCTTTTTCTCTGTTCCATTTTTCTATTTAGGAATTGGCGGCAATAAATTGGATGCAATTATAAAAAATATGTTACGATAAAGATTATAGAATTAAGCAGGAGGAATAAACAATGGAACTACATGAAGAATTTAACGCGCTTGAAAACAATGCCTTTCTCTATATAAACAAAAACAGCTTTACTGATAACTTCTCAAAAACCGAACAATTTACTTCACAGCTAAAAAAATCACTCAGCCCTTACGACAGTGAAGAAATAATGATACAAAAGGTAGTCTGCACTGCAATAAAAATTGAGTTCGACAACCGTCTTCAAAAAAATGAGTTCTCAAATATTACCAAACTTATTGCTGAAGCCTATAACGAAAATGAGGAATTAAAAAGCGAACTTATTTCGGTGGCAAAATCTGTTATAGGGAACAGAGCTAATCACGACATTTCGATTAATTAGCACCACTTCTCATCATCAGACAAGGTATCGGGATTTAGATCTTGCTTAAATTTTTTAAATTGAGCGGAAACTATTTTGAAACCGAAATACATACATAGAATAGTGATAAAAAAAGCTATCATTTCAACAAACTAACCAATCCGGCTTTGAATAAAATTAATATAATTCATACGACTCTTCTCTAGTAACTTTCGTTCTTCGTACTCTTTCTCTTCGCGTGTTATACTGATTACATTTTTCATGTTCAATATGGTTATTATATTGTCGTTATAGCGAGCAACCGATTGAATATACATCTCGTTAATCGTCGAAACGACATTAGCAGAACTTGACTCCAGTTCCTTTATTTTAATTACTTCAGACACTTTATCAACGATGAGGCCTATTGTCTGGTCATCAAAATCTATTACAATAACCCGCTTTCCAAAATCATTTTCTTTATGCGTCATTCCAAGCTTTTCGCGAAGATCAATAATCGGTATTATTTTTCCCCGCAAACTCAAAATACCAGCCAGATAATAGATAGTACGTGGAACTTTGGTAATTATAGGAAAATTGATGATTTCTTGAACTTCAGAAACCCGTGCTCCATATACCTGACTTCCAAGAAAAAACGATACTATGAGATAATTGTCTTTACGTTCCCGATCTTCAACATTTTCAGCGTATTCATCTTCATTGGTATCAACATTCATTATCTTGTCCATGAATCCCCTCGACTACAAGAAGCTTAATTTTATTATAACATTATTTTGAATAACATCAAAAAAAAGCCCTTCTCATAAATGCATCATAATAAGCGCAGCGAAATCATCTGGTCGCTCCAGAAATGAAAAATATCCGGTTTTTTCGAGTACATAGATTTTCCACGGGAACACTTCTTTTTCCAGATCGCTTACTTTGATTTTATTGTAGTTAGTCTGATAATTCCTCTCGCTTAAGACAATTATCCCACGCTTAGCCTTGCTATACAAAACCTCCGAATAATCAACCCGTTGAAACTCATGTGCGGTTTTCAAATAAGAATATTTAACACCCGGAATTCCCCAGTATTTTGAGAGCAGGTCTACCATCTTTTCTTGAATTAACAGACTATTATAATACCCGAAATCATAAAGATTTTTCTTCATCATCCATCGATCGATAATCGTTACAAAAGCTTCGCCCGCCAATGGCCAGGACAAATACTTGTTAAAAATAAAAGATGTCTTGAAGAAAATATTATCGACGTAGACAACCTTATTAACTCTTTCCGGATGTTTATTGAGAAATTCGTTCACTACACGAGATGAATTGCCATGCGCCAAGAAAGAGGCCTTGTTTATTTTAAGAGCGCTCAAAAATTGGACCAAAAAGTCATCATATGTCTGAATAGAGTAAGGAACATCTTTCGGTTTATCGGTATAACCATGACCTAACAAATCCGGAACCAGCACATGGAATCTCTTTGAGAGCTTATCAATAACAGGCATAAAACTTTCTGCGGATCCCCCAATATCGTGAATAAGGATAAGGTCCGGACCTGCTCCTTTTTCAATATAGTGAACATTTCTGCCTTCTATATTAATCATTTTGCCTGGCAATTTATAGTCTGGATGGAATTCAGTGGAGGAATAATTGAAATAAACGTAATTCGCCACCAGAAATGTTGAGGTAACAACTATCAACCAAAGAAAAAACACTACCAGGTTTTTAACCGCTCTCAATAATTTTCTCATTGTACCTCCAGCCTGCTTATTATAATAAAAACTATTTATTGCCTTTTTCTATATAGCAGGTAGCATCTATGCCGCCTCTGGTATTATAGACAGTTGTTACTTTTAGATAATGAGGCTTTAATACTGCGTATATATCAGAAAACAGCATATTCGTCACAGCCTCCTGATAAATGCCTACGTTCCTATAAGAAATAAAGTAATATTTAAGCGATTTCAGTTCAAGACAAAACTCATCAGGAATATATTCGATCGTTACCTGGGCAATATCAGGCAATCCCGAAAATGGGCAAACGGCCGAAAATTCTTTAGTAGTATAAGTAATATACTGTTTTTCTCCCTGATAAGGAAACACTTCAAGGAAAGAACTCTTGATGTACTCCACTCCAAAAAAATCAAAACTAATTCCTTCAGCTTTTACCATGCGAAAACGACCTCCATAATATATATTAAAGCATTCCTAAAACCTGTCAGAAATGAATTTGATACCAGCCGGAACCAACTGTGATATAATTAATTATTGATTATCGTCATTTATATTATATAGTAGAATCCAAAATAAATTTAAGGAAATTCTGTAGTGAAATATTATTATACTATTATTCTTGCGGTTTTAATACTGGCGATCTCTATTCTGGCATTTTCAGCGAAACCCCAGGCTGGTTTAAACATAAAGGAAGCTGATGTAGAGAAATACAGCAGCTCGTTTGACCAACAAGCACTCCAAAAGATACTGAGCGATTATAACAACCTGAATGACAAAAGCAAACTGAAACCAACAGATTATTATTTGCTCGCCCGTACCTGTGAAGGATTATTAAGTTATTACGAAGCATATGACAACGAACAGGAAGTTACGAAAATAGCATTATTAGGAACAGAATTAGCACAGAAAGCCATTGAACTCGACAATACGCTCTCTGACGCGCACAGAGTATTATCAAGATTCCTTGCCAAACAGCTTAACTGGGGAAATATCTATCAGCTCGGGCCAAAGGTGTTAGATGAACTTGATAGAGCTGTAAAAACAGACCCTCACAACTACCGCGCAACGCTAGGGAAAGTTGTTGTCTATTTGTACGCCCCCCCGATGTTTGGTGGAAATGTAGATTTAGCGATTCAGAAACTAAATGAGTTCACTGACAAATATCCGGCATTTGAAGATGGTTTCCTGAACCTGGGAATTGCCTATAAAGTGAAAGGAAACACAATCAAGGCTAAAGAAATATTCGAGTCGGTGCTCTCCAGAAACCCAAGCAATCTAACGGCAAAAAAAGAACTTAAGATTATGAATACATCAAAACCTTAGCTCATCAATTCCCGTTCTCCATATCTTTCTTTCGCAATAATAAAGATTTCCTGACAAAGAACCAGCAACACCGGACCAAACACAAGACCAATAAGTCCCATCGTTTTTATTCCAACAAGTACACCGAGTAAAATCAATGTCATCGAAATTCTTGCGCCCCTGCCCATAAGCCATGGACGAATTACCATCTCAGGAATAATCACGAGAAGCGGATACCCGATAAAAAGGACAACCAGCAATTTAATAATATCACCAATTAACAAGTAATAAATTGACATACCAATCATCATTGTTGCCGCTCCAATAAATGGCACAAGCTGTAAAATGGCAGTAATCAGACCAAAAAACAAAATATCCGGAACACTAAGTATCCTATAGACAAGCATCGACAATACAAAAACAAGCAATGCAATAAGCAAATGGACCACATAAAAAGCTCGTAAAACCAGGTAGGTCCTTGAGTATAGATGTCCAAGGACCTTATTCCATTTCAATGGTACAAGAGAAGAAATATCCCTTTTCAATACTCGAAAATATTTGATGCTTGAAAACAATGTAATATAAAAAATCAATATAGTCGTAAAATGTTCAGGAATAGACCGGACAAACATAGCCGACATAGAGAAAAGGTAGTCCCCAATACCTGAACCCATATTTCTAATGGTTTGCACAGGCACATAGAACCGAGTGGCATTTTCTTCAATAACCTCCAAGGCTTTGGTTGTAAACTGGATCAGCAGATTAATATTTTTCTGTAAATAATAGCAAGGCAATACAACAATAGTAGCAACTAAAAGAGTTACACATACTAGAAATAATATCAGGATGATTTGGCTCCACAATCCTGTACTATAGTTTTTTTTCTGAACGGTTTTCAAAAGCGATATATATATCGGTTCAACAACTATTGCAATTGATAAAGCAAACAGAATTATGGGAAGTACATGCCGGAACACAAGAAAAACCACAGCAAAAATAACTATAAAAAATAACAACTTAAAATGATTTTCAAAAAAAAGTTTCACAAATAACCCCTCATTTATAATTAATATATAATGCAAAAGATTTCAATAAAAATACTATACATAAGATTATACAGGAGATATTATAATTAAGGTACCTGTAACAACTTAAATAGGGCCTCATCAAACGCACCGGATACCTCAGATTACAAAGGAGTCAAAGCATGAAATATACTATTATTGTTCTTTTATTGTTGCTTGTTAATTTCAGTTCCTGGGCGGCAGACGATTACGATGCAAAGGTAATCATCCACCAGAACACGCTGAATAACTTCTTAAATGCTATCGGGAAAATCAGCGATAAAGGAAAAACAAAAGCTGCGGGAATGGACCTGAATTATACCTGGACGGTAAAAAATCCAAGAATACAAATAGAACCCTCCAAAGCCAAGTTCATATCGGATGTCGCAGTCGATATGGGGCTGTTCAATTATGATACACAAGCAAAAGGCGATGTCGATATTGACTATGACGCTATAACAAACGCAATAAAAGTTAACATTAAGAAAGTAACGTTCGAACTTTTTTTTAAATTTTTGGGAAATAAAATTCATATTGCTGATGTTGATATATCCGGTTTCTATCACCCCAAATTTGAGTTTGCGGGCCCTCAGCCGATTCAGTCAAAGGCAGAGATCATTCTCCCGAATGGCGAAACAAAAAAAATATATTTAAGTACGATAAAAAGCAACATCTATTTAGAGCAAAACCAAATTGTTGTTGCCTCTAACGTGGCTTTTACAGACCATCCACCAGCGCAGCTAAAGGGGAAATAATGCTACCACTTCTATCTCACCGGTCCTGGCAACAAATATTAATCTGACAGATTAAAATAATAATTATTGTATGATATTATGCTATTTAGTATTTTTCTAAACTATAAATATTATTTTTTCTTATCTATATTGGAAATAACGAGGGCATAAACAATGAATAACAAATCAACAAATATACTTGTTTCATTATTTGCGATAATAATTCTTGCAACCACATCTTATTATTATGCAAAACACGACAAACAGCCTGAACATGCAATAACGATGGCAAAAATCGGGATTGATAAACATAACGCTTACATTTTTGACCGATATGTAAACATAGAAAAAGTTGCAAAAAACATGTCCTCATTACTACTTCCAACTTCAAATGTTACCAAAGAGTCTAAAACGCAATCAATTGCGATCTTCAAAGATAAGATCCGTGAATATGTTCAAGTCGGTTCATTCAGTGAAACAAACAACATGAATGATGCCGAGTTTTTTGTAAATAGTATTTTCGATCATTTTTCTACTAATACTAAAAAAGGCCCTATAAAGGTTAATTTTGTTAAAACAAAAAATAACATATCCTATATCGGAGTAACAGTCTCTCAAAAGAACTTGAACAAAAAAATTACAATTAAATTTCAGAAGAAAAAAAACCATTGGCAAATCATAGAATTTACCAACTTCAAAAATTCCTTAAAAAATGACCTGGAAAAAAGAAAAGAACAAATAATTCAAACAACAAAGATTAAAATTAATGATCTGAATATTGCAGCAATAAATCAGGTTATCGGTATACTTGTCGATGATCGTCATTATCCGATTGAAAAAATTAATGGAATTTTCCCAGCAGGGCCTATTACTAGTTCAGAATATTATCTCTTCATTATTCCAGGTTCCGTCCTGAAAGAATATTTCCCTGAAGGAGGAATGGTAAACCCCATTTCAAACCAGACATATCAAGTAATCAAAGGCAAAGTTATCATTAATTAAAACAAGCTTCCCCAGTTCGACATCTTGTTTTTCCGTTTTCATAATTCGAATAACTGATTTCTACGATTCTATCACAAAAGGCCAGCAAATATTTTTCATTTATGATGGAAAATACATCCCCGTTTTTCATCTCCATGAAGCAACCTCGATTCGTTCATCAGGAACTTGAAAATATCTCTTCCATAAATATATCGCAGCTTAAACACAAAAAATTCACGACAACCGCGCCAATTTATTACACACCCACTCCCATTTGATGTTCAGCGTTTTATAGTATATTATTGGCATAAATGCATTAAACTCATAAAGGGTTAAGAAAATATATAATTTTCAATTAAAGGGCAGGATATTTTCATGAATATGATTTTCTTATAGGAGGTAAAATAAAACATGAAACGTTCGGTAATGTGTTGCGCAGCGTTCCTGCTGCTTATTACAGGTTGTCGTGAAAAGCTTACCGGCGATACTGACCTCCCCTCACTTAATCAACCTATCATCAACGCCGTTACCGCATCAAAATCTGCCAGTATATCAGCCACGGCTCCTGAGCCGGTTCCAGCAACAATAGCTTTCCCGGGTGCTGAGGGATTCGGAGCAAAAACCCGCGGAGCATATTCAGGCGCAATAACGCCCGTTATCTATCATGTAACCAATCTTAACGATAGCGGATACGGCAGTTTTAGAAATGCGTTCAATATTACATGGCCTTTAGTTGTCGTATTCGATATCGGCGGTACGATATCTCTTACGGGAGAGATCAGTGTAATGCATCCATACGTAACAATAGCGGGACAAACAGCTCCAGGCGGAGGTATTTGTATAAAAGGCGGTGCGTTAAGGATCAAAAGTCATGATATCGTTATTCGGGGTCTCCGAATAAGAAACGGACGGGCAAGGACAGGAGCTAATGACCCGAACAGCGATGGAATTGCTATCGAAGCGCTAGGCGGTCATACTGCACCGTATGGGCAACCATATAATATAATTGTTGATCATTGCTCTTTCACATGGGCCGCCGATGAAAATGCTGCAAGCTGGTACGCAGCACATCATATTACCTGGCAATGGAATATCATTGCAGAACCGATCTGGGATAAAAACTATCCGAACATAACCGGATACCCGCTTCTCGTTGGTGACCGGGGTAAAAACATTAGCCTTCACCATAATCTTTTTGCACACTATAAACAGAGAGGTCCGGAATGCAATGACGGTACCTCCGGGGAAATTATAAACAATGTAATGTATCATTGGACCAACAAAGGAACTGACTTTATAGGTTCCCCTCTGGAAAGCAAGAATTCCGGTTTCTATGATTTTCAGCCTTCATATTGGAACCTCATCGGCAATTACTACAAGCGCAAAGGCACAGAGGGTCCCAGGCAGCCTATCATAATACTCAACTATCCGGGATGGAACCAGGAGTATTATGTGCATAACGACTCAAAAATATACCTATCCGGAAATGTAGGACCGGCTAGGCCTGACAGCAGATCGGGAAACGACTGGTCGCTTGTATTATGGTATGGCGGTGGTACGGGAGGCTGCCTGAAGGCAACCTCGCCTGCTACTGGTGTTTCAGGAATTAGGATTGATAAAGCTGAAAATGCATATACAAAAGTACTTGCTAACGCAGGAGCCTGCGTTCCTAAGTTAGATGCAGTGGATTTTCGTATTATCCAGGATGTTATAAACAGTACAGGTTCATTGGTAACCTGTGTGTCAAGCAGCGACTATCCATATCTGGCGGCTGGAACTACGCCCGCTGACTCCGACCATGACGATCTGCCGGACAGGTTTGAAATTGCTCGTTGCGGCTCAAAGAAAGCCCTTGAGAAAAATGCCGTGGCTCCGAGCGGGTACACATGGATGGAAGAATATCTCAACTCACTAATCGTTATGCTGAGAAAATAGCCTTTTTCGATCAGCCAAGGTTACTGCGTTACGTAGCAGAACAGGTATTTTTAAGACAACCTCTTAGTTTATAAACCATTAATTAATAAGATACCTATGATAATTTAAAGTCATTGATAATATAATTAATTCAATATATAATGATTTTGAAATTATAATAAGATAATTATACAGAACAAATAGAAATACTGACGAAAATATTCCTTTATACAATAAGAACCTCGCCCACACAGTATGTAAAAGGAGATAGCGAAAATGCAAAAGATATACTCATTAACAAGCTTGAGGTTTTTTTTGGCTGTCTGGGTTATCTGCCGTCATCTGAGTTCTGCTTTGCAATATGAATTAGCTTGGACAAAAAATGGTTATCTGGCTGTTGATGTATTTTTCATTCTATCGGGGTTTATCTTAAGCTATTGCTATGACGATAAAATAAAAACCATCTCCGATTATTTCCTGTACTTGATAAAAAGGATCGCCAGAATATATCCTGCATACTTTGTAACAACCGCTTTTTTTATTATTTATAATGTAATAAATGCATATATCAATCAAGAACCTGACAAGTTGATGACCAGTCTGACCATAAAAAATTTGTTGATGATACAATCCTGGTTCGGATTTAACCCAAGCTTAAACTACCCAGCATGGTCTATCAGCACCGAGTTTCTTGCCTATATTGTAATTTTGCCATTCTGCTTCTTTATTCTGAATAAAGCAAAAATATTTTACAAGATCCTTTGGTTATTATTATCAATAGGAGCTTTATGTCTGTATATTAACCATTATCATGCCACTGCCGGACTTAGCACTCATGGATTTAATGTTTATACGCATATGACTTTTTTCCGGATACTGCCGGCCTTTATATTAGGCAATTATATATGTCATATTTATAAAAAAGGCATACAGATAAAATATGCACATACATTTTTGCTACTTACGATAATCTTATTTTTTTTCGTTGCAGAGAGTAAAGCACCCCTTGATATCTTAATTTATCCCCTTAGTTTTCTCTTGATATTATCATTATTAAACATAACAGGAATAGTTTATAAGTTTTTTTCAACCAGAAGCCTTGTTTTTCTGGGAGAGGCATCATACTGCATCTATCTCGCGCAAGCGATAAACATACAGATATTTTCTGCACTAATAAAAATGAATGTAATTATTGTCAGTAACAAAATGTTTATGTTAGTTATGCTGCTCCTGACAATTATTCTGACTGGGATCGGTCTCTACATTTATGTAGAAAAACCCATGCGCAAAAAAATCCTTACTATAGCAGAAAACGCAGCGAAACCGAGTGCGGCTACTCTGGTTCATTCGTAATTAAACTTACAAAAAAGGATAACCTAATCCACGTTTTAATTCCTGGCTACAGAGCTATGTGTTTCTCTTTGAGCAGGATATAGGCGCCTGCTACCATAAAGGGAAGTGCGATAACAAACTGCATAGCTGGTAGTTCCCAAAATACGAAGAAAGAGAAAAGCGCTCCTAAAAACGGGGCTGTCCCGAGCAGAGCACTTGCTCGGGATGCACCAAGATCTCTTATCGCAAGAATAAAAAGAACAAGCCCGATACCGTAAACAAGCCCACCCCACATTATGGCGGCAACCAGATAAATAGACGAAGGGAAAGGCATTCCCAGGATAATAGAGAAACATAAAACTGAAGAACCGGAAACAAGCCCTCTTACTATAACTATTGAATAAGGATCTTTCATTGAGATATTTCGGGTAAAATTATTATCAAGCCCCCAAAATACTGTCGAGAGAAGGACTCCTAAAGCACTTAGCGATATCCCCCAGGAACTACTCCAATCCACTGTCAACAAAATACTGGCAACAGTTATTAATATAATCGCAAGCCAGATACGTGGGCCAATTTTCTCCTTAAATAGGTATGCAGCAAACAGCGTTGTACTAACCGATTCAAAATTAAGCAGAATTGAGGCCGTTGCTGCTGAAGTACGAGGAAGGCTGTAAACTAAAACAACCGGGGCCAGAATACCACCGGTTAACATCGCGCCAAATAACCATAACCAATAGTATTTACTGAGTTCCACTTTAATTCTTTCCGGATGGAACAGGCCCACCTGCAATAAACGAATAATCAGCATTACAGCCCCACTTCCCAGGCCAAAAAGACCCACAAGAACAAGAGGGTGTATCTGGCTAAGAAGCAATTTCGAAAAAGGGGTCGTCGCTCCGAACAAACAGGCTGCGATAATTGCGGACAATTTGGCATGCATCAAATTATTTCTTTTCATACGTCACCCGGCATAGTTCTGGTGACGTATTATAGCGAGGAACATAATTAAAAAAAATATCTTCATTTATATTGAGCCCAAGGTAAAATATAGATATTTCCTTAAAATAGTAATGAAGCATATATAAACGACTATAGATGAAAATTATAATAAACTTGAAAAGTTAAGCGCATTCGGCTCTACGAATTAGCATCTCCCTTGTTGAGAAGAACCTTTATTGTATCTTTTGTTTGCAGCAAAGACACCTGGTTATCATAAAAACCACCACAGAGATAATTAATAACATGGTTGGCGATAATCAGCCCAAAAACTCCCGTTAGTGTCGGAAGGCTGCCCAACACAGTACGTTTCCGACCTCGCGGGTAAAAGTCCTCATTAATATCCAATGAAGGATCATCCACATTCGGCATTACCTTTTCATCAGAATATACACAGAGTACTCCCGAATCGATGGCATATTTCCTCAACCGCTTTCTAACATTTTTGCCAAGCGGACATGCGCTGACGCCGGAGATATCTCCAATCTTTACAGAAAAGGGATCAGTCCTTTTTGCTGCCCCCATAGACGAAATATGAGGTATTCTTCGCTGTTGCAGAGTAGCCAGCAGCTGGACTTTAGGATTAAGTGAATCTATAGCATCAACCACCATATGCGGACTATTATCAAGTGCCATGTCAAGAGAATCAGCAGCTACAAACATCTGAAGAGCCTCTACCCGGGCATATGGATTAATATCGAGCACACGTTCTTTCGCAAGCTCTGCCTTAGCCCGTCCAACCGTAGAAGAAAGTGCGTAGAGCTGCCGGTTAATGTTGCTCTTGGTAACATTATCGTGATCAATAAGCCTGAGGGATCCGATCCCGGCCCTGGCAAGTCCCTCGACGGCATAGCTGCCAACCGCGCCTAGTCCTATGACAGTAACCCGGCTACTGCGCAACTTGTCATGCTTCTCTCTTCCGAGCATAAGTTGCGTTCGCAAAAATCGATCCATTCTTATTCACCGCTTTCTTTAATGTATCGAGACTAATCCCCTTAATCTCAGCAATAATTCGATAAGCTTCAGTTAAACAGACAAAATACTCATCAATACAAGACTTCCCGTTATCGTTAAAAGTATTATCCGTTTCAATAAGTATCCTGTCATTCGGTACAAAACAGATATTCATCCGTGTTACCGAAGAATCGTTAGTAATTGCTCTTGGGGAAAAAGAAACATATGCTCCCAAATCCAAAAGAGCCCGCGCTACCTCGACCGATCCTTGAAAACCATGCACCATAAAAGGTACACCGCCAAAATCCCTTGCCCGGAGAATATCCAGAATATCACCCCAGGCTCTCACACAGTGAAGGACAAAAGGCTTATGCAGCTCAGTCGCAATATCGAGCTGGAGAGCAAAAATCGACTTCTGTCTCTCATAGTATGCCCCAGCCCTCGGCGATCGGTCCAATCCTATTTCTCCGATCCCTGAAGGAACATCAGCCAGATAAATTTTTAGGGTACCGGCAACTTGATGATCTACAGTATGGGCATACCAGGGGTGCACTCCATAAAAAGGAAAAATTGATTCATGCCTGCCGGCAAGTCCGGATAAAAGCTCCCAATCTTCAGGTAATGCAGAATTGCAAAAGAAGGGAGAAACTAATCTGTGCATGGCCTCTGCCATAAACGAGTCAATCGTTACTGGATCTTTTAGATTCGTGAGGTGAAGATGAGAATCTAAATACATAGGACTACTATGCCTTCCTACCCTCTCAACTTTCTCATTATAGAAGTATATTTGCTATAATTACCTTTCCTCTGGTACGCTTTGCTCAATACGAGAAGTGCAGGAGAATACCTTCGATCAATCTCGATCGCTTTCATTCCCAAATCAATAGCCTGATCGTAATCTTTTTTTGCAATATAAGCATCTGCCAGGGTACAATAAGCCTGTTTGTTCTTAGGATTAATCTTAATTGCATCTTGAGAGTATTGAAGGACCATATCGTAATTTTGCAGCTTTTTGTAGAGGCTTATTATATTGTTATAGGCATCATCATTAACAGGATCAATATCAAGAATAGTTTCATACATGCGAATAGCTTTCATATAGTCTGATTTTTTTCTGAGATATTTTTTTGCACTGTCGTATATAGCTGTTATACTCATCAAAGAAAATGCCGGGCGGAATCCGATACCATCCCATTCTACCGACGGGTCAATACCCGCATTACGAATGGTCACAGGGTACAGAACAGAGCCATTATTAAAAGATCCGCCACGAAGTATTACCTCATCGGCACACTTTCTTCCCATAGACCACTCATACATATTCCCAGCGACATCATATATATTGTTTGAATGGAAAATTCCAGTTTTTATAACGTTACCGGAATTACTGGCGTTCGTACCATTCATGTTCAATCCGGTTTGCTTGAACCATTTAACCACACAATCCCATTCGGTATCGTAAGTCATATGGGTATCAGCGCCTTTATAACGATAATCTTTCCCCATGTTTTGGCATAAATCTTTTGCGGTACTCCAGTCAATCCTGTTCCAGACATTTTTGTCAGCCTTAGAGGCTATTTTCCCGTTTTCATTACTCGCTTGGAAACGCGCGATATAGAATCCGCCATGCTCGTTGATCCCCGTCTTGATAATCTCCGGAACATTTTCGGTCGTTTCAGCAACAGAAGAACCCTGGTCAGGCCAGTCCCTTCTTACAAACCCGCCGTCAATACCGCCCACGGGCACCCATACCCATTGATTTCCAAAGGCATCTTCTATGACGAATCCGGTATTCCAGGCACCCTCAATATATTTAAAGCTCTTGGGAATAGGCGGTTTTTTATAGTCAGAAAAACAGACTGCCGGCAAACTCAAGATTATCAGCAATAATATTATATTAAAACAAACTTTTTTCATTAAAATAACCATTGGCATCTTCTTTATCATCTCATCTGCTCACGAAGGATACTTCGTGAGATAAAGCTTTTTTGCTGTGCTGGCACCAGAGACAGACGAAGGTCAGCAACCTACTGTCAATTGATGTCAAAACAAAAGATTATTCTAATTGTAACAGCAAAATATTATACATGCAAAATATTAATAACAGGGTGAAATATTTCCAAAAACGATTGAATGATGGCAAGTACTACGATAATAGCCTCAAGCTCATGCCGATAATCATCATGTCAGGAAACTGGTGGTCTCCTCAATAGCGTAAACCAGGATTCTGCCGCTCCGATAGCTGCATCCTAATCAAGGCAGCATTCAAATACCATGAAATAAAAACCGATGGATGCCTTCATTTACAGAGCTAAGAGAAAGTGTTATCAATTCAGTATAGTTTTTATCCCGCAACAGTGGAATCAATAAGGGACCAATTACAGATAGTCTCGGATTGAGGTATTTATTAATTCCGGATTGCATTAGATCTGTTCCCACAGAAGCTCTAAACATAAAATTACTGGAATTACGAACCTCCATCTTTTCATCTAAATCAACATGTAAAAATAATGCTAGAGAATGCGAGCCGATAAAGAAATTATTTTTCTTTTCCTCACTCTCAGTAAATGAAGTTACGGGTCGTATTAAAACATCAATTCCATAAACCGGATCAATCGAATCGTGCTTGATTAAATTATTTCTATTAGCATATGCCAAATATGGGTACCGACAACGATTGTCCATCTGTCTGGACCGATTAAATACTTCTATTATAAGAGGATCAAGTTCGGATATAGGTTTGCCTATTTTTTTGGCTAACATCTCCACATTTACTATTTCTGGTTTCCATTCAAGCTGGTTATTATTAGGAATAAACAGTCTTTGTCGTAAGTTTGTTAATTTTTTGCAATTTATAAAAGCATTTTGAAAAGTTTCTTCGGATATAATTCCGTTATTTCTTGATAATTCTTTATTTAGCATGGATCTAAATTGATCTTGCAGCGACTTATAAGGATTAATCCATTTTGGTTTTACATCAATAATTTTTAGTTTCATATAATTATATCGATGAGTTTTTCGAAGATTCCCAAAAACAATCTAAAATTAGCTTAATCATGCCATATTTTTTTCGGAGCGAAGGGCAGGTAATCGTTATTAGTTAGACAGTATTAATAGACCTTACTTGACAGCATTTTTCTTATTCAGTTTGCGAGCTAATTCTGTTGGAGTGATCCCTGAGCTGATCAACTCATTTTTATTTTCCATAAGCCAGTTCAGATTTTGCACCCAATCACTTGGCTTCAAAATAAGCCCGATTGCGTAGCCATCAAGATTCAGCTCTTTGATTAGATCTTTATTATTTAACAGCCACTTCACCTTTTCTGCCCAGCCACTTTGATTCAAAATAAGCCCGATCGCTTGACCATCAAGATTCAGCTCTTTGATTAAATCTTTATTATTTGACAGCCAGTTCACCTTTCCTTCCCATCCGTTTTGCTTCAAGATAAGCCCGATCGCATAGCCATCAAGATTCAGCTCTTTGATTAGGTCTCTATTATTTGACAGCCAGTTCACCTTTTCTGTCCAGCCACTTTGCTGCAAGATAAGCCCGATCACTTGACCATCAAGATTCAGCTCTTTGATTAGATCTCTATTATTTGACAGCCAGTTCACCTTCTCTTCCCATCCGCGTTGCTTCAAGATAAGCCCGATCGCTTGACCATCAAGATTCAGCTCTTTGATTAAATCTTTATTATTTGACAGCCAGTTCACCTTTTCTACCCATCCGCGTTGCTTCAAGATAAGCCCGATCGCTTGACCATCAAGATTCAGCTCTTTGATTAAATCTTTATTATTTGACAGCCAGTTCACCTTTTCTACCCATCCGTTTTGCTGCAAGATAAACCCAATTGTAGATCCATACAGCTTCAGCTCATTGATCAGCTGGCTGTTATTTGACAGCCAGGTCACCTTTTCTTTCCAGCCGTTTTGCTGCAAGATAAGCCCGATCGCAGATCCATACAGCTTCAGGTCTTTGATTAGATCTATGTTCTTCGGCAGCCAGTCCACCTTTTCCGCCCAATCATTTAGCTGCAAGATAAGCCCGAGGGTAGATCCATCCAGCTTCATCTCTTTGACCATATCTCTATTATTTGACAGCCAGTTCACCTTTTCTGCCCAACAGTTTTGCTTCAAGATAAGCCCGATCGCAGATCCACCAAGATTCAGTTCTTTAATTAGAGCTCTATTATTTGATAGCCAGGTCACCTTCTCTTCCCATCCGCCTTGACTCAAGATAAGCCCGAGGGTAGATCCATCAAGATTCAGCTCTTTGATTAGATCTCTATTATTTGACAGCCAATTCACCTTCACGGCCCAGCCGTTTTGCTTCAAAATAAGCCCGATCGCAGATCCATCAAGATTCAGCTCTTTGATCAGTAATTTACTACTATCTTTTATTAACCAATCACGCTTTTCTCTCCAATCGCTCTGACGCACGATCAATTTATATGCAGCACTATATTGTTTTTTCTTTTTAGTAAATAACTCTATTAAAGCATTCTGTCTCTCTGAGTTACTCCTCTCGTCATTAAGTGATATAAGTAATTGAGGGTTAATCAGGTATTCTTTTTTAAGCTGGCAGAGTACTCCTTTTACAGCGGGGATGAGATAAAATATTTTTTTCATATCTTCGATTGAGAGATCATTCAAACTTGGAATAGCTTTCAATTCCTGTTCGGAGAACAGGCTCAAACTCGATTTTATCGTACCGATTGTTTCATCGGAAAATTTTGAGTGGACATCTGAAACTCGCATCAATTCAGTTATCATCGCATCGGTAATTCCCCAATCGTTCAGGCGGAAACGCATTTCTTCCCTGGACTCACCGATGCGCTTCTTTAACGGTTCGAGTATTACTTTTTTCATGCAAGCACCAAGCATTCTGGACATCCTTTTTCCTAACAGTTTATGATTAACCGAAATAGTGGATTTTATAAGAGATTATCGCTATATAAAAGGATAAGTTGCAAAATCTTTATATACACATCCGTCGAGTTTCATGTCATACCGAAAGAAGAATGTGCTGGAGTCAAAAGATTTATCAGCGTCCTGGCATTTGAAATTTCAAAAAAATACAAAAAAAAAGGCTACTTACTAAATAACTGATCAAGAGAAACCAACTTCACATCAACACTATACGTCGGATAAACCGCGTTAGTAACAGGCCTAAAAAGCCCCACCCCAAAATGTAATGACCGCACCCACGACGGAAGCTCAAGATAATTGCCCACCGGAATAAAAAAAGCAATATCATAAGCAGTCCCGATATTTTTCTTGCCATCCCTATTAATGCTGACAATACTTCCGCCAATAGAATACCCATCCCAAAACTTATAATTATATAACAACTGAGGAATATCAAAATCTACATATTTATCAATAAAGCGATACCCGACAGCCGTCGACAAATCAAGAGTCTCCGATTTAAAAAAACAAAGCATAAACCCACCGTAAATCTGGTTGCAATTATCAGCTGAATGCGAGACAAACCCGTGAAAATCAAGATAATCCGTGATCCCATACCCCCACACCAGATACGACTGCCCATATTCGATAACATCAAAAGGGTTCCAGGTAAAATCAAGCTGAAGCTGATTCAATCCGGTAGGTGTACCGTAATCATATCCCCCGGATGCATAGACTATATTCGAACAAAAAATTACCACAAGAGAAACAACAATAACTATTCGCGCCTTAGCTTTCCCAATTACAAAAAATTTATCAGTCATAAACACAACGTCACTCCTCCTTTAGCCTCATAGCTTTCCCTCATCAATTACACGATCAAGCGGGCTCATGAAACATATATACTCTCATTATACTGAAAATAAAAATAATAAACCTCCAATTTCATCTATCTGGCACACCGCCTGATACCCATCTATCCATCGAACAACAATATCTTCTTTCTTTTTTTTGAGGTATTCTGACAACAAGTTCCCACATAACAAAAAAGCCATAACAGGAACGTTAACTCCCTTATTGACAATAGCTATCAAGGCAACTATATAGTACATCATATCATTATATTAGACTTATAGTTCCATGAGTTAATATAATCTTTTCGAGGAGGGGAAGTATTATGCAAGGAGTCGGCATTTGTTTTGGTTCATCCACTCTTACAGCGGTTATTGTAGAAGACAATAATTCACCTGACGGAACAGGCATTAAAATCAAAAAACTATGGAGGCGAACACATCAGGGCAACCCTTATCACGCATTGAAAATAGCCCTCAAAGAAATATGCGGGGAAACCAAAATCGACACGATACCGGTTGTGACAACAGGAAGAAATTTCCGCTACTCCCTTGAGTGTAATACAATTCCCGAAGTTGAAGCAACAGAAATAGCGATCAATTTTGTACTCAAAGGCTCTGATGCCCCCAATGCCCTCATCTCTGCCGGAGGAGAAAACACTTTCGTATATGTCCTTGATTCTAAAGGAAAAATTAAAAACATTTATACAGGAAATAAGTGCGCTTCAGGGACCGGAGACTTCTTTCTCCAGCAGATTAAAAGAATGAACACATCTCTTGATGAAGCCACGCAATTAGCACTTGAAGGAGACCAGGAATACAAGGTTTCCGGGCGTTGCTCCGTTTTCTGCAAAAGCGACTGTACCCATGGACTGAACAAAGGCGAACCAAAAGGGAACGTTATTTCCGGACTGTGCAGAATGATGTCGCAAAAAATAATCGATCTACTCTACAAAGTACCTAAAGAAAAAATAATGGTTATCGGCGGCATTACAAAAAACAAAAAGGTCATGCATTATCTCAGACAAGATATAAAAGAGCTTGTCATACCCGAACAAGCGCTATACTTCGAAGCTTTAGGGGCAGCCCTCTATGCCTTGAAGGATAAAAGTTCACTGCTTCGGAACATCAATATCCTCAAAAAAAACGACTACACAGTTTTCCACTATCTCAAGCCATTAAAAGAATTCCAGGAACTGGTAACATTTAAAGAAGCAAACACAAAGAAAGCTATGCCCAGGGACACCTGTATTCTTGGACTGGATGTCGGATCGACGACAACCAAAGCGGTTATCATCAGACAAGAAGACAATGCATTGTTAGCCCACGTGTACATTCGCACAAATGGGGACCCTATAAAAGCCTCTCGTGCCTGTTATTCCGAACTAAATCTGCAAATCAATGTACCGATCCGTATCATCGGATTAGGAGTCACCGGGTCCGGGAGAAATATTTCCGGGCTGCATGCTTTAACTGACGGAATTGTAAATGAAATAGTTGCTCATTCAAAGGCCTCTGCATACTTTGATCCGGAGGTAGATACGATTTTTGAAATAGGCGGACAAGACGCAAAATATACCTTTCTAACGAACAGCGTACCAACAGACTATGCAATGAACGAAGCATGTTCCGCAGGCACAGGGTCTTTTCTGGAAGAAGCCGCACATGAATGCCTGGGAATACCATATACTGAGATTGCCGGCATTGCCATGACTGCACAGAACCCTCCCAACTTTAACGACCAATGTTCGGCATTCATCTCCAGTGACATTATCAATGCGACCCAGCATGGCTTCAAAAAAGAAGACATCACTGCCGGTCTTGTCTATTCAATCTGCATGAACTATCTTACCAGAGTTAAAGGGGCACGGCCTGTAGGAAAAAAAATATTCATGCAAGGTGGCGTATGCTATAACGCTGCTGTTCCTTTGGCAATGGCATCCCTGTTATCTAAACCGATCATCGTACCGCCCTTTCCCGGATTAATGGGAGCGTTCGGCGTTGCGCTCGAAATTAAAAGCAAAATCGAGCATGGATTTTTGGAAGAAAAAGAATACGATCTGGACGCCCTCTCCCAACGCGAAATTGTTTATGGAAAAAGCACAAAATGTCAGGGAAACAACGACTGCGATAGAGGATGCAAGATAACTAACATTTCAATTAACGGAGAAAATTATCCCTTTGGCGGAGCATGTAATAAATATTATAACCTCGTGCATAAGATACGCATCAACGAAGAATACTTCAATGAAATCGCTTACCGCCAAGACCTTATATTCAAAAGGACCAATATTTCTTCCCCGGTACAAGGCACTGCCAAAAAAGTCGGTTTCAACAAATCTTTTCTTACGAATCATTTGTTCCCTTTGTTCCATACCTTCTTCACAGAACTCGGGGTTGACGTGATATTACCAGACAAGATCCTTACCAAAGGAATAGCCCAGATGGGCGCACCTTTCTGCTATCCGGCAGAAATCGCTCACGGACTCTTTCTCGACCTTTTACACAAGAAACCTGCCTATGTTTTCTTACCGCACATAACCGAACTCTACCAGAAAAACAGTGTCAGCTACCGCAAAGAGCACCAGAGCACCTGCCTTATTCTTCAAGGAGAATCGTATTATCTCAAAAGTGCATTCAAAAAAGATATCATTGAATCAGGCTCAAAGATTATTTCGCCGATCATTAACTTCTCGCAAGGCTGGGACAGCCAGCTAAAACCATTCCAGGCTATTGCCAAGTCGGTAGGGTCCACAAAGGAAGCTGGGAAAAAAGCATATATTAAGGCCTGCGAGCAACAAGCAAATACATTTGATATGCTAAAAAAGCGTGGTAAGCAGTTACTTAGCCAACTCGAAGAACATCCTGAGAAAATCGCCATTGTTCTTTTCGGTCGTCCTTATAACGCTTTTGCCGAAGAAGTTAACCTGAATATTCCTCATAAATTTGCTTCAAGAGGCATAACCATTATTCCCTTCGACATGTTACCTTTTGAAGACGAAAAATGCGACAAAACCATGTACTGGTCAATAGGCCAGATGATCCTCAAAGCCGCACGGTTCGTGAGAAAGCATCCCCAGCTCTTCGGGGTATTTGTCACTAATTTCAGTTGCGGCCCGGATTCGTTCATCGTCGGATACTTCCGTGAAGCCATGGGAAAAAAGCCCTCACTTACCTTAGAGCTCGACAGCCATACAGCAGATGTTGGGATCGACACTCGTATCGAAGCGTTCCTCGATATTATCCAATACTGGCGAAAAATAGATAGAATATCCATCAAGCGAAAAACCTTTCAGACACTAACCGTAGAAAAAAAAGGCGGAAAAATATATATAAAAAGCCAGGACGAACGACCTAAGACACTACGCGATCGCTCAGTAAAAGTCCTGCTTCCATCAATGGGAATTGCAGCCGAAGCAATAGCATCAGTTCTTGTAGGATCAGGGATCAGGGCCGAGGTATTGCCTACAGCCGACATGGAAATATTAAAAAAAGGACGAAGTATCGCTTCTTGCAAAGAATGTGTTCCTCTTATCCTTACGGTCGGACTATTCCGTGATTATATTGATAAACATTACAATGACAGCGATAAGATAATCTATTTCATGCCTGAAGCTCCGGGTGGATGCAGGTTCGGGCAATATCATGTCTTCTTAAAAAAATACATAGAGAAACAAGGCTATGACAATGTCGGGATTATGTGCTTAAGCAATGAAGACGGTTATCAGGGAATAGACTTACCAACCAAAATCCGTATTTTAAAAGCAACAATTGCTTCTGACATATTCACCGATATCAAAAATATTCTCTCAGTATTAGCTAAGGATCCGGCAAAAGCACTGGCTGTTTACCAAAAAGCCTGGACAGACTTTAATAGGGTCCTTCAGAAAAAAGGAGACATCGAAGCTGAACTGGCTAACATAAGCAAATCACTGAAACAGATCCCATTGAAATATTCGCTGAAAGATGCAAAAAAAGCTCTTTTGACAGGAGAAATATATACCAGGCTTGATCCGTTTTCTTGTCGGGGAATAGCCGAAAAGCTGGCGCAAAAAGACATCATTCTCTTAACTGCCCCCTCGCTGGAATGGCTCTATTATGTTGATGTCCTGATCCATGAAGGCATCGTAGACCCGGAGTTCAATATCCTTGGAAAGGTATCACATTTTATTGAGAAAAAAGTTAAACGGTTCATGGAATCACGAATCAAAGGAATCATGAACCAAAGCGGAATAATCGATAGCGAAAACATAAACATGGAGGAAATCGTAAAATATGGGCTTCATCTATGCAACCTTAATCTCGGAGGCGATCCGATATTAAGTACAGGCGCGGCACTCAAAGAAACATTGAACTCTATTCATGGGATAATCCTGATAGGTCCGTTCAATTGTATGCAATCCAGGATCACAGAAGCATTCCTCAGTGAAAATATGCACATCGAAACAAAAGAACATATAGAAAAAACAAAGTCCTACAGCAAAAAATATCCTGAGCTCGATAATCTACCCTTCCTTTCGATAGAAACGGACGGCAATCCATACCCGCAACTGATAGAGGCCCGGATAGAAGCCTTCAGTCTCCAAGTCGTAAGGGTCCACGAGCAAATGAAAAAAGCAGCAGAGCCCGTAAAAAAGACGGCAGATCCTGTAAGAAAAGTTCCTGCTCCTGAGAAACGAGCTATAACTCTTGAGAAAAAAGCTGTAGCTCCTGAAAAGATGTAAGTCATTCAAAACATTTTTTGGGTTAATTATACGGGCGTGCCAGCGGCGCGCCCCTACAGCGTACTTTCATTTTTAGAACCCCGCTGGCGCGCTTTTGGTACTTTTTCCGCACAGGAAAAGCATATTAGAAAAGAGTATAAAGCAACGACCCACCAACCAGGACAACCAGGAATGCGCCGGTTATTTCTAGGGTAGAATGGATAAGGGCAACCCGGTGTTGGTATTGTGATAACAACGAAGCAACCATATTACGCGCAAGAATGGTAATAACGCTCACCATAGTGATAGTCAGAGCCATCCCCAATGCCATGGCAGACACCGACAGAATGCCCAGAAGTAAAACACCTTGAGACATAGCAAAAAGAAGTACAATCGTTGTTCCCGGACAAGGTACCATCCCGATCGCCAGTGACACCGGAATAATACTGCGTTCCTGAGCATGGTGATTATGTGTTGCAGTGGAACGCTTATCGGTCCACACATGCCGGACGCTTCTGCCCAGAAGGAACAGCCCGATGAAAACAATAATGCCGTAACTGATTAATCTGACCCAATAATCAATTGTATCGAAGGTATTTAAAAACGATTGTTTTAGAATGATATAGACGACCACAACCACAATCACGGCTGAGAGCGTGTGTAAAAACGAGACGGCATTGCCAAGCAGTGCGCCTTTGCGATAACGGCTTTCGGTTGATAAAAAATATGAACAGGCGATTGTTTTCCCATGTCCCGGCCCGAGAGCATGCACCATCCCGTATCCGAAGGAGAGTACCAGAATAATTAATAACGATTTTTTTGAACCGCCGTCCCTGATATCCCTGATCAATGAAGAGAGCTGGCTTTTCATGTCGTTTTGGATATCAAATATTTTGTAAATAAACTGCTGAATACCTTTGGGGTATTGTACCTGTTTAGCTACATGCTTAGGGGCTTCTTTTTGTGGTGTTAATAACGGATTATTCGCATACGCGGCAGTGCTACAGCAAAACAGCAATAAACATATCAGTAATTTTTTCATTTTTTACTCCTGAACTTATAAACGATTTCTTGTGGAACCATCAGTCCGTCCCAATAGGCCAGTTTGGGATTCTCGGACATTTTCTGCTGTACTTCGTAAGTACCGACGTTCTCTACCCCGGCACTCTTCCCGGAAAACCGGATGTCCATGTAATATGTTGAATCGTACATAGCCAACCTGACCTCTTTGTACTCTTTTATTGCCTTCACACTGCAAGGAATAAAAAATTGATACACAACTTTTTCCCCTGCCGGTTTGACAGAAAAATCTTTTACGTAGGTTACCGGAAAGGGTTTATTATCAATAGAGATGCTAGAAAAATAATTATAACCCTTGAGATTGGAAAAAGCCGTTGATTGTATCAGTTTGGTCTCCTGGGCGTTAAACCGTTTGTCTTTGTTCTTGTCGTATTCCTCATAAATTACACTACTAAACATCTCATCGAATACCCAATTCGTTCTGATACCGAGAAGTCCATCCTTATCCATAACTACGGACACGCTACTCTCGATAAAAATATGCGGATGGGAAAAAACGATTGATGGAAGCATACCGAACAATACCATTATCAACCATATAATGTTCTTCATAGCTCATACCCTTTCTGTAAACGTGCGAACAGTTTATTTTACTATGTAGGGTAATGATCTGTACACAGTCCGGGATTAGCGTTCGAGTCCGGCTTACGGAACCAACACACTAGTCTCTAAGTTGGGATAAAAGGTGTACAGATATAAGGATAAAAAAAACCCCTCTTCACAGCCTAGGTTGTGAAGAGGGGTTGTCCAACATACTTCCAGGCTAAAATGCCAAGGCTATTTTTGATAATATATTATTATTCCGGTCATTCTCTTGGGCTGCCGAATGCACTTCGAGCATCCCTGTCAGGGCTGAATCGAATTGATAATTGATCCCTCCGGCCATTACAGTATACTCGGATTTTTCAACCATATTCCGTTCAAAGCGTGCAGCGATCTCGGTTGTATCAGAGAGCTGGCAAGCAAGACCACATGACAAATAGGAATCAGAATCCTTAAACGCAAGCTCGTTATCGAACACATACTTATCGATAGACAGTTCCGAAAAAACGTTATAAGCACTTGCAGCATTCCCATCATTTAATAACGCTGCACCAACGGTAATGCCGTCAGCAATCTGATTAGAGAGCTTGAATGAAAGAGCATCCGCCCTGGTCGCTGCCGTATTGTTATACAGCCCAAGCGCAACAGTAGAGGATCCGAGGCTCACCTGGCAAGCGATGCCCGCAGCAGTCAGATCAAAACTATCCTTGAACATCGGATCGGAGACCAGATGAGTATAATACTCGCCAAACTGTACTCCCAACAAACCGCCCTCGAAAAACACTCCATCTCCGGCTTTGTACTGCACCTTATAACTATCTAAGGCATTGTTCTTCCAGCATAGCTCGCCTGCTGTTTTATCCGACAATTTTGACGTGATAAGAAATGAAGAACCCTCGGGGGTATACAATCGAATATCGCTGTCATAGGCAACTTCCATCACACCAGAAAACTCTATACCTGCAACACTGATTCCTGCACATAACATCATTACGACTACAAAACCCAATACCTTTTTCATACTAATCTCCTGTTTATTTATTTTTTACTTGAACAACAACTTTGTACATCATGACAGTCAGAACACGAACACGCTTTGTTCCCTTTCAGAATCCTGTACAGGAATACCCCTGCCCCGGCCAGGATTATAATCATTATGCCAATATCGATAATTGATAAATTACCAAACATATATACACATCCTCCCTAATAATTTTCGGACTACCCTAATCCCACAAGCCGTCCGCCCTGGTAGACGGCAAACGAAACGAGCCAGGGTAATACACTTAAGTAGACCACCACAAAACCAACCCAGCCCCAGGACTGAAATTCGTGCTTGAACGCTGCAAGCACAGTTAAACACGGGACATAAAGAAGCACAAAAACCATAAAAGAATATGCGCTAAGCGGAGTGAAATCGAGTCCGAGCCTCTGTTTGAGCGAATCAAGTCCTTCCTCTTCCTTAGACGAGCTGATCCCGGTTATATCAATGTTGGAGAAGAACCCAAAAAAAGCTTCCTGCACCGCTGAACCAAAAGAAACAACGATGGCTTTGAGATCACCAACAAAAGATAACTGTTCAGTTCTCTCCTCCTGAGCACCTGAGTAGATCTCTCCCATGGTACTGACAACCACCTCTTTAGCAACAAATCCGGTGAGCAAAGAAGCCCCGGCTTCCCAGGTTCCAAACCCGAGCGGCTGAAGAATAGGTGCAATAGCTTTGCCTGTTTTTCCGAGTAAAGAATCCTGCTGAGAGACCCCATAAGGAAGGTTAAGGCTAAACCAGATAACTACGGATGCTACCAGGATCAACGTGCCGGCTTTGACAACAAAATGTTTTACCTTTTCCCAGGAATGAATCAGCAGGTTCTTAACTGAAGGCAACCGGTACGGAGGTAACTCCATAATAAACACCGGAGCCTCTGCGCGAAACAAAGTGTGCTTAAATACGAACCCCATAAAAATGGCGATTGCTATACCCAGTAAATAAAGTGACAGTATCACATTTGCGGCATGGCGGGGGAAAAATACAGTCGCAAACAGAAGATATACCGGAAGTCGGGCCCCGCACGATATCAGCGGGACCAGCAGCGCAGTCAGCAATTTGTCCCGCCTGGTCTCAAGGATTCTAGTCGAATAAATCGAGGGCACATTACAGCCAAAACCCAGCAACAGCGGAATAAACGCTTTGCCATGAAGCCCTATCTTATGCATCATCCGGTCCATAATAAAGGCTGCCCTTGCCATATAACCGCTTGCTTCAAGAAAGGTGACAAAAAACATCATTGTGGCAATAACAGGGATAAAAACCAGAACCCCGCCCACTCCGGCAATAACTCCGTTAAGTATCAGGGACACAAACCATTCCGGAGCATGGACCGCTGCAAGCAAGGCACCTGCCCATTTGGTAAGCGGGCCGCCAATCACGCCATCGATCCAACCGACAAATGGATTGCCCACATCAAAGGTTAACTTGAACGTGAGCCACATCATAAAAACAAAAACCGGAATACCAAGGTACTTATTCAGCACGATTTTATCGATCTTTTCGGTCAGTTCCTGTTTGGGCTTGAAAGTTTGTTTGAACACCTGATGAAATAAGCCTGAGGCCAACGCATACCGTTCATCAACGATTTGAGACTCGATATCCTCATCATGCGCGACCGCTAAATGCCCGACAGCTTCACCGGTCAGCTCTGTCAGATCAACGACTCCGGTAGAACGAAGGAGATATTCATCCTCTTCCAGCAGTTTGATTGCCAGCCACCGGGAAGCATACCCGGAAAAACGCCGGTCATCTTTAATGTTTGTTTGTACGACGTCGATTGCACTTTCCAAGTCTTTTCCATAATACTGCCGTTTTGGTTGATTATTTACATTTCCCACTAATACATTGAGCAAGCTATCCATACCCTTTTTCTGGGTTGATACGGTTGGGATTACTTCTACCCCCAGAAGAAGGGTATGGATAGCTATGTTTATCTCATAACCTTTTTGTTGCGCTTCGTCATAAATATTAAGAGCAATGACTACCGGAATGCCTAGCTCCAGCAATTGGATGGTCAAATACAAATTACGTTCAAGGTTGGTACTATCAATAACATTCAGAATAATATCAGGTTTTTCATTGACCAGATAATCACGGGCAATAATCTCTTCCTGCGAATAGGGACTGAGCGAGTAGGTCCCCGGCAAGTCCACCAAACTGATCGCGGTCCCATTGTAGTTGAGCTCAGCAAACTTTTTCTCTACTGTAACACCAGCCCAGTTGCCAACCTGAAGCCGGCTGCCCGCCAGTGCATTGATCAGGGTAGACTTGCCGCAGTTGGGATTGCCGGCAACTGCTACAGTAATACGTTCGTTCCCGCTCATTGGACCTCCTCCACTTCTATCAAAGAGGCTTCATTCTTCCTAAGCGAAAGTTTGTAGTTTTTGATGGTGACTTCCAGCGGATCACCCATCGGTGCTATTTTTTCCAGAGTGACCATCTCCCCCTCCAGAATGCCCATATCCATGAACTTCCTTTTAAGTGTTCCTTTCAAATTAATCTTTTTTATAATTACTGTCTTGCCTACCTTAACCTTCGACAAATCCATAATCAAATCCTCCTTACCATGATTTTTTTTGCGATATTCCTTGCCAGAGCTATCCGTGAATTACCTACCAGCACAACCAACGGCCCATTACGGTTATTGGTGACAACACTAATCTCCCTTCCAGACCTGATACCCATACTCTCAAGCCGCTCCAGGTATACGTCATCCCCTGTTTGTCTATAGAATACTTCACTTACCTGAGCCAGCTCTCCAACATTTAACATGACTAACGGAAACATCCTGACACCTCCTCTTTTACTCTGGGACCCAAGATTAAAGAATCTCCAGCCTCCTTTTTGATATTGACATTCAATTTCATTATTAACTTAAAAAAATCATCCCTGCTCACTGTTTTACAGACGTTGTCCATTCTCTAGCTGTATGTTGGCGATATTCCGCTATTACGTTGAATTTGATATTCAATTTCAATCTGCTCTCAAAAAAACAGTTCACTTATAGCTATTATTGCTTACTTTGGTTGCATTCTTTGCAAATCCCAAAAATCTCCAGCTTGTGTTCGACAAGCTCAAATTCGTATTTGGTGCAAAGCTCTTTCTGTAGAATCTCAATTCGCGGATCAACAGCTTCAATGCACTTGCCGCAAACAGAACAGACCAAATGGTCATGATGCGAGTGTCCATACTTATGCTCATATCGCACCCTTTCGAGTCCAAAGGTAACTTCCTGCGCTATGCCCGCATCCACAAACAATTTTAATGTCCTGAATACGGTGGCATTCCCGACAGCCGGATCTTTTTTCCGGACATACATGGTTAGTTCATCAACTGATAAATGGTCTTCGATACTGAGAAACGTATCGAGGATGATTTCTCTCTGATGGGTCATATTCAGATTTTTTTCCTTCAAAAAATCAGTAAAATAAATTTTTGCATCAATCATAACACTGTCCCATCCCGACTTTGAAATTCAATTTCATTTTACACGACAAGAATACGGATTGTCAATATAAGCATGATTATTTCCAGATACATTTTTCTGAGCCATCTGATTAGAATTGTGACTTTTATTTTTTTTGCCTTCGATATATATACAAATATTGTTGTAGGTCAGGAAGGTTTATGCTGGTTACCAAGTATATATCAGTGAGGAACGAAAAAATTTCGATGACGCTATCGAGCCATATCGGAGAAATAGGTAATCACGTAACCGCTAATACGGTGTTAAAAAGATGGCTGGATTTTCTCTGTCACCGACCTACCAGAATTTTAGATTTGACTCCCTCTCAATTTAGCGTAGAATGCCGTATCCTGTTGGAAATTAAAAATATTATAGATTCCCTTGATAGTTACAATGCAGAAGAACAACAGAAGAAGATTGCCTCAATACTTGAATCTTTATCCCTAATATTTTTCAACGATAAATATAATTTTAATTTCCGACAGAGGGAATCAATTACAGATCCGATTATAAATCCTATCTATCACTTGCATGTCAGCGCACTCAATCTTCTGAACGCTTTGATTATTAAGCAAGGGGTGGAACCGAAGAAAGCGGCTACCGATCTGCTGCTCAAAGTTATTGATCACTATACATGGCATAATGTTCCGTCAGCCACCTGTTTGAATGAGGCGCTTAGCAAAGCCTATTTTATCTATTTTCATGTGGTGCCTGTGGAAGTATCCCGTATCATCTTAGCGCACCTGCAAAATGTGGCGGAACAATTTGATATCGATGGCCCTGTTCCGTTTTTTCTTCATAAAGATTATGTATTTCTTGCTATGTTAACCAGCAATTTGTATCATTTGCGCCATAGGTTGAAGGTATTATCTGGTTATGATGGCAATGCTATTGATAGGGTATTTGATTTCAACATGTACCTGTTGTGCGGAATGGCAAAAGACGATCCGGCAAATCACAGCGTGATCGTTTCCGGGTATCGTGAAGCGCTTGTTACAGCCAGAGAAGTATTTGGACGCATAGCTGAGCGGCAGTATTAACAAGGCTTTTGATAAAAATTGTATTTTTTCTTTTGTTTGGTCTCGATATATACACTTGAAGTAATTAAAGAAATGGTTCGACAGTTTAACCCGGATAATTCTTTTCAAATTTCCACGCCAAATAAATTCCCATTGAAACCTAAAAATAATTATCCGGGTTTAAACAGGGACGACCGATATTTTTTTAAAATGTGGAAGCCGAAGCAATTGCAAACTATTCTTTTTTTATATATTATTATAATGGTCCATCAATAATTCATAATGAGCCGTATCCTGTTATGTATCGTAAATATTACATCAAAACCTTGTATATACTCACCTTTGTAATCTGTATTAGTGGTGTCATCATAACTCAGAAACAGACTAACAGTTATTATGTACCCCCCAAAAACAAACTTGAACAAAACTCCGGAGCAAAGGTTAACCCTGACCGATTCAAATACTTTACTTTCGGATTTAATACCCTTATAGCTGACGTAATTTTTATGAATATCCGAACATCTTTACCGACATTTATCAGTAACCGGGACTTTACACAGAACAACAAATTTGCTGCCGCAAATAAACAAGAATTAAAGCGTGATTTGCAAGGGCTCATAGGCATTGACATTAATACGATCAAAAACCAAGCCCAAATAGCTCCCGAACCTAACGAAGAACACCATCATGACAAAAAAGAAGAACACGATCACAAAAATGCATTAACCCATTTCCTCGAACATATTGGGTTCTATTTTGCTCCGGAGGAAGAACTCGATGCAGTCGAAGAATCCTACTATAGCGATGATCGAATAACTCATGCCTATTACCTTTATGACACACTAACTACGATTGATCCTCACTATATCTATCCCTACACATACGCTTTTACCTTTTTTTCCTTTATGCTCAACCGGCCTGAACTGAGCGAAAAACTTCTGCTCAAAGGGATTGAGTCAAACCTCCGCAATCCCATTTTTTATCATATGCTGGCAGCGAATGCAGTTATATACGATATCAACAACGATCTCGCCAGACAGTACCTCCTCTCAGCCAGAAAATTTGTCCCAAAAAAAGATGCTGTAATGATACATAATTTACTCACGCTTATTGATAAAAGCCAAAACCCGTACTTTATAAAACTTTATATCCTTAATAACATCTACGCTTCTATAAAAGATGAAGAAGTTAAGAAAAAAATTAAAAAACTAATAGAAGAGTTTGAGGTAAAAAGCACATTACTGCTCCTTAATAAATCAATATCGGTTTATTATTCGATTCATAATAGCTACCCTTCAAATATCAATGACCTGCTGAACTCCCGGATACTGGATGACAACACAACAAAACTGGCAATGATATATAACCATTACTATGAGCCGGATACTACACAGCATGTATTTGTCTTAGCTACGAATAAATACCTGACAAAGGGGAATTGAGATGAATGCACTTTCAGTACAAAATATATCGAAAACTATCAATAAAAAAAACATCCTGAAAAATGTTAACTTTTCGCTCGAAGAAGGCACGATAACCGGATTCATCGGGCATAACGGAGCAGGCAAAAGTACCACCTTCAAAATCATTATGAACCTTATCCACCCCAATTCAGGGCAAATATTGATCTGGGATGAAAAACCTGAGGACCATGACATCTACAAAAAAGTAGGTTACATCCCGGAAAGCCCGCTATATCCCGACTATTTAAATGCCAAAGAATTCTTATCATATATGTGCGATCTCCTGAACATTCCATCAGCGAAAAAAAGCAGTCTCGTCAAGGATGCAATCCTTCAGGTAGGCATTGAAAAACACACCTCGAAACTTATCAAATATTATTCAAAAGGAATGAAACAAAAACTAGGTATTGCCCAGATGTTGCTCGCTCAACCATCGCTCCTGATCATGGACGAACCGCTTAGCGGACTTGACCCCATCGGCAGGCACGACATTCTAAAAATCATGGACGACCTGAAGTCAGAAAACAAAACCATTCTTTTTTCTTCACATATTCTCTATGATATCGAAAAAATATGTTCACGCTACGTGATGATCGCCGATGGAACTATCATAGGCGATATCCCTGCGAACCAGACCAATAATATTGAAGAGCTTTACTTATCAAAAATCAGAAAGGATTCATAACTATGAAGGCACTCCTATCTATCGCTTATTACACATTACTGCAAAATATGAGGCACAAAATATTTCTAATTTCAATTGGAGCCGGAACCTTTCTAATCATCTTCTCTATTCTGGCAGGTGAAATGGCTGTGGGCGAACAGACCAGATTTATTCTTGATTTTTCAATGGCAATCACCCAGGTATTATCACTTTTTCTTGCTATCATTATTGGAAGCTATCAAACACGGGAAGAGATCGACAAAGGCACCGTTTCCCTTATCATAACGAAACCAATTTCAAGATCATTATATTTACTTGGCAAATTCAGCGGCGGTGCTCTATCAGTTTTGTTCAACATACTATGTATGGGCGTGCTTTCACTTGCTGTTTTCTACTTTCAAAAAGTACCTATCTCCATCCCATATATGCTCAGCCTTTATTTGATCTTCATTGAGTCGCTTATTGTTCTGGCCTTTGCCATGTTTTTCAGCCTCATTTCCTCATCCATAATCGCAACCATGGCCACCTTTGGCACCACAATAATCGGTCACTTTTCCAGAGACTTTTTCCTGTTGTCTCAGAAAGGTCACGGTCTTGCTAGAATATTTGGAAAAACCTCCTACATCCTGTTGCCTAATCTGGAAAAATTCAACATCAAAACCATGGTGATCTACAGCACGTCTCCGTCCCTGTACTATATGCTCATGGTCACTCTCTACGCCCTTTTTTTTATGACAATGGTCATGGTGCTAAACAAGATTATTTTGGACAAACTGGATATTCAATAGGTCGGTAACCAGCAATACACGACATATTGCCAGTTGTCCCGGCATAACTTTTGACAAATTTTATCCCGACCACCAAAACTCCTCCGTCATTTTAATAATCCTAACGCCAAACATATCGATAATTCAATTATTCGTTGAGCATAAAAATCAAATTTTCATAACTGACTTATTAAATATGAGGCCTAAATGACGAATCTTTCATATAAGTTACTTCCGTAGCAGATACGAATTTTTAATCTAACTGACGTTATTCTTGATATAATATATGTATTTAAGACGACCGTTACAGAAAAAGGATAGCACATGAAGTTCTTAGAATTCTGGCAATTAAAACATAAGCCCTTTGAATTTACCAAAGATAGTCAGTTCTTTTATGAAAGTAAAGGCCACGGAGAAGCGCTTGCCAGGCTTTTTTATTTAATTGAAGATAAAAATATGAATATCGGATTGCTTACCGGCGAAATCGGCTGCGGTAAAACCATGACCTGGACATTTCTTGTCAATCAAATAAACAGGGATGAATACAAAATAGCAGTATTGGATTTCTCAAGTTTCACATTTGAAGATATCCTCAAAGAAGTCATTGCTCAGATCTCTAAAAGCAAGCTCAACCCAGACAAAGAGTACTCCAAATACGAACTTACCAAACGCTTTCGGGAAATAGTTATTGAAGAAATCGCAAAGGAAGATAAACATCTGACGATTATTCTCGATGAAGCCCAACAGGTATCAGACGGTTGCCTCGACGAACTAAAAAACCTGACAAACATTGCTTCGGAAAATAATAATTATATGACTATCATTCTGGTTGGACAACCCGAACTACGAGAGAAGCTGAAAAAGCTTCCTCAGATATACCAGAGAATCAGCCTTATGTACCACCTTAACTGCCTCGAGCCTGACGAAGTAGACGAATACATCAAACATCGCCTGAAAATAGCAGGGAAAAGCCAGATTAACGTCTTTACGAAAGAAGCTGTCAATATCATTATGAAATCATCGGACTGTATACCTCGAAATATTAACAAGATCTGCAAGCTTGCCTTTGACCGGGCTTTCGCCTTGGGAGTCAAAGTAATTGATGAGGATATGATAACGACAATTGTACATGACTTCCATAAGCAGGATATATAAGAATGCCTAATTCTGATTTCAACATCAAAGATCAACTAAAAAAAATGAGAGATAAAAAATCGTCGGCTGGTTCCGCGTTAATCGAAGATGAACCGACAATAATTGATGACAATTCCTATAACATTGATAATGACATGATAATCTCAGACACCCCGGCAATTGAAAATCTTGAAAGCATAGTCCAGGACAAAAAACCGACTATCAAATTCACCCCGGAGCTCATCGATCAAATCAACAAGATGTACGACCCAGCAGCTGACTACGTTTACAAACCGGGAGAAGAACCTGAAAAAGATGCTGAAGAACCCGCAATTAAAATCAAACTCGACGTACACCGCATTGCAAAAGATATCTGGAAAAAGAAATCGTTAATAATAGCGATAATGATCGTTATTTTCTTAATTACTTTCGGATTGCTTTCTGTTGTCATTAAAACGAAATATTCAGCAACAGCCGTACTCCTGCAAAAAACCGACTCAGAAGCAATAGGTATCGGTGATGTAGCACATATAAAGATACAGCCGTATAGCATAGGAACATTGTCAAACACGATCATTACCGTAGCAACCATGCAAAAAGTCATTGCGAAATTAAATCTCAAAATATCACAGTGGCAGCTTATCGGGATGGTAAAGACAAGCACGCCGAGACAATCAAATACCATAGAAATAACGGCAACAGATGTCGACCCGTTACGTGCCGCCAAAATCGTTAATGCCATTGCCGATGCCGCACTTGAGGCAAATATGAGCATGTATTCCTCCGAAGCAGACAAATACCTCAAATACTACGGAGAAAAATCAAATATAGAAAAAGAAAACCTGACAGAGATACAGGGCAAAATACTCTCTTTTTCCAGAGAGAGCAATATCGTTAACCTTTCTGTTCAACAAGAAGTTAACCTTCGCCGGTTATCAGAGCTGGAAGTTGAATATGAAGACACAAAACTTGAATTGAACAACCTCTTAAGTGAGATCGAAAGCACAAACTACCTCTTAAAACATGATCCTGAACAACTCCTCGAAAAACTCATGGAAAGTAATCCGCTCAAAATACAATTATTAAATCTCGAAGCCAGTTTAGCAAATGCAAAAATGGAATATACCGACAAAAACCCGAAAGTCATCAATCTCGAACAACAAGTATATAGCTTAAGAAAAAAAATCAGCACCAGTGCTTTCAATGTATCAATGATAACAATGAGAAAGAAACAAAAAGACCTTGAAATAAAATTAAGCCAGTTAAAAAACTCCCGCATTGAACTGAACCGTGAACTTCTGGATCTGCCGCAAAAAGAAGTCGATTACAACAATATGATCAGAGAGAAAACAGCCATTGAAGCAAGGTACAATCATTTCACCGGAATGATAGAAGAAGCTAAACTGGTTAAGGACGGAGGGCTCAGCAATTTCCAGATCGCATCCTACGCGATGAGCCCGGAATCCCAACCTAAAAAAAAGTTTAATATTATAATTATACTTGCATCCTTAATGTCAGCTGTGTTCGCCGGATTTGGCACTGCGATAATAATTGTCCTCATCAGTTTCAAAGTCGGAACAAAAAAAGAACTTGAGATGATATACGAAATCCCGGTATTTCTCGAAATCGAAAAATTAAGCCAGCCGCAAATGGTCGACCTCTGCTCGTTTGATGACAACTCTTATCAGGAGATATTCAGAAAACTAATAAGCCATATGAACAAAGCCAACAAAAAACCGATACACTCGGTATTCGTGACCAGTGCGGAAGAAGGCGAGGGAAAAACAACAATGTGCCTCAACCTGGTCAAATACTTAACGAAAAGATCACAGAATGTAGTTTATCTTAATCTATGTCCGAATAACACTGTCGAAGAATACCTTGGCGTTGTTCAAACAGAAAACATGATACAATTAAATGACTTTTTAGTTAATAACAGCTTATTTGATAAACTTCCGCAACCCACCATAAATCAAGGACTTAGTTATATCAGGATGGGAGACAACTGGGATAGCTATCTCGATTGCCTGGACTCCCATCAAATGCAGGAATTCCTTAACTTACTGGAATACCAATATGAGTTTGTGGTTATTGATGCACCCGCGGTTTTACAAGCACCGGACCTGCCTATGGTACAGAAAATAGCCGATTCGATTGTGTTTGTCGTAGAAAGCAACCTGCTGGCAAGAGGCCAAATAACCCAGGCGCTGGAAGCTCTATCCCACGTCAAACTTAAGGTTAATGGTTTTGTGTTAAATAAAATGCCGGACGAGTTCATTAGTTAACATGAAAAAAAAATTGAAACCAATTATCACATTATCAGTAATCGTACTTAGCTCCCTATCATTAAGCGCCTGTACCTCTTCTATAAGCTCAAATGCAGGATTGCCCTCCCTCGTACCGGAAGGCACATACTTCGTAACCATAAAGCCTAAAATCCTACCGGCAAAATATCTTATAAAAGAGTCAAGGCCATATCTGCTAACGCCAGGCGATATCATAGAAATTACTGTCTTCAACAACAAGGACCTTCAACGAAAAAGCATCCCTATAGCGCCGGATGGAAAACTCTATTATTTACTCATCGATCCAATCCAGGCCGCGGGAAGAACTATCGAAGACGTGGCAAAAGAAGTCCAGGACAAACTATCTCACTACCTGTACTATCCGCAGATAAGCATCGTCGCCAACCAGCTGCCAAGCCAAAAATATACAATACTCGGTCATGTCACCAAACCAGGGCTCTACGAACTAAAACCAGGAGTAAACCTTCTCGACGCTATTGCATCTGCCGGAGGTATTACCCATACCCAACTCAACGAAAATTACCCGGTTGACTTTGACCATGCATTTATTGCACGCAAAGGAGAAAATATAATTCCGGTCAATTTCGAAAAACTTCTCAAAGAAGGTGATCACAGCCAGAACATTTACGTAGAAGCCGGCGACTTCATCTATCTTCCCGAGATCACGAACTCCGATATATACATTCTCGGACAAATCGATTTTCCCCGTACTATGCCCTACAAGAAAGGGCTGACACTGATCAAAGCCTTAGCAGGCCTTACCAGGATCAATTATGCAAAAAACAAACCGTATACCGACTCCGTCATCATCTTACATGGGTCATTAAGCAAACCGGAAATAACCGTTGTTAATGTAAACAATATTCTTGAAGCCAGATCAACCGATATACTGCTCCAGCCAAAAGACATTATTTATATACCGGAAAAATCCTTTGATTTCGATGAACTTATTGATATTGTCACCAAAGCTTACATAACAGCATTCTCGACAAAAACAGCCACCTATTCATTCGATTCACTGAAAGTCATGTACGGAGTAAATAAATGAAAACATTTCGCTTTTTGTACATATATACGGGCATACTCATAGGATTAATAACTCTGCCAGGTTCATTATCAGCAACCATCCTTATTGCAACACCAAATGTCTCGCCTTCACTAAGCACTGAATCAAAAGAAATCTCTCCGGGAGTCATCAAACTGAATAATCGATCATTACCGGACCCGAAAGAGCCTAATACTGACATAAAAAATCACGAATCCGGGTTATATGCCTTAAATGCCGGAGATATTATTGAAATATCGATATATAATAGAGAAGATTCGGACAAAATGATAACAATCGATCCAAGCGGCTCGATATCCTATATGTTTGCCGGCAGTGTCAAAGCAGCAGGGAAAACCATACCCCAATTAAAACAAGAGCTTCAATCATTAATCGGGCTATCACTTCGCGACCCGATCGTTAATATCCTCCCCGTCGAATTAAAAAGCCGGCGGTTCTCAATTATGGGCGCACTCAGCAATCCTGGAACCTATCAGCTCACCGGAACAATCTGTGTTTTGGACGCAATTGCGATGGCGAACGGCTTAAAAACCGGGTTGCTAAGAGAAAATACCGTTCAGCTGGCAGATCTCGACCATGCCTTTTTACTTCGCAACAAATCATATGTCCCGGTCAACTTCAAAAAACTACTCCATGAAGGTTCCATGAAAGAAAATATTTCGCTTCAAGCTGGTGACTATCTTTATATTCCTGAATCACATATCAATGAAATTACACTTCTTGGCGAAGTTAATGCCCCGGGATATTACGAATACGCGGATAGCTTATCGGTAATCCAGGCTGTAGTCCTTGCGAAGGGATTCAATAATAAAGCACAGAAAGATTCAATCATAATACTCCGGGGATCATTAACTCAACCGGTAGTCTATAGAGTAAATACCGAGAAGATCATTAATGGAGAAATTATGGATTTTGTCTTGGAATCAAAAGATATTGTCTATATACCCAGACGGACATTCTACTCTCTCGAAGAAGCAACAAAAACAGTTATTACAACCTTCGTACAAGCATTCGCTACAGCTGACAACACCAAACTGTTTAACGCCGTACCTGAACCGGAAACGAAATAACAGCTAAATTTCATACAACTTTTATCCGCAGATTTTCGATATAGAGTTAGAAGCAAGAAGATAAGTATCGAGTAAACAAAATAAAAGGGAGATGAAAACAATGTTTATAAAATATTGGTCTAAATAATGATAATCTTTCACATAATACTGAAGAAAATAATTACAACCAGGGTTCAATCGTAACCTCGTTGAACCAAAAAACGGCAAATATTGATAAAATATATACATCACATAATAATAGGCTTTTCACAAAGCCTATTATTATTTAGCACGTAATTTCCTCAATAATTAACATTAAGGTCAAAATCTTGCACAACCTTTTCCAATCACGATTCCAGATAATACCAAAGAATTTGGTGTAAGCCCAAATATTGGTATCATTATAATAGGGAAACAAAAGCTCAATTCCGCTCTCCTCCCGGGACACATATCGAAAGGATTCAATTAGTTATTATATGGAAAAACTTGGCCTTAGAAAAAAGATGATCATCAATACGATTTCTAATTACATTACTATTATAATAAAAATTCTTATAATGCTATTTCTGGCTAGAACAATATTTCTAGGAATTACCAGGGAAGAATACGGTTTCTGGGCACTCTTATGGTCAGTCTTCGGCTATTCCCTGTTGCTTGATTTTGGCTTTGGCACTACTATCCAAAAATACACCAGTGAACTGACAATAAACCATAATTGGGACGAATATAACCAGCTTATCAGTACATTTTTCTTTAATTACTGCCTTATGTCCTTATTAATAGTCATCGTGACAGTTATCCTCTCCTATTTTCTTAATAATATATTTAATTTTCAAAACACCGATAATATACACTACTACAAAACCATATGCCTCATGTTCGGTATCGGGACTGCCGTCGTTTTTCCCTTTGGTTTCTTTGCAGAAATCTTAAGGGGACTCCAGAAAATTAACCTGCGAAATATCATACAACTCACTTTTTTGATAATTAATTTTATATTAATGATCGCGGTTATTTATTCCGGATTTTCGTTAAAGGGAATGACCATAGTTTCAGTAACAACAAGCTTGCTTACGAACCTTGTTATGGGTTACTTCTGTTACAAGAGCATTCCTCAGTTAAAGATCAGCCTAAAGCATTACAATCGACACTTAATCAAAGATATAATGAGTTTTTCGTTATTTGCCTACCTCATAATATTTTCTAACATGATTATTTTTAAGACAGACCAGATAGTAATCTCAGTATTTTCGTCAGTCGCATTCGTAGCGCTCTATCAAATTGCGGCCAGGATTTCAGATACCTACAAATATTTTTCTACGCAATTTCTGGACAATTTAGGTCCAGTTGCCGCAAAGCTATACACATCAAACCAGAAAGAAAAGCTGGCGGAAATCATGATTCAATCAAACCGATTACTGACAGCCATATCGACACTTATACTAATTCCCTTGTTAGTGTATATCAAGCCTATCCTGTTTATTTGGCTCAAGCTTTCTGACCATACTGCGGCAATATGTTCTGCAATCTTGCTCGTATCAATGTTTATCATGGTAATATTAAGAAGCAGCTCGGTCCAGGTGCTGATAATGAGTGATGAACACAAAAGTCTCACAAAAGTTGCCATTATCGAATGCACTGCTAATCTTCTATTAAGCATCATTCTTATCCGTTACATAGGTATCATCGGCGTGGCAATCGGCACAATCATTCCCAATGCAGTCTTAGCCTTCGTTTATAATGTACCAAAAGCCTGCAAATTCGCGAACGTGAGCCTATGGAAATACGTCAAAGAATCTTTTGGCAGCGCAATAGCCATCGGGATGATTGTGATCTTGATTGCCTATCAGCTCTATAGGTTTCATTACCCGGATACTATATTTCTCCTGTTCTTATACTCATCTCTTGTAAGTATCACGTATTTAATCTTATATTATATAATAGGTGCACATAAATGGGAAAAAGCCCAGTTGCATAATTATATTAAAGAAAAATTACTTCCAAATTTAGTGAGGTCAGGATTATGAATAATCAGAGGAATCTATCGTGTTTTATTGGAGTCTACGGAGGATCAGGCAGCGGAAAATCTTTATTCGCTCAAGAATTGTTAAAATCTTTGGGGTCCGGCGAAGCTATCATCCTCACCGCTGATGCTTACTATAAAGATCAGTCACATTTATCCTCGGAAGAAGCTGAATCGCATAATTTTGATCAACCGGATGCAATTGATTTCGAGCTTCTTATCCAACACATAAAGGACCTGCGTAATGGACTGACAATAGCCCAACCGGTTTATGATTTCAAAACCCATTCAAGAACAAAAAAATCGATAACAGTACGCCCGCAAAAATACATTATTATCGAAGGGCTCCTTTTTCTGCTTAATCGCCGGCTCAGAGATGAACTCGACCTCAAAATATACATCGATGCCGATGACGATGTCCGGCTTATTAGAAGAATACGCCGAGACAAACAAGAACGGGGACAATCAACAGATTCGGTAATTAACCAGTATATGGCTACAGTCCGGTCAATGCATAACAAGCATATAAGCCCTACCAAACGATATGCAGACATTATTATCGACTTCAACGTTTCTAATCAACAGGCACTAAGGAACACAGTTAAGCAAATCAAACTATACTATACTACACAGGAATTGGGTAGCCGAGGTGGGATCGTGTCCTCAATACGGTTATTTTTCATAAGATCCTTTACCGTTTTTCGCGGAGTCTACCGGGATACTCTAAAGAATATTGTCTCTAGGTATGTGCTGCTCCTCATCATAGCTTTTCATTCTACACTTGTGCTGTTGAGAGAAAGCCACGAGGTCTGGCTTGTTGACGGTCCATGGCCACAATTTGTAAGAAATTATCTTGCTTCTTACCAGTTTCCCTTTGTTTATATCACGCTATTTTTTGTAGCTGTTTACCTGATAAAAAGAACTCTTTTTGATATCAAGCAGGTTAACTCAATTATTAGAAGGTACGTGTATCTCGAACTCGGTATTTATACCTTTATTATTATTAGTATTTATCTTTACTGGACCTTTTATTACGGTTACTTTTAAGGGATTCTAATGAGTGAATACAAGTTTCTTATTTTCTGGTTTATTGCCTTGCTCGGATGCCCTATAGGGATCTACTTAGCAATCAACTATAGAAAATTTGAACGCTTTTTGTTTTTTATGATGATATTTCTGACAGCCTCTGCTTTTCCCTGGTTCGACATTAACTTTATGTCAATGGAATGGTACAGAGGCACAACCAGAGGCTTTGAGGTTACGGTCCTTGATTTAATAGGTATTATCCTCCTAGGTGTATGTTTAATATCGCCTAGACACAAGAAAAAATTTACGTTCATACCCTATAATTTCCCTTTCATGCTAGCGCTCCTCTTCCTCGGCTTATGTTCTGTGCTTCTCGGCTCCCCAAAAATCTATGGATTCTTTGAACTGCATAAATGGATTCGGGGCGCCTACGTATATTTCATTATCGTGAATTACGTAAAAGATGAAAGTGACTTCAGGGTAGCGATAAATGCCCTGATGAGTATTATGTTCTATGAAGCTTTCATCGGTCTCAAGCAGCACTACCTGGACGGAATGTACCGTATTGCAGGAACAATGCCCCATTCAAATACCCTGGGAAGTTACGCGAACATGGTAATTGCCGTACTTATGGCAATCGCAGTTGATTATAATGAAAAAATTAAAAACAGATATCTCTACTATGGACTGGCATCTATTGCCGGAGCAATATGCGTTGTTTTATCTTTTTCCCGGGGCGCAATATTCACCTTACCGGTAGCATTGGTATTAATACTCATCGGTTCATTTTACAAACGTATAACAACTCGAAAAGTTACTACTTTAATGGTCATATTGTTCTTAGGACTTCTCCTATCAATAAAAGCTTCCCACGGTATCATCGACCGGTTCATTAACGCACCGGAATCTTCCGGCGAAAGTAGAAAAGAATATAAACAAGTAGCAAAACTGATGATACAGGATTATCCTTTTTTTGGTGTAGGCCTGAATAATTTTTCTGATTCGACACTCACAGTGTACGGACCGAGAACAGCCATGTATTGTGATAATGGTACCCCAGCTCACAACATCTTCTATCTCACCATATCAGAAGGAGGCATATTTACCTTTATCTTGTTTATTGTCATCTGGGGAAGATTCATTTTCTTAGGTATCAGAACGGTCCTGACGCGAAAGCAAAGCCTTTCATCTAGTATGGTTCTCGGTATCACCTGCAGTTTCATAACGCTCGGAATGCAGAACTGGCTCGAATATGTATACCGGCAGACACCTATCTACTTTCTGTTCAATACCTTTGCCGGATTAATTGTCGTAGGCTATTCGTTATCTACCAATAAAACCGCTGAGCCCAATGAACAAAAAAGCCTGCCGCAAAAAAACAGACCTGTTCGCCGTGATTATGTCAACGCAAAATTGAGCCAGATGGCCAAGTAAAACTGAGCCACTTTAAGTTCTGGTTTTGAAGCTTTAAAAAATTTACTTACACTTTTAAAAACTATACCCTCCACTTAACCCAATTGAACCTAATCCTGGAATCAATGACACCTTCAACTTATCACTTGCTTTGTTAGCTTCATGTTTTGTTATCATATCTTCAAAAAGTGTAGTACCCCAGATAGCTTCATATAACCCCCACAACATAAATCCATACCCCGACAACCTAACATATTCAGTATTATCCGAACCTTCTGAAGTATCGTGTCTGGGTTTCAAGTTCGAAGCTGCCATCAATCCACCTAACCCGGCTAAGGCTAAGGCCCCGGTTAATCTAATATTTTTGTGTTGATCGGCAATAAGTTTTAACTCTGAATATGCTATTTGATCTTTGTCTTTATCTCCCATGTCAGGTTTAATTTTTTTCATATATGAATCGTAGCCCTTTTCAAATAGCCCTTTATCCAAGTGCTGATAGACAAATCCACACCCGACTGTTAATACTACCCCGACCATGCCACTATATCTATTACTACCATCTTGAGCAAAAACCTTCGGAGTATATATTAATGCCATTGAATAAAAGGCTGCTGAATTGATATCCCTATCGATTGTATCTTCATATCTATGAATCTTGAGGATTTCCTGCATGGTTGGCGAATCACTTTTTGTATCAGCAAAAACTGATGTTACTAATATTACTGTTAATGCCGTTGATAAAATAAATAATTTTTTCATATTATTCTCCTTAAAAATTGTAATGTATAGCCATCGGGCCAAAATCACCCGGGATCTTTTTTATAATGGAATTTTTTATCAAATCGATAACTAGGATTCCCGGGGTTTCGCTGCTGGGCAGAGCAGGTTGAAACATGTTGTTTCCAACTGAAACATATAGTTTATTATTACCTACGTAACTCATCATTTTTGGAGAATAGATTGGTCCAATTGTCTTGATCACTTTATCATTGTTACAGTCAATTACTTCCATATACTGCACGTCGAGATTGCGATGTAGTGCATAAAGTCTGTTTAAATGTTCGACATAAACCAATTGTTGGGGGAAATCTGCAACCGTTATCTTATCAGTCAATTCTAAGTTTTTTCTATCGAAAACATAGATAGTATTATCTGTTGGGTAATAATTATCGTGGGCACCAGGATACTTGTCAAGAGAACTTAAGAATAACTTTGTATTAGAAGCAGCAATTCCATATGATGTCCCAAATATCTTTTCTGTGTCTTTTGTTCTGGTTATTACATTGCTGCTGGTATCAATTTCTATTATTAGACTCCTACCAAATTTATCGAGAGAAAATAATTCGTAGGCTGTAATATAAACGTTCTTTTTATCAGGAGTTAAAGTCTGGGTGTAACTGTCACTCCTACGATGCTCTCCAAGATTAATATCCTTGACGTAAATTGTTTCATTTTTTTTAGAGTTGTAATTATATATTTCTATTGAACTTGAGAACGCTGCTGATTCAAGATCACTTTTCGCACAATAAGTGCCGACATAGAGCTTATTATTTGCTTCGGTAACCCTTATTGGAGATAATCCCTGAACTTTAATAATATTATTAATTTTGTTTGTTGCCGGATTAAAAATATCGACATCTCTTCCCATCGAATTATAACTTTTCCTCGGAAGTGACAATATCACAGCATTTGACTTGCCTACCGAAATCTCCCCGTAGCTTTTTTTGATCTCATAATCACGTAAAATGATATCTTTCTGAGTATCTATCTGCACAAGGCAATCTTTACTAGCGACTGAACCCCATTTGATTGCATATGTTACGTGCTTTAGATCCACTTTCATGGCATCTTTTGCGCTGTGATAACTGCATCCGGTCAGCAAGATCAGAAGTATGAGCACAAAACCATTAATTATTTTCATTTAATTACCTCTTTTTATCATTTTATACCAGGTGGTAATATTTTTACCACCTGGTATATGTTAACTAAAGAACATTGCCGACTGGTATTGTTAAATTTTCTTTTCCCAAAAGATTATATTCGTCGCCTAATGCACGCGAAGCGTATACATCATCAGGAGATACTCCAATCCAGGCTCTCGGATTAAGTCCATCCCGTTGACCCATAGAATAAGAACAGGTGATGTTCGAATCAAGATCAGAGAGATGGAAGGTCCTAAAAGTTTTCCATACAAGTTTGGAACAATACATTGACCTGCTATCATTTTTATCGGACCAGATCCTCATATAATCCAGACTTTTACTCACCTTGGGCCAATATGGTATATGATCAGATCCTCGACTAACAACCAGAGACTGATATGAATTATCGATAGCAGATGCAATCATTAGCGTACTTATTCTAACCTTTCTCCGGGAAAAAGATGAAGCATCTTTCCAATGATCAGAGTAAGTATATAGATTTACACCTTTTTCTTGTAAAGATTCATAGGTAATACCTTGCGCCGGGTTGAATACCATACCGACATGAGTCCAGGCAGATACGTGTTTTAATAATTGGGATGCCCAGCCTCTGGCACCCCTGATAAAAAGAAGGTCTCCTTTCTGCCATGTTTTGAACTGACTTATATCAGGGCATTTATATTTAATGGCTGATCTAGCCAGAATTGTTTGTCTCCCTGCATACAGAGGGATCGTTTGCCCTCTTTCTCCTTCTCTCAATCTTGCCTTTGATCTGGAGCTAACTGCGACACGAGAGTTGTTGCCGCTATCAATAGGCATTCCAGGGAGCCCAACTACATATTGATTATCAGTAAATGAATTTAGGTCCAAACTAAATTCATCTCGATGGTTTTTCACATAATTTACGCCATCTTCGATAGTTGCATAGCTGATAGCAGAATCCCCTTTGTTAAATGCCTTCTCCCGTTTCTCTGGTCCTCCACAAGCATCATCAATTAATATGCAAAGTAATATAAAGCCGCCTATTCCACCTGCGTGTGCAGGCAGTACACTAATAGTCGGAATAATAAAGGATAGGATAAGTGCAATAACAATTAATCTACGCTTAAAAGCATTTATTATGTTTTTCATTGTACATTACCTCCATATTCCAGTAATCTATCAGCTAATTCATAGAAAAAATGCACTCGATTAGCTTGTTTCTGTTCATCTTCAGCTGATTGGGTTTTTATTGAAGGTGTTGGGTTAGATCCATCATCATTGGTAGACATATAATACGCCAGAGTTAACGCCTCCAGTGGTGAAATTGCAGAGCTATTTTGATCGGCACACAGATGGGGCAAAGCTTCTCTTGTAACTTTTTGCATGGTTTCAACATCGCTTATTTTAACTTTCGATTGATCATTACCAAGTCGATCATTAACCATGATCTCTATTTCTCCTGCCATATCAGAAGGACCAAGTGGAGGATCAACTAGATTATCAATAGATTCAGGTGAAAGTTTTCCGAGCTTAACCTTTTTTCTGAAAGCAACTTCGCCTTTTGCAATTTTATCCACGACAGATGTTGTAAATATTTTCTTCACCGACATCGTAGATATACCTTTGCCGAGGCTTTTCGGATTTTTTGTATCCACGTAGCTGAGGAAATGATCGACTGCTTTTACTGCCGAGGATTCATCTGTGACATTGGCTAATAATTGATCATATTTTGCCAGTGACGGATTATCAGGTTTGGGATTAGTAATAATTTCCCCGCTGTCATTATCCGCAGTCAACTCTTTCTTTGCCAGATTAGAGCATCCGGTAATACTTAATCCTATAACAAATAGCAATAAATAAATTAATTTTATTTTCACGTGATTACCCTCCTTTTATTTAATCCTTTTGCTAACTAAAATTGATTTGCACCTCCTTTTTTGAAGTACAAAATTATCCCGATACCAAGAAAAAAGATAAGGATTGAGAATCCTCTCGATGCATTGCAAATAGTTTTCGCTTTGTTTTTGGATACACTAAATTCAGCTATTACCATTTGATTTGGCATTGTATGTTGTTCAATTCTCCCAATTGGCGAAATATTAAGTGACGGGCCGTTAACTGCAAGGTGTATGCCCGGCAATCCTGTTTCAAGACACCTGAAGACCATAAAATATGCATGGAACAATGGCCAATTGCTCCTTCCATACCAGGAATCATTAGCTAAGGCTATCAAAACATCTGATTGTTGTTTTGCCTGATTATTGGCTATAAAAGGGAAAAGGCTTTCAAAGCATATCATTACGCCTATTTTTTTTAATGCGCTATCAGAAAAAATCGGTTTTAATTCTATACCGGATACAAACTCACGTTCATAAAAGGGAACCAGTTTGTTTTTTTGATAGAACCCATCTATAATCCCATAATTATTCAGCAGATACGCACAATTATTATATTTTTGATTATTTTTTGACTGAACGCCTAACAACAAATTTATCTGATTTTCCCTGGTAAATTTTTGAAGTTCAGAAAAGATATGAGATTCTTCAAAACTGCCGGACAGATTGACGGAAAGCTCAGGCCATAAAACCAGATTATCAGTGTATTTACCAAAAGCTAACTTTGTAAGATATAATAATCTGTCGGATGTTACGGAATATCCTTTATGTGTGTCAGTTGCGATTGCAGTTAATAGCCAATCAAAATTTGGCTGGACGATTACCACTCTTTGCTTATTGGTTCTAATCTTCTCAAGCTGTATTATTCTGAATTCACCATAAGCGGCAGATATTAAAATAACAATTAAACATATTGATAACTGAAGCAATAAATTCTTTATATTTGCTTTCATCGCCAGTGAATATATGAGAGTAGCCAAACATCCATTGAGCCAGATTATCAAAAAAGTAATAATATAAATACCAAAGATACTGGCAAGTTGGATAATCTGAATATTATATATTTGAGAAATCGCAATAGATAAAGGAAATCCCTTAGGTAATACAGTAAGCAATAATTCACCAATACTCCAGGTCAATGCCAAAGTTAAGGGATAATTAATATCAAGTCTTTTTGATAGGTACAACGAAAGTGTTAACAATACAGAATAATAGAGCGATGAAAGTAAAAAAAATATTATCACCCCTAACATTATATATTTGCTAAACTTAAGGGGAAAATATATTGGGTCGATATAAAGAATTACCGAAAAAGACAGTATAAAAAATAACCAGTTAATAATAATATTCTTTTTTATATTTCCAACTGAAATATTCACTAAAATTAAACCAACAAAGCTAACCCATGCAAAAATACCATTATAAAATTTGTAATTTGGTAAACTTAAGTAAAATAAAATCATACTTACTATAATTAAAATAAATCGTGTAATATTTTTATTGATCATTAATTTACCTTCGTGTTGTTTTCTTCCATATTTTTAAGGACAGCCTTTACCTCGTTCAAATCAAACGGTTTTCGGATAAAATCATACGACCCGTACGAGATGACGTCTTCACGGAAATGACAGCTATGCTCAGCGCTCATCATGCACACCTGAACCCCCGGGTGATCACGTTTGATCACCAGCAGTGTCTCGATCCCGTTCATGACCGGCATTTGATAGTCGAGCAGCACAAGCGGGATCTGTTCCCGCGCAAGTACCTCAAGCCCTTCTTTCCCGTTCCCGGCTTCATATACTTCATAGTTATGTTGAAAAAAATATCGCAAGGTGCTTCTGACCATTTCATCATCATCTATTATTAATAGCTTCATCTCGTTACTCCTTTCGTTACTCCTTCATATTGGTTGCTTTGTGGTTTCCAACCGATTTTTTCCTGCATCAATTTCAGTAGTGCATTTTTCTTTGCTATTTGCTGTACTAGCAGAGCGATTATTTCACTGTCTGACATAATAGTTCCGCCCCCTTTGTCGTTTCTTCAAAGAAAGCTTTTATTCCTGAGTAATACAGTACTTTATTGTAATAATGCTTCTTCTGTTCCGCTGAATCAGTATATTCAGCATTAACAACATTCGTATCGCTAAGGTACTGCAATAATTTTGTAATTATTTTTTCTGCCTTTTCTTCGCTCATATTCTATCTCTCCCTTCTCCAACTTCGTCCCTCTTAACTGATATATCGTAATATAAAATAAATAAATTGCATTGATAATATATGTTTTGTTTTCATCTAAGGCTTATTCTTATTGTATTTATAAATTAAATATTTAATAACCAATAACTACATTAATATTAACTTGTTTAAAATCCTGCGGATGTTGGTATAATATAAACATGTTAAATTTAAGGTTCTATTCTGATTATTTAAAACATTATATGGAGCTGCACGGTGATACAAAGGCATCGCTCTCTAAGCTGCTGGACTTAACACCCGCATATTTATCCAGACTAATGTCGCCTAAAGAAAAGATCTACCTTTCTGACAAGAAACTTGAACAGCTTGCAAAAAGGTACAAGATGACCGACGCAGAGTACTTCGAGATAATTTTTCAATATTTACTGGAAAACTACTCAGAAAATAGAGGCCGCAGGATACTCATGAAAGTCAAACGGTACCTTAAATACTTTGAAAAAGTGTTTGAAGAAAAAAATGCCAAAGAAATAAACAGTATAAAAGAATACAAATCCGACCCAATAC